>WNEY01000342.1_pt1 | contig 36427 bp, 26 predicted proteins | sample 5400531 | NCBI WGS metagenome assembly WNEY01 (sample SAMN13153338, study PRJNA577476) | soil metagenome | isolation source: 200 cm saprolite under Douglas fir tree site 1 | place: USA:California | collected 2015-04-18 | reverse complement strand
CTGTCCACTCAACGGCGCGTGAGCGAACGCCGGAAGCATCACGCTGCCGCCAATCCCGGCGCACGATTTCGCGATGGGATGGCGAGAGGCTGGCGAGGTAGTCCGCTACGCCATCGCCCTGGACCTCAATACGTGACTCGTGCGTGAGCAGCGTGCTCGAGACTGATTCGCCTATCACAGTGCGCAACAGCTTGCTCTCCTGCTCGCTCGCATACACGCTAGCGATTCTGCGCCCCTGCTCTCTGGAGAGCGCACGTACCTCGTGGCCGCTCAGGACAGCCACCTTGCTCAGCACGTCAGCAGGTAAGGTTCGGTCGCAGAGAAAGCCCGCCGCCCGGTCAGCGCGACCGCCGACCAGCATCCAGTCGAGCCCGGTGGAGCCGTCGCCGCCCAGCAGCAAGCCGACATCGTAAGCCGGATCAGGCCATTTTCGAATACGCAATGAGGCGCACGGCACTACCCCGACTACGCGGCCGCCAAGACGGCTGACAACGTAAGCGGACTCCCATCGCGAATCCCGCTCTAGCTGCTTCAGGCGTCCACGGGAGGTGAGGCCACAGCATCTGGTTGACAATCCATCTAGTGAAAATAAATCCACCGACGCGACACGTTCGATGGTTATATCTGATGAACTGCTCATCTATCTCCCCAGGAAGCCAGCCTGGCTGAATATGCTCAGAGCCAGGAAGATACCGAAGATAAAGCGTAATGGCCAGGCGCAAGCACGGGATCTGCGCATGAACGACGTTGCCAGACCGTGACCCGCCACTTTAGACTACCACAGGCGGCGCGATCAGTGACAGGGAGACCATGGCGTGTCACGATTACTGATACCAGCATTGCCGCATCCCGCACTCCTTATCTCACGAGCCAACGAGGATATCGTATGACTCTTCTGCTCCATGAACTGGTTTCGCATCAGGCTGCCAAGGACCCCCGGGCGACAGCGATCGTTAATGGGCAGATTCACGTCAGCTATAGAGAACTCGAATCGGTGGCTGACGCAGTAGCGTTAACCCTGCTCGATCATGGAGTCGGTCCGGGCGACTTGGTCGCCGTCCTGCTGGACCATTCACACACGCTCGTCATGGGAATGCTCGGCGTCCTTAAGTCTGGAGCCGGATATCTGCCTCTTGATCCAGAATATCCGGTCGAGCGACTCGCCTACATTATCAGGGACAGCGGCGCGCAAGTTCTACTCACGACGCAGGATATGGCCCGTCTCATCCCGATAGAGTTCAATGCGAAGGTGGTCTTGCTCGAGGAACACAAGATCTCCGCAGAGCCTCGCCGGATAGAGCAACCGGATGTCGGTTCTGCAGATACCGCCTACGTCATCTACACATCGGGATCGACTGGCTCACCGAAGGGCGTGCTCGTCGAGCACCGCAATATCGTTCGGCTGCTGCAGGTTACGCAGCCTATCTTCTCCTTCGGTCCAGAGGATGTCTGGACATCCTTCCATTCATGTGCCTTTGATTTCTCTGTGTGGGAGATTTGGGGCGCGCTCGCGTCAGGCGGGCGCGTCGTCATGGTGCCACGTCTTGTGGCCCGCACGCCAAGAGATTTTGCCCGGCTGGTAGCAGCCGAGAATGTAACCGTTCTGAATCAGACCCCCTCAGCATTTCAGATGCTAGCTCCGGAGCTCCGGGCGAGCGTGTCGACGTCAGAGCCAAGGCTGCGTCTGGTGATTTTTGGCGGAGAGCGTCTCGACATCACAAGCCTGGCCTCGTGGTTCACTCACTTCGATGATCAGCAGCCGGCTCTCTACAACATGTACGGAATCACGGAAACCACAGTTCACGTAACCGCACACCGTATTCTTCAGCGGGACCTGCGCGGACCAGCCAAGAGTCCCATCGGACCCGCTCTCTCCCATTTAAAAGTGCAGGTACTCGACGATTCTGGTCAGCGAGTGCCCGTGGGCGGTGTCGGCGAAATCTACGTTGGTGGTGACGGGGTCGCGCGAGGTTACTTGAATAAGCCCGAACTCACAGCGCAGCGCTTCGTGCCGGACCCGTACAACGAGGGACAGCGTCTTTACAGGAGCGGTGACCTCGTCCGGGTGATGTCCGAGGAGAATCTCGAATATGTGGGCCGGCTCGACCATCAGGTAAAGATTCGTGGATATCGCATAGAACTCGGCGAGATCGAGAGCGTCCTTTGCCAGCATCCTAAGATAGCCGCTGCGGTAGTCGAAGGACGCCCGGGCCCTATGGGCCACGTACGGCTTGTTGCATATTTGCTTTCCGAGAATGGCGATGCTCCAACGGTCGCCGATGTGCACGACCACCTTTCCCGTATTGTCCCGAAGTACATGCTTCCCGCGATTTATATCCCTATTGATGAACTACCGCTCACTATAAACGGGAAGATTGATCGCGCCGCCCTCCCTGATCCTGGCCCTGTCGGCGAGGAGGGCGAGCTCTCTCTTAGCGGCCCAGCTAGATTTGCAGATCCTGTGGAGACCCAGCTGGGCGTGATATGGCAAGAGGTTCTCGGCCGCGAGGTCAAGCCAGAAGACAACTTCTTCGACTTGGGAGGCGACAGTCTGCTTGCGGTAAGAGTGGCAATTGCCGCAGGCGAATGCGGGCTGCCGCTCGAGCTGGTTGATCTTTTCGAGCAGGACAGTCTTCGAAGTCTCGCACAGGCTGTTTCCGTCCGGGGACCCTCCGAGTGCTAATCATTGGCCAGGTAGGACATCAGCGATCTGATGACGTCCTTTCTGCCTTGGCCGCGGAGAAAGTGATCAGCGTCGACGGCCTTAAATTGAAATCTTCCGCTCGTCCTGCAGCGCCATGCTTCTACCGCGTCTGCGGTCAGATCGGCATCCAGGCGGCCGTAGACCGCAGTCAGTGGTGACGCGATCTGTACCTCAGGTGACGCACAATATGACTCCACCATGCGCAGATCTGCTCGCACCATAGGCTCAGCGATATTAATCAGCTGAGTGTTGCGCAGCATGTCCGGTGACACGGCACCTAGGCTGGCGAGCCAGCCAAACAATTCATCACGAGGGCGTTCTGACAGTTTGTCGTCGGAGGGCACCGTATCCGGTGCTGCACCGGAAGCTACCACCACATGCACAGGTGACCGGCCAAGCAGGTCAAGATAGCGAGCCGTCTCAAAGGAAAGAATGCTTCCCGAACATATGCCGAGCAGCACGCACGGGAGCGGGCTAGCGCAGATAGCATCAGCAACCGCAGGAACTACGTCATCAAGCGCATCGGCGAGCGGCTCGCGGTAACGACGTTCACGGCCCGGCAGCCTGACCGCATACAGATCGATACCCTGGGGAATGTCACTCGACCACTCACAAAAAACCGATGCCCCAGCACCGACATACGGAAAGCACACTATCCGGGCGCGCGCCGCAGGATCCGACCGCCAAGGCACCAGCCATTTCTCTGTGGTCATAAACATCCCAACGGAATACTTTGCCTTCTTGTCTGCCGAGGAACTTGCTGGCTGCTGATCCGATGCCAGGAAACACAGTATAAGCAATTGTCGCCTGACGAGCTGAGCCCTGAGCGGCACTGGCTGCCGTGCGGCAAGAGCAGGCCCTCCCGACTGCTTCGCGCGACCTGAGCCGGCCCATCCTTGACGGGCGGTCAGCCGGACGTAGAGTTAGGTGAGAGCTTAGTTTAAGGCTTATTTTAAACCTTCAGGAGATCCAATGCGCCGAGCCCTGATGCGAGTCGGAAGAAGAGGGTTACTGAGCCTGACCAGCGTGATACTGCTCCTGTCCGGGGCAGCGCTGGTCGCCACCGGCGCGCCGCCAGCCACAGCGGCAGCCGCGGCCGCGGCCGCCTGCGGGACTACCAACCTGGCACTGAACCAGCCCGCTACCGCCTCGTCGCTGGAGAACCCGACCTTCCCGGCATCGTCGGCGGTGGACGGCAATTCCGGCACGCGCTGGTCGAGCGCCTTCAGCGACCCGTAATGGCTGGAGGTGGACCTCGGTTCCACCCAGACGATCTGCCAGGTCGTCCTGCAATGGGAGGCGGCGTACGCGACAACGGCAATCCTGGCTTGCGTAGTGGCCTGGAGCGTGATCTTGGTCCCTGCCGAGTCGATCGCGAGTACGGCTGCGACTGACACTGCTCCGGGTACGTCACGAGCACTGGTCCCGCCACTCGGACCACCTAACGATGGGTCGGGCATTTGCCTCTCACCCCTGCGCACGCGATAGCCGACCAGTTCCTCCGTCGTCATCCGCGCATCCTGCCCGCCGACCCCAGCAAAGTGACGTAGCCAGCCACTGACAGACCGCTGTGGTGGCGGCGGATCGGGTAGCGGGTCCCATAACAACTGATGCAGCAGCATGCCCGGACTCTAACCTTCCGCTTGACCCGGAGCCGGCCATCGCACCTCACGACGGCAAGCGAGCCGCGCGCAGCTCGGCCAGAGCGAACAAATAGTCAGGGGGATGACCAGCGCCAGCGACGGTCGAGCCTGCCGAGGACGATCCGATGCTGACACTTCCCGCTTACCGATGACGCCAGATCCGGTCCGATCCTGCTGCCACCACGCTGCCACAAACACTCAGAAACCCGACCACCATCCGGCGATCGGGCCTCTGACCTGCACTTCTTTGTAGCGGGGGCAGGATTTGAACCTGCGACCTCTGGGTTATGAGGGCAGTCGTCGATAGAACTGGTACGGCGTGACGTCCGCGGCTCACGTTTGGGACGCCGGTGTTCCAGTTGGTCCGATTCGGGCCATCCAGTCATTTCGCGGCACCCTGAAGGTCGCCTGACCGTTCTGCCCGTCACGTGCCGAGGTCAGGATCTTAAGTTCCTCGGTAATCCATCGCAGCCCGGGCTCTGTGGCTCCGAGCCACGCCGGTACCCATACAAGGCCTGTTTCGGTGCCGCCCGTGGTGGTGAAGAGGTGCGACGTACCGTTGGCGGCCAGATAGCGAACGACCTGGGCGGCAGGGACGTCCTGGAGGCCGTCTTCCTGAACCGTGTAGGAGCGCAGGTTGCCGCCTAGGCTGGACAGTCGTTCCACCGTGTAGTTGGCCGCATCGATGGCGGTGCATCCGTGATAGATCCGGCCGTAGTCGTCGAACATGCGGCCGGTGAAGCGGCCGTTGCCGATCTCGTCCTTGGTCCACTGATCCCACAGGACGTGGTGCAGGGCGATACGTGCGTCGCGATCATCGTCGAAGTTGAGAACGTAGCCATTGTCGCGTAGCACTCCGACCAGGTGCTCCGTGGCCTTGACCTTGCCCTCGGCCGACAAGGTCCCGTCTTGTCGATACTCGATGCCCGGGAACCAGATAGGTGCGGCGCCTGACTGATCGGGGCGCAGGAAGTTGAAAGCGAATGCGGTACGCAGGTAATCCCTTGCGTGCTCGATGGTCACTGCCTGCATGCGACTCTCCTCGTGTTCGCGCCGAGCGCGGTATTCCTCTATAGCCTCGATGACGACCGACCTGACAGGACGGTCGTGACGCTCTGCGTATACGGCAAGCCAGTCCCTGAGATGCTCCGGAAGCCGGATCGACATGGGCTGGTACCGATGTTGACTTGGCACCGCTCCTCCTTGGTGGTAGTTCCACCTTACAAGGTGGTAGTTCCACCTGCAAGTGACAAAGAGAAAGTTGTCACATGGAGGGGGCAAGGCATTCAACGCTCACGCAGTCCAGACCGCCGACGCCAACTCGTGATGGCCAATCCCGACTAGTTTCCTCATGCCTGGCCTGCCGACGTCAGTCAATCCGTGCCGGCGCCTGCCATCGATCGACGTTCAAGTTGACGGTCAAACGACGGTCAGATGATCTTGGAGGCACTCCAGCGGCTTCGTCACGAACGGCTGACCTGCATTTTCAGTCGGGATGGCGGGATTCGAACCCGCGGCCTCCTGCTCCCAAAGCACCCCGTAGCTCACTTCTGGGTGCTTGAACTCCGGATCCCGGGGGTTGGCGTAGCGTGGCCAGCCGACTGCCTGCCGCCGCCTCCTTGGTGTCGATTCACTTTGAGCCATCCGCTAACTATCTCAGCCAGTAGCTTCTCGGGGTTGCTGCTACGTTGCCAAGCTTCTTCCTTGAGACTCTTCAGCAGTTCGCCGGGTAGTCGGAGGCTCGCAGATGCCGATTTTGGTCTCCGTCCTGAGGCGCCATTGTTCCTCCTTGGCCTGCGCCGTTCAGGTTGGACGGGCCTTTGCGTGTCGTTGGCGGGCGGAGGAGAAGCGGACCTATCGTTCGAGGTCTTGCTAGAAGACGTATCATTCACCGGATCGTGTTTTAGTCGATCTTCGCGATGTATGCGATCCCAATTCCGTCGAGTCATGACGCCGCCCAATGAACCCTGAGATGGGACTGTGAAGTCTGAGTATGCACTCGTAAAGCCCGCTTCGGTCAACCACGTGAACCTTGCTGGGCAGGGTTGCTTGTAGCTCGCGCATCGGACCATGGGTGCAGCGGAGGCCTCGATCGGCCCCAAGGCAGCCGATCCCGACCTGGCCGAACACCGGTCGGATGTCGCTGTCATCGGAAACCTATGGACAGATGATCAAGAACTTAACCGCCAAGCTCAGCGATCACGCTTTGACCTGCGCGAACTTCTATCGCCATGATGCAGCTTGACCCGCGCTAACGCCTTGAGAGACCGCCACGCTCATCTCACGCCGTCGCCAGGTTCGTTTCAACATCGAGCTGCCCGTCCTCGGGCCTACTTCCGGCGGCCAACTGGCGACGACCTTGCCGCCGGTCAACGTTGGGTCGGCATCGCCGTCAACTCGATCTTCTGTCCAATAAGCTGCCAATTGTGGAAAAGCTTGCAGGGCATGCCTTCATCTCCTACGTGCACGAGGACGCTCGTCGAGTCGACGAGCTGCAACGGGACCTCGACGCGGCGGGAGTGGCCGTTTGGCGCGATACCGCCGACCTGTGGCCGGGAGAGGACTGGCGCAGGAGGATCCGGCATGCGATTACTGATGATGCGCTAGTCTTCGTCGCCTGCTTCTCCAGCCACAGCGGCGCTCGCGAGACCAGCTATCAGAATGAGGAACTCACCCTCGCGATAGAACAACTGCGAACGCGGAAGCCGGACGATCCATGGCTCATACCGGTCAGGTTCGACGACTGCCCTGTCCCGGATCTAGACATAGGCGCCGGGCGGACGCTCAAGTCCATTCAGCGCGTCGACCTGTTCGGTGCGAACCAGGAAAAGGGAACCAATCGTCTTATCGCAACTGTCTTGCGCCTTCTCGGACGGTCCGCACCAGAGCGGAGAGAAGGGGGAACCGGCAGCGGAGCTAACACGTCGCCTGCCACCCCGGTCCGGGGTGACCAGGGTGAGGATCTGCTCGCACCCGCTGCAGATCGGCCGGACGGCACTGAGTCGAACGGCTCTCCAGCGCTGCGAGAACCCCCTGGACTCGGCCAGGCGGGACCGGTCGTCCCTGTCACCGACCGGTGGCTGGCAACCTCTGATGGCCATCAGGTACCGATACTGCTGCACCTCCGGAACAACTCGATGTCCCACCCTGGCTATGCAAGCCGGTCAGCAAGTGAGAAGAAGCCGCCAACGGCGCGGTTCGGAGTAGTCGTTCCTTGCGGACGGCTCGGCGCGGCACCGGGTACCTCCGGCATCCGCGCGAGCCTCCTGAACTTCCTGCGCAGCTCCGCAGTCGGCGAAGTCCTTGCCGAATTTGCGACCGGGAACTCTACAGATCGGTGGAGCGCATGGGACGGCCACGGCCGGTCCAACTTCGGTGCCGTCCTGGGCGGCGACGGCGAAGCACCTCCAGTGGCCTGGGCCCGGCTGCTGCTCCCGACAGCCGATACTCGTCCCTTCGACTATGATCCGCTCGCCGCGGTTTTCATCCTTCATATCTGCCTGGACGGCCGCGACGGGAGCCCAGCAGCGCCAGCAAAACTCGCGAATTGGCATGACCGGTTCGCCAGGGGTCTCACCTTGCCCGGCGCCCTTGCCGGCTTCCTCGAGGGTGAACTGGGACTCGCTAACTCGGCAGATCTGCATGTTCAGGCAGCGGTGTACCTGGACACGCCTCGCTCCATGACGGAGCTGGTCGACATCACCGGCCTGAAGCAACTGCCAGGGTCACCCGCTTCCAGCTGGTTTATGGGCTGGGCCATCTCCAGTTCGGATGGCGAGCCGCCGTCGGTTCTGGCAAGGGAATGGCTCGTCCAGATGTGCGACAGCACTTTGCACGTCGACGGCTATGAGCCGGAACTCGAAGCGCTCGCTGACCTTCCGCAGGCCTCTGATGCCCGGGTCCCGGCGCAGGGGGAGCCCGACAGTTACGATGCTCCTGTCGTCACTCCGGAGAGCGCCGTACGCCGCCTCAAGCAGGCACTGCACAATCCGGTCCTCCGCGTTGAGCTGTCCGATCTGGTGAACCGGGAGACGCAGCGACTGGCCGCGCGGATCACCGATGTCACCTGGCACCCCCTAGGCGGCGTGCCGTTCGCCACTCAGCTCGTGGGCTACGAGGAAGAGAGCGCGGTCACGGCGAGTCTGCTCGCCACCGGAGTCTTCTACGGCGATGAAACACATGGGGATCAGCGCCATCCTCGCCGACCGTGAGGAGTTCCTGGCGCGCTTGTTCCTCGAACCCACCTGGAAACCCATCTTCGGCGACCAGACACCGCAACCCGCCGTGCGCTGCCTCAACCCCAACCGAATCGTCGCCGCCGATGACGCCGCACCTGATGGCAGGCGCTGGCTATATCCGCAAAGCCATCACATCCGAGCGGCAAGCCGGGGCCTTCTCAGCCAGCTAGAACCCGACGACGACGCCTACCAGGAAGCATGCGACCGGCTGGAATACGTCGCCTCGCTTATGATCATGGACACTGATGCACCTCACGGCTTCCCATGGGCAGGAGAATTCATCACGCGAGAGTCCTACCTAAGCCCGGACCCAGGGCTCGGCAAGCTTCTAGAAAGCGGCGCATTCGGCCAAGATCCCGCACGAGTTCAGTCCGCACGCAAAGCACTAACCGCCTGGCTGCAGCAGCACCCGAGGTTCTAACCGAGTCGGACCGCCACGCGTCCACTGTGACCGTTGATCTGCCGGTCCGCCGATCCCACGGCGACAATTGCAACCGGCGCTCGCATTGCAGCACTGCGCGGAGGTCACATGCTGGGACGGCTAGTTTCGTGACGTTCGGCACCCACCGATGCCGCCTGTTCCTGGCGGATTCTGCTGCCACCACGCTGCCACGAACGCTCAAAGACCCGACCATGTTCCGATAGCCGAGCCTCTGACCTGCGCGGACTTGGTGGGCGGTACTGGGATTGAACCAGTGACCTCTTCCGTGTCAGGAAAGTAATCGTTTAGCCTTCGCCACGCGCTAGCGAGCTGTGCAGTGCCCGACTCGCTTCATGACGTTCGACGCATAACGCGATACACATTGATGCCTTTGCGTGCTTGTTGCTTGGTCAATGCCGTCTTGCTGCCGACGTAATCGCCGACTTGGGCGCTCTGTACGCTCGTGTCATTTAGGTGAAGCGAGGTGACTACTTCCTCGACGAAGTCGACCGGCAGTTCATAGGCAACCCGATCGCCGACGTCCAGTGTCCCGGCCTGTACGTGAAGGCCGAGAACTGATGCCTTTGGCCAGAAACCGTCCACGCTGCCGATGTATTCGTAATGAGCCGGAACAGGCTTTACGCGACCTGCGGCGATGAATAGCTGAGCGATATCGTCGTGATTCCACTCGTTCGCAAGATATCCTCGTACAAGGCGAAATAGGTCCCAAGTCGTCAGCAATCCGAAGCCTTGCTGTTCAGCGTTGCTGATTACATCGTCCTGAAACACATGCGCATGCTCGCGGTCAAGCGCCGGCAGGTGCTTTTGGTGGTTGATGATGGCTAGGCCGTGTATATCGGTCCGATGCCATTCGCGCATTCTCGGGATTAGGTACTTGGTGACCTGTAGGGCGCTGGCCTCCCTCGGCATCCCGCTTATTCCCTTGACCTCGACGAGCACCGGTTTCGGTGCATCCATGATTCGTATGTCTTCACGTAGAGGGCCGCTCTGCCCGGTGGCCTCGGTGACTGCGTCGACGTTCTGGACGTCGTTGAAGCCGATCATGCTCAGCGCCGAGACAACGGCTTGCACAAGTTCGTCGCCGGTTGCAGTGAGGAGGTCGTGTAGAAAACCGTATTGTGCGCGCTCCGCCTCGATCAATTCTTCGCGCTTTCGTATCTGGGCGCGTGCATCCTGCTCGGTCTCTACGATCTCTTTCCTCAGTTGTGCTACGCGAGGTAGATCATACTCTGGCCGTCGAGTCCACTGGCTTCCCTCGGCATGAGGGAACAGCCTTGGGACCAGACGAGGAAGTATGTGGTCGACTAGTTCAAGCACTAGTTCAGCGCGCCGTTGGATCTGAGGAAGGACGAAGACCCAGCCTTTGATGTCGCTCCCATCGGGATGCATTATCCCAGCAACCGGATCGCCGTATTTGCTGGTCGCCAAAGTATCCCACCGGAAGGCGACCGGATCTGATGGCTTGATGACACAGTCGAAGCGACCCGAACTGAAGTAACTCTCAATCCCGAGGATTCGTGCTATGCCGCTTGGAGCAATATCCATCTCTTCTCCGGCATCGTCCTCGACCGGGAGGTATTGCAGTTCTGAAAGAATGCCCCAGTTATCGGCCTCAAGTTTGCGGGCGTAATATGAGTTGATGCCTCCGTCAGAGTCGAGACTGGCGAAAATATACCGAGGGCTGAATCGGGCGGTCGCGAAGATGATGAATACTCCGCCATGGCGGAGTATTCGGTCCATGTCCTGACGCACGACTCGCATGGCGGCTGGCCGTGGATCCACCAAGCCGGGTCCCAGCGGCGCCCAAATTGCATTGACGCCGGGACCAGGCATGCTTGGGCGAGCATCGCTATCAGTCTGTCTAGCGACGGGGCCTGCAAGGTCAACGACGATGATCTCTTGCTCGGTGTAGCCAGGCAGATCGTCACGGGATATGGTCACCGGAAAGTATCCGCTGCCTGCGGGGACGACGATGGGCTGACCGAAGGATCCCGACATCGCGGCATAGCCGCGTTGGAGAAGCAGAGGAGCCACGTCGGGAGCGTCGATAATCAGGATCTTGGGTCGCGGATACCTCGGTTGTGCGTCAGATGAGGGTTCCACCGCGCTGACATCGACGGAATCTGATGAAGTTGCGCTCGGAGTACGTGATCGTCGCATGGGCGGATCTGACCCCCGCATCATTCTGGGCCGAAGCAGTCGGACGAGTTGCGGCCCCCTGTTCGTGTTCAGATTTGAGACGCGAGCGCCGAGCGTTGATGCCAGGAGAGCGTGACTCGTGCTGCTCCGTATCGCCAGGGAAGGCACACCGCCACGGTCAAACGACGGTCAAGCGACCTTCCGAGCCTGTCCAGCAAGCTCAGGACCTTCTCTGACCTGGGAGAATGCGTGGAGCTGAGGGGATTTGAACCTCTGACCCCCTCGATGCGAATTAGGTTCTGCCGCACGAGCCGAGCAGCGGCGGCATCCCTCAAATCCGTGTACTCAAGCGTACTAGAAGCCAGGACCGCCCTAACGGTCGTCCGTGCTCTGATCTCCTGGCCAGCCACACGGCCGAGAGCGACCATCCACTGACGCTCCTTGCTACCCAATAACGCCAGATCCGGTCCGACTCTTGCTGCCACCGCGCTGCCACAAAAGACTCAGAGGCCCGATCACCATCCGGTGATCGGGCCTCTGACCTGCACTTCCTTGTAGCGGGGAGCAGGATATGAACCTGCGACCTCTGGGTTATGAGCGCGGAACGGCACAGTTCAACCCGGCCCGGCGGTCACCGTCAACCGGCACGTCAGTCAGCGCCGACGACGGCGCGATCGCCGGGAGGCATCTACAAGAGAGGCGAACTGGGATGGCTCGATCACCGGACGGCCTCGCCACGGCGACATGGTGGTGAGGTCAGCGTCCGCAGATACCACCAGGAATGCTCCTATCTCCAGTGCCAGGTCAAGGACACGGTTGTCTTCCCAGTCGGGGCAATCCCCGACGACCTGCGGAGGATCGGTTACCCCTCCCCCGGACGCCTCGGCAATCTCCGTGAGCACAGCCAGATACTCGTCTACCTCGTCGTCGGGCATCTTGACCACGGACGCGAGCACGCGGCCGGTATTGACCAGGATGTGAGGTGAGAGCCACAACGCGAACTCGGCCGCGTCGTTGACAACGCCCAGGCAGTCAGCACTCGGATTACCTGAAGTTGGCGGCGGTGACGGCCAGCTCCGGAACGGCGATTCGCCTGCTGCGATCGCAACCACCAGCACGTTGACGTCGAACACGACCGGCACCGGCGCCGGACCAGGCACGCTCAACCGTTCCGCACCTCGCCCTTATACGCCCGCCGGACGTCGGCCAGAAGCGACTCATGATCCTGACCCGCCGCAGCCGCACGCTCCGCGTTGCGCGCCTGCAAATCGCGCAACCGCTCCGCACGCGACAACGACTCCATCACCGTAAACGTCGCACGCAAGTACGCTGACCGATTACCTCCCCCGAAATGCTCCACAAGACGGTCCAACCGCTCCCGGTCTTCATCGGCGACCGCAAACCCGACAGTAGAAGTAGACATTACCCCATTGTACTTGAGTTGCATCCCCAGATGCAACCGATCGCACTTGGCGCTACGCGAACGATTTCACCGAAGGGCCCTCAGCACAAGAGACCCGGCGTATTCATCTCGCCTGTCGACCGGCTCAGAGCAGGTTGAGCTTAGTCCAGAGCTTGCGAGTCCCGGGAGCCCAGGCCACATCGCGCTCAGCCTTGAAAGCCTCGCGGTATTCGTCTGAAGGTACCCAGTCGTGCAACTCCCGCGCGGCCGCGACAGCGCGGGCGACCTTAGGATCGTCCTGGTTCGGCGATACTCCCTCGACGCCATGATCGATAAGGAGACCCTCACGTATTTGCTCCTCTGGAGGTCCCCGACCAGTCATCGCCCGGATTCCATACATGACGCCCGCTCACTTCCTCGAAGATCGCCTCACGCACCACTCTCGGCAGCTATTGGAACGCTTTGCGCACGGCAGCCTCAAGCTGCTCTGAGCGCTCAAACTCGTCGCTAGGACGAACGACTTCAAGGGCCTGCTCTCGCGTCTTCGTTGCGGCGAGCGCACGCATCAACCAACCCCTTGTCGGCGACAGCATGACTGATGAAGACCTTCGACGACGAGTCGGCCCTAGCCATCTTCAACTAGCCGACCCGCGCAGGTCCCGCTGACGTTCCATGCCAGTCCTCGCGCCTCCTGCCGACCTGCCAGGGTTAGATGCCACGGACAAATCACGGACAAACGATCAAGAAAGCCCGACCACCATCCGGTGATCGGGCCACTGACCTGCACTTCTTTGTAGCGGGGGCAGGATTTGAACCTGCGACCTCTGGGTTATGAGAGCGGAGGCGATTTTGGCGCGGCTGCCAGTAGCCGGATACGGCGACGTTGTACCGCGCCCTTGCCACGCGCTCGGCTTCCGCCAGCGGAAACGAGGCCGATGCGATGTTCATCACCGGCTCCAAACCCAGCTAAGGACAGTGCCGAGCAGCACCCGTTGCTGCGCTTCGATGCCGCCCTCTGACAACAGGTTCCGCCCACATTTTGCCCACAAATGATCAAGGGCCCGACCGCCGCATCCGGCGGTCAGGCCCCTGACCAGTCTCAACCTGACGTAGCCCCGACGGGATTTGAACCCGCGCTACCGCCTTGAGAGGGCGGCGTCCTGGGCCACTAGACGACGGGGCCAGGCACATCATTTACAGCTAACAACTACTGCCAGCCAGACAGCGCTGGGGTACCAGGACTCGAACCTAGACTAACGGGGCCAGAACCCGTCGGGCTGCCAATTACCCCATACCCCACTGGAACGAACCCTCTCGGACTCGGTCGCCTGTGCAGTTTAGCCGAACCAGGCGACCACCTCCAACCCGAACCAGGCAGCGGTTCAGTCTCGATCGGCGACCGGATTGCTGAGCACGCCGATGCCCTCGATTGTTACCGAAACCTCGTCGCCCTTGTCCATCGGCCCGATGCCGCCTGGAGTTCCGGTCAGCACCACATCGCCCGGCAGCAGCGTCATCACCTGGCTGACGAACGCAATGATCACACCCACGCCATGAATCAGCATCGACGTCCTTGACTGCTGCTTGACCTCGTCGTTGAGCCTGGTCACAAGGGCCAGGTCGGCCGGGTCGAGGTCGGTCTCGATCCACGGCCCGAGCGGGCAGAACGTGTCGAAGCCCTTGGCCCTGGTCCACTGGCCGTCTTTGGCCTGCAGGTCCCGCGCGGTGACGTCGTTGGCGCAGGTGTAGCCGAAGACCACCTCGGGGACGCGCGAGACCGGCACCTCGCTGCACACCCGGCCGATCACCACGGCCAGCTCGCCCTCGTAGTCCACGCGCTCTGAGATCCCGACCGGACGCCGGATCGGATCGCCTGGGCCGCAGACCGCGGTGGAGGGCTTGAGGAAGATGACCGGCTCGGATGGCGGCCGGTCGCCACCCATCTCCTCGACGTGGTCGGCGTAGTTCTTGCCGATGCACACCACCTTGCTCGGCAGGATCGGCGCGAGCAGCTGAACCTCGCTCAGCGCGTGCCGGGCGCCGGTCAGCTGCAGGTCATCCGGCGTCCCGCCGAACGGGTGCCCGGCGATCTGCGCCACCACCAGCTCACTCGAGCCGTTGGCGGCTACGCCGTCGCCCGCACCGGCCGCGTCGGCGTTAACTATGAGCCCGTAGCTGACTTCGTCGTGATGAGAAAACCTCGCGATCCGCATTGAAAGAGCGTACCGAGCACCGCGCGGGAGTCGCGAGCAGGCGGGCTACTGCCAGTAGCTCTCGACCTCGGAGGCCGGCCGCGCCTTGGCATCGCCCGGGTCCTCGCCGAACTCCCGTCGCGCCCGGCGCTGCCGCAGCAGGTCCCAGCACTGATCCAGCGCCTCTTCGGTGGCCTTGAGCTCGGCGTGCTCCTCGTCCGTGGTCAGGTCTCCGGCCGCCAGCCTGGACCGCAGCCCGTGCTCCGTCTTAATCAGCTCGTCGATCCGCCCGAGGATCTCTTTGTCGTCCATCCGACAACCATAAGGCGTTCAGGAGAAACGCATTGCGCGGCCTCTCCGCCCCGCCTCCAGAGCCCAGTCTCACCTCGGGCCAGTCCCAAGCGAGCAACGGGGAAAGTCCGTCGTTGCGAGACCAACCACGAACTTTCCCCGTGCAAACCCCCAGGACCTAGATGATCTTGTGGATCCAGTTGTGGGGGTCTGGGAGGCGGCCGAATTGGATTCCCAGGAGCCCCTCGCGCAGGCGCATTGTGACCGGCCCCGGCTCGCCGGTGCCGATCTGCCAGCCGCCCGACTTCGCCTTGACCGACCCCACCGGAGTGATGACCGCGGCCGTGCCGCACGCGAATACCTCGGTGATCTCGCCTGAGGCGCAACCCTGTCGCCACTGCTCGGTCGAGATCGGCTCCTCGGTGGCCGGCAGGCCAAGGTCAGGACCAAGCGTCAGCAGCGAGTCCCTGGTCACACCGGGCAGCAGCGTCCCGGTGAGCGGCGGTGTTACCAGCCGGGCATTGTCGCCGGAGCCGAAGACGAAGAACAGGTTCATCCCGCCCATCTCCTCGACCCACCGGTGTTCGACCGCATCTAGCCATACGACCTGGTCACAACCCTGGTCCAGCGCCTCCTGCTGGCCGGCGAAGGACGCCGCGTAGTTCCCGCCGGTCTTGGCTGCGCCCGTGCCCCCGGGAGCGGCACGGGTGTAGTCCTCGGCCAGCCAGACGCTGACGGCGCGCAGGCTGCCGGAGAAGACCGAGCCGGACGGCGAAGCTATGACCAGGAACAGGTACGAGTTGGCCGGGCGTCCGACCCCGAGCGACGGCGTCGTCGCGATCATGAACGGCCGCAGGTACAGGCTCTGCGACGGGTTCGCCGGCACCCAGTCCTTGTCCTGGATGACCAGCGTCTCGATCGCCGAGATGAACGTCTCCTCCGGCAACTCAGGCATCGCCATCCTGATCGCCGATTTGCGGAATCTGATCGCGTTCATCTCGGGCCTGAAGATGACGATTGGCCCGGACTCCTGCCGGTACGCCTTCATGCCCTCGAAGATCTCCTGGGCATAGTGAAGGACCGCGGTCGCCGGGTCGAGCGAGAGGGGCCCGTACGGCTCAAGCTTGCCGTCATGCCAGCCCCGGTCATCTGACCACCGGAGCGTAATCATGTGGTCGGTGAATACCCGGCCGAACCCGGGCGACTCAAGCATCGCGATCCGTTCTCGCTCTGACACGCGCCGCCCACGCCGGTCAGGCGTCCCCGGCGACCCACGCCGGTCAGGCGTCTCTGTAGACACTGAGGTGATCAGATCAAACTTGATCTCAGGTGCACTTCTGCCATCCATCGCAGATCCTCCTTTGCGCGGCCTCCGCCCCATTGCGATTGTCCGCAGCGGCGCCATCCCTGCCGACGGCCCGCACTTCTATCTTGACCATTAATTGGGGCGGCTGGCGAATCCGGAGAGCAGGCCCGGTCGGCAGCCGCGTTGGCGCCGGTACCGGGTACCCGAAATCGCGGCGCCTAGCCGGCTACTCGCTCGGTGATGTCGTCGCCGACTTCGGCCGTGCTGCGCGCGGCCCATTCACCCTGGCGGACAAGCAGGTCTTCTGCGACCGCCTGCTCGATCCTGGATGCTTCCGAGGTCATGCCTAGATGCTCGCACAACATCGCCGCCGACAAGATCGCCGCGGTTGGATCCGCTTTCTGTTTGCCGGCGATGTCCGGGGCACTGCCGTGCACCGGCTCGAAAGTACTTGGCCCGGTTCGCTCCGGGTTGATGCTGGCGCTCGCGGCGAGCCCGAGCCCGCCCACCATCGCGACGCCCAGCGCGGTGACCACGTCGCCGAACAGGTTGTCGGTGAGGATCACGTCGAACCGCTCAGGCGCGGTCACCAGGTACTGCAGCGCGGCATCCACGTGGCAGTAGTCCGCGGTCACGACCCCGAAATCGGCGGCGACCGAATTGAGCGTACGCATCCAGAGGTCACCGGCATGGGTCATCACGTTGGTCTTGTGCACGAGCGTGACCTTGCGGCGCGGCCTAGTCGCCGCGCGGCCGAAGGCGTACCTGGTGATCCGGCCGACGCCGAACGCGGAGTTGATGTTCTCCTGGGTCGCGATCTCGGCGGGCGTTCCCTTGCGCAAGATGCCGCCGGCCTCGACGTAGGGGCCTTCAGTGCCTTCTCGGCACACCAAAATATCAAGGGAAGAGCCGCGCAGGCCGACCAGCGGGGATTCCACGCCGGGGAACAACCGGACCGGGCGCAGGCTGACGTACTGGTCGAATTCGAATCGCAGCCGCAGCACCAGGCCGCGCTCGAGCACGCCGCTCGGGACGCTCGGGTCACCGACCGCGCCGAGCAGGATCGCGTCGTGGCTGGCGATCTCGGACAGCACCGATGCGGGCAAGATCTCGCCGGTACGGGCGTAGCGGCTCGCACCGAGGTCGTAGGTCGTGGTTTCGATGGCAGTGTCAGCGACGGCCGCCCTGAGCACCTTGATTGCCTCGGCAATCACCTCAGGGCCGATGCCGTCGCCACCGATCACTGCGATTCGCATAGAACGCCCCATGCGCGGATCTTAGCGGTCAGCTCGCCGGGCTGCAGGCCGGGTCCCCAGCCTTGTGCGCCGAAACTTCGGAACTGGCTGTGCCATCCCGGGTGGTGGTCGGGGGGTGTAGCGGGCGGGACCCCCCGAATCCCCCGGCCGTCCAGCCACTCAGGACGCCCACGCAGGCCGGGTCGACCGCGTCCGGCGGCACCGGCCCGGCGATCTGGGTGCCCTGGCCAAGTCCGCAGCTCATTGACTTGAGCAACTCGGCCTGCTCGGCGGTCTCGATGCCGGTGGCGATCACCTCGATGCCGAGATCGCGGCCGAGACCGGCGATCGCCGAGGTCAGCAGCGTGAGCGTCGGATCGCCGCCGAGCCCGGCGATGAATGAAGGGGAGATCTTGATCGAATCGACGGCCAGCCGCCGCAAGTAGCTGAGCGAGGCGTAGCCGGTGCCGAAGCCGTCAATAGCGAGCCTGACCCCCTGGGCCCGCAGGCCGGCCAGCTCGGCGGCGACCGGCCCGGCTTCGTCGACCAGCACCCGCTCGGCGACCTGGAGAGTCAGCGCCTGCGGCGGCAGCCCGGCGTCCTCGATAGCGGTCAGCACCGACTCGGCGAATCCCCCCGCGCTGACCTGTCGAGCCGAGCAGGCCACCATGACACCGATCGCGGAGTCGCCGGTGCGCCAGGCCGCGACCTGGTGGCAGGCTTCGCGCAGCATCCAATCGGTGAACTTGCCCACCAGCGCGGCGTCCTCGGCGATCGCGATCAGCCCGTCGCCGCTGATCAGCTCGTCCGCCACCGACCAGCAGACCAGCACTTCCGCGCAGGTTACTCGCGAGCTCACGAGGTCGGCCACCGGCCGGTAAGCAATGTTGAGCTCGTGATCGGTGATCGCTTCGCCGAATCTGGCGGCCAGGTCAGCCCGGCGCTTGGTCACCGCCTGAAGCTGCGGCCCGAAGATCTCGACTCGCCTGCCACCGGACTCCCTGGCCTTCAGCATCGCTAGCTGGGCGTGGCCAAGCACCTGATCAACGCCGCCGTACGCGCAGGTCGCGACGCCAGCGCAGGCGGTGAGGGAGATCTCCTTGTCGGCGACGCTGAACGGCTCGTCCGAGATGGCATCGGCCAGCCGCTGCGCCAGCTCGGCGACGGGCCCGCCGCTGGCCACGCCGAGATCGCCATCCTCGCAAGGAGCGAAGTCGGCGAGCAGCACGGCGAACTGGTCGCTGGCCCAGCGCGCCACGGTCGCACCGGGCGGCGCGGCCGCGCGCAGCCGGCGGCCAGCCTGGGCTACGACCAGGTTCTCCCCCGACTGCCCGCCCAGGTCATGCATGAGCGCGTGCCCGTCGAGGCCAACCAGGATCGCGGCCAGGCCCGGCTCGCCGTCTTGGCCCGCGCGGCGCCGGCCCCCTCCGCCCTGGCTCAGCTTCTTGACCCGGTCCTCCAGATAGGCCCGGTTCGGCAGGCCGGTCAGGCCGTCATGGAACCTGAGCTGGGTGAGCTGCTGGCGCAGCGCTACCAGCTCGCTGTCGTCGTGACAGGTGATCAGCAGCTTGGTCGGGTCACCCGGCCGGCCGTATCTCGACAGATTCGCCGAGACCTGGCGCCACGAGCCGTCGCCGCCCCTGACCCGGCCGTGGAAGGTACCTGTGCCCGAGTCGGGCCGCAGCGCGGTCAGCATGGCCGCGATCCCGGCCGGCCGGTCCTCGGGGTGTACTACGTCGGCCAGCCGCGTACCGGTGAGCTGGGTCTGCCCGTAGCCGAGGTGGCCGACCGCCGGACTGATGTACTCGATCGTACCCGCGACGTCGCAGATCAGCACGGTGTCGCTGGTGGAGTCCGCGAGCGTACGGAACACCGAGTCCGAGGTCCGCGCCGAGGCGGAGACGCTCGATGCGTGCCTGATCGCCCAGACCAGCCTGGACACGAGCAACAGCACGATGGCCGCTCCAGCGGCGGCCACGGCCGGAGTCGCCCTCACGTGGCTGAACACCGCGATGCCGGCGACGACGGCAGCCGCCGCCACGGCCGTAGTCAGCGCCACGATCCGGCCCTGCACGGTCCAGTCGCCGGCCGGCGTCCAGTGCCGCGTCCCAGCCCGGCCATCCGGGACGGCTTCGGCGGATATCGGCGCCGGAGTCAAGGCCAGCAGACCCAAGCCGATTACCAGCGCCAGATGCGAGCCGACGCCGGAGTCGACGCCACTGATCCGGGCGCCGACGGCCAGGCAGTCGCCGATCGTGACCGCGAACAGCGCCAGGGCCGGCAGTGCCACCAGCCTCGGGCTGCGCGAAGCCAGCAACACCACCAAGCCGAGCGCGAGCAGGTCGGCCGCCGGGCGGATCAGGTCGACGACGAACGCGGCTGGTCCCATCCCTGAGCCGCTGTAGGCCGGGCCGAACAAGGTCGCCAGGGCGATCGTGAACAGCGCGACCACGAACAGCGCGCTGTCGAGCACCGCTCCCGGCTGCGGCCAGGCCTGCGCACCATCTCGCCGCCACCTGCTGGTCTCCAGCGTGCCATCGGCGGTCCTAACCCGGTCGGCGGTGATGGTAGCCAAGCCGATGATGAGGGCGGGCAGCGCGGCCAGGCTGATCAGGTCGGCGATCCGCAGTGGCTGCGGCCCGCCGATCACGCCGTTGGCCGCTTGCTGGACGATGCCGCCCGCGGCCAGGCACGCGGCCGCGACCGCGAGCATGCGATAGGCGGACCTGACGAACGGCTCCGGGTTGTTGGACAAGCGCAGCAGCCGGTTTACAGCGGCGGCGCCCATCAGTATCCAGGCAGCCGACCAGGCGAGCGTGACCGGACTCATGCCTGGCCCTCCCGCTCCCTTTCCCGCAGCAACCTGGCCTCCAGATTCCCCGCAAATTCGTTTCCAGTTGGCCCGAGCCCTCCTGGAATTTGGCCGCACCCGCAGAAAACCCAGCTGGTTCTGTCCCCCCGCCATTGGGTTCTTGGCATACTCGATGCGCTGACCAGACCCGTCTGCTCGGTGCATCTACCTGACACTCATCGCCGGCCGACGGCTACGTCGCGGCCCGCCGACGCTGATGCGCTCTAAGCAACCACGAATGACTCTACGTGCACCAGGTCACGCTTCGATTGAGGAAAGAAGTAGGTGAGACCACAAAGTGCTGACCGAAGGCTCAGTATTCACCGGTTATGACGTTAAGTAGCGGATCGGTCCCGATCTGACGCAGGACCTGCTCGCGCAAGAATTTGAGCACGTCACCGGCCGATCGCCAGGTCGTGGCCGCGGCGTGCGGAGTAATCAGCGCGTTCGGCAGATGCCACAACGGGTGATCGGCGGGCAGCGGCTCTGGGTCGGTCACGTCGAGCGCCGCGAACAGCCGGCCGCTGGCCAGTTCGGCCACCAGATCATCGGTGCGGACCAGGGTGCCCCGGGCGCCGTTGACCAGCAGTGCGCCATCCTTCATCGCGGCGAGGAACGCGGCGTCGACCATGCCGATCGTCGACGGCGTCACCGGAGCGAGCAATACCACCACGTCGGCCCGCGGCAGCAGCGCCGGCAACTCGGTGGCCGAGTGAACCCCGGCACGTTCTGTTCTGGCCACCCGAACGATGTCGACCTCGAACCCGGCCAGCCGGCGCTCGACCGCCTGGCCGATCGAGCCGTGCCCGACGATCAGGACAGTCTGCCCCGCGAGTGAGTGGGCGAAGGCAGGCGACCAGCGACCGGCGTTGCTTTCTCCCAGAAAGAACGGGATCTTGCGGGTCGTGGCCAGCATCACGGTCACCACCCACTCAGCGGTGCTGACATCGTGCTGGCCGCGGGCGTTGCAGAGGACAGCGCCAGCCGGCAGGTTCGGTAGCAGCAGGTCGATGCCGGCGGTGAGCGTCTGCACCACCCGAAGGTTTGGCATGGCGGCGAGCGCGGCAATAGCCGGCGGCCGCGGGAACAGCGGCGGCACGTAAAACTCGACCTTCGCGGCCGAAGCCGGCAGTTCGCCACCCTCGGCGTCGATCGCGTCGGGATCGACGACCTCCACGGTGATGCCGCCGATCCCGTCGAGCGCGGAAGCGACCGGCGGCAGCGGCACCCAGACCAGCAGGCCGCCCACCTGGTTAGCGGTACCGCTATCCACTGGCACCGCAGCGCTGCAAGATCAGCTCACGCACGCTCGCCGCATCGGCCTGGCCCTTGGTCGCCTTCATCACCGCGCCGACCAGTGCGCCGGCCGCGGCGATCTTGCCTTCAGCGATCTTCGCCGCGATGTCCGGGTTGGCGGCGATGGCCTCGTCCACGGCCGCGGCCAGCACGCCGGTGTCGGTGACGACCGCGAGGTTGCGGGCCGCGACAACCTCGTCCGGCGACCCCTCGCCGGCCAGCACTCCGTCGACCACGGCGCGAGCGAGCTTGTTGTTCAGCTTGCCGTGCTCGACCAGCTCGATCACGCGGGCGACCTGGGCCGGGCTGATCGCGAGCGCGGCCAGCTCGAGGCCGGCGTCGTTGGCGCGCCGGGACAGCTCTTCGAGCCACCAGTTGCGGGCCTGGCCCGCCGGAGCGCCGGCGGCGACGGTCTCGGCGACCAGGTCGAGCGCGTCGGCGTTGCGCAGCGCGGTCATGTCGAGGTCGGACAGGCGCCATTCGGCCTGGAGCCGGATCCGGCGGGCGGCGGGCAGCTCAGGCAGCGAAGCCCTGATCTCCTCCACCCACTGCCGTGCTGGCGCCATCGGCACCAGGTCGGGCTCGGGAAAGTAGCGGTAGTCCTGCGCCTCTTCCTTGCTGCGGCCCGGCGTGGTCGCGCCGGTGTCCTCGTGAAAGTGCCTCGTTTCCTGGACGATCCGGCCGCCCGCGTCGAGCACCCCGGCCTGGCGTTCGACCTCGGACCTGACCGCCCGTTCGACCGCGCGCAGCGAGTTGACGTTCTTGGTCTCGGTCCTGGTGCCCCACTGCGCTCCGGGCAACGCGATCGAGGTGTTCACGTCGCAGCGCAGCGAGCCCTGCTCCATCCGAACGTCCGAGACATCGAGCGAGCGCAGCAGGTCGCGCAGTTCGGCCACGTAGGCCCTGGCCACGGCCGGGGCCAGGGCACCGGTGCCCGGGATCGGCTTAGTGACGATCTCGACCAGCGGGATGCCGGCCCGGTTGTAGTCGACCAGCGAGTAATCAGCGCCGTGGATCCGCCCGGTCGCGCCGCCGACGTGCAGCGACTTGCCGGTGTCCTCCTCGAGGTGCACGCGCTCGATGCCGACGGTGAACTCCTGGCCTTCGACCTCGACCTTGAGCCAGCCTTCTGTGCACAGCGGCTCGTCGTACTGCGAGATCTGGAAGTTCTTCGGCATGTCCGGGTAGAAGTAGTTCTTCCTGGCGAACCGGCACCAGGTGGCGATCGAGCAGTTCAGCGCGAGGCCGATCTTGATCGTGTACTCGATCGCGGTCTTGTTGATCACCGGTAGCGAGCCAGGCAGGCCAAGGCAGACCGGGCAGACCGCCGAGTTCGGCTCGGCTCCGAAGGTGACCGGCGTGCCGCAGAACATCTTGGTGACGGTGCCGAGCTCGACGTGGGTCTCCAGGCCGATCACCGGCTCGTACTTGCTGGTCGCCAGGTCAAACGGGACCGGCTTAGTAGCTGTAGTCGTCATCGTCGTTACCGTCCTGACTCCGTCATCTGCCTGCCTCGGTCGCGTCCGCAACCTGATCCAGGCCACGGGCCTGATTCAGCAGCGGATAGCCGCGCCGCTGGTCGAGCGTGGCCTCGACCGCCGCCGCGACCCGGTAGACCCGGTCGTCGGCCAGCACGGGCGCCATCACCTGGAAGCCGACCGGCAGGCCGTTCTCCGGCGCGACGCCGCACGGCACGGAGATCGCCGCGTTGCCGGCCAGGTCGCTCGGGATCGTGCACAGATCGGCCAGGTACATGGCCATCGGGTCATCGGCCCGCTCGCCGATCGGGAACGCCGTCGTTGGCGTGGTCGGCGACACCAGCACGTCGACCTGCTCGAAGGCGCGGTCGAAGTCACCGGCGATCAGCGTGCGCACCTGCTGCGCCTTGCCGTAGTAGGCGTCGTAGTAGCCGCTGGACAGGGCGTAGGTGCCGAGCATGATCCGGCGCTTGACCTCGGCGCCGAAGCCAACCGCCCTGGTCAGGCTCATCACGTCTTCCGCACTGGCCTCGCCGTCGTCGCCGACCCGGAGCCCGTACCGCATCGCGTCGAATCTGGCCAGGTTCGAGGAGCACTCGCTCGGGGCGATCAGGTAGTAGGCGGGCAGCGCGTAGCTGAAGTGCGGGCAGGACACCTGGGTGACCTTCGCACCCAGCGACTCGAGCAGCTCGACGGTCTCGTTGAACCTGGTCAGCACGCCGCTCTCGTAGCCTTCGCCGCTCAGCTCGGAGACCACGCCGATGGTGAGCCCGGCCACGTCGGCGTGCCGCGCGGCGGCGACCATCGGCGGCACTGGTGCGTCGAGCGAGGTGGAGTCGGCCGGGTCATGGCCGGATATCGCCTCGTGCAGCAGCGCCGTGTCTAGCACGGTCCTGGCCAGCGGGCCCGGGGTATCGAGCGAGGAGGCGAACGCGACCACCCCGTACCTGGAGTTGCCGCCGTAGGTCGGCTTGGTGCCGACAATGCCGCAGACCGCGGCCGGCTGGCGGATCGAGCCGCCGGTGTCGGTGCCCATGCCCAGCGGCGCCTGGTAGGCGGCGACGGCGGCCGATGAGCCGCCAGAGGAGCCCCCGGGTACCAAGTTCAGGTCCCACGGGTTGCGCGTGGGACCGAACGCGGAGTTCTCGGTGGACGACCCCATCGCGAACTCGTCCATGTTCGACTTGCCGAGGATCACGATCCCGGCGTCGCGCAGCCGCCTGGTGACCGTCGAGTCATACGGCGGCTGCCAGCCGGCCAGGATCTTGGACCCGCAGGTGGTGGGCATGTCCTTGGTGGTAAATACGTCCTTCAGCACCAGCGGCACTCCCGCCAGCGGTCCGAGCGGCTTACCGGCGGCCCGCTGCTCGTCGACCGCGCGGGCGGCGGCGAGCGCGGCCTCGGGCGCGACGTGCAGGAACGCCCGGACGGCGACGTCGGTCAGCTCGATCCGGTCCAGGTGGGCCTGGGTAAGTTCGACGGCTGAGATCTCGCCGTCGGCCACGGCCGCCGCCATCTGGGCGGCGGTCATCGTGACCAGTTCAGCGTCGCCTGCGGGGGGACGACCCCCCGCACCCCCCGCGCCTTCGGCCTTTTGGTAGTTGCCGGCCATCGCTTACTCCTCCGTCAGAATGCGGGGAACGCGGAACCGGTCCTGCTCGGCAGCGGGCGCCTGGGAGAGCGCTACGCCGGCCTCGAGCGGCGCCTGCACCACGTCGTCGCGGAAGACGTTGACGAGTTCGGCTGCGTGCGTGGTGGGCGGGATGCCGACTGCGGCGACTTCCTGCACCCTGGCCACCGCGCCGATAATGACATCAAGCTGCCCGGCGAAATGATCAAGCTCGTCTTCCGTGAGCGCCAGCCTGGACAACCTGGCGAGGTGCGCGACCTCATCTCGGGTAATGGACACGCCCGCCATCCTAGGGCGACCCGCGCGCCCGACCGAACGGATTAGTCGCCCGGACTGACAACCGGGCCAGCCCCGCAGCACCGTTGCCTCCCCGGTGTCGCAGCAGCAGCCTCAGGAAGGCAACGGTGCTGCTGCCGACTGGCGCCTGACCTATCTGGTGGCGGGGACAGCGGCGGTAATGGGTTTGGCCTTGACCGGGTTGTCCTGGCGGCCTGGAGCGCTGGCCGGGTCGGCGGCGCGGCGGGTGCGCGGGTCGGCCAGTTTGGCCTGGTCGACGCACGGCGTCGGGGCGGGCTCGGGGATGTAGTGCTCGGCCAGCCATTCGGTGGCCATGGCCGAGTTGAGCGGCCGGGAGAAGTACCAGCCTTGGGCGCCGTCGCAGCCGAGCGTACGCAGCGCGGTAGCCGCGGCCTCGGTCTCGACGCACTTCCCAATCGACCTGATGCCGAGCGAGGACGCCAGCCTGACCAGGGACCTGATCGTCACGCTGTGATCAAGGGAGTCCGGCAGGCCGCGAACAAGCGCCGGATCAAGCTTGACCTCGGTGACGCCGAGCCCGGTGAGCTGGGCCAGCGAGGAGAACCCGGTGCCGAAGTCATCCAGGCTAACCTCGACGCCCAGGTCGGACAGCGCCTGCATGGTCGCGGCGGCCTGGACCGCCTTGCCGGCGAGCAGCTGCTCGTTGATGTCGAGCCGTAGCGCCTGCGACGGCAGCCCGTGCCGGCTAAGCGCGGTGCCGATGAGGTCGACGATCCGGTCGCTGAGCAGATCCCTGGCGGGCAGGTTGACGCCGACCTGGACCGGCAGTCCGTCCTTCCACCACCGGGCGGCCTGGGCCAGTGCCTTGTCGACGACCTGCTCGGTGAGCTCGCTCATCAGGTGCGACTGCTCGGCCAGGCCGACGAAGTCGGCCGCCGCCAGCACGCCCCGGCGCGGATGCGGCCAGCGGGCCAGCGCTTCCATCCCGAGCACCTGGTCGTCGGACAGGCGTACCTTGGGCTGGAAGTACAGCTCGATCTCGCCCCGCTGGATCGTGCCGCGCAGATCGCCGAGTAGCGCCAGCCGGTCGGCGGAATTGCGGTCGTACTCGGCGTTGTACCGCTCGGTGCCGCTGGCGCGTTCCTTCGCCACGTACATCGCCACGTCGGAGCGCTGCAGCAACTGCTCGAAGCTGCTCGCGTCGTCCGGGTAGATCGCGTAGCCGACGCTGGCCTGGATCTCGAACACGATCGTCTCGAGCCGCACCGGCTCGGCGAGGGCGGCCCGCAGCCTGGACGCGACCTCCCTGGCCACGCCAGGCTCCTTGACCGAGGGCAGCAGCACGGCGAACTCGTCACCGCCAAGCCTGGCCACGATGTCGCCCGGACGCACGCTGTGCCCGAGCCGATGCGCGACGATCTGCAGCAGCCGGTCGCCGACCGCGTGCCCCAGGGTGTCGTTGACCTGCTTAAGGCCGGTCGACCGGTCCAGGTCGATCAGCAGGAACCCGGCCCTTGAGCCCGCCGCCGCCGCCTTGGCCAGCGCTTCGTTACCGCGTTTGGCCAGCAACTTGCGGTTGACCAGGCCGGTCAGCTCGTCGTGGCTGGCCTGGTGCTCCCGCTGCACCGACATCGCGGCGCTGACATAGATAGTGGTCAGCGGGAACGCGAACAGCGCGACGATCACCGGCTCGTTGGTCTCCATGGCCACGGTGATCAGCGGCGCGGTGGCGAACAGCACGACCGAGGCGGCGGCCTGGTACCGCAGGTTGGCCTGCACGAATGACTTGATCGGTGACCTGGTCCGCAGCGAGACCGCGATCGCGACCAGCGAGTAGTTGACGATGAAATAGGCGATGGCGCCGAAGATCACCAGGTAGGAGCCGTGGTCGTGGGGGCGCCAGGGCTGCTCGATGGACGGGTGGAGTCCAAGTGTGTGCATGACCAGTTGGGCCGCGCCGAGACTGAGGCTGAGCTGGGCCGCGTTGAACGCGACCCGGTACGGCGTGTGCCGATGCGCGACGCCGCCGACGACCACGGCCGCCGCCCTGACCAGGACCGCCAGCGGAAACCCCCAGAACAACATGGCGCCGAAGGTGATCGACCTGGCGGCGGCTAGCGAGTCGGCGCTGCTGCGCCCTGGAGTGGCGATGCGCCAGATCTCACCGGCCAAAATCATGCCGGAGACCACCCAGACCATCGGCAGGGACAGATGGCCCCGCAGGTCGCCCAGGCGGAAAAAAGCAACACCAAGCACAGCGCTGCCCGCGACCGATATCGCGGTCATATACAGCCACAGCGGAGAGCCGAAACGCGGACCAATATTCCGCGTGTCGTTCGAGTCTTTCATGGGGTCCTCACGAGCCGCCGGAGTAACCGGGGGGAGCCGGTGCGTGATTCACTGTCGATCAGGCTACCCCGACAACTACACTTGACGCAGCCAAACGCATACTATCTGTTACTAGCCGCCTTGTCGTAGTTAACCGGCTACCTGCCGTGATCTGCTACTACCGCACCATCTTGCCCGGCGGTCTCGTTAGACCCCTTCCGACCCAATTGTCGCGGCGGCAGCGGCTGCCTCAGGGCCATCGGTAAGCAGTACCTGCAGGCCGTCCTCATCGAGGACCGGCACGCCGAGCGAGGCGGCCTTGTCAAGCTTGGAGCCCGGGTTCTCGCCGGCCACCACGAAGCCGGTCTTCTTCGAGACCGAACCGGAGACCTTGCCGCCGAGCGCACCGATGGCCTCGGCCGCCTCCTCCCTGGTGCAGTTCGCAAGAGTTCCGGTAAGCACCACCGTCACCCCGGAGAGCGGTTTCGCGGCGCCGTCGGCCGCGCCATCTTCGGGGTCGGCGCCAGGGCCCTCACCGGTGAAGTTCGGATCGAGGAGCTGGACCCCGGCCGCCCGCCATTTCTCGACGATCGCCCGGTGCCAGTCGACACCGAACCAGTCGATGATCGAACTGGCGATCGTCGGGCCAACGTCGTCGACCAGCGTGAGGGTCTCCGGTGAGGCCGCCGCGATCGCGTCGACCGAGCCGAACGCCGCCGCGAGCGCCCGCGCCGCCGTCGGGCCGACGTGCCTGATCGACAGCGCGACCAGCACGCGCCACAACTGCCGCGTGCGCGCTTCGTCTAGGTTCCGCAGCAGGCTCGTCGCGTTGGCGGTGAGCGCGCCGCCGATCGTCACGAAGAACGGCGACCGGGCCAGATCCTCGGCGGACAGGCCAAACACGTCGCCCTCGTCGGTCACCAGCCCGTCGTCGAGGAGCGCGAACGCCGCCTTCCCGCCGAGCACCTCGATGTCGAACGCACCCCGGCTGCCGATGTGATAAAGCCGCTCGACCAGTTGCGCCGGGCACGACCTGGTGTTCGGGCAGCGCCAGTCCACCTCGGTCTCTTCGCGGGCCAGCGTCGTGCCGCAGCTAGGACACTGCGCCGGGAACTCGAACGCCCGCTCCGACCCGTCCCGCAGGTCGAGCACAGGACCGACGACCTCGGGGATCACGTCCCCGGCCTTGCGCAACACGACCATGTCACCGATCAGCACGTTCTTGCGCGTGATCTCGTCTTGATTGTGCAGGGTGGCCCGCTCGACCGTTGACTGGCTGACAATCACCGGTGTCATCACCGCGAACGGAGTGACCCGGCCGGTACGGCCTACATTGACTTGGATATCAAGGAGTTTGGTGGTGACCTCTTCCGGCGGATACTTATAGGCGATCGCCCAGCGCGGCGCCCGGCTGGTGGTACCCAGCGCGGTCTGGACGGCGACCTGGTCGAGCTTGACCACGACCCCGTCGATCTCGTACGGCGGATCGTGCCGGTGCTCGCCGTAGTGCTCGATGTATTGCCGCACTCCATCAAAATCGGCCACTACTTTGTAGAGCTTGCTGACCGGCAGGCCCCACTCCCGCATCTGGTCATACCAGCCCGACTGACTGTCAGGCCGCTGCGACTGCTCGCCGATGACCGCGCCGACGCCGTGCAGGATCAGGTCTAGCGGCCTGGTCGCGGTGACCGCCGGGTCCTTCTGGCGCAGCGAGCCGGCGGCGGTATTGCGCGGGTTCACGTACGGCGGCTTGCCCGCCTCCGCCTGGCGCTCGTTCAGCTCGTGGAAGGCCGCGACCGGCAAGAACACCTCGCCGCGCACCTCAAGCGTCGCCGGCCAGCCCGATCCAGCCAGCTTGACCGGGGCGGCGGCGATCGTACGGACGTTCGCCGTGACGTCCTCGCCGGTCGTGCCGTCGCCTCTGGTGGCGGCCCGGACCAGCACGCCGTTCTCGTAGACCAAGTCGACCGCGAGGCCGTCGATCTTCAGTTCGCAGAGGAACGGGCCGGTCCCGCCGAGGCGCTCGGCCCTGGCATACCAATTGTCAAGTTCTTCGGCGGAGAAAGCATTGTCCAGGCTATATAGCCGTACTAGATGGGTTACCGGTGCGAAGCCGACCGCGATCACCTCGCCGCCGACCTGCTGGGTCGGGGAGTCCGGCGTGCGCAACTCCGGATACGTCTCTTCCAGTTGGCGCAGCTCTTTCGCCAGCCGGTCGTACTCGGCGTCCGCTATGACCGGCGAGTCGAGCACGTGGTACCGGTGGTTGGCATCGGCGACCTGCTCGGCCAACTCCGCGTGCCGGTGCTTAACCTCGGTGCTTGCCTCGGCGACGGTCGCCGTCGACTCGGTCTCGATGGGATCGCTCATGGCACACGCTCCTCGAGTAGCTCAGGGATCAAGCGGGCGGCTGACTGGCACCGGGTTAGGGCGGCTCTGGCGTAGCTCGGGGAGGCGCCGGCCAGGCCGCAGGCCGGGGTGATGACTACTTGTTCGGTCAGGCTGGCGGCGGGCAGGCCGATTCGCAGCCACAGGTCGACGACGTCGGTGGCGGGGATTCGACCGTCGTCGTCCGGTCGCTGGGTCACCGGGGGCGCGGATGTGGGGATCGCGCCGATGAACATGCCCAGACCGGACTCGACCGCCTCGCCGAAGTCATCCTCGTCAGTCCGCCGGAATAGAGCAAGGTCGAATGAGACGCCCAAAGCCCCGCAATGCGTTACGCATGAAAAAGGAATTTCCGGTGCGCAGCAGTGAACGACGGTCGGTGCGGACGCCGGGGTTAGCACTGAGCGGAGGCGGTCGGCGGCGATCGAGTCGTCGACCGGAGCGAGCCGGTGCAGGCCGCTGGCCGTAGGCACGGAGCCGGCCAGCACGGCCGGCAATGCGGGCTCGTCGAGCTGGAGCAGGATCGTCGCGTCGGGCAGCCGACGGCGGACGGCGGCCACGTGGGCGGCGAGACCCTCAGCGAGCGAGGTGGTGAGATCGGCGATCGCGCCCGGGTCGGCCAGCGCGGGCTGGACGCTGCGGGTGAGCTCAAGCGAGGCCGCGAGGGTCCACGGGCCGCAGGCCTGGATCTTGAACAGTCCGGAGTAGCCGGCCGCCGCCTCTTCTAGCGCGTCGAGGTCGGCAGAGATGAAGCCGGCCGCGCGCCCTGAGTCGCGCCCTGACCTGGCACCGAGCCGCCAGCCGCGGGCGGTGGTCTGGACCGGCAGGTCGACGAGCAGGCCGGCGGTGCGGCCGACCAGGTCCGCACCTGGGCCGCGGGCGGGCAGCTCTGGCAGGTGCGGGAGATGGGGCAGCTCGCCGAGGATTACCGCGATCGCTTCGCGCGGGTCGGTGCCCGGCCAGGACCCCACGCCGGTAGCACTGGCCGCCGGCCAGGGAAATTCGTGTCCGCCTGAACTCACCGGGACATCGTAGCCGTGATGGCTGTCAACCCTCCGGGACCTGCCCCTACGCCCGGTGCGCGCCCGGCCGCGGGGCCTGATCGCACTCGTTGCGATCATTATCGTGGAGAGTTTCCGCCTGGTGGAGAGTTGACCGCGGATATCCGCGGCAAACACTCCCCGGAACGGAAACACTCCACCGTAAATCAGACATTTCCTGGCATATTTCATGATCTGCAATGCCGTTTAGCTTAAGTTGATCTTGAATCGGGCCTGGCGCCTGCTGCTGCGACCATGGGCGGACGCGCGCCTGGTCCTCGCCTGGCCCCCGCCTGGCCCCCGCCTGGCTCTCGCCTGGCCCCCGGCCGGGGGCACAGTCGCGACCAGCCGCGCCGCAACACGGACGCGCAGGTCACGACCATGATCAAAATGACCTAAACGGCATTGCATGATCGTGGAGAGTTTACGGCTCCGATGCGGCAAAGACTCGACAATCCGAGCCTGCGGCCGGGCGCCGCCGGGCCGACCTTTGGCCGCGCCGAGGCTTTATTCGCCGGTCAGCGCCGGCTCGGTCACCCGTCCGGTCGATGCGATGGTGCCTGAGCCGAGGACTACCGGGCCGTCGTAGAGGACGGCGGCCTGGCCGCGGGCGACGCCTCGGGCTGGGGCGTGCAGCCTGATCCTGATGTCGTCGCCGTCGGGTTCGCAGGTCGCGGGGAACGTCTCGCCGTGCGCGCGGAGCTGGACTAGAGCCTCGATGGGGCCGGTGAGAGGCTCGCAGCCGGTCCAGACCGGGCGGGCGGCGGTGATCTCGGTGACGTCCAGCGCGGCGGCCGGGCCGACGCGGACAGTGCCGGATACCGGCTCGATGTCGAGCACGTACCTTGGCTTGCCGTCGCTGGCCGGAGTGTCGATCCGCAGGCCGCGCCGCTGGCCGACGGTGAAGCCGTAGCTGCCGTCGTGGCGGCCGATCTCGTGGCCGTCGTGGTCGACGATCGGGCCGGGCGCCGAGCCAAGCTTGCGGCGCAGGAACGCCCTGGTGTCGCCGTCGGCGATGAAGCAGACATCGTGACTGTCCGGCTTGTCGGCGACCGCTAGCCCGCGCCGGGCGGCCTCGGCCCGCACCTGGTCCTTGGTGCTGTCGCCGAGCGGGAACATTGCCCGGCTGAGCTGGGCCGGGGTGAGCACGGCGAGCACATAGGACTGGTCCTTGCCCTGGTCCACGCTGCGGACCAGCCGGGGCGCGCCAGCGCTGCGGTCGATGCTGGCGTGGTGGCCGGTGCAGACGGCGTCGAATCCGAGAGCGACGGCCCGGTCCAGCACGGCGGCGAACTTGATCTTCTCGTTGCAGCGCAGGCACGGGTTGGGAGTGTTGCCCCTGGCGTACTCGGCGACGAAGTCGTCGACTACGTCGGCGGCGAACCGCTCGGCCATGTCCCACACGTAGAACGGGATGCCGATCACATCGGCGGCACGACGGGCGTCGCGAGCATCTTCAAGCGTGCAGCAGCCTCGGGCGCCGGTGCGGTAAGAACTCGGGTTCTCCGACAAGGCGAGATGAACGCCGGTGACTTCGTGTCCGGCCTCGGCGGCCCGGGCGGCGGCAACCGCGGAGTCGACGCCACCTGACATGGCGGCGAGAACCTTGAGCCCGGTGGCTGGATGCCCGGTAGCTGGATGCACGGCCTCGGTTGCTGGGCTGGTCATCGGCCTGCCCTCCGGGCGCGCTCGACAACCTCGCCGATAACCTCGCCGAGCGCGTCAATGTCGTCCTGGGTGTTCGTGTGCCCAAGCGAGAACCGCAGCGAACTCTTGGCCCGCGCCCGGTCGGCGCCCATCGCGAGCAGCACGTGGCTCGGCTGGGCGACGCCTGCCGTGCAAGCCGATCCGGTCGAGCACGCGATGCCCTTGGCATCGAGCAGCATCAGCAGCGCGTCGCCTTCGCAGCCTGGGAACGAGAAGTGAGCGTTGCTCGCCAGCCGGCTCGGCCCAGGCTCTGGGCCGTTCAGGATCGCGTCCGGCACGACCGCACGCACCACGTCGATCAGGCCATCCCTCAGCTTGCCGATCCGGGCCGCGTGCTCGGCCTGGTTGCGCGCCGCCCACTCGACCGCCACCGCGAACCCGGCGATCGCAGCCGTGTCCAAGGTGCCAGAACGCACGTCCCGCTCCTGGCCGCCGCCGTGCAGGACCGGCACCGGGTCCTGACCTCGGGCGAGCAGGAGCGCGCCGGCGCCGACCGGTCCCCCGATCTTGTGCCCGGTGATCGTCAGTGCGGTCGCGCCGCTCTCGGCCAGGCTGACCGGAAGCTGACCGGCGGCCTGAACCGCGTCGCTGTGGAACGGGATTCCGTACTGCGCCGCGACGGCCGCCAGCCCGGCGATCGGCTGGATCGTGCCGACCTCGTTGTTGGCCCACATCACGCTGACCAGCGCCACGCCGTCCGGGTCGCGCTCGATCGCCTCGCTCAGCATGGCCGGGCTGAGCAGACCATCGGTGTCCACGCCGAGCCACTCGACCTCGGCATCCTCGTGCTCGCCAAGCCAGCGGACGCAGTCGAGGACAGCATGATGCTCGGTCGCGGTCGCGAGGATGCGATTGCGGGGCTTGCTCGCCGAACCAGCCCCGGCTGCGCGAGGCCCGGCTGCGCGAGGCCCGGCTGCGCGAGGCCCGGCTGCGCGAGGCCCGGCTGCGCGAGGCCCGGCTGCGCGAGGCCCGGCTGCGCGAGGCCCGGCTGCGCCGCGGCGGGACCAGAACAGGCCCTTGATCGCCAGGTTGTCCGCCTCGGTGCCGCCGCTGGTGAAGATGACCTCGCTCGGCCGGGCACCGTAGGCCTGGGCTATCTGCTCCCGCGACTCCTCGATGACGCGACGGGCGCGGCGGCCCGCGTTGTGCAACGAAGATGGGTTTCCGGTATGTACTAGTTCAGCCACCATGGCGTCGAAGGCTTCTGGCAGCATCGGCGTGCTCGCCGCGTGGTCCAGGTAGACCTGCGACCCGTCACCGGCACGGCGAAGCACCCGAGCCGCCAGCGCAGTCTCCTGCCCGTCGAACGCGGGGGAATCGCCCGGCAGCGCTGCGTCAGCCAGCCGAGCCGGGCCAGCCAGCCGAGCCGGGCCAGCCAGCCGAGCCGGGCCAGCGGGCAGCCCACCACCGCTACGGGATTCAAGGTTTGCCATGGTCTTACCAGCCTAACGGGCACAGGTGGGAGCAATCGCGCCGCCGAGTAACCGCGAACGACAACACCGCCCACCGCCCCCGCCATCCCCGACCCCTAGATTCTCTCCCGCCCGAGCCACCCCCGCCACGCGAATTCCCGCGCCATGAGCGCCGGGAAACCGTCTGGTCGCGCTGACCCGAACATCGGGGAAGGATTGATGTAGCTAGAACGACATCGTTCTTTCCCCGATGCGGTCGCGTCGGCGCAGGACGGGCCGACGGGCCGACGTGTTAGCTAGTGCGCTTTTCGATCTCTTCGACTAGCTGGGGGACGACCTTGAACAGGTCGCCTACGACACCGAAGTCGGCTAGCTCGAAGATCGGAGCCTCAGGGTCCTTGTTGACGACCATGATCGTCTTGGAGGTCTGCATACCGGCCCGGTGCTGGATCGCGCCCGAGATCCCGACCGCGACGTAGAGCTGCGGCGAGACGGTCTTACCGGTCTGGCCGACCTGGAACTGGTGCGGATACCAGCCAGCATCGGTGACCGCGCGCGATGCCCCAACCGCCGCGCCAAGCGAGTCGGCCAGCTTCTCGATTAGCGCCATGTTCTCGGCCGAGCCGACGCCCCGGCCGCCGGACACCACGATCGAAGCCTCGGTCAGCTCGGGCCTCTCACCGCGCTGCTGCACAACCCGCTCGAGCACCTTGGCCATCTTCGCCTTGTCGCTGATCGGCACGCTTACCGGCTCGAGGCTCGCGGCCCCGGTGGCGGGTTCCAGCGAGATGGCGTTCGGCCGCACCGCGATGATCGGCGTCCCGGTGCGAACCTTGGCGCTCACGTTGATCGCGCCGCCGAAGATGAGCTGTTCGGCGATGAAGCCATCGCTCAGGCCCACGACATCGGTCAAGATGCCCGAGCTGGTCTTGACCGCCAGCCGACCGCCGATCTCCTTGCCTTCGGCCGTGCTTGCCAGCAGTACCGCCGACGGCGCCTTCTGCTGCACGAGCTCGGCGAGCAACTCGGCCTTCGGGGCCACGACGTAGTCGTCGAACTCCCCGCCATCAGCCACATATACCTTCGCCGCGCCGTACTCGGCCAGCTTGGACTGGGCGGCCTCCGCACCAGACCCGGTCCACACGACGGCCGGATCACCGAATTTGCGCGCGAGCGTCACCAGCTCGAACGTGACCTTCTTGACAGCCTCGCCATCATGCTCGGCGAGTACCAGGATCTCAGCCATTCTCGGCAGCCCCTCAGCCCTTGTCGTTTGCTGCTCAGTCGTCGTCGTTGCTCAGAGTCATCGTTGCCTGGAGTCATCGTTACCTGGAGTCGTCGTTGCTCAGAGTCATCGTTGCTCAGATCAGCCTTGCGCCGGTCAGATGAACTTCCTGCTCGCCAGGAACTCGGCGGCCTTGGACCCGCCGTCGCCCTCGTCGGCCACGACCGTGCCCGCCTGCCTCGGCGGCCGCTTCGCGAAGCTCACCACTTCGGATCCGGAGTTGGCCAGGCCGACCTGGGCGGGGTCGAGTTCGATATCAGCCAGACTCCAGGTCTGCACCGGCTTCTTCTTCGCGGCCATGATGCCCTTGAACGACGGGTAACGCGGCTCGTTGATCTTCTCGACCACGCTCACGACGGCCGGCAGCGTCGCCTCGACCCGGTCGTAGCCGTAGTCGGCCTGGCGGTGGATGGTGATCTTCGAACCGTCGATCTCGACCTTGCTGGCGTAGGAGAGCTGCGGCACGCCGAGGCGCTCGGCCAGCATCGCCGCCATCACTCCGGTCCTGGCGTCGGTCGACTCGCTGCCGAGGATGATCAGGTCGAAGCCGATCCGCTCGAACACGTGCGCCATCGCGGCCGAGGTGCCGAGCACGTCGGACCCGGCCAGCGCGTCGTCGACCAAGTGCACCGCCTGGTCGGCGCCCATGGACAGCGCCTTGCGAATCGTCTCGGCAGCCCGCGGCGGACCCATCGAGAAGATCGTGACCCCGCCCTCGTGCGCTTCGGCGATCCGCAGACCTTCCTCGATCGCGTACTCGTCGAGCTCGTTCGGTACGGCGTCGGCCGCGTCCCGGTCGAGGGTGGAGTCCGAAGCCTTGAGCGTGCGCTCCGACCATGTGTCAGGCACCTGCTTCACACAGACGACGATGTTCATGTCCGGCGTCCGACCTCCCTGGTAACTACAATCCACGCTTACAGCAGATGCAAGCCTGCCAAACGGCTCGCGCGATCCGAATCGCGGGTCCTCGCAGAGTACTAGTGAGCTATGTTACTCACAAGTAGCTTAGCCCTCGGGAGGGGGTGGGTCAGTGCCGCAGGCGGGCGACCAGCGCCGGAGGCGGCGGGTGGCCGGCGCCGTGCGCGCGGTCAGTGCCAGAAACGGCGGACTCCCGCCGGAGGAGGCCGGCGCCGTGTGCGCGGTCAGTGCCAGAAACGGCGGA
>WNEY01000152.1_pt1 | contig 36439 bp, 42 predicted proteins | sample 5400531 | NCBI WGS metagenome assembly WNEY01 (sample SAMN13153338, study PRJNA577476) | soil metagenome | isolation source: 200 cm saprolite under Douglas fir tree site 1 | place: USA:California | collected 2015-04-18 | reverse complement strand
TCCGAAAAATCGTGGATCGACGATCCGGCAGGTATTGCGTGGGAGACCTTCTTCACCACCGGCGAGATCACCCATTACGGCGAGGCCATGGTCGAGCGTGGCGCGCGCCTCGCGCATGAAAAGGCGTGCTGCACACCGGAGGCCGGCTCGCAACCCTCGCGTCAAGCGGCATCGGCTTGCTGCACGGTCGAGGAGCGACTGTCGTGAAGCTGTACATGTTCGAGCACTGTTCTCTCTGTTTTCGCGTGCGCATGACGGCCGCGCTCAAGCGGCGGCATCTGCAGGAGACGGTCGTGCTCGACGACGACAGTGAGACCATGGTCTCTCTTGTCGGGAAGCGCGTGATCCCGATCCTTGTAAAGGACGACGGAAAGCCCATGCTCGAAAGCATGGACATGGTCAGATATGTCGACAGTATCGGCGGACCTGTTCTGACCGGCACTGAGCGTCCTGAAATTGCCGCCTGGGCCGATCGTGTTGTGACTAGGACGGCGCCGCTCACGATGCCGCGTTATCCGTTGCTTGGCCTGCCTGAATTCGCGACCGTCGCTGCTCTCGACCATTACGCCCTGCGCAAGCGCAAGGCTTTCGGCGACTTCGTCGAACTGCGCGCCAACACGCGGGGATACATCAACGAGCTCATGCCCGATCTCGAGGAGCTGGACCAGCTGATCCAGTGCCGACACGCGGTTAATGGCGCGATCTCAATGGATGATGTTCGCGTATTGCCGCTGCTGCGCTCGGCGGCGATCGTTAAAGGACTGCGGTTCCCGTGGAAGGTCCGCGAGTACTTCGAGACGATGATGGATCGGATCGGATACAAGCCCTTGCCAGCGGTTTGACGATGATGGACGCGAACGACGAAAAAAGGCCTTACAACGTCCTGTTCCTGTGCACGGGCAACTCGGTGCGCTCGATCATGGCCGAGGCCATCCTCGACAAGCTCGGCCGGGGAAAATTCCGCGCGTACAGTGCGGGCAGCCAGCCAAAAGGACAAGTAAACTCGCGCGCGATCGAGCTCCTGCGGAGTCTCGGCTACGACACGTCCCATTTTCGCTCGAAGTCGTGGACTGAATTCGCCAAGCCCGGCGGATTCTACTCGGCCCTGTTCGACGCGCCGCCGGCCGTGGTGAAGCCCGACTATGCCAAATGGATGCTCGATGATCCACGCGTCAATTTCGCGATCTCGACGCGCGGCAAACGGCCGAGCCTCGATCATCTCGGCATTCAGGCCGAGAGCAAGGACGAATTGCGTCAGGTCTATGCGCGGCTGCACAAGGCCGGCGGCAACATCGTCGAGCAAGGGCAGACCGCCTGTTGCTACGCGCGCTCCGAAAAATCGTGGATCGACGATCCGGCCGGGATCGCGTGGGAGACCTTCTACACCACGGGCGAGACGACCCACTACGGCGAGGGGACGGGCGAGCATGGCGCGCGCGTCGCCCATGAAAGGGCGTGCTGCAGCCCGCGAGCCGCCGTTCGAGAGGAGACCGGGCCTGCTTGCTGCGCCACGTAACGCGGCGAATTGAGTCTCCCGGCTCCCCCTCAACAATTCCCGTCGAGCAAAGGCCATGGGCTGTGAACCGACGATCGGCACGGATGAAAGGGCGCGATCCACGCCGATCGAGTCCGCGAACCGGGAAGCGGTGGTGCTCTTGCATGGTTCGGCCGGCACCAGCGCGTTGTGGCGCGACCTGAAGAGCGCCTTGCGGCCGCGCTACCGCTGCATCGCGCCGGATTTGATCGGCTACGGCGCCTCCGCGGCCTGGCCCGCCGGGGCGCCGTTCGGTCTCGATTTCGAGCTGTGCGCGATCGATCCGTTGCTGCAGTGCTGCGCCGGCAAGCTTCACGTCGTGGGCTATTCGTACGGCGGGGTATTGGCCCTGCACTTCGCCCTGGCAAACCCGGCGCGCGTGCAAACCCTGACGTTGATCGAGCCCGTATTCTTCGCCGCGCTGCGCTATGCCGGCGAGTGGGACGCCTATTCTCAATTTTCCCGCATCCGCGACGACTTCATCTCGACGCTGGCCCGCGGCGACCGGGAAGCAGCGATGCATCGTTTCATCGATTTTTGGATGGGAGACGATGCCTGGGAAAGGTTGTCGGCGGGTACCCGCGCCGAGATGTTGAGGATTGCCGACAAGATCGCGCTCGATTGGCGGGCGTCCTTTGCCGCCGATCCGGGGCCGACCGGCCTGCCTGGATTGGCCGCGCGGACAATGCTGATACGCGGCAGCGACAGCCCAACGCCGATGCGATGCCTCGTCGACGCGTTGCAGGCGCTGATGCCGGGCAGCGCGCGCCTGGTCGTCGCGGGGGCAAATCACCTGTTGCCCTTGACCCATGCGGCGGCTCTTGCGAGCGCGGTCCTCTCGCATCTGCGCGTCGATGCCGAACGGCGCCTGCAGTGACCCGCCAAAATCGCCTTGCTTTCGGAGGTAAATGATGGATCGCGCATTCCACGTGTTGTTCTTGTGCACCGGCAACTCGGCGCGCTCGATCATGGCCGAGGCGATCCTGGACAAGCTCGGCGGCGGGAAATTCTGCGCGTACAGTGCGGGCAGCCAGCCGAAAGGACGAGTAAACCCGTACACGATCCAGCTCCTGCAGAGTCTCGGCTATGACACGTCCCGCTTTCGCTCGAAGTCGTGGACTGAATTCGCCAGACCCGGCGCTCCTGCGCTCGATTTTGTTTTCACCGTCTGCGACAACGCGGCGGGCGAGACCTGTCCGGTGTGGCCCGGCCAGCCGATGACGGCACATTGGGGCGTTCCCGATCCGGCCGAAGCCGACGGCTCCCCGGCCGAGATCGCCCTGGCGTTCAAAGACGCCTTTCGGATGCTCCGTCGACGCATCGAAATTTTCTCGGCACTGCCGATCCCGAGCCTCGACGAGCTCAGCTTGCAGCAGCGCCTCAAGGAGATCGGCCGCATGAACGGCGCGACCGCGAAGGCGGAAGAGCCGAGCTGATGGCATCGCTGCCGCGACGCGCCTGTGCGGAAGCGCTGGGAACGGCCTTTCTGCTCGCCGCGGTGGTGGGCTCCGGAATCATGGCGCAGAAGCTCGCGGGCGGTAACGGCGCGCTTGCGCTCCTGTGCAACACGCTGCCGACCGGCGCCATTCTCACCGTGCTCATTTTGATTTTCGGCCCCATGTCCGGGGCGCATCTCAATCCCGCGGTCAGCGCCGCATTTGCGTTGCGCGGCGAGCTTCCGTGGCGCGTCGCCGCTCTTTACGTCGCGTGCCAGCTTGTCGGCGGAATCGTCGGCACCTTGGCCGCCCATCTGATGTTCGAGCTTCCGCTCTGGCAGCTGTCGGCTACCGTGCGCACCGGGCACGGCCAGTGGTTTGCGGAAGCGGTCGCGACCTTCGGCCTCATCCTCACGATCTTCGGCTGCCTCTCCTGCTCGCAAGCCGCGGTGCCGTATGCCGTCGGCCTCTACATCACGTCCGCCTACTGGTTCACGGCCTCGACTTCCTTCGCCAACCCCGCCGTCACCATTGCCCGGTCGCTCTCGGATACTTTCGCCGGCATAGCGCCCGCCGGGGTGATGGCGTTCGTCGTCGCCCAACTCGCGGGAATGCTGGCGGCGGTCATCGTCAGCCGCTGGCTCTGGCGCGCCTGAGCCGCCGGAGGAATGCGAGGCCAATCGCGCGCGCGATCCACGCGGCGGCTGAACGCGAAAAACAGCGGCCGCGCCGAGCGCGCCCATCGTTGTCGCCGCTGTCGACTACGGACGAAAGGCCGCTCGAGGGCCGGAGTCGCATCTCCGCCTGGTCAGCGCTCGCCGTCCTCTTTGGAACCGTCACCCTCGGCGCTCTGATCAGCTTTTTGAGCGAGCTCGCGCCACTTCTGGGCCATCTGGACGAGCATCGCCTTGTCGGTTGGGTTGGTAAGCTGTCGGGCGACGCGCAAACACTCCGCCGCGTAGCGCCGATAGTCCTCCGCCCGTGCCATTCGCAGCCCCGCAGAAGTCCGAGACGGACAACGCCGGATCTGGGCACCCGGTTCCAACGGGGTTCGCCGCTGTCCCAGTTTGGAACTATCGGACTCGCACCAGAGTTGGTCCGCCGGCACGGGACAAACGATGGGGACCTGTCATGCAGAGCCCTGCCGTATACCGAAAATATGTCGAGGAGTGCGAGCGAATAGCTCGGCAAGTACCCCCGGAGACCCGAAAGACCCTGCTCGAGATCGCCCGGGCCTGGCGCCAATGTGCCGAGGAGGCGGAACGAGGGGAAGCAAGATGGCGCGGTCGTTCCGCGTCTTGAAGTTGTCCGGCCTAGTGTCGGGTCATCTGCTGATCGTTGAAATCGCGCAGAATGGCGTGCAGCTTTTCGTCACCGGAAGGTGCGTTCGCCAGATCGAGCAGCTTCTGCGCGACCTCGAGCAGGGTAACGCGCGTGGTCGGGTCGCTCATTGTCAGCGCCCGTGCCGTGCACTCTGCGGCCATCCTCCTGAGCTCTTTGGAACGATCCATGGCCATCTCGACCGACGCAGCGCGAGTGATCTATCAACTCTATCGTTCGCGTGCGGTTCCTGAAGCACCAATCATGCCCGGTCGCTGTCACCCTCGCCGGCATGGCGCCCCCGGGGTGATGGCGTTCGTCGTCGCCCGGCTCGCGGGAACGCCGGCGGCGTCATCGTCAGCCGCTGGCTCCGGCACGCGTGAGCCGCGCCTGCAGATCGAGAACCTCATCGCGGCCGTGCCGATCCTTCGGATAGGAACGTCACGATCCACGGTCCGGGAATGTAACTGGTTCCCAAGCGATCGGTCTACGGAGAGGACAGGATCATGCACGCTGTCGCTAGAATCAACGCCGGCGGCATCACCAGCAGCCCTAGCCTCAGGAACATCGTTACCGTCACATGCTGTCGCTCACGCCGGAGCGTCACCAGCCACAGAATGGTCGCCAGCGACCCGGTCACGGATAGGTTGGGGCCGAGATCGACGCCGATCAGCACCGCGTCAGTGACCCGCGCGGGAACCTGATCGGCGGCGAGCACCGAGCCGGCGAGCAGTCCGGCCGGGAGATTGTTGAGGAGGTTGCAGACGATCGCGACCGCGATGCCGGCGGCCCACGCGGTGCCGCTCACCGAGCTGGCGAGCGCTTCGTGCAGCAGATCGTTCAGCATTTGGATCACACCGGTATGGTTGAGCCCTTCGACCAGCACGAACAGGCCGGCGACGAGGGGCAATACGTCCCAGGATATGTTGCGCAACACCGGCCAGGGCGATTGCCGGTTGAGCGCGACGATCGCGGCCGAGGTCACGCTGCCGCAGATGAATGTCGGCCAACCGAGCGCGACGTCGAACGCCGAGCACACCAGCAGCGATGCGGCCGCCGCGATTATGCCGCAGCCGGTCATGCGCCCGCCTCGCCCAAGCGCCGGCTGCTCGACGTTTGGCGCAATCCGATGGGCGGCGAGCACGCGCTGTTGGCTGAGGCGAAGCGCGAGATAGGTGATCCCGATCGAAGCTAATGACGCTGGTCCGAACCGGGAGAGCCAGGCGAGCAGCGGCGGCATCTGACTGCCGAAGACGACCAGATTGGCCGGATTCGATATGGGCAATGTGAAACTCGCAGCGTTGGCGATGAATGCGCAGATGAAAAGGTAGGGTAGCGGCGGCACGCCTGCGGCGCGCGTCGCCGCGTAGACGGCGGGCGTGAGCACGACTGCCGTGGCGTCGTTCGAGAGTAACGCCGTCACGACCGTACCGACGACATAAATGAGCGTGAACAGACGCTGCGGCGAGCCGCGCGCGTACGCGACGGCGACCCCCGCGAGCCAATCGAACAGCCCCTCGATGCGCGCGAGCTCGGCGAGCAACATCATCCCGGTGAGGAAGAGATAGACGTCGAGCCCCCGCTCCACGCCGCGCAGCGCGGCCGCCCATGAGAGGAGGCCGGAGGCGATGAGCGCAGCCGCCCCGAGCACGGCCCATACCGCCTCGGGCAGCCGCCACGGGCGAATGATGACTCCGCCCGTGGCCAATGCGGCAATTCCCCAAGTCGCGGCGGCGGTTTCGTTCAGTATCGACACTGCGTCAATCTCTCTCAATCCTTCTCCATCACGCCGCGGCCTGCGTGATCGCCGCGCCGCCGGCCGCGAGATGGTTGCGGCAGGCCGGCCCGACGACCGGAGTCGCAACGAGCCAAAGCGCAAGCGCGATGGCAGCGATCCCGCCAAGCGCGAGAAAAGCGGCGGAATAGCCGAGTTGTTGCGCCATGAGGCCGGCCAATGCCGGACTGGAAGCGGCACCTACGGCCTGGAACGTCATGACTGCGCCCAGCCCGGCATTGACGTGGCCGCTGCCGGCGAGAATACGAGCAACGAGACCCGGGGTTGCCACGCCGAGCATGCCCGCGCCGACGCCGTCGAGGATTTGAACCGGGAGGATGCCCCACGAAGTTGCGACGTTCGCCGCTATGACGCCGCGCACCGGCAGCGCAACGAGCGCAAGCACCAGCACGATCCAGTATCCCCTGGTCTCGGCGAGCCGCGATGCAAAGAGGGCCATCGGGACCATGGTGAGCTGCGCCACCACAACGGTCATCGCGGTCGAGGCGCTCGGATCGCCGGCGCCGCGCGCGACCAGCGCTTGCCCGAGCAGCGGGAGCATCGCCGCGTTGCCGAGATGGAACAGCAGCAGCGTGCAGGCAAATAGGACGAGCGGCTTGGATTGAACCAGCACCACGAAGCTTGACGCCTGCTTGGCGGCTCTGCCGGAGAGCCCGCGCGCGGCCGCATGATCGATGTGCCGCGGATCGATGGCGAGGACGGCGAAGATCGCGCCAGTCGCCATGCCTGCCATGACGAAGAAGACGGCGGTGAGCCCGAACAAGTAGCCGAACGCGCCGCCGAGCACTGCCGCAGTGGCGTTGCCGGCGTGGTTGAACGCTTCGTTGCGTCCGAGCTGGCGCGCAAAGCCCGCCTGCTTGACCAGGCCCAGGGTGATTCCGGCGATCGTCGGGCCAACAGCCGCACCAGCAATGGCGTTTAGGGCTTGCGCGGTCGAGGTCAACGGAAAACCCGGGACGGCGAGGATCACTATCGAGGCTGCGATGATCGCCGATGTCGACGCAATGATCAGCCCGCGCTTCGCCCTGGTCGCGTCGACGAGTGCGCCGAGCGGCGTGGTCGCGATCATCCCGGCATAGCCGCCGATCGTCATCACCAGGCCGATCTCGGCCGGCGACCATCCTTTCCCTTGCAAGAGCACGCCCAGGAAAGGCCCGAAAGCATCGCGCACATCGGCCACGAAAAAATTGAGTGCGTTGAGCGCGAGCAGCGAGGTCATCATTTTGGACGACCCTTCGGTCCACCACCTCTCGGGCCGGCGGGGGGACGAACGGCAAGCTCCGTCATCTGATCGGCCGCGCTGCCAATCGCGGTCACGTCGATCACGGTGCCGAGTGGTGTCCCCAGGCTGACGCCGCGCACGGTCACCCTTTGCCCCGGCTGCAGCCATCCCTGCACGCGCACCGCCTCCGGCGGCGGCAGGCGAAGCACGGTGCCGTTGTCGAGGACCGCGCCGTTCACCTCGCCGCGCTTGCCGTGCAATGGCGCGGCGATCGTGCCGGAGATCGTTTGCTCGGTCGTTGCGGGACCGTGGGGCGGGCCGTTGTCGACCACGGTCGCCCCGGTTGCGTCGTTCGTTATCGAGGTCGCGTCGACGAGCGGAAGCGACAGCGCCTTGAGGCCGCGAACGGTCACCGCATCGCCAGGCCGGATCGCGAACACGATCTGGCCGGTCAGATGCGGAGGAATCTTGACTTCGGTCCCGTCGGTCAAGATCAGCCCGTCGACGTCGCCGCGCGGCGTCAGCGTGTATTGCTTGACTGTGCCTTTCGTCGCCGGCAGCTGTGTCGGATCCCACAGCGGCCCTGCGTTTTGCGCGTACACGGCCATGCCGGACGCAAGAGTGCCGGCGAGGAGCGCCGCCGGCAGCATGCCATATCGTTTCGATATCATCTTGCCTCTCCTGATGCGATGTCGCCTCGCGAACAGGATCAGCAACTGGCGTGCCAGACGCCCCGCTTGAAAATTCACGCTTTTTCGGGTGGGACGGTCGCTCAGCCGTCGGATTTTCCGACAGCGGGTGTCGAGTTAGCGGACGCTTCCGGCTCGATCAGGCCGTACCGCTGCATTTTCGTGTAGAGTAGTTGGCGGTGAATGTTGAGCCGGCGCGCTGCTTCGGCGCGGTTGCCCCCGCAGGCTTCGAGCGTCTTGCGTATCATCTCGTATTCAAGTCTTGCGACGGCTGCGGGAAGGTCGCCCTCCGCAACCGCGTCATGCCGAGATCCATGGCGACCGGGCAACAGCCCGTCGAGATCGGCGGCGTCGATGATGTTTCCGCGCACCAGGATGATCGCACGCTCCATGGCGTTTCTGAGCTCGCGAACGTTTCCCGGCCAGGAATGTTCCTCGAGCCGGGCAACGGCTGCCGCCGTCAAGGTCTTGGCGGGATTTGTCCCCGCGCAAATCCGCAGGAAATGCTCGGCCAACGGAACGATGTCGTCGCGCCGCTCGCGCAGGGGCGGCAACACGACGGGCACGACGTTGAGCCGATAGTAGAGATCCTCGCGGAAGCCACCCGCGGCGACGAGGTTCGGCAAATCCCGGTGCGTGGCCGCGACCACGCGAGCATCCACCTTGACCGGCTTGCCGCCGACCGGCGTGACGACCTTCTCCTGCAGCACGCGCAGGATCTTCGCCTGCATTGCACCCGCCATGTCGCCGATCTCGTCCAGAAAAAGCGTTCCGCCGTCGGCCTCCCGGAAAGCGCCGGCGCGGTCGGCGGCGGCGCCTGTGAAGGCGCCTTTGACATGGCCGAACAATTCGCTTTCCAGAAGCTCGGTCGGGATCGCTGCACAATTCACCGCAATGAATGACTTGTGCTTGCGGCGCCCGTGCTCATGCAGCGCCCGCGCAACGAGCTCCTTGCCGGTGCCGGTCTCGCCCAGAATGAGGACGGTGGCGTTGCCGTCGACGGCAAGCCCGATGGTCTTTTGCACCCGACGCATCGCCTCGCTCACGCCGATGAGCCCCCCGCCGGGCTCGCCCTGGCTCGGTCCGGATGCTGTCGGGCCGTGCTGCGCCAACATGCCGAGCAACAGGGATTTGAGGTCGTCGCGGCCGATCGGTTTGGTGAGATGGTCGAAGGCTCCGAGCCGCATCGCTTCGATGGTGTTGTCCGCGCTGGCGAAGGCCGTCAGCACCGCAACCGGCGGGGCGTTGTCTCGCGCCTTGATCCGCCGCAGCACCTCGATTCCATCGAGCTCACCCGGCATCCGCAAGTCGAGCAGCACAGCATCAGCGCCACCCTCCGCAACAAGGGCCAGCGCCTCTTTGCCGGACGCGGCAAGGCACGCGCGATGCCCGAGATCGGTGACTGTCTCGGCCAGTCCCTCGCGCATCGCGGCATCGTCGTCGACGATCAGGATGGTCGCCATGGCAACTCGATCTCGAAGACTGCCCCCGGCGCATTCGCAACAAGCCGCGCCTCGCCGCCATGGGCGCGCGCGATCTCGCGCACGATCGCAAGCCCCAGGCCGGTGCCGTCGGCGCGTGCGGTGACGAAGGGCTCGAACAACCGCTCGCGGATGTCTGCGGGCACGCCCGGCCCGGAATCGCTGACGCGGAGAGTTAGCTTTCCGTCTTGCGCCATCGCGGCAACCGTCACCACGCCCCCGGGCGGCGTATTCTGCACGGCATTGAGAATCAAATTGTCCAAGGCGCGACGAACCTGATCGACATCGAATTCGGGAGGCGTCTGGGCTTCCGGAGCGAGAGCCGCCTGCAATGTAACTCCTTTGGCGGTTGCAAGTTCACGATGAGGCTCGATCGCTTCCTTGAGAAAGCGGCCGAGATCGGCTTGTGCGACCTCAGGCTCGTGGCGCTGGGTCATGGCCAGAAGATCGCGCAGCAATCCGTCGAGCCTCCCGATCTGCTGCAGAATCGCCTGCAGCGCCGAATTTCGACGGCGCTCGTCATCCGCAACGATCGCATTTTCGGCCTTCAGGCGCATGGCCGCGATGGGGTTGCGGATTTCGTGCGCGATCCCCGCCGCCAATCGGCCGACCGCGGCGAGCCTCTCGGCAGCGCTGGCGCGACGGCGTTCCTCCCCGACACGTCGGCCGGCGGCGTTGAGCGCCTCGACCAGCCGGTCGAGCTCGCGCTCCCCGGTGAGCGGCAAGGCCGGAAGCTCCTGCTCGGCGTGGACCCCAAGCATGACCTGCAGCCGCGCTATCTTCCGCGACCAAGCCAACAGGATGACTGCGAGCCATATCGCCGAGCCGAGCACCGTCGCCGCAAGGACCGTCGATCCGATCAGAAGCTGATGATAGGCGGGGCTCTGTCCGATGAAGACCCGGGTCATGGTCCAGCCCGTGACATCGGGCAGCAGCCCCGCGACCGGACAGGCGTGAAAAAGGATCACTTGCGATCCAGCCGTCCGCCGCATGGTGGCCGGGCGCTCGTTGCGAGCGGCGTCGTCGTTGACCTGGCGGATGCTCGCAAGCTCCGCCTCCGGCAGATCGGTCTTCGGTCCGGTCCCTTCGTAGGTGGGAAAGGCATAGGCGAGCGAACCCGTCACCGCCTGCCAAATTCCACCCTCGACCCCGGGCGCCCGCGCGAGCGCAGTTTGCACGGCCTGAACGAGTCGTTGCTTCAATGATTCGTCGATGCTCTGCGTCGAGCCGGTCCAGCCCGCCATGACGAACGAATAGCGGTCGCTGACGTCGCGACAGCTGCGCGCGACCGTCTCCTCGCCGCGCGCGATCTGCGCATTGGCCGATTGGCGGTAGAACGTAAACAGCACAAAGCCCGTGGCCGCTGCGGATGCAGCAAGCATCAGCCAGAGCGCGATGAGACGCGTCCGCAGAGAGCGCATCGACCGAATTTAGCAGTGTTTCGCATAAGGATGGAGTAGCTCCTTCGGGGGCTCTCGAAATCAAACAGTTCGCGGCTGGGGGGGCAGACGCCAACTCCGCCCCAGTGCCACGCGGCCGGCGATGGGGAAGGTGTCTCAACCAGCATCTCATCGCGGCCGTGCCGCTCCTTCGTAGAGGTACGTCAGGATCCGTGGTCCGGGAATGTAGCCGGTCTGCAAGCGATCGATCCGAAAGCCGGCATTCGAGATCAGATCGTCGATGCTGCGGTTCAGGTGACAGCCGCCGGGGAACCGCCGCCACAGCGGGTCGATACGATCCTGCCATCGCGCGACGCCCGCTTCCGGCGCGCGGCCATGCTCGACGAAGAGCAGGCGTCCGCCCGGCTTGAGCACGCGGCGCATTTCTCCAAGCGCCGTGGCAACGTCGGGAATGCTGCAGCCGGTCCAGGTCAGCACGACCGTATCCATGCTGCGGTCGGCGAGCGGGATGCGCTCGGCCGAGCCCTCGAGGAGATGGACCGGCGCTGCGATGCGCGGCGCCCGCTTCCGCGTCCGCGCCAGCAGTCGCGGCGATGGATCGAGCCCGAAAATTTCTTGGGCCTGCCGCGCGTAGAACGGAAGATTGAGCCCGGAGCCGATGCCGACCTCGAGGACCCGGCCTTCCGCCGCGCCGGCCACCCGCTCGCGATAGGGACGAAGCCGCTTGTTGCGCATCGACAGGTCGATGAGCGACGGGAGAATCCAGTCCTCGTAGAAGCCCATGGTCACACTCCTGCTCGCGGGACGCAGCGCCGTTTGCCGCGCGCTCTTCCGCCCAGTAGATCAGACCGGTCGGTTCCTCCCATCCAGCACTTTCCGACGATGAGCGTGCTGATCCCACGCGGATCGGCGAAGATCACGTCAGCGCGATCGCCCATCATTCCCGCTCCCACCAGCGCGGGCGCTCCCTTCTCCGGGCCATCGTTGTCGGAATCGGTCTTGAAGCGCAGATTCCGTTCCCAGAAGTCGCGAGTCCTGCCGTCGGCCGTCGTAACGCGATAGGTGTCGTGGCAGTAGCCGATCGCCTGCACACGAATTTCCGGGCGCAGGTTTTTGAGATTAGGAACAGTTTCTGCCACTCCTAAGAGAATTTCCCCCACGCCCGCTCGGTCGCCCACCAGATGATCTTGCTGCCAAAAATAATGAGGACGGCAAGCGTAAGCCATCCGAATCCGCCGATTGAAACATTTCCCGCCCCCACCGCCAGGACGGGGACGATCATGGCGAGGTAGTACGGTCCCGTGAACCGGCAGTGCGTGCGTCCGCACCGCTGGGCATTCAGCAAGCACGCAATCCCCATCCACGCGAGCGCGATGATCCAAATGACCGTTCGGGCAGAGACATCGACGAGCAGCCCGACTACGATGGCGCCGCTGGGAAACCCCCAGGCCAATCCCCACGTGCGGACGCTGCCTATCCAATCCGTAGAGCGCTGCGTCGTCGTCTTCATCACTGCGCTAGTGAGCGCGCCCGTGCTGGCTGCTCACCGTTCCTGCAATCTTGCTCGAAGCGTCTACCAGAACGCCAACGACAAGCACGGTTGCGGCGCCAAGGACAGCGAGCCGGACAGCTTGTGTCATCCGACCGCCACCTCGAGCGCTTGAAGAATCCCGTCGTGGAAATGGCAGCGCCCACAGCAGCGCTAGCGCAAAAAACGTCGCACCCACATAAAGCAGCGTTGCGTTCGGAACCCCTTTGATGAGGGCTTGGCTGTACTCGGGACGGACAAGAAAGCGTTCGGCGTTGACCACGGCGTGATTGAGCCATTCCAGAAAAATGAAACTGCCAGCCATGACGACAAGCCCGATGGCTGCGCTGATAAACATTTTCTCTCGCAACGCGACTGGGTTGCCGCTCGCCCGTTTCGCGAGATGATGATAAAAAAGATAGTTGATGCCGACGATGGAAATCGCGCCCGCCGCCAATGCCTGGGGAATGTAACGCCAGAGCCCTAAACCCGAGTAAAATACTCCTAGCCCCAGAGATGCGAATATGAGCGATCCGCCGCAGCAGAGGGAGGCGATCAGCCCGGTGACCACGCCGGCGGTCACGGGCTTTGCTTTCAGATGCTCGGCCGCCGTCAAATCAGCAGGCATGTGTGTCTCCTCCCTACCCCGCGCAGCACGAGAGCTTCGCCACATCCTTCTCAAAGCCCAGCGCCGCCAGCTTCAGGCCCTCGACGGTCGTGAGATACGGAAAGATCGTTTCCGCGAGATCGTCGACGGTCAGCCCCTGCCGGATGGCGAGCGCCGCCGTTTGGATGCTGTCGCCGCCTTCCGGCGCGAGGATGTGCGCGCCGACAAGCTTCCGCGTCCGCCCGTCCGCCACCAGCTTGATGAGGCCACGCGTGTCGCGGGCGGCGAGGGCGCGCGGCACGTAGCTGAGCGGCAGCACCGAGGTGCGCACGTCGTGCCCGACGGCGCGCGCTGCCGCCTCCGTCAGTCCGACGCTCGCCACCTGCGGATCGGTGAACACGACCGCCGGCATGGCGGCATGATCGTAGCGCCGGCTGTCGCCGTTGAGCGCATTCTTGGCGGCGATCTTCGCCCCATAGGCCGCCATGTACACGAACTGATCGCGGCCGGTCACGTCGCCCGCTGCATAGATACCGGGGCGCGTCGTGCGCATCCGATCGTCCACCTGGATGCTGCCATTCGACGCTTGGGCAATCCCGGCCTCCTCGAGGCCGAGGCCCTCGACGTTCGGCGCCCGGCCAGTCGCGATCAGGACGCGTTCGGCTTCCAGAACCTCCTCGCGGGTGCCCTCTTTCACGACCAGAGCCACCCCGCCATTCGCGGGCTTGATGAGCTTGTAGGCGACGCCGCAATTCAGTCGGATGTCTTCGTCCCGGAAATACTTCGACAACGCCTCCGCAATCTCGGGCTCTGCCGACGGCAGGAGCCGGCTGCGGCAGACGATCGTGACCTTGACGCCCATTCGGGCGAACATCTGCGACAGCTCCGCGCCGACGAAACCTCCGCCGATGACCAGTAGCGATTTCGGCGGCGTCTCCAGCGCCATCGCCGAGGTGCTGGTCAGGTAGTCGACGTCTTCGATGCCTGGAATGGAGGGGAGAGCCGGGCGGGCGCCCGTGGTGATGATGACGCGGTCCGCGTTGATCAAGGCACCGTTCAGAGCGACGCCTCCTTCCGTCAGGCGCGCCTGCCCCTCGATGTAGCTGATGGTGTTGTAGGCCGGCAGAAGATCGATGTACTTGGACTGCCGCAGGCCTGCGACCAGCTCGTCTTTCTGGCGCACGAGCGCGCTCCAATCGTCGGCGCGCGCCCGCGCGCTGATGCCGGCGAAGCGCTGCGCGGCGCTTGCCTGGTGCAGCGTCTCGGCCGCGCGGATCAGCGTCTTCGACGGCACGCAGCCGATGTTCACGCACGTGCCGCCGATCGTGTCGTGACCAATCAGCGCGACTTGCGCGCCCTGCTCCGCGGCCGTGATCGCGGCCGAGAAGCCGGCCGAGCCCGCGCCGATGACGGCGAGGTCGTAACTCTTGCCTCCGTTTGCCGATCTGCAACAATCGCTCATGGATTTGCGCCTTGCTTGGGAGCGGCCGGATCGCAGCACGCTTCCGCCGCGCGGCGGCGACGATAGAGCCCGAACCCGACCAGCCCGAGGCAGATGAGGAGCGCGGGGATCACGACATAGTCGGCCTTGGAGAGCCAGGCCGTCAGCCCGGCGGCCCCGAGCACGACTGCGAGCAGCGGAGTCGCGCAGCAAATGGCGGCGAGTATGCCGCCAACGGTGCCCGCCGTAATGAGCGTGCGGCCGTTCATGGGCTCGTCAGTTCTTCTGAGTGGAGGGATAGCCGGCGTCGGTCGTTGCCTTGATGAGCGCCGGCACCGCCGCCTTGCTCTCGTCGTAGGTCACGACGGCCGTCTTGTCCTTGTAGGACACGGATACCTTGGCAACCCCCGGCACGGCTTCGAGGCTTTTCTTGACGATGAACGGGCAGTCCGCGCAGTACATGTTCTTGACCGCGAGCGTGATGGTTTTCTCACTCGCGCCTCCCGCTATCGCCTGGCTGCCGCCAGGATGCAGGAAGCCGCCCGCAAGGCCGAGCAGCAGGAGCAGACCGAGAGCAACAGACGTGAGTAGCTTGATCATGACGTGTTCTCCGTTCATGAGTCGAGGAAGAGGGGCGCGAGCAAGTCGAACCCGATTGCTGCAACGACGAGCGCCGTCGCCAGCATGAGCCCGAGCTTGACGAGACGGTTCGGCATCGGCCGCGCACACGCCTCGCCGCCGCCGCACGCCACTTTCGACGCGCGGTAGACGAGCCAGTAGCCGTAGCCAAGGCAGGCGATCGTCGCCGCGATGAAGTAGGGCTGATACGGCGCGAGCTGCGTGAAATTGCCGATCCATGCCCCGCTCACGCCAAGGCCGAACAGGACCAGCGGCAGGATGCAGCACGACGATGCCGCGAGCGCGCCGAGGACGCCGCCGGCGGCCATCATCGCTTGCCCGCGCCGGTTGCCGACGTCGTCTTGGGACGGAACCGTCGGGCGCGTCGCCGCACGCGAAAGCTCGCTCATCCGATTGTCTTCCTGGGTCGTCATTGTGCTAACATGCATCCTGTAGCGACTACAGGATCAAGGACATTCTGCCATGCGCCAGATCACAGCTTCGCGAGCGGAGAAACCGGAGGGGATACCGATCGGCGAGCTGTCGCGGCTGACGGGCGTGAATATCGAGACGATCCGCTATTACGAGAAAATCAAGATGTTGCAGGCTCCCCCGCGCACCGCGGGCGGCCATCGCAGCTATGGGCCGACGGAGACGCGCACGCTCGCCTTCATCCGCCGTGCGCGAGAGCTGGGATTCGCACTCGATGAAATCCGTGCGTTGCTCGATCTGGGAGGCCCGGGCGGGGCGTCGTGCGTCGAGGTCCGGAAAATCGCGGCGCACCACCTCGATGACATCCGCGCCAAGATTGCCGACCTCCGAAAACTCGAACGCCTGCTGGCAAAGACAATCGCGCGGTGCTCGGGAAAGAGAGTGCCGGACTGTCCGGTGATCGAAATTCTCGACGTTCGGCGCGCTTGAGCGTCTACGCCAAGACACCGCGCCGCGGCTTTCAGCAGCGATGCGAGATGAAGGCGCTGATCTCGTCGGGCGAGGCAAAGATCACGTCGGCGCGGTCGCCCATCATGCCGGCTCCCACGAGGGCCGGCGCGCCCTTCTGCGGGCCGTCGTCGCTGACATCGGTCTTGAAGCGTAGATTGCGCTCCCAGAAATCGCGAACCTTCCCGTCGCCGGTGGCTACCTTGTAGGTGTCCCCGCAATGGTCGATCGACCGGACCCGATCCTCGGGATCGAGCTTCTTGAGGCTCGGCACCTGGGCGCCGCCCATCATCATGCCGCCCATCATTCGGCCTGGATGAGCAGGAAAGCCGGGCGCGCACGGCTGGCCGTCAACGGCAAGGTTGTCGCGGTGCTCGCCATCGCCGATACCCCGAAATCCGACGCGGCCGAGGCGGTCGCAGCGCTCTATCGGCGCTGGCGTGCAGACGGTCAAAGCGAAGCTGTGGCGTAAGCGCATCCGTGTGCGCTACGATTCGCCCCAGGTGCAGCAGCCCCGATCAGGGACCCGCTCGGCGCAGCCGGCTTCCAAGCCGTTGACGCCTGAGAGTGGTCGCGCAGCCTACCCGGCCTTCTCCCGCGAGTGCAGAATGCTACGCCGCGCGATGACAAAAGCGTGAAACGATCCGTCTTCCATTGAACCTCCAGCAGCTGGAGGATGTAGGATCAATCGCTCTAATCCAATAACAAGATGGCGGCATGAACGTAAAGAGTCCAACGCTCCGAGCCGACGGACCCACATTGGTGCTCGGAGGCCCATACAGCAATCTTGAGGCGACGCGCGCGGTGCTTGACGTAGCCGCTCGGCTGGCAATTCCGGCTGACCGGATCATTTGCACCGGCGACGTCGTGGCCTACGGCGCAGACGCTGCAGCAACCCTGGACCTGGTACGCAACGCGGTTGCTCATGTCGTCATGGGCAATTGCGAGGAGAGCCTCGCTGGCGGGTCGGATGATGGCGGCTGCGGGTTTCCGGCGGGAAGCGCCTGCGAACGGTTGTCTGCGGCCTGGTTCTCACATGCCGACCGTGAGCTCGATGCGGACGCGCGGGTCTGGATGGCCAACCTGCCGCGCCGGATCGACATCGAGATTGGCGGATGCCGGCTGGCCGTGGTGCACGGCGGTGTCGAGACGATCAACCGCTTCATCTTTGCGTCGACTGCAGACGCGATCAAAGCGGCGGAGCTCGACTACGCCGGTGTCGACGGCGTCATCGGCGGGCATTGCGGGTTGCCCTTTTCTCAGGTCATCGACGGGCGCCTTTGGCACAACTCCGGCGCCATCGGCATGCCGGCGAACGACGGCACGACGCGAGTATGGTTCAGCCTCATAACGTCCACCGTCGATGGCATATCGATTGAGCACCGCGCGCTCCGGTACGATCATTCCACCACCGCGGGCAAAATGCGCCGTGCAGCGCTGCTGGAAGAGTATGCGGTCGCGCTCGAAACCGGGCTATGGCCGAGCTGTGACGTACTGCCCTTCAGGGAGATCCGCGAGCGGGGCGTCCCTCTGCAGGAAGGTCGCGTGCTCTGGCGGCGCGCTTCGCTTCCGAAACGCGCTGCCCGCCGCAGGCATCCGGTCGCGTGCGAGCAGCTTTGGCCTTGCACTGATCGCGACAACACTCCCCGATTACCGAACCTGAAGTTCAAAGACCCTCATATTACGGCCAGCGGCCAGCCGCGAGCGAGCATTGCGCTGCGGCGCCTGAAGACGCTTTGGTTCAATACCGGCACGCTTTGCAACATCGCGTGCCGCAATTGCTACATCGAATCGACCCCGAGAAACGACCGGCTGGTCTACCTGAAGCGCAGCGAAGTCGCAGCCTATCTCGACGAGATCGAGCGTGACGGCTGGCAGACGGAGGAAATCGGCTTCACCGGCGGGGAACCGTTCATGAATCCGGACTTCTTCGGGATGATGGAAGATTGCCTTGCCCGTGAGTTCCGAGTGCTGGTCTTGACCAACGCCATGCGCCCGATGCAGCGTGCCAAGGCCAAACTCCTCGATCTCAACGCGCGCCTCGGTAACATCCTTACAATACGCGTCTCGCTCGACCATTTCACGCCGGAGCGGCACGAGGATGAACGAGGGCCAGGCACGTTCAAACCTACCCTCGAAGGGCTCGTGTGGCTGGCTCACAACGGTTTCAAGGTGACAGTCGCGGGGCGCACCATGTGGGGCGAGGATCTGACGGCGGAGCGAGCCGGCTATGCGGCACTATTTGCAAAGCACGCCATTCCCATCGATGCCCAAAATCCCGCGGAACTTGTTCTGTTTCCGGAAATGGACCCGCACGCCGATGTGCCGGAAATCACCACCGCGTGTTGGGGTTTTCTCGGGAAGTCGTCGGCAGACGTGATGTGCTCAAGTTCGCGGATGGTGGTGAAGCGTCGCGGCAGCGAACGCCCAACGGTCGTCGCCTGCACGCTGTTGCCCTATGATGAACGTTTCGAGTTGGGGGCAACGCTCAAGGATGCAGCCGGAGCGGTGTCGCTGAATCACCCGCACTGTGCGAAGTTCTGTGTGCTGGGCGGTGCCTCATGCTCGGCGAGGTCGAGCACCGGCTCGGAGGAGTATCAAAGAGAAGCCGCAGAATAGTCACGGCTGCCAAGGCCACACGCCGACAGGATCATAACATGTTCGGGTTGGCGATCGTTACGGAAAGACGTGCGTAGGGAATTTGTTCACTGACCCATTGAATCTGATCTAATAAAGAACAGAGGCGGCTATGGATACCACCGCTCTTACAATCGGCAAGGCGGCGTCGGCCTCCGGTGTTCCGGTCAAGACCATTCGCTATTACGAAGAAATCGGTCTCATACCTAAGGCACGTCGGAGAAATGAAGCTGCCAGAACGGGCGGTACTCGCATCTTCGATGCCGAAAGCGTTGGGCGGCTGAGAGTCATTCGCAGTGCGCGGACTCTGGGGCTCTCCCTGGACGACATCAGAGCGCTACTGCGTATCGGCCAAGAGAAGGGCTGCCCAAGCCAAGACCCCGCCTATCGCGCAACGCTTCTGCGGCATCTGGAAGCGGTCGAAGAACGACTCAACCACTTGTCATCGCTGAGGGCGACCCTTCGGCACCTTCTCAGCCGGAGCAGCGGCGCCATGCATAGTCCGATGCACGACAAATGCGTGTGGACGACTTGCGCCTGCATGACACCCTCAACCATTGATGCCGAGTCGATCGGCTCGCGACCAGCCCGGGATGGCAAGCCAGCCGTAGCTCGCCGTGGCAAGGCGAAGGGCAAAACATGAATCACCTGGTCTGGGCCGCGCTCCGGATCTGGATCCGTCGTCGTCGCGGCCGGTGGCCGCCTGCGACGTTACCGGATCCGATCTGGTACTTCGCCTATGGCTCGAACATGAACGAGCGGCTGTTCCACGAGCGGCGGCACATGGTCTGGCACGAGGTGAGGATCGGCCGCCTCGACGGCCATCGCCTAGCCTTCACCGTCGCGGGCGGGATGCGCCCCGGCGTCTCAGCGCCGGCCAACATCATCGCTGCGACCAGCGAGAGCGTGCACGGCGTGCTCTATCTCCTGCCGCTTCGCAAGTTCGCCCGGCTCGATGCCAGCGAGGGACGACAATACGACTATCTTTGGGCCGAGATAGAGGACATGAACGGCAAGCCGGTATCGGCTATCACCTACAAGGTGCTCCAGGCCGTGCCGGAAGGCCGGCCGGGGAGGCAATACCTAAACCTGATCAGAGAAGCAGCCCGGCAGCGTGGGCTGCCGTCGGCTTACGTGGACTTCCTAGACCGTGTCGAGGCGCGCGAGTGAGCGAGGTTCGCGCGAAACGATCGCACCGCCGCTGGTGGTCGTGGAGCGGTGCCGCGATCGGGTTGGCGTTGTTCGTCTTCGTGCTCTGGCGCATCGATTACCAACGCTTGGCTGAGGTGGTGGCGAACGCACGTATCGAGTATCTGGCGCTGGTGCCGGCAGCCATCGCGCTGGAGCAACTGGTGCGCGCGTGGAAGTGGCGGCAGATTCTGCATCCGCTCCAGTCGGTCGGCACGCTGCGACTGTTCGGTGCAATCATGGCTGGCTACCTGGGCAATCTCTTGATCCCGCTCGGCGTCAGTCCGCTGCTCCGGTCGTGGCTGGTGGCGCGCCTCGAACGGCTCAGGATGAGCGCCGTCCTTGCAACAGTCGCCATCGATCGCCTGATCGACGGCATGGTGTTCGCGATTCTGGTCGCGATCGTCCTGACGTTGGCCGTCTTTCCCGATCCCACGGGCAACCTGCGGCTTGGCTTGGTCGTCGGCGCCGGCGGCAGCCTTCTCCTCTTCACCGCGCTGCTCTGGCTGCTTGCACAGTACAAGCGTGGGATGGCTGATACGGCGAGCCTGCTGCACCGCCTGATCTTGCGTCTGCCGGCATCGTTGGCAGAACGATCGCAGGCGCTGATGGCCTCGTTCGCAGAAGGCATCATATGGCCCGCCGCGCTGTGGCGTCGCGTTGCCATCGTGCTGTCAAGCGTCGTGATCAAGCTGATTGCGGCGACGCATTTCCTTTGGGCGGGTCTCGCGTTCGGCGTCCTGTTGCGACCGCTCGATTATCTCTTTCTCATCGTGTTTCTGGGCTTCATCGTGATCCTCACGCATTTCGCGCGGCTCGCCGGCGGGTTCATCGTCGGTGCGATCTTCGCGCTGGGCCTGTTCGGCGTGAGCGAGGAGCAGGCGCTCGCCATGGTCCTCGTGGTGCAGATCGCCAGCCTCATGACCGTCGCCGCCGTTGGCGCGTTCGCGTTGTGGCGCGAAGGTGTGGCCATCGGCGATCTGCAAGCCGGCACGAGAGGATCGGATGATGGCCGCTGACTCGGGCCTGCGGTTCCGCCGTATCGCGGCGGCCGGAATCTTTTTCCAGGGCGGGGCCGCGGCGATCGATACCGGCACGATCGTCGCGGCGCTGGTCAACGCGTTGACCGGCAGCGCGTTCGCCGTCGGGGCCGCGGCCGCGATCGCGCGCTATGGCTGGCTGTTTCCGCAGCTGTTCGTGGCCTATGACGCGCAGCGCCGCGTGCGCAGGCTCTCTTACTATTCAGTCGGCGCCTTTGGACGCGTCGCCTGCCTCGCCGCCATCTGTGTCCTGCTGTTCGCAGTGCCGCGCAACCTTCCACAAGTGACGATCGCGGGCTTCTTCGTTCTGTGGACTCTCTACGCCTTCATCGGGGGCATTGTCGCGGTGCCCTACAACGATATCGTCGCCCGCTCGATCCCCTCGGTGCAGCGCAGCCGCCTGCTGGCGTGGCGTTTCTTTGGCGGTGGCCTGCTGGCGCTGGCGGTGTCCGCCGCCGCATCCGGGGTGCTCGGCGCCCTCACCTTTCCTGCCGACTACGCCCTGGTCCTGCTGCTCGGGGCGGCGCTGTTGCTGGTGTCTGCGCTTTGCTTCGTCTCCGCCGGTGAGCCCGATGCGCCGACCCCTCGGGAAACGGCCGACGGGTTCCGGGACTTCCTGCGGCGTGGCCTTTCCATCTTCCGTCGCGACCGGCGCTTTCGATTGTTCGTCCAGGCCAGATGGTTGGACGGCGCGGCGACGATGGCGCTGCCCTTCTACGTGGTCCAAGCCACGGCAGCAGGCGCCCCGGTCTCTGCCGTGGCGATACTGCTTGCCGCCCAAACGGTGGGCGCGCTCATGTCCAATCCGCTCTGGGGCTGGTGGGGCGATCGGCTTGGCAAGCACCAGTTGCTGGAGGCCACGGTCGTGCTGGGCGCGGTGCCTCCGCTTCTCACTCTCTCGTTGATCCATTCCGGCATTGCAATTGGCGAGGCGACGCTGCCGTGGTTCGCAATGGTGTTCGCCCTCCTCGGCGCGGCGGGCAATGGCGGCACGATTGCGCAGCTCGGTTACCTTATGGAGATATCACCCGACGACCAACGGCCGGCCTACAGCGGTTACTTCAACGCGGTCGTGGCTCCGGCGGCCCTCCTGCCGCTTGCCGGCGCAGCCGTGATCAACCTGGCGGGAATGCCCGCCCTGTTCGTGGCAAGTGCAGGTGCTGCGGTATCGCAATGGCTCGTGGTGCGACGATTGCGGCAGGGTGACCTTGAGAAGACCCTGACATGATCCAACGACTACGCCGCCTTCTCAGAAGGGCCTTGGCGCGCTCCTGGCTGCTCTCGCGCCTTTGGTATCGGCTCTACGGCCTCCGCGTTGAGGGACGGCCTGAGGAAGAGGTCTGGTACTTCGCGTATGGCGCCAACATGCATGACAGCGCGTTCCGCGAACGGCGTGGCATGCGCCCGCTCGAATGGCGGGCCGGTTGCATTCGCGGCTACCGACTGCGCTTCAATCTCGAGGGTCGCCCGGTCGGAAAGGCGGCACCGGCCAATATCTGTGTCGATCCGAGCGGGGAGGTATGGGGCGTGCTCTACAAGCTGACCCGCTGCGACCTTCTTCGCCTCGACTCCACCGAAGGCGTCCCCGGTCCGCGCTATCGTCATCTTTGGGCTGCCGCCGAGGACAAAGAGGGACGCCGTCTCAAAATCGTAACCTACATTGCCGAGGGCAAGGACAAGGACGGGAATCCATCGCTGCGATATATCACTCTGCTGCGCGACGGAGCCCGGGCACATGGCTTGCCCGAGCAATGGATTCGGTTCCTTGAGAACGTCGCACATGCCGCGTGAGCGGATCAGCGACGGCCGAGATGAAGCCGTGCCGTGGCGTCCAAAAAAAATTTCGCCGCCCCCCCTTGATCCCGTACCACGGTACGGACCCTACATTAGGGCTATGGGAGGCATGGCATGAGAATACTAACCATCAGTAAGGCCGCGGAAGCCGCCGGTGTCGGCGTGGAAACGATCCGATTCTACGAGCGTAAGCAACTGATCGAACAGCCTCCAAGACCGGATCGAGGCGTGCGACGCTATTCCGACGAGCTTGTAGCGCGAATCCGCTTCATCAAGAAAGGCCAGCAACTCGGGTTTTCGCTCCGCGAGATTCGCGAGCTCTTGGCGCTGCGCGCCGATCCGTCGACTGATTGCTCGGACCTTCGCGAACAAGCCCTGGTCAAGCTCAACGAGGTGCGGCTGAAGATCGAGCAGCTCAAACCGATCGGCGTCGCTCTCGAGACGCTGATTGCGACCTGCCCCGGGCGCGGTGCGCTTCAAGCCTGCTCGATCATCGAGGCACTGACGCAGCAACACCGGGATAATGGCCGCGCGGAAATACCAGCCTATTCTGCCGAAATGGCCATTTTCAACAATGATGCGAGATGAAGGCGCTGATCTCGTCGGGTGAGGCAAAGATCACGTCGGCGCGGTCGCCCATCATGCCGGCTCCCACGATGGCCGGCGCGCCCTTCTCAGCGCCGCATTCGCGTTGCGCGGCGAGCTTCCGTGGCGCGTCGCCGCTCTTTACATCGCGTGCCAGCTTGTCGGCGGAATTATTGGCACCTTGGCCGCCCACCTCATGTTCGAGCTTCCGCTCTGGCAGCTGTCGAATACGGTGCGCACCGCCCACGGCCAATGGTTCGCGGAAGCGGTCGCGACCTTCGGCCTCATCCTCACGATCTTCGAATCCCGCCGTCACCATTGCCCGGTCGCTCTCCGACACCTTCGCCGGCATAGCGCCCGCCGGGGTGATGGCGTTCGTCGTCGCCCAGCGTCGGCGCAATCACCCATCATCCCGAGCGGTTTAGTCCTCTGGGTCAATCGCGTATAAGGCCTGTCATTTCCGGGCTACCCCAATTGCCGAGATCAGGAAATTTAGTGCCGACGCTAATCATTTGCTAGCGATCGGTTTTGCCCTACCAAGATCACCGGCAGGCTTGCCGCCAGCTCCACCTCTCTCCAGGCCGAATTGCCCTGTCTCAGCCGAGGTCGGTCATTCGCGACTGCTCGTATGATCGCAGTCATAAGAGCCCTCAGTTCTCCAACGTAAGCTGCGCCATCGCATCTGATCGTCAGGAGAAACACCATGAGCCGACTTCGTATTTTTGCCATCACAGTCCTGTCGCTGTTGACTCTCGGCGTCGCACTGCCTCCGGGTCCCGCGCTTTCCCAGAGCAAGGGGCAGCAGAGCCCAGACCTGGAGCGTGTGAATGCCGTGGGCCGAGCGTTCATCGCGGCGATAGTGGCGCGCGACATCCACGCGATGGACAAGCTTTGGGCGCACGAGCCTTACGCGACATTCATCGGTCCGCTCAGCACCACAATCGTGGTCGGGTGGGAGGGCGTGAGGAGGGCTTGGGAGATGCGCTTCGGCCAGTTCGACCGAGTGACGATCTCGCTGGCCGAATCGCACGTTCGAACGGAGGGAAAGGTAGCTTGGGCTGTCGGTGTCGAAAAGGTCGAGCTGCTGCGGAAGAGCGGCGAGACTTTGAGCTTCGATGCCTTCGTGACCAACGTCCTTGAAGAGCGAGAGGGCCGGTGGCTGGTGGTTTCTCACCAAGCGACTCCTATGTTCAGGGAGCCCCGATAGCGCCACATGACCGCAGTCATATGCGGGCACCTGTATAGGGCATATGATGGCGGCCATAAGCGGAGTCACCGGACCATAAGCGGAGTCACCGGACATGGAGCTTGCGCCATTGCTCATGTCGCCTTGTCGGCTTGGCGCCACCGCAGGCGCCGCAGGTCAAACGATACCGTCCTATGCGGGCGTGGAATGCCTGACTCGCACAGGGGGCGACACATCACTCGGAGCGTTACGATGACAGTCTTCAAATCACAGATATCCGCGACCCTGGCCGCGGTTGCTTTGGCAGCGCTCACTGCCAGCTCCCCGGTCGCTGGCCAGCCTTCGCCGCAGGAGCGGGGTCCTGCCATGATGGAGCCAGCTCCGAGCGGCCACGCGCCATCGCGAATGCCCGGCGGAATGATGGGCGACGGCGCCGGCAGACCGATGATGGGCATGATGGGTCAAGGCGGCATGATGCCCATGATGCCGATGATGGGGATGGGCGATCACGTCGAGGGTCGGATCGCCTTCCTCAAGACCGAGCTGAAAATTACCGACGCTCAGACACCCCAGTGGAACGCGTTCGCAGACGCGTTGCGGGCCAACGCGCGGCGGATGAGCGAGATGCGGAGCACGATGATGCCCGGTGGAATGATGGGCCAAAGCGGCGCACCCGTGAGCGCAGTTGATCGACTCGATCGAATGGAAAAAATGATGACGGCCATGCTCGAGGCGGTGAAGGCCACGAAGTCGGCCTTGGCGCCGCTTTACGCCGTGCTCAATGACGAGCAGAAGAAGCTCGCAGATCAGCTCATTCACGGGCCAATGGGAATGGGCCGCATGTAATCGACGTAATACCGACAAGACGACCGGATTGCTCGTCGCGACGCCGCGCCGCTCGCTGTCGGAGCCGGCGGCTAGAGCACGTTCCGGTGAGATGTGGTCAGCGCGAGCGGCAGACTCGGTCTGCTCCCTCTCCCGCTTGCAACCGAACTCGGGTTTACCCGAGTTCGGTCACTTAATGACTGGCCGAAGTCGGATATATCCGACTTCGGCTGGAGGGGTGGGGAGGGGGCGGACTTGCACGAATCTTTGTGTGTGCCCCCACCCTAACCCTCCCCCGCAAGCGGGGGAGGGAACGCACCGAGTTGCCGCGCGGTTTGTGCATCAACCTGACCGAAACATGCGCTAATTGCCGACCGATCGTTTGAGCAGGATGCGGTTCCCGGCACGTTCGATCGCACCTGTTCTCGCAAGACTCGCGAGAGTCCGATACAGGGCCTCTCGAGTCAGACCCAATTCGCTCGCGATGTCCTGCAGCTGACCCGGCAGGTTCACCGTGCGACCGTCCGCCTCGGCGTTGAGATCGAGGTAAAGCAGCACCCGCTCTTTGGCGGAGCGGACTTTCATGATCTCGAGCCGCTGCCGCAGCTCGATGACTTGGCGTGCGACGAGCGCCAGAAACGATATCGCACTTTCCGAATCCGCGCGAAGCGCGTTCAGAACGGCGGCCTTCGGATAGACGCGGACCCGTGAAGGCTCCGAGGCTATGGCATCGCAGTGATAGGTGTCGGCGAACAGCGCAGCTTCGACGAAGAATTCCCCGGCGGGTGTGTTGCCCAGAATTAGCGAGCGACCGTCGAACGTTCGCCGTTCCAACCGCAGTCGCCCGGCTTCGATGAAATAAATCGCAGTTACTTTGTCGCCCTGGCTGAAAAGCGCTTCGTTCCGCCGCAGCGACCGACGTTCGAGGGCCTTTTGATCAAGCAACATGCTATGTCGCACTCTACGAGGTCGTGACGAGAGCGGGCAGAACACCAGCGAGGCGCTGAACCACAGCGTCGATCTCATCGGCCGTCGTCCTTCGCCCGAGACTGAAACGAATCGCACCGATGCCGATCGCGGGCGGTACTCCCATGGATTCCAGAACAGGCGACAATTCGATCCGGCCGGAATGGCAAGCCGATCCGGTCGACGCAGCGATGCCGTCCAGTCGCGCCAGAATCTCGGCCCCGACCTCGCCGACAAAGGAGACATTGAGCGTGTTCGGCAGCCGATGCGCGGGATTCCCATTCAGCACCACGCGAGCTCCGAATTGCTCCTGCAGCGCATGCCAGAAGCGATCGCGCAGCGCACGCACGCGAATCATCGGCGCAAGGTCGCGGGCGAGCTCGCAGGCCTTGCCGAGGCCGACCGCCAGCAATGCGCTTTCGGTGCCGGCGCGGCGACCGCGCTCGTGTCCGGCGCCGTGGATCAGCGGCTCGAGCAAGGCCTCGCGGCGCACGAACAGCGCGCCGACGCCCTTGGGCGCATAGGCCTTGTGGCCGGCGATCGAGAGCAGATCGACGCCGAGGTCGTTCACGCCGGTTGGAATTTTGCCGACCGACTGGGCCGCGTCGGTGTGGAACAGCACCCCGTGCGCACGGGCAATGCGCGCGCATTCCTCGATCGGCTGGATGGTCCCGACCTCGTTGTTGGCATGCATGATGCTGATCAGGACGGTGCGCGGCGTGATCTCTCTGCGAAGGTCGTCGGGATCGATCCGGCCGGTGCCGTCGACGGGCAGGGTGCTGACCTGCGCACCCAGGCGTTCGAGGAACCGGCACGGCTCGATGATCGCCGGATGCTCGACCCGCGTGGTGATGACGTGATCGCCCCGGTCGCGAAGCGCAAAAAACACGCCCTTGAGGGCGAGGTTGTTGGCCTCGCTGCCGCCGCTCGTGAAAACGATCTCGTCGGCCTCGCAACCGAGCAGCGCCGCCACCTGCCCACGCGCCGTCTCGATGGCCGCTTTTGCCGCGGCCGCCGCCCAATGACCGCTCGACGGGTTGCCGTAATGATTCTCGAGAAACGGCGTCATCGCGGCAGCGACCGCCGGATCGATCGGCGTGCTCGCGTTGTAATCGAGATAGATGCGGCGCATGGCTAGACCACCACGACATTGTGGGATGCGAGCCGCAGCGCATTATAGACGCACGCTGTGCCATCGGGTGGATCGTTGATGATGAACAGAATTTTCATGATCGACGTCCTTTACGCTGCGGCACCAACGGCACGCTCTTCAATCGGTAGGCCAACCGCGTTCCATTGCCCCATCCCCCGGCGCAGGACGCTGATCTGGGTGAAGCCGGCCGCACGCAAGGTCCGCGCGGCCGTTGCCGAGCGTTGGTCGGTCCGGCAGACGAGAATGATCGGTGTGCGTTCAAACCCGGCTAGTTCGGCTAAGCGGCTATTGAGCTCGTTGACGGGGATATTGCGCGCGGTCGCAATATGGCCAAGCGGCCCCGTGAATTCGTCGGGGCCTCGCACATCGATAACGGCCATGACTTCGCCGCGGTCGAGCCGCCGCTTGAGCTCGTTTGCTTCGATCCACGCGAACGACGCGCGCAGCCGCCCGATCAGTCGCGGCAGTACGGCAATTGTGGCGAGCAGGCCCAGCGCAAGCAGGCTGTAGCGCACCGCGTCTGCTTCGCCGCTCAGCGCTCCGCGTCCGGCATGCCCGAGCCACGTATAGGCGACCGCACCGGGCACCATGCAGACGAGCGTGGCGAGGACGTAGTGGTGGAGCGGAATTTGCGTGAGCCCCAGCGCGTAGTTCGACAGATTGAAGGGAAAAAGCGGAACCAGCCGCACGAAGGCGACAAAATGCCAGCCTTCCGCGTCGACGCCATCGATCAGTCGCTTGAGGAGCCCGCTGGCCTTGCGCGCGACCCAGCCTCCCGCGATGTAGCGCGCGACCAGGAATGCAAGGGTGGCACCGAGCGTAGCACCCGTGAGATTCCAGAGGCTGCCCCACAATGGTCCGAACAAGGCTCCGCCAGCAAGGGTGAGGACCACGCCGGGAACGAAAGCGACGGTGGCCAGAGCGTAGAAGACCACGTATACGACCGGCGCCCACAGGCCGAGCGAACCAAGCCAAGCATCGAGCGTCGCCAGATTGATTTGGTCGCGGTGGACGGCGGCCCATGCCGCCGCTGCCACGAGCAGTAGCGCCAGCGCGACGCGGGGCAACAAGCGGCCCAGGCTCATTGTTCAACTTTCCTCTGGCCCAGTGGATACCGGCCGGCATCCCCGCGGAAGGGCTGCAGCAACATGCGATCGAGGCCGAGCTCGCGCTGCTCGCGGAACTGCTCGATCCCGATCGTCATGGCTTCGTGCCCGGCCGCGGGTTGAGCCCGGTAGGTGCCGAACAGGCGGTCCCACCAGGGGAGATTGAACCCGAAATTGCTGTTGGTCTCGCGCGACAGGATCGAATGGTGCACCCGATGCATGTCGGGCGTGACCACGATCCAGCGCAGGATGCGATCGAGACGCGCGGGCATGCGAACATTGCCGTGATTGAATATCGAGGTCGCATTGAGCAGCAGCTCGAAGATCAGCACGGCCAGCGCGGGCGCTCCGAGCGCGGCGACCACGGCGAGCTTGATCGCCATCGACAGCAGGATCTCGAACGGATGGAAGCGCAGCCCGGTCGTCGCATCGAATTCGAGGTCGGCGTGATGCATCCGGTGCACCCGCCACAGCACCGGGACGGCATGAAAGAGCACATGCTGGAAGTAGATCGCGAGATCGAGGAGGACGACCGCGGCGGTGACCGCGACCCAGGGCGGCAGCGCGATCGCATTGAACAGCCCAAGGCCGCGCGCCTCGGCAACGAGGGCAAGACCGACGGCCGTGGTGGGAAAGAGAATGCGGACCAGGAGCGTGTCCACCGTCACCACGCCCAGATTGTTGGGCCACCGCCAGCCGCGCCCGACGGTCTGTGGCCGTCGCGGCCCGATCAATTCCCAGATCGCCACGGCGGCGAATACGCCGCCGGACGTCCCCAGCCGGATCAATAGCTCATATGAGAACAGGGCGCCGCGCATTGCCAGAACCGCCCGGATTGCTTGACAACGGCCACGATTGCCATTATTCAATCATTCAGTTGAATGTTTTAAGATCGCGGCTCCCCGATGTCAACGTCCAATCCGAAATTGGCCCTGTTCACCCAATTCGCCGCGGTCGCCAAGTCGCTGGCGCATGCGCACCGCCTCGAGCTTTTGGAGCAACTGGCCCAGGGCGAGCGGAGCGTCGAAGTGCTGGCGCAGCGAACCGGCCTCTCGGTCGCCAATGCATCGCAGCACTTGCAGCAGCTGCGGCGCGCGGGGATCGTGGCGGCTCGGCGCCAGGGCAAGTTCGTCTTCTACACGCTCGCCGATGATGCCGTGCTCGATCTCCTGTCGGCGCTGCGCCGGATAGCGGAACGGAATATTGCCGAAGTCGAGCGCGTGATCCGCCGCTACTTCAGCAACCGCGACAGCATGCAACCCGTGTCTCGCGAGGAGCTTCTGGAAAAATCACGCGCCGGCGTCGTCACCGTCCTCGATGTTCGCCCGCCCGATGAGTTTGCGCTCGGACATCTGCCAGGCGCAGTGAATATTCCCTTGCGCGAGCTCGAGGCGCGCCTCGCCGAGCTTGATCCCGCACTCGAGATCGTCGCCTACTGCCGGGGGGCTTACTGCGTGCTTTCGTTCGAAGCGGTTGCAGCGCTGCGGGCACGTGGTTTCACGGTGCGCCGGCTCGAAGACGGATTTCCGGAGTGGCGCGCGGCCGGGTTGCCGGTCGCCGCCGGCGGCTGAAGGCCAACTCATTAACTGCAAGCGGCTTCCAGGAGGAGCATCATGGTCACCACCCCCGTCGCGTTCGACCCCAAGGAGCTCGAATCCAAGGTGAAGGCGATGTATCGCAGCGTCGCCGAAAATCCGCACGGCGAGTTTCACTTCGAGATGGGGCGCACCATGGCCGAGCGGCTCGGCTATTCGCCCGCCGATCTCGATCGCATTCCGAAGGAAGCCATCGAATCCTTCGCCGGCGTCGGTTATTTCTTCCATCTCGCCGACGTCAAGGACGGCGACACTGTCGTCGACCTCGGCAGCGGTTCGGGCATGGACACGTTCGTTGCGGCCCTCAAGGTCGGCAAGACCGGCAAGGTGATCGGCATCGACATGACCGACGAGCAGCGCGCCAAGGCCGAGCGGCTGCGCGACCGCGCGGGATTCGCGCAGGTGACCTACGTCAAAAGCTATATCGAGAACGTGCCGGTGCCCGACGCGTCGGCCGACATCGTCATCAGCAACGGCGTGATCAATCTCTCGCCCGACAAGCTCAAGGTGTTCCGCGAAGCGGCGCGCGTGCTCAAATCCGGCGGGCGGCTCGCCATCTCCGACATCGTCACGGAGGTACCGTTGCCCGAGAGCATCGTGTGCAATTCGACGCTCTGGGCCGCCTGCATCGGCGGCGCCTCGCAGCAGGACGATTATCGAAGCCGGATCGGAGCCGCGGGCCTGCGCATCGTCACGGTCGAGGACAATCCGAGCTACCAGTTCATCTCGGATAACGCGCGCGGCGCGAGCAAGAAGTTCGGGGTAAAGAGCATCTCGCTGCTGGCCGCGAAGCCGTAGCGTACCCGGCGTTCCGTAGCCATCTGGCATCGAAGACGCGGTCCCGCCGCACCGGCCACCCGCTCGCGATAGGGACGAAGCCGCTTGTTGCGCATCGACAGGTCGATGAGCGGCGGCAGGATCCAGTCATCCTAGGAACCCACCCTCGCGCTCTTTCGCGTCCGATCTTACAGCGGTGGACGGCAGGTAGATCAGGCAGACTCCGGCGCCGCCACCGACGTCTTGTGACGACAAAATTTTGCGCAGCCGGCGATGCGCGGACTGCACGGGGTGCCACGCCTTGGGACGAATGAATCAAGCCACGTTCGCCACGCTCTCGGCGGGCAATAGGAACAGCCGCGATATTTCGCCGGCGGGCCTCGGCGGGCTGAAAATGTAGCCCTGCATTTCGGTACAGCCTAACGCTTTGACCATCTCCAACTGCGACTCGGTTTCCACGCCTTCAGCGGTCGTCGTCATGTCGAGACTGCTCGCCAGACCGGCGATCGCTCGCACGATGGCAAGGCAGTTGTTTTCGTCCGGCAAACCTTTGATGAAGCAGCGATCGATCTTGATCTTGTCGAACGGGAAGCTCAGCAGGTAGCTCAGCGACGAGTGACCCGTGCCGAAATCGTCCATCGCGATCCGCACACCGAGCTGGCGCAACTGATGCAGCGTGTCGAGCGTTGCGAAGGTATTCTGCATGAGAACCAGCTCGGTGATCTCGAGCTCCAGCCTGCGTGCCGGCAAGCCCGATGATGCGAGGCTGCTGATGACCAGCTGCACCAGATTATGGCTTGTCAATTGGGCCGGCGAGAGGTTGACAGCAATCTTGATGTCATCCGGCCAGGTCGCGGCCTCGGCACAAGCCGTCCTCAATACCCATTCGCCGAGCGGGATGATGACACCAATCTCCTCGGCGACGGAGATGAACTCGCTGGGCGAGATCATGCCCCGCTCCGGATGGCGCCACCGCAAGAGTGCCTCGAAGGCGCTGATCTCGTTGTCTTGAACGTTCACAAGAGGCTGGTAGAACAGCTCGAACTCGCCGCCGACCAGCGCTTTTCGAAGATCACGCTCCAACTCGTGGCGAGCCTTCATGCGCTCGTTCATCTCCGGCTCAAAGAAGCAATACATGCCGCGTCCGGCGGTTTTACCCCCATAAAGTGCCATATCCGCGTTCTTCAACAACTCGTCCCGCTCGATACTGTCGTTCGGCGCAATAGCAATGCCGATACTGACGTCCACCTCGACCTTGTGGCCATCAAGGATGTAGGGTGTCTTGATCGTTTCGCGGATCCGCGTTGCGAGTGCCGCCGCATCCGAAGGCTGCTCGAGCGACGTTTGAACAATGGCAAATTCGTCTCCGCCCAATCGGGCGAGCGAATCGATCCCCCTGACACAGCTGCGCAATCTGTCGGCGACCGCTTTCAACAGCTCGTCCCCTATCGGATGTCCGAGCGTGTCGTTGATGCGCTTGAAGTGGTCGAGGTCGAGGTACAACACCGCCAGACGCTCGCCGCGGTGGACGCGTGCGAGCGCCTGATCGAGGCGCTCGCTGAACAGCAAGCGATTCGGCAAATCCGTCAGCATGTCATGATGCGCCAGATGCGTGATCCGCTCCTCGGAACGCGCGCGTTCCATTTCAGCCCGCCGCTGCTCCGTCACGTCGCGGATTGCGACCAGGACCGCCGCGCGGCCCTCGTAGCGCAAGGCGCGTGAATAGATGGCGACCTCGATCTCGGTGCCGTCCGCCTTTCGGTGCCGCCAGAGCTCTTCTCCCTGTTGAGTTCCTGGGGTGCTACGCACGAACTGCACAAGCCGCTCGCGGTCCTCGATCGGACGGATGTCGGCGACGGTCATTGCCAGGAACCGCTCGCGGCTGAAGCCATAGTGCGCGACCGCGGCGTCGTTGACGGCGAGGAATCGGAGGGTGTCGATGTCGAAGACCCACATCGGCAATGGATTGCCCTCGAACAGCAGGCGGAAAGAGGCCTCCCGCCACTTCGATTCGGTAATGTCTTCGTGCGTCGAGACCCACCCGCCGTCCGGCACAGGGGCGTTGGTCACCGAGATCGTTCGACCGTCGGGGAGCCGCACCACTTTGGTTTCAACTTTCCCGTGATCGATCATCTTCGCCAGGTACTGGTCCGGATCTCCGGCCAAGGTGCCGGCCGCCTTGCGTAGATGCAACACATCGCGAATCGTCCAGTCGCGTTGCACCGCGTCCGGCGGCAAGCCGTACATTTTCAGATACTTCTGATTGGTGAGAATTACGCTCCCCTTCGCGTCGTACATTTGGAGGCCCTGGCGCATGTTGTTGAGGGCCGCATCGAGCTGCATCTTTTGATCTTTCTCGGCACGCGCTTTTGCAAGCAGCTCATAATTCTTGAACTGTTTTATGCCGATCAGAACGCTCGCACCGATGACGAGGATGAACAGAACGGCAGTGCCGGTCATGTAGGTGGCCGCGCCTCGCCACGCCGCGAGAGCAGCGGCTACGGTCGTGGCGACGCCCACTACAATCGGATAATGCGCGAGACTGCGAGCCGCAACCAGAAGCTCCTTTCCGTCGATCACACTGGTCAGCCGCAACACGCCACGGTCTGCGTGCGCCAATATTTTTGTGAACAGTTCGGCCTTGGCATAAGAACGTCCCGGGGATTCACGCGGCGGATAACGTACCAGCAGTATCCCGTCACGGCGGAAGAGTGCAATCGCGCTTTCTTCTCCAAGGACAAGCGATCCAAAAAATTTCTCGAAGTATCCCAGTTCCATTGCACCCAGCACCAGGCCGAGGAATTCACCATCCGGGCTGACAACCTTGCGCGCAAAATAGATCGTCCACGTCCCGGTCCCGGGATTGCGTACCGGCTCGCTTACAAAAGAACTCAATTGCGGATCGGATTGCAGTGCCTTGAAATAGTCTCGATCGGAGACGTTGACATCCGGAATCGGCCACGAGCGGGAGAAATTGATCAGCTTGCCCTGCGCATTGATTATCATAACGGCGTCGACGTGCGGCAAACTGGCGATCTTGTCCTTGAGCATTAGATGGACGTCATGGCCGGACAATTGCCGCTCGTACTCCGCAATGGACGTGACGCCGAGAGTGTGTATTCGGTCGATCAGGCCGATCTGGACGAGGTCGATGGCTTGGAAGGCACGATCGGTCTGCTCGGCGAGAACCAACGCGATATTTTGCAGCGTGCTTTTGCGGTCGCTGAGGGCGCGCTCGCGAAGATTGGAAAGTATGAGCCCGGTGCCTATGGCCACGGCCGCTATCAGCAGCACACCGCACATGAGAAACAATCGGACTGGGCCGAGACGTGCGCGATTGCGGCTAGACGAGGTACCTGCAATGGGCATGGATCGCCACGGCTGGGACTCGGTGCTCGGCCCAGAACCACCGCTGCATTGCAAAGGCGGTGAGCTTGCCATCGACCAAAGTCATACCGATGAGCCTTTGAAAATTTCTCCTTTGTCTACTTGTTATCTGGTTAGCCGTTCCGATTCATGATGTTATGGCAAATGGAAGGTTACCTCAATTCGCTCCAATGGTGCGTTCGCCGGCGGTGAACTCGGCCCTGCTCGGACGGACATCTGCGATGCTGGCTTGGCGATCACGTGCCGCGGCGCCAAGGGGCCGTCTCGCAAGGACGAGGCATTACGAGTCGGCCGCGCGATCTTCAGCCCAGTGCTGGTCCTGCCCCGCGCCCGGTTCCGGCGCGCGGCCATGCTCGACGAAGAGCAGGCGGCCGCCGGGCTTGAGCACTCGTCGCATTTCTCCGAGGGCCATGGACACGTCGGGAATGCCGCAGCCGGTCCAGGTCAGCACGACCGTATCGATGCTGCGGTCGGCGAGCGGGATGCGTTCGGCGGAGCCTTCGAGGAGTCGAACCGGAGCTTGCGGAACCGCACGCCGGCCGCACGCAATCGCTCATTCACCTATTATTCTGCCGCTAGAACGCCGCCATCATGCCGCCGGCGAACGCGCAGACGATGACCACGAGCCAGGGCGGCACCTGCCACATGAACAGCAGCAGAAACGCCGCGATGGCGAGCGCGAAATCGGGCGCGTTCTCGATGCCGCTCGTCCACACCGGCCGATAGAGCGCCGCCAGCAGCAATCCGACCACCGCGGCATTGACGCCGCGCAGGGCCGCCTGCGCCGTCTTGCGCCGGCGCAGCTCCTCCCAGAACGGCAAGGCGCCGATCACGAGCAGAAAGGACGGCAGGAACACCGCGACGAGACAGATGACCGCGCCCAGCCAGCCGCTCGGCTCGGGCCGCATGACCGCGCCGAGATAAGCCGCGAACGTGAACAGCGGGCCCGGTACCGCTTGAGCCGCGCCGTACCCCGCAAGGAACGCGTCATCCGTCACCCATCCGGGCGGGACGACGGAAGCCTGCAACAGCGGGAGAACGACATGCCCGCCGCCGAAGACCAGAGACCCGGCGCGGTAGAAGGCGTCGAATTCCTTGATACCCTGGGACGACGTCAGCGCCGCGAGCAGCGGCGAGCCGATCAACAGCGCAAAGAATACGACCAGCAGCACGGCGCCGGTTGTCCGGCTCACGCCGAGCGCCAGCGCGCCGTGGTCGGGTTCCGGTTCCGGACGCAACAGTGCTGCGACACCCACGACGCCGCCGAAGAGAATTGCGCCGATCTGGCCCCAGGCGGAAGGAATCGCAAGCGCAATGATCGCGGCGACGACGGCCACGGTTGCGCGTGGGCGATCCGGCGCCAGCGTGCGCGCCATGCCGAGCACCGCCTGCGCCACGACGGCGACCGCCGCCACCGTCAGCCCGTGCAGCCACCCGGACCCGGCCGCATCGCCGAGCGCCGTCGCGCCATAGGCGAACAGAACCATGGCCAGGGCCGACGGCAGCGTGAATCCCGTCCAGGCCGCGAGGGCACCGGGGTAACCGGCGCGCAGCAGGCCGACCGCAATCCCCACCTGGCTCGAGGCCGGGCCGGGCAGAAATTGGCAGAGCGCGACGAGATCGGCATAGCCGCGGTCGTCGAGCCAGCGCCGCCGCGTGACGAATTCCTCGCGAAAATAGCCGAGATGGGCGACCGGACCGCCAAAGGAGGTCAGACCCAGGCGCAAGAAGACCGTCAACACCTCCAGCCAGGTTCCGTTGCGAGGGGTTCCGTGCGTGGCAATGACTTCCTCCGCAATCGACATCGTCCCTATCTTGTCCCTCCGATGCTTGGAACCAAGAGTAAGGCTCGATGGTTTTTCCGGCAATCCGTGCACGGAATCTTTCAAGACAGCGCGGTCAACCCAGTTTGCCAGGAGACCGTCATGGCCGCCCCCGCCACCGAGCGCGACCCGCGCCATCGCACCCGGAAAATGCAAAAGCGCCTGCAAGAGATCAAAGATCATCTGCGCAGCGACATCGAAAAAGTCGACGAGCCCCAGCTCAAGGCAATGTTCGAGACGTCGGCGGAAGTGCTGGGCGGCCTGATCAAGGCCTTTCACGATTACGAGCAGAAGAACGAAAGCGCCTGGCGGCGATAGACGCCGGTCGCCGCCCGTGACCACTTGACCTGGGAGCTAGCTCCAAGGA
>WNEY01001101.1_pt1 | contig 36544 bp, 28 predicted proteins | sample 5400531 | NCBI WGS metagenome assembly WNEY01 (sample SAMN13153338, study PRJNA577476) | soil metagenome | isolation source: 200 cm saprolite under Douglas fir tree site 1 | place: USA:California | collected 2015-04-18 | reverse complement strand
GTTGCAAGATCGTCGTGGATTTCCCCGGTGGCCGGTCGATGACGGTCGCTTCGGGCCATGCCTCAGGGAAGTTTTCTACCTGTTCGGCGGAGGCGGAGCCGACCGATCCTTCCGGGCAGCACTGGCGCCAGGTCTAGCTGGAGAGGTGCCGTGGCCTGGGCTGGCCTCGAGGCGACGGCACCCGACCCCGGCAATGCGTTATGCCGATGGGAAGTTGAAGTAATGGAGACTGACGTACGGGGGATTACCTCCGGCGCCGGAGACGAACTCCAGGTAGACGTTATGCGTGCCGGTCACCTTGGTGATATTCGCCGGGACCGTCTTCCAGGTCGTCCAGCCGCCGGTATTCCCGACCGCGAACGAGCCGACCGGTGAGTTGGACGGGTTATCGAGCACGACTTCTACCAGCCCGCTGACACCTCCGGCCGCGCCGGAGGCGACCCGGGCATCGAACTGGGTTGAGCCGGTGCTGCCGAAATTAATTCCGTTGTATTCCAGGTAATCGCCGTTGATTAGCTGCGCCGCCTGGTTGCCGTCAACCCCTGATGGGTTGGTATCGTCGGTCGCTGCCGTCTTTGAAATCGTGCCCTGAGCTGAGCTGTAGCAGTCGGCAGAAATATTCGCGGTGGCAGTTGTCGTGCACGAGGTGCCGCCGCCCGGAGATGAACTGCTCGGGGACGGGCTGGGGCTCGGCGATGGGCTCCCGGCCGGTGCTTTCTGGTAGGCGGCCACGTAGGCCACGGTCATCGACGCGCCTGCCCCGCTTTGGGTGCGGGACATCGCTTTGCGGAACCCGTTCGCCTGGGCCGCCAACGGCATGCGGACGATCTTCCTCGGCCACATTGGCGCTCAGATCGTATGGGAAGCGGCCATCATTCTGGCCGGGATGACCGTGGTGACCGCGTTGCTGTCGTCCCGGATGTTCACCCGCGAGATCGCGTAATCCGCTCGCGGGTTTAGGGCTGGTGAGGGGTTGGATGCCGGGGCTCGTAGATGGAGAGTTCGGTGCCGTCCGGCAGGCGGATAGCGGCCAGGACACCCCAGCCCTTATCTGAGGGCTCCTGACTGACTTCGACTCCGCGCGCGGTCAGGTCGGCGAGCGTGGCGCGGATGTCGTCGCACATCAGGTAGAGCTCGTGACGGCTGTCGCCTTCAGTTGGGTGAACGGCCAGTTCAGCCGGCGGCAGCGCGAAAATGGGCCACCCGCCGCCGGCGTCAACCGAGGTCAGGTCGAGTGTGTCCGCGAGGAAGCCGCGGACCTTCTCCGCGTCGGGCGAGAACATGAGCGCATGGACGCCTGTAATCATGAGGCCATGCTAGCCAGCAATGCTGGCGCGGCAACCCGGCCGGCCAGCAGCGGCCCGTACCTAATTGACGCAACCGGTTGGTTGCCATAGTGTAGCAACCGATCAGTTGCTACTAATGGGAGGGCTCAAGCATGAGCACGAAGGAAGACACGACTTGCTCAGTCGTCCGCGCCCTGAACGACGCCCTCAACGCTCGCGATCGCGATGCCACCGCGGCCCTGTTCGCGTCCGACAGTTTCTTCAGCGCGGGCGCGGCGGGTGCGGACTTTGAGGGCGCCGAGGCGATCACCGATGCGATGTTTGGGTTCCTCGGCATACACAAGTCCGGTCAGTTCGAGACCGTTCGCGAGGTGTTCACTGGCGACGAGGCCTTCCATGAATGGAAGTGGGCAGGCACCACCAACGAAGGAGACCCGTCCGGTTCACACGGCTGCGACTACTACCTGATTCGCGACGGGAAGATAGCGGTCAAGAACACATTCAGGAAGGCCTGACCGCGCTGGATCAGTGACCAGCCTTCGGCTGGATGAAGTTCCAGATCCAGCCCAGGCTGGTGTGCTTCCAGCCGTAGATCTCCTGATGATGCTTATTGCCCTTGGTGGTCCACTTGATGACCAGGTGCGAGAAGTGCTTCCGGCCGCTGTGCACCCGAACCTGGGACAGCGCGACGGTGGCAGCCTTGAGGCGTAAACCCGATGCCGTTGAACAACAGGTGCTGCCCCGCCAGCGTGCTGGCAGTTATCGCGGCCCGGATGATCATCTTCACGCGCATTTTGTCGTCCTCCTGACTGCAGAGCCCGTCACAGGCGCGGCGTGACTTGTCGTACTGACGTTGGCGATCCAGGCCCGCCGCCAGCCGCCGAAGCATACTCGGGAACGCCCACGCAGGTAAGCAGCAGACCATCGAGCGGTTGGCCCAGCAACGCGGGAATGAGGCTGTCGGCGAACGTCATGCCGGAAGCGCTGGCGCCAAGGGCGTAGGCGAGCAGGTGGAGCCTGCCCTCCGCGAGGCCGGCTGCCAGCTGGGCTTCGCGATACTGCCTGTCGTCGACGCCGCCGAGATCGGCCGCCGCGATCACTACGAACGCGGCCTCGCGTCCGAGGCCTTGGTCGAGACAGACGTGGTACAGCTCGTCGCGCAGATCGCCCGCGCGGACCGGCGTCACCAGGTCCGGCCAGCGGTACAGTCCGGGCGGCAGCCCGGCGACATTGTGGACCGCGACCCAATGCGGCACCGCGATGCCTCGCAGGGCCGCGCTCAGCGAGGTGCGCAGCAGGCCGTCCGGAAGCTCGCGCGAGGCATCCATGAGGCGCTGCGACCCGCGGGCAAGGACGACGGCCTCGACGGGTGTATCCGTACGCGACGAGACGCCGACCGGCGCGCCGCGATCCCATGCCGGTCCAAGCGTGTCCTGATCGCCGGCCCGCTGCGCCGACGTCACCAGCGGGAACTCGACCGGCGCGCTATCCACCCCACCCGTAGCCGCCCGCCCGGTTGCGGAGACCGCAGGCGCGCCCTCGCCAAAGGCGACAATGGCCACCGGCCACTCGTGGACACCGTCCGCACCGACCAGGTCGGCAACGGCCTGATCTGGAAATCGAGTGTGCAGCCGCGCCGCGACGCCCGCGGATTCGGCGGCCGCCAGCAGTTGCGACAGCATCGTGCCGGCATCCCAGTAGACGTGCCGGTACCCGCGCTCCCGATAACGCCATCCCGTCCGCCAGGGCACGCCGGTGACGACCAGCACCGGCGAATCACCGTGCGATGGCGGGCCGATCAGAACCAGGCAGTGGTCCTGCGGGTGGTACCAGTACACACCAGCCGGTACCGGGCCACCCTCGGGCGCAGCGACATATGCCTCGAGCGGGAACCGCCCGCCCGCCGACCCGGCGGCCCGGAACAGATGGCTGCCGTAGGAGCGCTGAGAGGTCCGCACTACTCCGGCGGACAGGTGCAGCATCCGGGACAGCTGCGCCAGGCTCAGCTCGGCGGCCGCGACATCGGCAGTCCCGGCGAGCACGTCAACGGCCGAAGCTGTGCTGACCGGCAGCTCGGCCGGCAGAGCTATGCGCGGCAGCGACTCCGGGTACCTCTTGTAGAACCAGGGCAGCCGATCAATGTCGTTGACTACGAGGTCGCGCACCACCAGGGGATCGTCAACCGGGGGATCCCACAGATGCTCTTCCTCATACGGTCCCATCGATGTAAGCCGATGCAGCGTCCGCGTCGCTTGTTCCACAAGGCAGTCTGTCACAAACCTGTGCGACAAAGGCTCCGCGCTGTCTACAACTGTTAACGTGATTAACCGCACCCGCGCTCGTGCCTTGGTCGCCGTGCCGGTCTTAACGTACGGTTCGCGGCCATTCCCGCGAGCAAGGATCCGGCTCTAGTCCAGCGCTACCACTGCGTGCCGACCCGCCGTTCGTAACACCTGAGTTGTGCCGATTCGCTAGCCGAGATGGTCAGCGAGGCCGAGCTGGAGCTTGAAGTCGCGTGGGTAGAGGCACACGCCGTCGTGCTCGTACGCCAGGCGGCTAGGGGGGCAACTGGCCCTCTCGCGGACGCAGGCCGCTAACCGGGTCCCGTATATTGGGGATAGATTGTCAGCGTCGTGCTTACATCATTCTTCTGATTTATTAGCTGGTTTCTTATCCTCTCTTTCGGCACCTCAGTGCGGAGGTTAACCTGCGGCCATGCCGTGGTGCCGCAATCTGGTGACCGGATTGGCGCAGCCGCGAGAGGGAGCCCGTATGCGCATGACTCAGCTGACTCGCGAGGAACTACCGCTGGCCGGTATAGATCTCTTCCCGGCCGGGCTTTACCGATCGGGAGATCCGCACGCTGCGTGGCGCGCGCTGCGGTCGGCGAGCCCGGTGTGGCGGCAGGCCGCGCCCGACGGTACCCCCTTCTGGTCGGTTACCAGGTACCACGACGTGGTCAGGGTGCTGAAGGACACGCGCCGGTACAGCTCCGAGCACAGCACCATGCTCACGGTCCTGCATGGCGACTCGGCCAAGGGGAGGGCGATCCACCTGATGGATCCGCCCAGGCATCGGGTCATCAGGACGCCGAGCATGCACATGCTGTCAATGCAGGTCATGAAGAGGCGTGAGGCGAGGATCAGGGAACGGGTCCGGGCTATGATCGCGGACGCGGTCGCCGACCGGGAGATCGACTTCGCCCGGCTGGCCACGGCGATTCCGATGACGATCGCCGGCGAGATCATAGGTATCCCCGAGGAGCACTGGGCCGACGTCGCGCGCTGGACGATCGCAGGCCTGGCGCCCGATGACCCGTTCTATACGGCCGGGATGGATCGCGGCACGCTCCAGGTCGCTCACGTCTATCTGTTCACGATTCTTACCGAGCTGATCGAGGCCAGGCGGAAGCGGCCGGCCGATGACCTGATATCGGTGCTCAGCTCGCTTGAGATTGACGGGCAGCGCGCCACGGACAATGACGTGCTAGTCAATTGCTACTCGTTCATCATGGGGGCTACCCCGACCGTCCCGCAGGCTGCCTCGCACCTGCTGCTTGTGCTGCTTGAGCATCCGGATATGTGGCGGGGGGTGCGCGCGGACAGGACGCTGTTGCCCACCGTGGTGGAGGAGGCGCTGCGCTGGTCGACCCCGATCAATCACCTGCTGCGCCGGACCACCGAGCCGGTGACGCTCGGGGGCGAGATCCTCCCGACGGGCAGCCTGGTCGCGGCCTGGCTCGCGTCCGCGAACCGGGACGAGACGGTCTTCGGTGACCCCTACGTCTTCGATCCGCGCCGGGCTCCGAACCCGCAGGTCGCGTTCGGTGTCGGGCCGCACCGCTGCATCGGCAGCGCGCCGGCCGGGGTTGGGCTGTCCCTGCTGCTAGCTGAGCTCATTGCCCAGGTGAGCGGCTTCGAGCCCGCAGGACCCGCCGAGCACCTTGAGTCCAACTTCCTCAACGGGATCACCAGCCTGCCGGTCGTGCTGCACCCGGCGGGTAATCCCGCCGCGTACAAGCGCGGCGCGGCGTCATCGGCGTGATGCACCAGCACCGCCGATGTCAGCGGAATGCGTGGCGAGCAACTCCCAGCGCAGCGGATGGCGGCGCGCCGCGCGGCCCCTACTGTCCATAACGACAGCGCATACCGGGGCTGCCGGATGGTAGCGGCCCCATCCGCCTTGGGTTCCCAGAGAGCCGGGCGGGTCTGGAAGGAGCCAGTCATGAGCGACATGATGAAGCGCCTCGCAAACCTGCCAGAGGAACAGCGCGCGCGTTTCCTCGCGCAGCTCCGGGCTCAGGTCGAGGGGGTCGCCACGCGCGGCCCGAGCCCGCGCAGGGACACCGGCCCGGCCCCGCTGTCGCACGCGCAGGAGAGCCTGTGGTTCCTCGACAAGCTAGCGCCAGGCACCTCGGTCTACAACGTGCCGGTCTTCCACCGGCTAAGCGGCGACCTGGATGTCGACGCGCTGCGGACAGCCTTAGCTGGCGTGGTGGCGCGGCATGAGGCACTGCGGACCGCCATCGTCGACAGCGATGACGGGGCGGTTCAGATCATCGCCGACAGCGTCCCCGTCGAGCTGCCGGTCATCGACGTACCGGGCGATGACCAGGAGCCCAGGCTCAAGTCCGCGGAGGAGCTGCTCGACAAGGACACCGCCGCCCCCATCGACCTCGGCAAGCTGCCCCTGTGGCGCGCTTACCTGCTCCGGCTCGCGCCCGGTGACTACTACTTCGCGTTCAACGTGCACCACATCGTCTTCGACGGCTGGTCGCAGGCGATGTTCGAGAGGGAGCTTGCCGCCCTGTACGCCAGTGCCGTGACCGGCGCCCCAGCGCAGCTTCCCGAGCTGACCATCCAGTACCCGGACTACAGCACCTGGCAGCGGCAATGGCTGGCCGACCGCCTCGACGAGCTTGGCAACTACTGGCGTGACCAGCTCAAGGGCATGACGACGATGGAATTCCCGACCGACCGGCCGCGCCCGGCCTCGGTCACCTTCAACGGCTCGCAGGCGAACACGTCGATGACCGAGCAGCTGAAAACCCGCGTGCGAGAACTAGCCAGGCAAGAGGGCGTCACCCCCTACACGATCTACGTGGCCGCCTTCTTCGCGCTGCTGCAGCGCTGCTCGGGAGCCGACGACATCGTCATCGGGACGCCCAACGCCAACCGGCAGTACCCATCCACCGAGACGGTCATCGGCTTCTTTATCAGCATGATGGTGCTGCGCGCAGATCTGTCGGGCAATCCGAGCTTCCGTGAGCTGATCCAGCGGATGAAGCCGGTGATGGTCAATTCGATCAGCCACGCCGACCTGCCGTTCGGCAAGCTCGTCGACGCGGTGAACCCCCCGCGAGACCCGTCTAGACTGCCCATCTTCCAGACCACCTTCGTGCTGAACGCCGCAGGGTCGCCGATCACCCTGCCCGGCGTGTCGGTCACCTACCGCAGGCCGCACGGGATCAGCGCGCGGATGGAGATGAGCTGGATCGTGGCCGAACGGGCCGGCGAGGGCGCCACGCTGGCCGTGGAGTACAACACCGACCTGTTCGACGCCGAGACCATGAACGGGCACCTTCGTCACTACCGGGAGCTGCTCGACAACCTCACTGCGGCGCCGGACGCGCTGATCGGCGACGCAGAGATGCTCACCCCGGCCGAGCGGGCCTGGCTGCTGACCGTGGGCAGCGGGTTCGACCGGCCAGTGCGCGAAACCACGGCTACCGCGCAGTTCGAGGAACGGGTCAGCGAACTGCCCGGTGAGCTCGCGCTCGCCGCCGCCGACGAGTCGCTGACCTTTGCCGAGCTGAACCGCCGCGCCAACCAGCTCGCGGCGCTGCTGCGCGATCGGGGCGCGGTCGCGGGTTCGATCGTCGGCCTGTGCCTGCCCCGGACCAGCGACCTGGTCGTCGCCATGCTGGCCGCGCTCAAGTCCGGCGCCGCCTACCTGCCGCTCGACCCGTCGCATCCGCCGGCCAGGGTGGCCGGGATCATCGCCGACGCCGAGCCGGTCGCGGTGCTGACGCACGTCGCCACCACGGCGGCGCTGGCCGACGCCACCGCGCCGGTGCTCGTCCTGGACCGAATGCGCGGCGAGCTGGCCGACCAGCCCGCTGGTGACCCGCCGCCGGGCAGCGGGCCCGGCGACATCTCCTACGTGATCTACACCTCCGGCACCACCGGCCAGCCGAAGGGCGTGCTCACCACGCACCGCAGCCTGGTGAATTTCACCGACTCCATCCGTGACCTGTTCGAGGTGACACCGCGCGACCGGATACTTGGGTTCGCCTCGGCCACCTTCGATGTGTCCCTGTTCGAGATCTTCGCCGCGCTGCTCAACGGCGCGTGCGTGCGCCTGCTCAGCGACGAGGAGCGGCTGTCCATCGAGCGGCTGCAGGCAGTGCTTGAGAACGAGGGCATCACGATTACCGACATCCCGCCCGCGGTCATGACCCTGCTGTCGCCTGAGGGTCTGTCCGACCTCCGGATCGCCTTCGTCGGCTGCGAGGCGTTCAGCGGAGAGCTGGTGAACCGGTGGAACAAGGGCCGCAGGCTCTTCAACGGGTACGGCCCGACGGAGTGCACCGTCACCATGATTGTCGAGGAGTGCCCTGGCACGTGGGACGCCGAGCCGCCGATCGGGCTGCCGATGGCCAACCACGTCGCGCACGTGCTCGATGACCGGCTGCGGCTGCTGCCGCCCGGCATGCCAGGCGAGCTGGTCATCGGCGGGGCCGGGCTGGCCGTCGGGTACCTGCGCAGCCCTGAGCTCAACGAGCGCAAGTTCGTGGCCGACCCCTTCGGGACTGCCAGCGACGGGCGGCTGTACCGCACCGGCGACCTGGTGACCCGGCTGCCCGACGGGCGGCTGGTCTTCCTTGGCCGGGTCGATCAGCAGGTCAAGATCCGCGGACTGCGGATCAGGGCCGCGAGGAGCCCGACATCGGGGCGATCCGCGATCACCTGGCGGATCGGCTGCCCTCCTACATGATCCCGGCGCACTTCGTCGTGCTGGACGAGTTGCCGCTCAACAGCAGCGGCAAGACCGACAAGCGCCAGCTTCCCGAGCCCGACCTGTCGGCCGCTCCGGTATCAGCCGCCGGCGGGCCGCGTTCGGACACTGAGCGGATCGTGCTGCAGGAGGTACTGATCCCGCTGCTGCACAACGACAGCATGGGCATCCACGACGATTTCTTCCGCGCGGGCGGCAACAGCCTTCAGGCCGCGCAGCTGATGTCAGCGCTGAACCGCAGGTTCGGCGTGGCCATCTCGCTCGCGGACTTCTTTACCTCGCCGACGGCCGCGCATCTCGCCTCGGTCGTGGACAGCCTGAGGGCCGCCCAGCTCACCGACGACGAGCTGCTTGACCTGCTGGAAAACATGCCGGAGGGACAGGTAAGCAGCCTGCTCGATGATGCGGGCAGCGGCGCGTGAATGGCTCGACCAGCGACCGGCTGAACAGCCTGCCCGCGGACCGGCGGGCCCTGTTCCGCAAGCTCAGGGCCGAGCGGGCCGGCCCGCGGGCCAGTCACCTGCCGGTGCCGCTGCGGCCGGGCCCGGGACCGGCCAGGCTGGTGCTGCTGCACCCGTCCGGAGGCGCCCTGTTCTGCTACACGCCGCTCGTCCGCGCGCTGCGCTCGGAGATCGACGTCATCGGATGGGAGGCCGATCCCGCCGATCGCGACCTGCAGGGCAGCGAGCGGATGGCTATTGTGGCTAGCCGCTTACTGACCGCTCTGGCCCGGATCGCCGACCCCGGCCGCTGCCTGCTGGCCGGCTGGTCACATGGCGGGGTGCTGGCCTTCGAGATGGCCCGCCAGCACGCCGAGGCGGGCGGGACGCCGCCGCCCGCCGTGCTGATCGACTGCTGCTACTGGGGCGAACGACCGCCTGAAGACGATGCGACGCTGCTGCGCCGGTTCGTCTATGACCTGATCCGGGTGGCCGGCGGGGACGGAGCAGCGGCGGAGTCGGCCACGGCCCGCGCTGCCCAGGACGGGCCCGGCCTGCGCGGTGCGCTCGATGGCGCCGGGATCAGCCTGACGCTCACCGACGCCGAGCTGGCGGACCGGTACGAGACCTTCCGCGGCTGCTGCCTGGGACTGCAGTCCTACACCCGTCCCCCCACCGCCTACGGCGGGGAGGTCTCCTTGATCGTGACCCAGGAAGCCGACCTCATCGAGCGGCGCTGGGCGGCCGTGGTGACCGGGCGGATGCGCACCGTCCGGCTGCCCGGTGACCACTACGCAGTGTTTCGTCCGCCCGCGCTTGCGATCGTGGCCAGCGAGATCGAGGCCGCCGCGGGCCTGCGGCAACTGAATGAGGACGCTGATGGACTTCAGTCTGACTGACCAGCAGGAACGCTACCGGGATAAGGTCAGGCGCGAGCTGCGCGGCCCGGCCGTGCGGGCCGCACTCGCCGACCTGCCCGAGGGCGACATCGGCGGACCTGAGCTGCGGCGCCTTTACCGGGTGCTTGGCGAGCGCGGGCTGCTCGGCCCGCACTGGCCGGTGGAGTACGGCGGGCAGGGCCGCGGCCCCGCCGAGGGCATCATCGTGACAGAAGAGCTGGTCCGGGCCGGAATCCCGGACACGCTGCACATCAGTACCGTCCAGATCGTCGGCCAGTTCCTGCTGATGGTCGGGACAGCTGAGCAGAAGCGGCGATACCTGCCCGGCATGGCCCGCGGCGAGGACTACGTCAGCGTGCTGTTCACCGAGCCCGACGTCGGCTCCGACCTCGGCTCGCTCACGACCGTGGCGCAGCCCGACGGCGACGGCTACCTGATCAGCGGGACGAAGATCTTCAGCCTGAAGACCAAGATGGCGAGCTACGGGCTGTGCCCCGCACGGACGGCGCCGCACGAAACCAAGTACGCGGGGATCAGCCTGTTCATTCTCGACATGACCGCGCCTGGCATCCGGGTGACGCCCATCCCCAGCATCTTCGACGAGCCGTTCTACCAGGTCGAGCTGAACCGGGCCAGGGTTGACCGGGCCGCGCTGCTCGGCGCCGCTGGAGACGGATGGTCACTGCTCAACAAGGTGCTCGCGGTCGAGCGGACCGGGATCGACTACTACCTCAAGGCGGAGCGCTGGCTAAGCGCGGCTCTCGCCTGTGTCGCGAGGCGGCCGCCAGCGACCCGCGACGACGGGCTGCTTGAGGAGGTTGGCCGTAATGTCGCCGGCCTGCACGCCAGCCGCCTGCTGGCCTGGGAGATGCTCGGCGGCATCATGGCGGGCCGGACCGACCAGATCGCCGCCGCAGTGGCCAAGTACTACACGAGCGAGCTGGCTAGCGCAATCGGCCGGTGGGGCGGGCAGATACCGGACGCCGCCGACCGGGTGGCAGGGCCCGCAGCGACGATCCTGCACGAGGGTTATCTCGAGGCGCCTGGCCTGACGCTTTCCGGCGGTGCGTCGGAGCTGATGCTCCAGCTCATCGCGGCAGCCATCGACACGATCGGACAGGAGCCCGTCTGACATGGACCTCAGCCCTGATCCCCTGCAGGCACAGCTACGCCGTGCGCTCCGCGCCGGCCTGGCCGGTGTCGCCGACCGGCCCGCCGTACGCGGCACACCGGTAAGGGACGGCCCGGACAGCCCGGCCCGTGAGCTGCTCGGCGAGCTTGGCATTCCGCTTTACGAGCTGCCGGTGACCGCTGGCGGCCTGGACCTTGGGCTGGCCGCAGGGGTCACCGTCAGCGAGGAACTCGGCCGAGCGGCGTGCGGCAACCCCTACCGTGCCGTCGCGCTGGCGGCAGACGCCGCCATCGCCTCTGGCCGGACCGACGTGCTCGAGCGCCTGCTGGCCGGCGCGACGGTAGCCGCCGCCGGGCTTGAGGCGCTGCCGGCCGGCTCCGCCGTCCAGGCCCGCCGGTCCGATGGCGGCTGGGAGCTGTCGGGCACGGTCACCGCTGACGCGGCCGGTGCCGATCTGGTCGCGGTGCTCGCCCAGGTGCGCGGAGCGCCGACGCTAGCTATGCTGCCGGCCGGGTCGGCTGGGATCAAGTGGCATTCTGGCCAGTGGCCGCACGTCATCGAGCTCACCGACGTGCCGGTGGGCCGGTCTGACCTGCTGCGCCGGGTCGAGACCCCAGGTGGCGGGCCGCTCGCCAGAGCGCGGGTCCGCCAGGCCGCCTACCTGCTTGGCCTGGCGGACGGGATGCACGACGCTGCCGTCAAGTACACCGGCACCAGGCGGCAGTTCGCCGGCCCGCTACGCGACCTGCAGGCGGTATCGTTCCCGCTGGCCAGGGCGGTCGTAGCACTGCGCGTGACTCGGATGCTCGTGTACAGGGCGGTCTGGTTCGCGGAGACCGGCCGGGCGGCGTCTACGGCTCCGGCCGAGGCCCTGGCTACCGCCGCCGAGACGCTGACCGACATCGCACGGCTGACCATGCAGGCCTGCGGCGGCCGGTCGATGACCACTGCGCTTCCGCTGCACCGCTACTACCGGCTCGCGGCAGCCGAGCCCGTGCGGTACGGCCGGCCGGGAGCCTTGTGGCGGCTGGTGGGCGCCTTCGCGCTCGCCGGATGTGGCGCGGAGGCGACACAGCCTGCCTGAGGCACTAGGCGACCTGCATGAGGCCAGAACGGTAGGCGAAGGAGACAAGCTGGGCCTTGTCCCGTGCGCCGAGCTTGCAGCGCAGCCGGTAGACGTGGGTGCGCACGGTGGCGACGCTGATCGTCAGCTCACGCGCTATCTCATCGGTTGAGTACCCGCGGGCGACCAGCATCATCACCTGGCGCTCCCGCGGGGTCAGCGAGAACACCATGGGCTCAAGCACCACCTCCGACGGGCTCCAGCGCTCGCAGAACCAGCTCACCAGCCTCCTGGCGAGCACCGGTGCGAGCGTGGTCTGGCCGCGCGCCGCGAGCCTGACCGCCGAGATGAGATCTTCCGGGCTCGCGTCTTTGCCTAGCAGCCCGCTCGCGCCGGAATGGAGTACCTCACTCATGATCTGGTCGTCGTCGATGAGAGCGAAGACGACGACCTCCGGGATCGGGTCGAGGTCTTCCTTCCGCAGGCGGCGGATCATCTCCAGGCCTGGCATGCCCTCCAGCTTGAGGTCCGTGACGACGACGTCAGGCCGAAGGCTCCGGCTTAGCACGATGGCCTCCATGCCGTTGCCTGTCGTTCTGACCACCTCGATGTCAGCGGCGCAGTCGAGCAGCGACCGCAGGCCGTCCCTGACCACCGGCAGCTCGTCGCAGATCAGTACCCGAACGGGCATATCGCCTCCATGAAATGTCTGCTCTGACATGAACTGGATGCCCAGCCGCCACGCTGGCGGGCGGTCTGGCTCGGGCGCTCGCGAGCTGGCTGAGTAAGCAGGAGCAGGCGGGGTGGCGCGGCTGCCGCGATCAGCAGATGCGGGTCATGGCGGGCGTTAATCCCGCGCCCCGGCTGTCTCGTTCGGAGCGGGCGCCGGTCGCGGGCCGTGATCCTCGCCGGACGCTGGCGCCGGGAGGTCATGGACCCGTGGCAGCGCGGACAGGGCCATCCAGATGATCGTGCCCTGGATCCCGATCGCGCCGAGCAGCAGGCCCTGCCGCAGCCCGAGCGCCTGGCCGACGAGGCCGCCTGCCACTGCGCCGAGCGCGATCACCCCGTACCCCACGAACTGGAACGCCGCGGTCATCCGGCCAATCAGGCCAAGCGGAGTCACTGCCTGCCGGACACTGGTGCCGATGATGCCGGACACCGTCGATCCCAGGCCGTTGACGAACAGCATGGATCCGATCATCAGGGCGGCAAGCAGGCGATGGCCGACCGGGGCCAGCGGTGCCACGAACATCACCAGACATTCGCAGACGACCGCCACCATGAAGGCCCGGCCGATGCCTAACCGGCGGCTCGCCGGGCTGGACAGGAAAGAACCGGTCAGCGAGCCCGCGGCCTGGCAGCTCACCATCAGGCCGATGGTGGTCGGGTGCAAGCCGAGGTCACGCACCATGAACAGGATGAACAAGGTGTTCATCCACTGAATGAACAGGTTGAAGAACCCGGAGGTGCCCATCAGCGCCCGCAGCAGCGGATTGGAGAACACCAGCGACAGGCCCGCCTGGATCTCGGCTCGCACGCTCGGCTTGCCCGGCGGGCGGTCAGGCGCGGGCTCGGTCTTCCGGATTCCGAGCAGGCTGGCTGCCGATACCAGCCAGGACGCGATGTCGGCGACGAGCGCGACGGGCGCGGTCAGCAGCTCTACGAGCAGCGCGCCCAGGCTCGGCCCGGCGATGGCAGCGAATGAGGCGCTGGCCTGCAACCTGGAATTGGCCGGAACGAGCAGGTCGCGGCCGGCGATGAACGGCACATAGGCGCTGTAGCTGAGGGTGAAGAAGACAGTCAGCGTGCCGAGGCAGAAGACCGCGACGAACATGATCGGGAGCGACAGCAGGTGAGCAAGCGCGAGGGCGACGATAGCGGCCAGGACGAGCGCCTGCCCGAAGTCGGCGGCGATCATCGCCGACCGTCTGCGATGCCGGTCACTCCAGACGCCAACCCACAGCGAGACGAGTATCCAGGGCAGCCATTGCAGGGTCTTCATCACCCCGATCTGCGCGGCGTCCGCGTGCAGTGTGTAGATCGCGGTCAGCGGCAAGGCCAGGGTGGTGACCGAGGAACCTAGCAGGGACACGGACTGGCCCGCCCAGAGCCTGGTGAAGCCAGGCTGCCGCCACAATGGCGACAGCCTGCCCAGTGGGGCGGACCGGGCAGCCGCCTGCGCTGTCGTTCCCGTCCCATCCTCGCGGGGCTTCCCGCTCACTCTTGCTCCCTGATCGCGACTTGCCGGCGCTGTAGCTGTTTTATTTCAGAGGTCTTTCCCGCAGGTCATTACGAACTCTAACTCCAGAGCAGAACTACGGGAAGAGCCGGAAGGGCACCTGCGTTGTATTCATCAATATGGCGTAAGCGCTGTGATTAATGGCGGCCATTCGGTGCGATCCGGCCGGCCCGCACCCAGTGCCCGCGCCGGTGCCCGCCAGGGCGGCGCCGGGTGGCATCCGTGGCCCCTGGCCGGGTCCACCCCGGTCCGACAAGCTCGAACTTGGTCCGGTGGCTGGCCGTCTTGCCTTACGACCACCGCCAGAGGGCGGGCAATGCCAGGGTCTGATGCGGCCACGTCGCCAGCCCATTAAGCCCAGTCCTAAGCCGGTCAATTACAAATTCGAATGATTGACATGACGCAACGGGCGTCGTATTGTTTTATATCAGATATTTAATTCCGAATCAAAAAAAGACTCGCGATGGGGCGCAATGCTATCGGTGGACCTGGCTGAAGAGAAAGTCGGCGTATGCGTATCGGGCGGCCTTTCTTGCCTGACCGTCGCCGCCTGGCTTGCCGCCTCCTCGGTGCCGACGACGGCATTCGTCGCGGACATCGGCCAGGCGAGTCGCGTAGACATCTGTGCCCTGGCCCGCTCGCTTGAGGCTGCCGGGGTGGCCGCGGTGGTGGTGGATCTGCGTGACGAGATCGCGCGGCTGGCGCTGGACCTGGTGCGCTATCAGGCCAGGTACGACGGTGGCTACTGGAATACGACCAGCGGCTCCCGCATGGTGCTGGTGGCCGGACTGGCTGACGCCATGCGGCGGGCAGGCTGCACCGTCCTCACCCACGGCTGCGTCGGCGGCGGCAATGACCAGCGAAGGTTCGAGCGGTACGTCACGGCGCTGGCGCCGGACCTGCGGGTCGTCTCCCCTTGGACAGACCCTGACCTGCTCGCCCGGTTCCCCGGCCGCTCGGACATGGCGAAGTACCTGCGTGACCGAGGCCTGACCGCCGACCAGCGGAGCACCGCGGACTACTCGGCCGACGGCAGCCTCGCGGGCTTCGCGCACGACGGGACGGCGCTTGAGTCACTCCAGACTCCCGACGCCGAGGCCCGGTGGGCGCTGACCCGCCCGCCGCATGAGGCTCCCGATAAGCCCGAGTCCGTAACGGTGACGGTCGCCCGCGGTCGGCCCACGGCGATCGGGAACGCGCCGGGGGAAGCGCGCGAACTACTTGAGCGCGCGAATTCCATCGCCGGACAGCATGGTGTCGGCCGTCGCAGTGTGGTGGAAAACCGCATTAACGGGACTAAGTGCCGAGGGGTATACGAAGCGCCGGGCCTCGACTTGCTCGGATTCTGCGTTGTCCGGATTTACCAGGTGGTCATGGATCCTGATGCGCTGCGGCTGATGCACCGCCTGTCCGAGCTAATCGGGCTCGGCGTATACGAGGGCAGGTATTTTGACCCGGCCATCCGAGCCGCACGGGCCGCAGCCGATGTGCTCATCGACTCCGCTGGCGCGACCACTGAGGTGGCAACCGAACTCTACAAGGGCGGTATCTCATTCCATGGCCTGTCGCACGACCAGGATGAGCAGGTAGCACCCCGGCAGACCCGTTTTACCGGAGGCGGTCAGCACTGGCAGGTCGTGGCGTAGGCAGCCGAGCGGGCAGATCTCCCAGGTCGGCGATCGCGTCGGAGAGCACCGCGATCGCCTGGAAGTAGTCCCTGAGCACGATGTGCTCATCGTCGGCGTGGTCCAGGCTGCTCTCACCAGGTCCGTAGGAGGCCATGGGCACGTCCCACACCTCGGCCAGGGTGTTCATGTCCGAGGTGGCAGTCTTGACCAGCAGCCGGGGCGGCCCGCCCGACTGCCGCCTGATCCCGGCGGTCAGCGCCCTGACCACCGGGTTGCGGCGATCCATGACACACGGCGACCTGGCGCCGAGCACCGTGACAGTGCCGGTTTCCAGGCGCTCGCTAAGCGACGCGAGCAGCGCGCCGGCATCGAATCCTGGCGGCATGCGGACACCGATCTTCGCGGTGGCCTGCGCCGTGTCCCCCGAGAACGACTCAAGCGTCACGCCCGGCAGCGCGAACACTGAGTGGTCGGCGGGGCCGAGCAGCTCCTTCAGCGCCGTCCAGAAGTCCGTCACCAGCTCGGACGCCTTGGGCCCCGGGCTGGTCGGATGGGCCGGCGGGCACTGCACTGAGTAGCGCAGGTCAAGCTTGCCCTTGTAGCCGAGCACGACGGTGGACGAGCCGCTCGGCTCGCCGATGACGCAGGCATCCGGGCATGGATAGGAATCGCGGATCATCACCGCGCCGCGCGCACTGGGCACCTCCTCCTCCACGGCGCCGACTACCGAGATCCGGCCGGGGAATCCGCCGGCTAGAGCGGCCGCGCAGATCATGGCGGCCAGCGGACCTTTCGCGTCGGAGGCGCCCCGGCCGTAGAGCCGGCCGGCGACCGAGCGGACCGGAATCTGGCCTGGCACCGTGTCGAGGTGACTGAGCAGCATAATGTGCGGGCCCTGGCTCAAGCCCGTCTCGCCCACCACGTTGCCGGCCTGGTCGATCCGGGCGGCCAGGCCGAGGCTGGCCATAGCGTCGAGCAGGTAGGCAGCAAGCTCGCCCTCCGCGCAGGACGGTGAGGGGATTTCCAGCATCCGGCGCAGCAGCGCGACGGCGGCTTCCTCGCTGACACCGGGCAAGGCCATGCTCATGGCGCTACCCGGGCCGGTGCTACGCGGGCCGGCGCTGCCCTGGCCGCGGCGGGCGCGTCCAGCGTCACCCTGGTGCCCGCTCCGCCCAGCGCACGGAGCACCGGCCGCGGGCCGTCCCCGCCCGCGATGAGCACGGTCGGCACTCCGGCCATCAAGGCATCACGGGCCGCGAGCAGCTTGACGCCGATGCCTCCGGTCCGCTGCGGCGGCGGGCCATCCTGCGGAACCACGCAAGCCGGCAGCACGGACCCCGGGTCGGCCGGGTCGGCTAGCACCCCTGGTGCACCGGTCAGCAGCAGCAGCGCGCTGGCCCCGATCGCGCCGGCCACCGCCGCCGCGACCCGGTCAGCGTCAGCGTTCAGCACCGAGTCGTCATCGGCCAGCACCGGCGGCGACACGACCGGTACGAAGCCCGCGTCAATCAGGCAGGTCAGCAGGGCCAGGTTGACGGCGATAATGCGCCCGCTGCGGTCGCCGCGGACGATGACCTGCCGCCCGCCGGAAAGCGTGCGCTGGGCGCGGCGGCGCCGGGCCCGCAGCAGCCCTCCATCCACGCCCGTCAGCCCCACGGCCGGCACCCCGGCCGCCAACAGCGCGGTGACCAGCCGGGGCTGTACCACTCCGGCTAGCGCCATGCAGACAACCTCGAGCGTGGCATCGTCAGTGAACCGGGCCGTCAGTCCGTCGGGCGACGTCAGGTGGTGCGACGGCACGCCGAGCCGGCCGGCGAGCCGCTCGATCTCCGCCGAACCACCGCCGATCGGCACGACGCAGTGCCCGGCGGCGGTCAGTTCCGCGATGTCGGCGCAGACTCCGAACGGGTCGACCAGAGCGCTCCCACCGCACTTGACGACAATGGTGCCGGGTGAGCTCACGTCAGGTACCTCAATTCGGGTGCAGACCGGGGAATTCCAGGCCGAGCCGCTCGGGCCAGCCGAACCGGATGTTCAGGCACTGCACGGCGTTGCCCGCGCCGCCCTTCACCAGGTTGTCCAGCGCGGCGATCACGGTCGCGTGCGCGGCCGGCTGATCCAGCGCGAAGCCCACGTCGCAGAAGTTCGAGCCGAGCAGGATCTTCGGCTCCGGATAGCGGTACGTTCCGCGGTGACCGGCGACGATGCGGACGAACGGCTCATCGTGATAAGCGCTCCGGTAGGCCGCCCTCACGGCGGGCTCCCCGGCGCCGCCCGTGAGCTGCGCCCGGCACAGTGATCTCCGCCTCATGCCGGTGCGAGACCGGGGCGAAGACGCGCAGCGCCCCGCTGCGCTCAGCGTGCAGGTTGGCCGGGCCCGCCGTGGCTCCCGCGCCGCTCGAACCGCAGCGGGCGTCGACCTGGACCGGGCCGCGCAGCAGCCGGGTCAGCGGGGCCAGGGCCAAGATGGCGGCGGTGGCCATGCAGCCGGGAACGGTGATCCGGTCGGCGCAGCGGAGCTGCTCGCGGTGCAGCTCGGGCAGGCCAGTGACGAAGGAGCCGAGCAGCTCCGGTGCGGTGTGCGTGACCCCGTAGTACCGCGCGTAGACCTCGGGGTCAGCCAGCCTGAAATCTCCGGACAGGTCAATGACGTGCCTGGCCTGGCCGAGCAGCTCCGGCAGGACCGACATGGCCTGCCTGTGCTGGCCAGCGAACAGCAGGACGTCGAGATCAGCCAGGTCGGCCGGGTCGGTGAATCTGAGCTCGGTAAGCCCGCGCAGGTTGGGGTGCGCATCGTCGACCCGCCGGCCGGCCAGCCGGGCCGACGTGACGGCGGCGATCCGCACCCGCGGATGGCCGAGCAGCAGCCTGATCAGCTCACCGCCGATGTAGCCGGAGCCGCCGACGACGCTGACCGTCACCAATGCTGCGCCCGGGCGCTGAGATGGTCGGCGATCCGCCCGGCCACGTCGACCTTGTCAGCCATGGCTGCCTGGAACCCGGAGAACTCGACTCGGTGGTTGACCTCGAGCACCAGGATCCGGCCGGCCGGGTCTTCGACCAGGTCTACCGCCGCGATCTCGGCGGCGACGGCTGCTGCGGCGGCGGTCGCGAGCTTGGCGATCTCGGCCGACTCCCCGCACCGCTCGGTGCGGGCGCCCCTGGCCACGTTGGCACGCAAGCCGTCCGCGATCCGGTACACCGCGCCGAGGAACTCGCCGCCGATCACGATGGCCCTGATATCACGGCCGGGCGTGGTGATGAGCTCCTGGACGTAACACAGATGGGCTGCGGGGCCGGGCAGCGCCCGGACGTACTCAAGCACCTCCCCGGCCATCTCGGCGTCCCGTAGCTGAACGATCAGCCGCCCCCACGAGCCGGTGACCGGCTTGATCAGGGCCGGGTAGCCGATGTCTTCCAGCGCGGCCAGCGCGGCTTGCGGGGTGAGCGCCAGCGCGGTACGGGGGAGCGGCAGGCCGGCCGCGGCGAGGGCCAGCGAGGTCCGCCACTTGTCGCCGCAGACCTCGATGGCCGCCGCGTCGTTGATGACCGGCACGCCGGACCACTCAAGCGTCCGCGCCGCATAGAGCGCGCGAACCAGGCCGATCTCCCGGTTAAGCGCGCCCCGCCAGCGCCGCTCTTGCCCGTCGAGCGCGCTCCACAGGGCGCGGGTGTCCACATGCTCACACGCTAGGCCGCGCCGTTCCAGTGCCTGCAGCAGCTGCTTCTCGTCCAGCCGGATCTGGGACGCGAGCACCGCGACGGTACCCGGGTCGCGGTGCTGGCTCACTCCCCCCAGTCCTCCTCAATTTCGGGAGCCATCGCGAGCATGACCGGGTCGAGCGCGACGACCTCGAGTTCGCTGCGGCAGTCCGCGCACTCGAGAATCTCGCTCAGCCGTGCGGAGTCAGGTAGCTCTATCGGGGTCTCGCAGACGGGACAGCTGGTCATGAGGTGCTCCTCCGGGCAGGTCGGTATCCAATGCGGCGCGGACGCGGGCCGTTATCTGCCCGGCTTCAAGTCCGTGGAGTTTCAAGATGTGCTCGGGGCTCCCGCACACCGGCGCGAGCACGTCAGGCAGGCCGATCCGCAACAGCCGTCGCGGCAGCCACTCGGAGAGCTGCTCGGCCACCACGCCACCCAGGCCGCCGCAGACCCGGTGCTCCTCTACCGTGACCACGAGCGCAGCCGCGGCCGCACGGGCTACCAGCGTCTGGGTGTCGAATGGCTTGAGCGTGTGCGCGTTCAGCACTCCGGTCGTGATGCCGGCCCGGGCAAGCTCCGCGGCCGCCGCCAGCGACTCAAGTACCGGATGCGGGCCGCAGCAGACGATCAGCACCTCGCCTCCGTCGCGCAGCGGCTGGATCTCGCCGATGCGAGGTGACGGCAGGTCACCGGGCAGGCCAGGGGTGGGCTTGCGGCCGAGCCTGACGTACACCGGGCCATCGAGGTCAGCGGTCTGCTCGACCACGCTGGCAGTCGCGGCGGCGTCCGCCGGGACCACGACCGTCAGGTGCGGGAGAGCGCGCATCACCGCCAGGTCTTCCAGGGCGTGGTGGGTCGGCCCGAGGTGCCCCGCCGCGACGCCGCCGTGCGTGGCCATGATCCGGACCGGCAGGTCGTTCTGCGCGATATTGATCTTCACGGATTCCAGCGCGCGGGTGGTCGCGAAGGTAGCCATCGTGTTGACGAACGGCATCCAGCCCTGCGCGGCCAGCGCCGCGGAAACGCCCATCGCCGTGTGCTCGGCGATGCCCAGGTCGATGTACCGGTCCCCGGCCGCTGCGGTCTCGGCCCGCGTGAACAGGCCCGTGTCGGTGTCCACGCAGACCACCCTCGGATTGATGGCCATCAGCGTCAGCAGGCGGTCGTGGTAAGCCTGCCGGGTGGCGGCGGCCTGCGTCACGACAGCCGCCCGCGCAGGAACGCGGCCAGCGCCCCGCGGGTCTTGGCCTGAAGCCGCTCGTCGAGCCTGACATAGTGGCAGGCCGGCCGGCCTGCGATGAAAGGGATGCCGTAGCCCTTTTGGGTCCGGGCGAGCAGTGCACTTGGCCGGCCGGGCTGCCAGGGCGTGGTGCTTAACGCCGCCGCTAGCGCCACCGGGTCGTGCCCGTCCACCTCGCGCACGCTCCAGCCGAAGGCCCGCCAGCGGTCGGCCAGCGGCTCAAGCGGGCAGATGTCCTCGGTACGGCCGGTGAGCTGCAGGCCGTTCCGGTCGACGATGGCGACCAGCCGGTCAGCCCGCAGGGCGCCGGCGCAGCCGGCCGCCTCCCAGCAGGACCCTTCCTGGAGTTCTCCGTCCCCGGTGACGACGACGGTTCGCCGCGCGCTGCCCGCTAGCTGGCCGGCGACTGCGAAGCCGAGGCCGAGCGCCAGCCCATGACCGAGCGAACCTGTCGGCAGCTCTACGCCAGGGACGGTCCGCACCGGATGACCAAGCAGCCTGCTGCCCGGCTGGCCGTAGGTATCAAGCTCCCCTGGGTCAAGGAAGCCCCGCTCGGCCAGCACCGCGTAAAGCGCGAGCGCGCCGTGCCCCTTGCTGAGCACGAACACGTCGCGGTCGGGCCAGTCTGGCCGGCCGGGGTCGACCCGCAGCACGGCGAAGTACAGGGCGGTGAGGATATCGACGAGCGACAGCGACCCGCCCAGATGCCCGCCCTCTTCCCCGGCGCACATGTCGACCACGCGGCGACGGACCCGGTCAGCCACCTCGCCGAGCCGGTCGGTGCCTGGCTCGGTGACCAGCGGCCCGGCACTCACTGGCCGCCCCCGGCAAGGCGCACGACCATGTCCAGATGACGCCACACCTTCTCGAACCCGTCGGCGTACCGCTGCAACGCCTGGCCGGCCTGCGGGTTGAGGTGCCGTTTCTGAAGGGTCAGCGAGTCGTCTATGACTGCCTCGGCGACCGGGCAGTCGGCGGCAGGGCCAGGCTCACCGGCCGCCCACGGATGGCCGGCCCCGAATCCGATCCGCTCGGTGAAGACCCGCTGCCTGGGCAGGGTGATGACCTGGTACCGGGACACCGGGACGCCCTCCGCGCGCAGCAGCCGGTGCACGGCGGCGCGGAACCGGCCCGGCTGGATCCCGGACAGCCCGGCGGCGGCAGGATCGAGCCGGAAGCGCAGCATGTACCAGGCGTGCTCGGTGCCGGGTGCCGCCGCCGGCACGGCGAGCCCCGCCAGTGCCGACAGGCGGTCTAGGAAGGCGGCCACGTTGGCCCGCCGCTGCCGCGCGTAGTCGTCGAACCGGTCGAGCTGGGAGAGCGTGAACGCGGCCTGCACGCAGCTCAGCTTGGCGTTCCAGCCCAGCCGGTAGGAGACGTAGTCGCGAGGCCGGCCCGCCTCGATAACCTCGCCGAACTCCCGGCTCATCCTGGCCCTGGTGGCCAGGTCCGGGTTGTTGGTTGTAAGCAGGCCGCCTTCGCCGCAGGTCGGCAGGTTCTTGCTGTACTGAAGGCTGAAGGCGGTCAGGTCCCCGATGGAGCCGATAGTCCGGCCGTGATAGGTCGCGCCCTGGGCCTGGGCGCCGTCCTCCACCATGGCCAGGCCGTGCCGGGTGGCCAAGGCGCCGAGAGCGTCCAGGTCGGCAGGCTGGCCGTGCAGGTGGACGGGCATGATCGCGGCCGTTCGCGGGGTGATCGCGGCCTGGACAGCCGACGGATCGAGGGTGAAGGTCACCGGATCGATGTCGGCGAAGACGGGGATCGCCATGTTGTGCAGTGGCGCCAGGCCGCTGGCGATCATCGAGATGGCCGGCACGATCACCTCATCGCCTGGCCCGATGCCAAGCGCCGCGAGGCACAGCGCGAGTGAGGCGGTGCCGTTGCAGGTTGCCACGCAGTAGGCGGCGCCGCAGCGCCGCGCCCAGCGCTCCTCCAGTTCGCTGACCGGGGTGCCGCCGTCGGTGTCAGATACGAGCGGTCCGCTCAGCGCGTCGCTGACGGCGGCCCGGTCCGCATCGGTGACGACCGGCCAGCCGGTGCCAGGGAGCTGCTCGGGCACGGCCCGCGTCCCGCCGAACACGGCAAGCCGCTCCTCGCCACGCGACCCGACGACGGTCGTCCGCGCCGCGTCGCCGGGCTGGGCACGGCCCATGACTGCCTCCTAAACCGCCCGGCGGCCGCTGGACCGCGAGCCGCCACGTCTGTGATCGCCGGCAGATGTGATCGCCGGCAGATGTGATCGCCGTCAGATGGACGCTAAGACCGGCGGTCCGCTCCGTCATCCGCAGGGCACGGAGTCGACCACGATGCATTTCGCTGAATTCACCGGGCCGTGCGAAGCGCGGTGATTAGGCGACTGGGCGACCGTGCCGCATGACGCTTACCCCCGGCCACAGAGCTATTCCCCGCGCCGGAAACGTGCGTACAGTGGCCGCGTTCCGCCGCCATTGGCAGATCCGGACGCGATCGCTTGGGTGAGCAAATGAAACGCGAGACAGGTCCCGGCGGCCCGCCCGGCATCCTGGCGCTGTGGAGCGCGCCGAGATCCCGGTCGACCGCGTTCGAGCGGATGATGGCCGCACGGGGCGACTATCGCATGCTGCATGAACCGTTCTCGCATGTGAAAAACTTCACCGACTCCGAGGTCGGCGGCCAGGTCGTGCGCTCGGAGGAGGAGCTCATACCGGCGCTGTGGGGACTGGCCGCCGATGGCCCGCTGTTCTTCAAAGACACCACGGACTTCTATTACCCGGCGCTGCTGGCCGACCGCGCCTTTCTGACCGGCCCGGTGCACACGTTCCTCATCCGCCACCCGGCCGAGGCGATCGCCTCCCATTACGCGCTGCATCCCGGGCTTCAGCGGGACGAGATCGGCTTCGCCTGGCTGGCCGAGATCTACGATGCCGTGGCCGCCGCGACTGGCGTGCTCCCGGTCGTGATCGATGCCGACGAACTGATCGCCGCGCCAGAGGAGACGGTACGGGCGTACTGCCACGCGGTAGGCATCCCGTTCATGCCGCAGGCGCTGTCCTGGCGGCCGGGAATGCATCAGGCCTGGGAGCGGACCAGCCGGTGGCACGAGATGGCCAGCCGGACCACAGGTTTCGTCCGCACCGAGCCTCCCGACCTGAGTGCGGTCGCCTCGGATCCGACGCTCGCCGGTTACCTCAAGTACCACCTGCCACACTACGAGCGGCTCAAGGCGGCCGCGCTGCGGATCCCGCCGCCGCCCGTGTAAGCGGTGCACGCACGGGTGCGGGCCACCGGTCAGCACGGCAGGGGGAGCGCCGCCCAGATGTCAGCGAAATGCGGGTCCCTGGGTTCCTCATCCCGCGGATGCCCGCGAGGCCGGCCCGACCTAGTGTCCCAGTCAATGCTGCGGGTATCCGGCGCAGGCAGCGGCCTGACGTGGCCGGAGGCTCGCTGAGGAGGGCTGGCATGCGCACTGCCGCCAGGGCAGCGGGCCGCGATACGGAGGCGCGATGACGGCCGACGGGCCTGCGGCGGGTAGTGCGGCCAGGAATCGGCTGGCCGAGATAGGCGGGGCCCGGCTCACCCGCTCCGATGTGTTCCCGCTGTCCTCCGCGCAGCAGCGCCTGTGGCTGGCCGACCAGTCCCAGCCGGGGCCGCCCGCCTACCATCTCACCCGCGTCATCGAACTGGACGGGCCGCTGGACGTGGCGGCGCTGAACGCGGCGCTCACCGAGCTGGTGTCCAGGCACGAGGCCCTGCGCACGTCGATGCTGGTCGTCGCCGGCCAGCCGCTCCAGCGGGCGACCGCACCCGCCCCCGTCGACCTCCCGGTCATCGACACGACGCAGGCCGCAGCCGATGAGCTGGCCGCCGCGGCGGCCCACCGCCCGCTGGACCTGACGGGCGGGCCGCTGTGGCGCGCTGAGCTTCACCGGCTGGGCGCGGGGCGGCATCGCCTGGTGCTGGTCTGGCACCACATCATCGCCGACGGCACCACGATCGGCCTGCTGCTATCCGAGCTGGCCGCCCTCTACCGCGGCAGCCAGGACGGCCGGTCCGTTGACCTGCCGCCCGCCACGGCCTACCGCGATTTCGTGCGGTGGGAGCGGTCTTTCGCCGATGATCCCGACTCGGCCAGGCAGCTTGGCTACTGGGAGGCAAAGCTGGTCGGCTGCGAACCGCTCAGGCTGCCAGGCGACGGGTCGCGGCCGACCGCTGCGTGGCCATCGGCGGCCAGGGTACCGGTAGCTGTCCCGGCGGCCACCGCGGACGCGCTGCGCGCGGTCGCTCGTGCTCACCGGGCCACGCTGGCCCAGCTGATGCTGGCCGGATACGCGGTCGCGCTGCACCGGTTTAGCGGCCGGGCGGACTTCCCCATCGGCATGCCGGTCAGCCTGCGCCGCGACCGGCGGTGGGCTTGCAGCGCGGGGCTGTACGTAGCCACCTTGCCGATCGGGATCAGCCTGGCCGGCAATCCGCCGTTCACCGACGTGCTGCGGCGGGTGCGTGGCACCGTGCTGGCCGCACTCGGCGCCGCCGACATGCCGCCGGGGCGGGAGGCAGGCTCGGACGGCCTGCCCTTTGACGTGACCTTCGGCCTGATCGAGGCCGAGCCCGCGCTGGCCATGGCCGAACTCACCACCAGGGTCAGCCGCGTCTTCTGCGGTCGCGCCAAGTTCGACCTGCACCTGGAAGTGGCCGACTCAGGTCCAGGCGGAGACCTGACCGGCGTACTCGAGTACAGCGCTGAGCTTCTGAGCCCGGACACGGCCAGGCACCTGGCCGACGGCATCGCCGCCGGGTTGTCGGCGGCCGCCGCAGCCCCAGGATGCCGGATAGGAAACCTGCCGATCTGGGACGCCGGCGTCCCGGCAGGCACCATCCCGTCCGCCACCGCCCAGGCGGCCGCTCCCGCCTCGCCAGGGGCGAGGATCGACCGGCTATTCGCCGCTGTCAGCGCCCGGCCCGATCGCGTGGCCGTGATCGACGCTGCCGACGGCCGCGAGCTGACCTATGGCGAGCTGGCCGCCCGCAGCGCCAGCGTGGCCGACGAGCTGGCCGCCCGCGGCATCCGCCGGGGCGACTTCGTCGGCATTGCGCTCACGCGCTCGGTTGAAATGATCGTCGCGGTGCTTGGCGTGCTGACAGCGGGCGCGGCTTACGTGCCGCTGGATCCCGCGTACCCGGCCAGGCAGCTGACCGAGATGATCGGCCAGTCTGGCGTGAAGCTGGTCATCGGAGACCCGATGCCGGGGCAGAGCGTGCCGGTGATCAGCCTGTCCGCGCTGGCGGAGACGGCCGGGCACGAACCGCGGCCCGTGGTCGGCGGCGAGGACGGTGATCCGGCCTACGTCATGTTCACCTCCGGCTCCACCGGGCGGCCGAAGGCCGTCGTCGTGCCGCACCGCGCGGTCCTGCGTCTGGTCCGGGGGGCGGACTTCGCCGCGATGACCGACGCGGAGCGCTGGCTGCACGCCGCGTCACCCGCCTTCGACGGAGCCACCCTGGAGCTGTGGGCACCGCTGCTGAACGGCGGAACGGTGGTAGTGCTGCCCGGCCCGCAGAGCGTGGCCAGCCTGGCGCAGGCCATCCGCGTGCACGGGGTCACCTCCGCGTTCTTGACCACCGGGCTGTTCAACCTGGTGGTCGACACAGACGTCGAGGCGCTGCGACCGCTCCGGCAGCTCGTCATCGGGGGCGAGGCGGCTTCGCCCGGTCATCTGCGCCAGGCCCTCCAGGTCGTCGGCACGGTCGTCAACGGCTACGGGCCGACCGAGAACACCACGTTCACCACCTGCCATAGGATGCTCGACCCGGATGAGGTAACCTCCCCCGTCCCGCTTGGCCGGCCGATCACCGGTACGACGGTGCAGATCGTGGACGGCTACGGCCACCAGGTCCCAGCCGGCGTCACCGGCGAGATCCTGGCCGGCGGGCAAGGGCTGGCCCTTGGCTACGCGAGCCAGCCGGGCCTGACGGCGGAGCGGTTCGTGCCCAGCCCGTCCGGCCCGCGGGGCGCGCGCCTTTACCGGACCGGAGACTACGGCCGGATCGGCGCCGACGGGCTGGTGCACTTCGCCGGCCGCCGTGACGACCAGGTGAAGGTAAGGGGATTCCGGATCGAGCTCGGCGCGATCGAGCAGGCGATCATGGCGCACCCGGATGTCACGCAGGCCGCGGTCACCGTGCACACCGACCCATCTGGTGACCGGCGGCTGGTCGGCTATGTCATCGGCCGGGCCGACGGGCCTGCCTTGTCCGGCTATCTGGCCGACCTGCTGCCGTCTCACATGATCCCCGGTCAGTGGATCTCGCTGCCCGTGCTTCCGCTCGGACCCACCGGCAAGGTTGACCGCGCGGCCCTGCCAGCCGCCGAGCTCGGTCCGGCCCGGCAGGCTCGGCCCACTACCCTGCCCGAGGAACTGCTCATCACCTGGTATGCGGAGTTGCTCGGGCTCGCCGACGTCACCCCGGATTCCAACTTCTTCACCCTGGGCGGGCACAGCCTGCTCGCCTCCAGGCTGGCGGCGCGGATCCGGGCCGCGTTCGAGGTGGACCTGCCGCTGAGCGCCGTGTTCAGCCATCCCCGGCTAGCCGATCTGGCGGCGGTGGTGACCGCGCTGCGGCGGTCCGGCCTGCCGCCATTACAGCCGGCCGCCGGAGGTGGCGAGCTCCCGCTGTCCTTCGCGCAGGAATGGGTGTGGTCTTCGCAGCTTCTGGCGCCGGCCAGCGCGGCGTATCATACCGCCGTCGCGATCGACTTGGCCGGTGACCTCGACGAGACCGCCCTGGTCGGCGCCGTCCAGGCGGTGACCGGTCAGCACCCGATGCTGCGTGCCGTCTTCGGCGAGCGGGCGGGACGGCCGTACCAGAGGATCCTGCCGGCTGGAGCGCCGGTCGACGTATCGCGGACGGACCTGATGACGATGGCGGACGGCCTGCGGTCGGCCGCGCTGGACGAACTGACCGCGGCGATGCTCGCCCGGCCGTTCAACCTGACCTCCGCGCCCCCCGTACGGGCGGGGCTGGTGCGGACCGGCCCGCGCCGTCACCGGCTGTTGCTTGTCCTGCACCGCCTGGTGGCAGACGAGTGGAGCCTGCCGCCGATCTGCCGCGACCTGGCCGCCGCCTATCTGGGTGAGCTGCCGCCAGCCGGGCAGCTGACCTATCCGGACTTCGCCGGCTGGCAGCGGGCCGCGCTGCCCGGCCCGCTGGTCAGCCGGCTCACCCGTTACTGGCGTGACCAGCTGGCTGGCGCACCAGCCCGGCTGGAGCTCGACGGCGACCTGGACGGGCCAGGCGTGCCGTACGGCCGCACCGAAGTCCTCAGCCAGGCGGTCCAGGTGCAGGTGCCGGCCGACCTAGCCGGCCGGATCAGGCAGGTGGGCGCGCACGCCGGAGCGACCCCGGCCGTCGTCCTGCTCGCCACCTTCGCCGTCCTGCTGTGCCGGCACACGCCGCAGCGGGACCTGGTCATCGGCATGCGGCTGGCCGGCCGTGAGGACGCCGCGCTGACCGATCTGGTCGGGCTCTTCGCCAGCACGCTGCCGCTGCGGATCGATGTCGGCGGCGAGCCGACGTTCACCGAGCTGATCCACCGGGTCCGCGAGACCGTCATCGCCGGGCTTGAGCACGCCGACCTGCCGTTCGAGCGCATCGCGGAACTCGCTGACCTGCCGGAGTACGGCAGCGGTCGGCCGACGGCCTCGGTGCGCTTCGCCTGCCAGCCGGCCACGCGCAGCCGATTCGCGGCGGGCGGGGTGAGCGCCGAGGTGCTGGCGGCGCGGCCCGGCGCGGCCACATCCGATCTCGCGATGTCACTGTCCGACGACGGCGAGGGATTCTCTGGCCACCTGGAGTACCGCAGCGACCAGTTCAGCACGGCCTACGCGGCCGCTCTCGTCGCCGAGTTCACCGAATTGCTGGCTGACCTGACCGAGGAAGGAGCCGGAGGAATCCCATGGACGACGACACCCAGCCTTATGTCGTAGTGCTCAACGACGAGGAGCAGTACTCGATCTGGCCAGCCGACCGAGAACTGCCACCTGGCTGGCGTGGCGATGGCTTCGGCGGCTCCCGACCGCACTGCCTGGCCCACATCGACAAGGTCTGGACTGACCTGCGCCCGCTCAGCCTGCGCCGCGCGATGGACCAGGACTCGTGATGTTGCTCGATGGCTTCCATGCTCGCGCGGCGCAGGCGCCTGGTGCGATCGCGGTACAGGACGGCGAACGGCGCCTGACCTACCAGGGGCTGGCCGCCCACGCGTCCAGGCTGGCCGCGAGGCTCGCATCGGGCGGGGTGGGCCTCGATGGCGTCGTGGCCGTCTACGCTGATCGGTCGGCCGAGCTCGTCGCGGGTGAGCTCGCCGTGCTGCTGACCGGTGCCGCCTACCTGCCGCTGGATCCGGCGCACCCGCCCGCGCGGACCAGGGAATTGCTGGCGCTGTCCGGCGCCGCGGCCGTGGTGGCGCCGCGACCGGCGACGGCTGACGGGTCACCGCTAGGCGGCCTTTCGCAACCTGTCTACGCGGTCGACCTGACGGACGAGCCGTCCGGAGCGCCGCCGAGCGCCCCGCCCGCACCGCAGGACGCCGCGCTGGCCTACGTGATTTACACTTCGGGCTCAACCGGTCGGCCCAAGGGCGTCGCGGTGACCCATGGCAGCCTGGCCAATCTGATGCGCTGGCATCAGCGCACCTATCAGCTCGGGCCGGAAGACCGGACGACCCTCCTGTGCAGTCCCGGATTCGACGTGTCGGTCTGGGACACCTGGCCCACCCTGGCCGCCGGAGGGACGCTGGTGGTGCCGCCGGCCAGGGTACGCACCTCGCCGCGCGAGCTGGTCGCCTGGCTGGCCCACGAGCAGATCACCATGACGTTCCTGCCCACGCCGCTGGCGCAGGCAGTGCTTGACGAGGACTGGCCGGCCCGCACCTCGCTGCGGCTCATGCACGCCGGAGGCTCGGCGATGAAGCGCGGCGTGCCGTCCGGTCTGCCGTTCGACCTGGTGAACCTGTATGGGCCGGCCGAGTGCACGGTGGGCGTGACGACCGCGATCGTGCCGCCGGCCGGCCCGGTACCGCCGCCGATCGGGGTACCGGTGGACGGCGTGCGCTGCTATGTGCTCGACGGGCTTGACCCGGTGCCCGATGGCGAGCCCGGCGAGATGTGCCTGGCCGGCGCCTGCGTCGCCCGAGGCTACCTGGGCGACCCGGCGGCCACCGCTGGGTCATTCGTGCCCGATATCGGCGCCGCTGGACAGCGTATGTACCGCACCGGGGACCAGGTCCGCCGTCGGCCCGACGGGGTATTCGAGTTCCTCGGCAGGCTGGATGACCAGGTCAAGATCAGCGGCTTCCGGATCGAGCCCGGCGAGGTCGCCGCGGTGCTGGCGCAGCACCCAAGGGTCCGCGACTCCTTCGTGGCCGCGCAGCGATCCGGCCAGGCCGACCCCCGCCTGATCGGCTACGTGGCCGGGGACGTGACCACGCGCGAGCTGATCGACTTCGTTGCTGTCCGGCTGCCGGGCTACATGGTGCCCTCGGCGATCGTCGTGCTGCCCGCGCTGCCGATGACGCCCAACGGCAAGGTCGACCGCGCCGCCCTGCCGCCGCACGGCCGGGAGTCCGCCGGGCTGGCCAGGGTGGCCGCGCCGCCGCGCACGCCGGAAGAGGGTGTGCTGGCCGAGATCGTGGCCCGGCTTCTCGGGGTGACGCAGGTAGGCGCGGACGACGACTTCCTGGCCCTCGGCGGCACCTCGCTGCTGGCCGGGCGGCTGGCGGCCGAGATCGCGAAGGCGCTGAACGCCACCGTCAGCGCGCCTGAGCTGCTGCGGGCCCGCACGGTGACCGCCATCGCCGCGCTCGTGCAGGAAGGCAGCGACGGCCAGACCCCGACGGCAGCAGGTGGGCTGCCGGGCGATCCGCCGACCGCGCTGATCCCGCCGGCCCGGCCGCCGGTCCGCCCGGTCCGCCGGGACCGGCCTATCCCGCTTTCGCTGCCGCAGCAGCGGGTGTGGTACTTCGAGCAGCTGGCACCGGGCAACCTGGCCTACAACTTCCAGGCCACCGTGGCACTACGCGGTCAGGTGGATGTAGCGGCGCTGCAGGCCGCGCTCGATGAGATCGTGCGCAGGCACGAGATCCTGCGGACCGCGTTCGTGATGATCGACGGGGTGCCGCAGCAGCGCCCGGCGGCGACGGCGAAGGCGCCGTTCCGGGTGCTCGACGTTCCAGCGGAGCACGCGGAGAAGGTCATCGCCGCGCAGTTCCGCAAGCCATTCGACCTGACCGCGCCGCCGCTTGCCCGCTGGCTGCTGCTGCGCCACGGGCCGGACGACAGCACGTTCGTCCACATGGAGCATCACTTTGTGCACGACGGCTGGTCGCTCGGGGTCATGCTGTCCGAGCTGAGCGCCCTGTATCCGGCCTTCGCGGCCGGGCGGGCCTCCCCGCTGCCCGAGCTCGAGATCCAGTACGCGGACTACACCGGCTGGCAGCGGGACTGGATGCGGGCCGAGGTGCTCAAGGCCCATGTCGGCCACTGGACCGACCGGCTGGCCGGCGCGCCGACCGTGCTTGAGCTGCCGGCCGACCGGCCACGCCCGCCGGCCATGACCTTCCAGGGCGCGGCCCCGCGAATCGGGGTCCCTGACTGGCTCTCCCGTGCGCTGCGCGCCTTCAGCCGGGAGCATCAGGTGACGATTTTTTCAACTATGTTCGCGGGTTTCGCGGCGCTGCTTTACCGCTATACCGGTCAGCAGGACCTGCTCGTCGGCACCGGGGCCGCGAACCGCGAGGTGCCCGAGCTCACCAGGCTGCTCGGCATGTTCGTCAACACGCTGGTGCTGCGGGCCAGGGTGTCGGGCGAGCTGTCGTTCGCCGAGCTGCTCGGCCAGGTGCAGCAGACCGTGGCCGACACGCTGGACTGGTCGGACACCCCGGTGGACGCGGTCATCGACGCGATCGGGCCGGTCCGTGACCCGTCCCGCACCCCGCTGTTCCAGGTCATGTTCAGCTTCCATGACTCGGCCGTTCCCGACCTGAATTTCGTCGGGCTGAGCGGCGCTGTCACCGAGCGGTCGAACGGCACGGCCAAGTGCGACCTCAACGTGATCGTCGTGCCTCGGGGTTCCCAGCGCCTGGGCCGGGCGGCCCGGCCCAAGGATGACGACCTGAACATGATCTGGGAGTACTCGACCGAGCTGTTCGACGAAGCCACCATGTCTGCGATGGCCGGGCACTACCTGAACCTCCTCACCGATGCGCTAGCCAGACCAGGCGCGCAGATCAGGGAGCTCGGCCTGCTCGGCCCCGAGGAGGAGGACCTGCTCGGCTCCTGGGCCCGCGGGCCGACGGTGGCCGACACCAGGCCGGTGACCGAACGGGTCACCGAGCAGGTACGCCGAAGGCCGGATGCGCCAGCGGTCATCGACGCGGAGGTCAGCCTGACCTACGGCGAGCTGGCTCATCGGGCCGGCCGGGTGGCCGCCGCGCTGGCCGACCTGGGGGTCGGTCCCGAGTCCGTGGTGGCCATCTGCACCGGCCGGTCAGCGCATCTGGTGGTTGGCGAGCTGGCTGTCGCGCTGGCTGGCGCGGCCTTCCAGCCGCTGGATCCGGCCCATCCGGCCCTGCGGATCAGCGAGCTGCTGGCCCAGTCGAGGGCGGCCGCGCTGCTCACGACCGAGCCGCTGGCCGGTGACCTGCCGCCGTTCGCCGGTCCAGTCCTGCTGCTTGACCAGGCCGGGTCTTATCCGGAGGTACCGCTGCCCAGGCGTCCCGCCCATCGCGACGGGCTGGCCTATGTGATCTACACGTCAGGATCGACGGGTCGGCCCAAGGGAATCCAGGCCACCAGCGGCGGGCTGGCCAATCTCGTCGGCTGGCTGGTTGAGGCCTACGGGCTGGTCGCGGGCGAACGGTCGATCCTGGTTGCCAGCCCGGCCTTCGATGCGTCGGTCTGGGAGGTCTGGACGGCGCTGGCCTGCGGGGGGACGATCCTCGTGCCGCCGGAAGACGTCCGGATCGCACCGCGCGACCTGGCCAGGTGGCTGGTGGAGCAGCGGGTCACATGGGCCTGGCTGCCGACCGCGCTGGCGCAGGCCGTGCTGGACGAGCCCTGGCCCGCCGATGCGGCGCTGCGCTACCTGTTCAACGGCGGCGAGGCGATCCTCCGGTCCACCCCGTCCGGGCTGCCGTTCAAGCTGGTCAACACCTACGGTCCGACGGAGACCACGATCATCGTCACGGGGACAGAGCTGCCCCCCGGTGGCCCGGCCCGCCCGCCGATCGGCGCACCGCTCAGGGGACAGCGGGCCTACGTGCTGGACGGCCTGGATCTGGTCCCGATTGGCGTGCCAGGCGAGCTGTACATCAGCGGGGCCGGGGTGACCAGGGGATATCTGGGCGACCCAGCGGCGACGGCGGCGGCTTTCGTCCCCGACCCATGGCAGTACGGACACCGGATGTACCGGACGGGCGACCGGGCCCGCTGGCTGGCCGACGGGCGGCTTGACTTCCTCGGCCGGCTGGACGATCAGGTCAAGATCCGGGGATTCCGGATCGAGCCGGGCGAGATCGCCGCCACGCTGCGACTGCATCCCGAGGTCAGCGACGCGGCGGTGGTCGCGCGCCCAGATGCCGCGGGGCGCACCCGCCTGGCCGGGTACGCCGTGACCACCGCGAGCGCCGCTGAGCTGCGGGCGTTCCTGGCCGAGCGGCTGCCGGCCTACCTGGTTCCCGACCACCTGGTCCCGCTGACCGAGCTGCCGCAGACGCCGAACGGCAAGCTGGACAGGGCCGCCCTGCCGGTGCCGGCGGCTGGCACGAGCCGCCTGGCAGCCGCACCCCGCACCGAGACAGAGCGCCAGATCGCCGAGCTGTGGCAGGACCTGCTCGGGGTCGAGGTGGTAGGTGCTGACGACGACTTCTTCGGGCTCGGCGGCTACTCGCTGCTCGTGACCGCGATGCTGGTCAAGGTCGAGGAGACCTGCGGGCGTTCGGTGCCGCTCCGGGTGTTCCTGGCCGCGCCGACGCCGGCCGGCCTGGCCCAGGCACTCAGCGCGCCAGGCACCACGGGCTCGGCCGGCGTGCCCGCCCAGGCCGGAGAAACTGGGGACAGGTTTTACATCGACGGGTTTTCTGACGCAGAGGTGGCGGCCATGCTGGCAGTCCTCGCAGACGAGAGCGAGAGCCCATGACCGCATCGCCAGGTGTGCCGCCTGGGACTGGCGGCGACTGGGCTGGAGCCAATCACCTGGTGCCGCTCGGGCGGACTGGCTGGAGTCTGTGGCGGGAAGGCGCGCTGCGCAGCACGGGCTTCCCGGCCGCCGGCCTGCTCGCCGTGTGCGACGCTGAGCTGGCCAGGGTAGTGGACCAGGCCGCAGCTGGGGCGGACGAAGCCGGCGCCCCGGTTCGCGCGGCTTACCAGGAAGCGGCCGGCCGCCTGGCCGCCGCCGTCGCCCGGATCGCCGCGGACCCGACGTTCAGGGAAGCGGTCGCCTGGCAGAACCCGGCGCTGATCGAAGACTGCCTGGACAAGCTGGTACGCGGCGAGCCGCGCAACGTCCGCGGCCGACTGCACGAGTCGACGCTGGTCAGGTACTTACAGCGGTACCTGCTGAAAAACGACACCATCGGCTTCTTCGGTCCGGTGGGCTGGGTCACGCTCGCACCCGAACGGGCCGGCCTGGAGGTGACCCCTGGCCCCGGCCTGCTGGCGGCCAGGAGCACCCATTTCGAGATGTGGGCCGTGGATGAGGTCGCGCGGGCGCTGGCTCGCCGGGCAGAGCTGCGCGACTGGCTGATCCCTCGCCGCGCGCTCGCGGTGACGGTGAGCGGCGGTTTCCTGCGCCGGCCGCTCGGCCAGCCGGTGCGGCTGACCGAAGCCGAGATCGCCTTGCTCGGGCGATGCGACGGGCGCCGCACCGCGGCGGAGGCGATCTCGGGAGCGCCCGTTACCGAGCCGGGGGACGGTGCGGGCGGTGCGGGCGGTGCGGGCGGTGCGGGCTCGGCTCGCGCGGCTGGGTGCGGTGTACCTCGGCTTCGATGGACCGGTGGCCTCCTGGCCAGAACGCGCACTGCGCCGCAAGATCGAGGCCGTGGGCGACGAGCCGGCCCGCACCCGCGCGCTCGCCGACGTAGACGCGCTGATCGCGGCCCGCGACGCGGTGGCCGCCGCGCTAAATGCCGAAGAACTCATCGAGCGGACCGGGAAGCTCGCGGAGATCTTCGGTGATCTCACCGGCGCGCAGGCCACCCGCCGGCCGGGTCAGGCCTACGCCGGCCGGACGCTCGTGTATCAGGACACCAGGCGGGACGCGGACGTGGTGGTCGGGCGGGCGGTGCTCGACGAGCTGGCGGCGCCACTTGGCCTGCTGCTTGACAGCGCGCGCTGGCTGGTAGCCAGAGCCGCCAGCCACTACCACGAGCTGCTCGCGGCCCTATACCAGGATGAGGCCGACCGCAGCGGGTCACCGGACGTGCCGCTCGGCTATCTGATCATCGCGGCCGCACATGACCTGACGCCAGCCGGTCATGCCCTGCCGCCACCGGTGCAGGCGGCCGTCGATGAGTTCCAGCGGCGCTGGCGGCGGGTGCTGAGCTGGCCAGACGAGGTGCACCGGCACAGCGTGAGCTCCGCCGAACTGGCCAGCTCGGTGCAGCGCGAGTTCGGCGGCGCGCACGGGCCGTGGCGGTCGGCCCTGCACCACTCGCCGGACGTCCTGATCGCCGCCGCCAGCCCAGAGGCGGTGCGGCGCGGTGAGTTCCTCCTAGTGCTCGGCGAGCTGCACCTGGCCGTCAACAGCCTGGACAACCGGTTCTTCATCCAGCACCATGACGACCCGCAGCGGCTGCTGGCCATGGCGGAGGCCGACGCCGGGGGTCGGCGGATCTACGCGGCCCTGCCCAAGAGCTCTCCGTTCGTCTCCTCACGGGTCTGGCCGCCTGTTGCGCTTTTGTCCGGGCAGTACACCTACTGGTCGTGGTCTGAGGAACCCTGCTCGGTCGAGCCCCCTGGACCGGTCCTGACGGCGGGGAGCCTCATGGTCGCCCGCCGCGACGGTGCCCTGCACGTGACGTGCCGGGAATCGGGCCAGGAGTACGACCTGCTCGAGGTCATCGGGGAGATCCTCAGCACAGCCGTCGTCAACGCCTTCCGTCCGTTCGCGCCTGCGCCGCACAATCCGCGGGTTACCGTCGATCGCCTGGTAATCTCGCGCGAATCATGGACGTTCCAGGCGGCGGACACCGGATGGGCGTTCGTTAAGGACGAGGCGGCCAGGTACGCTGCGGCCCGCGTCTGGCGGACGCGCTATGGCCTCCCCGAGCGGGTATTCGCCGTGCTGCCGGTCGAGCGGAAACCTATCGGCGTAGATTTCACCAGCCTGGCGCTGGTCAACATCCTGGGCAAGGAGATACGCAGGACGGTGCAGGCGGGTGCGCCTTCCTTCTCGGTCAGTGAGATGCTGCCGGATCTGACCCAGCTGTGGCTGGCTGACCGGGCCGGCCAACGGTACGCCTGCGAGTTTCGCCTGGTCGCATTCGGCGAGTCGGATCTGCGCCAGAATTGAAACAGCGCACTTACACCTCGGCGTCAAAGGCTCGCGCCGCGCGATGTCCGGCGGCGGGGAGCGGGGGCACGGTCGGCGCGGACCCGTCGCACGAGGTCGGCGGCAGCCGCTGGCCGGTCCGCGAAGCTGAAGCCGAACCCCGCATCCAGCAGCCGCCCGGGTACGACCCTGCGGCTCTTCAGCAGCAGTTCGGTGTCCGACCGGATAGCGAAGGCGCCGACCTCGGCCATCAGCTTCGTCGCAGGCAGTCCTGCCGGCACCCCCCAGGCCTGCCGCAGCGTCCGCATGAACGCGCGCTGGGCCAGCGGACCCGGCGCAGCCAGGTTCACCGGCCCGGCCAGATCCT
>WNEY01000150.1_pt1 | contig 36552 bp, 37 predicted proteins | sample 5400531 | NCBI WGS metagenome assembly WNEY01 (sample SAMN13153338, study PRJNA577476) | soil metagenome | isolation source: 200 cm saprolite under Douglas fir tree site 1 | place: USA:California | collected 2015-04-18 | reverse complement strand
AGTTAAAGCTGCAGAGCAGATTCTGCGGGGAATCGTCAATATTCCAGGTCTACCACCGACTAACGTAAAGATGCCCTTTGATGCTGATGACATCGATAAGGGGCTTCCCAAGTGGCAGCTGCCCCTAGCCGGGCTCATTGTGCCGCATGTCTTGCTTCAGGCGTATCGAATCACTGATCGCAATGATTTTCTCACTGGGGCACGAGATGTGATCGTGGGGTGGGCTGTCTACGAGCGTAGCGCATGGCTTTCAAGAGGATTTCTTTGGAACGATCACGCTGTCGCTGCACGGGTTCTCGTCGTGGCGGAATTTTGGCGCCTTTACCGCAATCACCCGAGCTATCAAGTCGAAGTAGCAAAAACGATTTTACAGTTTATGGCACGCAGCGGAGAGTTGTTGTCTAAGTCATCGCATTTCACATTTGCCACTAATCACGGCGTCATGCAAAATTTAGCACTCTTGCACCTGTGCGTCTCCTTTCCGACTCTTCCTGGGGTTTCGCGGTATCGGGAGACAGCGCTTGAACGCCTTCGAGACCAGATGACTTTTTATATAAGCGATGAGGGGGTTGTTCTTGAACATTCCGCTGACTACCACAAGATTGGATTGGAACTTATCGCGATGGCTTTCCGATACATGTCGCTTCTTAGTATTGCTGTCCCGAATGACTGGTGGCAGAAATACGAAAAAGCACAGGAGTTCTTCTCTGCTTTGAGACGACCAGATGGGTCTCTACCTATCCTCGGCGATACCGACGACACCCAAAGCGGCAAGTGGCGTACTGGGATCTTGGTGACACAGGTCGATGTCAACCGTCGAAGCCTGCCACTAGCTTCTCAGAAGACGTGGCTTCCACTGCGGCCAAATAGCCTTTATCAAATTTCCGGATACTCAGTTTGGTGGAATGGACTTGAAGCATGGCCAAACGTTGGAGGACTCTATCAGACGGTAGTTGCCTGGTCGCATTTTCCGGGGCATGGACACAAACATGCGGACGAGATGAGCGTCTCATTCTGGGCTGGAGGAAAATCTTGGTGGAAGAATGTCGGGTATTGGCCCTATGACGATCCAAGACGAGCAGAGGCTGCGTCGTGGGGCGGATCAAATGCGCCTCACTTGAGTAATGAATCTGGCCTGTCAATAAGGGAGACAAAGCTACGCTTCCATGGATGGTCAGGCGATATCTCAATGCTTGATATGGAACGACGAGGCCCTGGGGACTACAAGGTACGGCGACAGATCATTGCTGTGAGCCCAAACATATGGATTGTCATCGACTCTGCTCACGGTGGGAATCAACAAACAACGACGACTTGGACGGCGGCCTCCGAGGTTGAGATTCATAATGGCGCCGTGCCCGGCTCTTACAAGCTTAAGACAGCCGACTCTCGCGCGAGTTTAACGGCTTTTGCCTTTGGCTCGGATGGCCTTAGAGTGAAGCGCCTGAGAGGCAGCCTCGCCCCTTTTGCGGGATGGATTGTGGTTGATGGGGCTCCTCAAGCCGCGAACGCCGTTATGCTTGAACAACCCGCAAACAATTCCTGGGTAGCCATGCTTTGGACACTCAACAGTGATACTGGATCGGATGGACACATTGTCCAGCAGCCATCCATGCATAGCTGGAGCGACGCGGGGAGGTGGGATCTCCGTATTCCCACTTGGCTCGGTGTTATCACTGTTAAACGAGAAAACGGTGAAATTCGTGTGAGCGATAGCGATCCGAGAGCTCGCCCAAAAACATTAGCCTTGACGGAACCGGCGGAAATCAGTGCAGGGAAAAATCGAATTCAGGCAGGGTACGAGCAGACCAAGAATAAGTATCCCCCAAGATTTCGTGATCTTCTGGCTTATAGGGTAAAACTGACGCGTTGGTTGTCTTTATTGTTCTTGTTGCAAGAAATGTTTTTCCTTCTGTGCGCGAGAATGGTTAGCCAATACTATGCTGCCCTGAGGGTATTGACTGCCAGCGGCTGGGTGAGTGTAGGAATTTATCTTGTCCTAGTTTATTTCCAACGGTAAGGCTGGTTTGCTTCCCATCTCGCCTTCCGCCTCGGAAGGCAGACGCGCGCTCGACGGACTTCAAATGGATCTCGCACGCAGCAGGCCGGGGAGATTCGAAGCTCGGCGAGCCGTTCCGCCGCGGCGATCGGGTGCCTTCTCTGGCATTCCACGCGCGAATCGTGCTAAGCATTCGTCCACAATCAACGGAACGACCCAGGACGATTAAGTTAGATGTGGAACGCGTCGTTCCTCGCCCTTAGAGTTGCGATGATTTGGCTTTTGGTCCTTCCTATTGCAAGAGCGGGCGTGGCGACCATCGAGATCTTTCCGTCGACCGCGGACGCCACATGTAACGAGGAATTCCAGAATGTTGCCAATGAGCTCAAGCCTGGGGATGTGTTGATCCTTCATGGAGGGACCTACACGCAGACCTGTCGGCGGGCGATCACAGTAAACGGCACGGCCGTGAACCCAATTACGATCCGTGCCGCCGATGGGGAGCACCCGATCATCACGAGGCCCCAGCCGGTCAACTTCGCCTACGACCAGAACAACATCGATATCATCAACTCTTCCTACCTGGTCATGAAGGCCTTGCACTTCAAGGGGGGAGACAGCGGGGTCAACTTCGTTGGGGGGCACCACATCACCTTCGAAGGCAACGAGGTCCACGAGACGGGAAACAATGCCATCCGCTTGAATAGCGGGAACACGGACGCCTTCACTATCCGGGGGAATCACATCCACCATACCGGCCTTCTGGCGTCATCGGCAGGTCTCACGGAGGGTGAGGGTCTGTATCTTGGCTGCAGCAATGGAGCCTGCATTGCGACAAACCACCTCATTGAGGGGAATTACATTCATCACACGCGGGCAACGAGCAACGGCGGTAATGATGGGATTGAGGTGAAGGTGGGGTCCTATGGCAACATCATTCGAAACAATGTAATCCACGACACGATCAGTGGAACGCAGTACCCGTGCATCTTTGTGTACGGTGGAGGAAACGGTCCCAACATCGTTGAAGGCAACGCGATGTGGAACTGCGGTGAGGCCATTCAGGTCGTCTCCGATGCGGTCGTTCGAAACAATCTCATCCTCAATTCCTTGCGTACCGGCATCACCGCCGCGCCGCACGCGCAGGTCTCTCAAGTGCGCAACGTGACGATTGTGAACAACACCATCTATGGGCATCCCGAGTGCCTGTTCATAAGGTGGTCTGGGGCGAGCAATATGGTTCTTGCCAACAACGCGGTCTATTGTCCTGGCAGGACCGCAGTCAATGCCTCGGGCTTGACGGACAGCACCATCACTGTCAGGTCCAACTACGTCGATGGCCGTCTGGCGGGTGCCGCCATCGACGGCCTGCGCTTCTTCTCGGGAGGAAGTGGCTCCTCGGCGTTCACGAATCCACCCCAGTTCGACTTCTGGCCCCGTCTAACGTTCGTTCTGATTGGCAAAGCGGACGCCACCTTCGTGCCCGCACGGGATTTTAACGAGAGAAGCCGGGTGAGCCCGTTCGACGTCGGCGCTTATGAAACGGACGGTCTAGTAGCCAACCCGGGCTGGAAGGTCGGCGCGGGCTTCAAGTAGACAGCCGAAGCCTGATCAGAACGCATTCATCGAACGCTTCAATCGCACCTTTCGCTAAGAGGCCCCCATTTCTTCGACTCAGCGAGGCAACATTGCCCGTCAATTGGTTCGCGGGAGGCCCACCATTGCGTGGCGCCGGCGCCGAGCGGTCCTGCTGGGCGTGGTCGTGACCATGCTGGTGGGCTGCAGCAGCACGCCGATCCCGCCCTCGCCCAGCGGACAGGGCCTCGCGGCGCGGTACCCGAATGACCTGGGTATCCAAGACGATCTAAGGGTGCTATCGTTTGACACGTTTGAGTCGGAGACTTGGTACCGAAACTGGAACGTGGACACGAAGCCGCCGAATGGCGATATCGTTAGTGCTCCGGATCCGGCTGACGGATATGTCCCGTTCCAGAACAACAGTCTCCGCGTCACCGTGCCCGGTGGCAGCACCGGTGGCATCTCCGCGCTGCGATACGTCAACAAGGCGCAGGAGATCTACTTCCGTTACTACCTGCGGTTCGGCAAGACGTGGCGAACCCTTGATGGCGGGAAGCTCCCAGGCATCTCCGGGAACATCACGACCTGCGGCTATGGCGGGGAGCCCTGTAGCGGGGCGGACGGCTGGTCAGCGCGTGGGGCTTTCGATGTGCTGGACATACGAGGCCGAGTGCCGATTGGCTCCTACATCTACGACGGCGAAATGGTGGATCGACGCGCCATCTACGGCACACAGTATTGGTGGAAAGCTCTCGCTCGCGCTAGGTGGTATTGCGTGGAGCATTACGTCAAGCTGAACACCCCAGGTCAGCGTAACGGTATCTACCGGGGCTGGGTCGACGGCGTGCTGGTGTTTGAGAAGACCGACTTTGTCTTCCGGACGGTCGCCGCTCTCGCAGTGGAGTCGATCTGGATGAACGTCTACCACGGCGGCAGAACACCCGTGGACCGAACGATCCATCTCTACATCGACAACCTCGTGATCGCCACGAGTTATATCGGACCCATGTCGGCGGCCGTTTCCACTCGCGTGCCACTGGTGCGCGAGAGCCTTTCCCCGCCTGATCGGCACGATCCCCCGATTGAGCGATGAGCCTGGTCCTGTCACTTCGAATCCTCGGAACCATGGGGCTGACACTGTTTGTCGCCGCCGCCTTCACGCCTCTCCCTCACGCGCTCAGTCGCAGGCTTACTTTGGTCAGCTCCCTTGAGCCGGCGGGCGCGATCGTTGTCCTGGCCGGCGGAGGGGTCAGACACGATGGCAGCCTGACCGATATCTCTCTCCGACGAACAGTCTATGGCCTCGACCTTTATCGGCGCGGGCTGGCACCGCTTCTCGTATTCTCCGGATCAGCCTCCCGGCACGGCTACGTTGAAGCTGAGATTCGCGCCGAGCTGGCGCGCGCCTGTGGTGTCCCGCCAGTGGCCATCCTCGCCCAGCCCGAAGGCCACACGACGAGCGATGAGGCCTCGCGCGTCGCGGCACTCTTGCAGCGGCGCGGCATCCGAAAGATCCTCCTCGTGGTGGATGCCGAAGGCTCCCGGCGGGCAGCAGGAGCATTCGCACGGGTCGGCTTGGAAGCTATCCCCGTTCCAGCGGACGAGGTCTCGCCGGATGGCGGAGATTCCGAGGGAAGCCTCGCCCTGTTTCGCCGGGTCGCAATCGAGTCTTTCGCTTGGCTCTACTATCGCGTCGCCGGCTATCTGTAATTGATCGCAGCAATGAGGAGCGCCACCTTCATCCTGACTGTCGTCACAGCCACCTCTTTCGGCGCTTATCTTCTCGCTACTCGGAAGTTGGGTCTCGCCCCTTCGAGCCTCTGGATCGCGACGCTGCGACTGACGGAGATCCTCGGGACGGTGCTCCTCTTCTGTATGGTCAATCTCGCCGTCGGTGTCGCGACGATCCTGGCCCTGCGTGCCGCCACTGGATGGTTCCTCTCCGTCTATCTCCTGAATGATCTTTCGCTTCTGGTTCTCTCGGGCCTGCAGGCGCTCCTCTTCGACTCCTGGAGGCGCACGCCGGGCCGCGATCTTGAGCCGGTAACGCGTGGCCGCTCTGGCGCGGATGACCTGAGGTGAGCACGAGACGACCACGTCATTCTCGACCTCGAACCTCCGTATCGACGTCACCGTCGGAGATGGACGCAATGGTCACGGACGACTCTCAGAGCCGACTGAAACACACGGCCATCGAGTATTTCCGCACTCACTCCAGTTTGTACACCGAGCGATACTCGGTTGCTGCCGCGGGCGACGTTCTCTGGCCGCGTCATCGTGCACTTCTGCGAATGGTCCTCGACATGAAGCTGCCACGGTCTGCCAGGTTCCTGGATCTCGGCTGCGGTCCCGGGTTCTTGGGCGTCGACCTGGCCCGACTCGGCTATCGCGGCCTGGGACTCGACGCCGCGCCTGCGATGATCCAGCGCTGTACCGCTCAGGCGGCGGCCGTCTCCCCGCAGTGGAGGTATCAACTCGGCGACGTCGAGGCGCTGCCGTTTCGGAGCGCTTCTTTCGATGTCGTCATCTGCGCTGGAGTAATCGAGTATTTGCCGACCGATGTCTTGCTTCTTCAAGAAGTCGCGCGCGTCCTGAAACCGTCCGGGCGCTTTCTCCTTTGCGTGACGAATCGCTACGGCTACACCGTCAGCTTGAATTCCGTTGTGCACAGAGTCAAACAAGTTCCAGGCGTCTTAGCCGTCGCCTCAGCGCTGCGAGCCTATCTTGTCGGTGGCTGCCACGGGGCTGTCGGATTCACGTTTCTCCCCCGGAAGCACCAGCCCTCGGCGATGCGTTCGGCCGTGATCGAGCACGGATTCCGGATCTGGCGGGACCGATTTGTCCAGTTTTCGCTCCTTCCCGCGCCCTTCTGCGCACTGATGTCGCGCTTGGGCCGCCGCCTCGACGAGCGGCTCGACGCTCTAGACGCCACGCCTTTACGGATTCTCGGGTCCTGCTATATCGTCGACGCCACGCGCGAGGCGTAGGCGCTGTCCCCGATGGCCCGGCGTCGTTGGACCGGCCCCAACTGATGACGGACCGGTGTCAGCGCGCCGGAGATCACGCGAGCTGGGGACACATGATCGTTGCCACCATCCTCATCGTGGGGTTCTTTGTGATCGGCGCCGTGCTCCTCGTCGGAGTCCGGTCCGTGGCCTTGTGCCTCTTCTCTCCTCTCATCGACTCCGAACAGCTACGTCGTGTCGACGCGATCGTCGTCCTGGGCGCCGGCGCGTTCGACGACGAGGCTGTGGCGCCGGACACTGCGTATCGACTGATGTACGGGCTGACGCTTCTCAAGAAACGGTACGCTCCCGTGATGATCGTCAGCGGTGGCAGCCACCGGCAGACGCGAAAGCCCGACGCGGTCGTGATGCGGAACGTTGCGATTGGACTCGGAATTCCACCGACAGAGGTGATTCTCGATCAGACCCCGTCGACCACGCGAGATCAGGCACTGTCCATCGCAGACCTCGCACGCCAGCGCGGCCTCGGCTCGATCCTGCTCGTCACCTCACCGCTCCACTCCTACCGAGCCGCCCGCGCATTCCGGCGCACGGGTCTCGAGGTTGTCTCCGCCCCCGGTCCTTCATCCTTGACGACAGCGCCGTCGATAATTCTGGTGGCGCAGGACCACGTAGCCGGTCGCCTCAAAGCGATCACCGAAGCCCTTTACGAATATGCCGCGCTCGTCGTCTACTGGTGGCGGGGCTGGATTTAGAGTCAGCCGAACGCCCCCCCAAGCCATCCTACGACGATCCGCGGTCGAGGCACTCCTACACTAGGCTCACGACCCTGCTGTCTCATTCCCATCGACAGGCTCCGACGGCCGATTTCACGAGGACGCCGCGGCGATCGTAGCCTTTGGAGCGAGCGCTGCATGCGCATTCTTCACGTTCTTGATCATTCGGTTCCGCTCCACAGCGGCTATTCGTTCCGGACACTGGCGATGCTCGAGCAGCAGCGTGCCCGAGGGTGGGAAACCGCTCATCTCACCAGCGCTAAGCATGCCTCAGATCTTCCCGAAGAGGACGTCAACGGACTCAAGTTCTACCGGACGCTCAAGTCGAGTCGCGTCCTGGATCGCTTCTCAGTGCTGGCTCACCTGGCAGTCATCCACGGACTCACCAACCGGCTCATGCAGGTCGTCCCGGCCATCCGTCCGCACGTCCTGCATGCGCATTCGCCCTGCCTCAATGGCGTGGCAGCGCTCCGCGTGGGACGGCGTCTCGGCATCCCCGTTGTGTACGAGGTGCGGGCTCTCTGGGAGGACGGAGCCGTTGACCACGGGACGATGCGCCGCAACGGATGGCGATATCGCGCCGCGCGATCGCTCGAGACGTATGTGTTGCGGCGCGCCGATGCGGTGACCACGATTTGCGGTGGGTTACGAAGGGAGATCCTCACCAGAGGAATCCCCGGTTCACGCGTGACAGTCATTCCAAATGGTGTAGACATTAGCCGGTTCGCGATTGAGCCGGCACCGCCGCCTGATCTGGCCCGCAAGCTCGGCCTCGACGGTGCTGGCCCTGTGATCGGCTTCATCGGTTCCTTCTTCGGATACGAAGGGCTTTCCCTGCTCCTAGAGGCACTACCGTTTATGCTGGAGCGAAAGCCGGACAGCCGCGTGCTCCTCGTTGGAGGCGGCCCTCAAGAGGATTCTCTGCGGCGGCAAGCAAACGAATTCGGGATCGCGGACAAGGTTGTCTTCGCTGGCCGCGTCCGTCACGAGCACATCGCCGCCTACTATGACGTCATCGATGTCCTCGTGTATCCGCGCTGCCGTAACCGGCTCACGGAGCTCGTGACACCGCTCAAACCCCTGGAAGCCATGGCCAGAGGCCGATTGGTCGTGGCGTCGGATGTCGGGGGCCACCGTGAACTGATCCGCGACGATGAGACTGGCGTTCTTTTCCCTGCGGGAGACCCGGCGGCACTCGCACGAGCGGTGCTTGACCTGCTCGCCGACGTCGATCGATGCCGCGCAATCCGAACCGCCGCTCGCCGCTTCGTGGAGGCAGAGCGGACCTGGCTGCAGAGTGTCGACCGATACGCTGAGGTGTACGCTAGCCTCCTCGGCACCCTACACCCCCGGGTGACCTGATCCAGATGCACCACCTCAGGGCGACCGCTGGTCGCGGTCCGGTCGTGTATCACCGCGTGATTCCCTGGCGTCCCGACAGCGCCTCACCGGCGCAACAGCCGAGCCGATGACAGCGTTCATGCCTTCTCCGAAGTCTTGTTCGACAATTGCACGCGAGTGACAGCTCAAAGCGAGCATCGAGCCTTCGGCGGCAGCTCTCGGGCCACGCGCGCGGCCGCCTCGCCCTGCTAGATCCGGCGCACCAGTTCCCCTCGACGATCCGGCGTCGTCGGACATTCTTGTGAACGTTCATCCAGGCCTCCTCGGTTGGAAGAGTGACGACTTGGCAGTCACTAGATTCCCTGAGTTTGTCCGGATCGACCAACCCGCAGACAATCTCGTGAGACTTCACAGCTAATGGATAGCTTCGACTACGACAGCGTGAACCAGGTAATCATCGGCGTGCAGTACTCCGGCGGCGCGTAGACCCCTCGACTGAATCTACAAGGCGACGTTCGGCCTCCCGTATGGACATCCAGTGTTCAGAGCATTCGGATAAGGGACGGTATGGCCGAAAGCGTCCAGTCCGGGCAGCGTCCTTCATTCGATTCGGCAATACTCTGGAGTGTCCAGAGCCGGAACGGGGCACTGCCAAGCGGTCGCCCTGCACGCGTCGGTGATCCCGGAATATCGCGCCTGCAGTTGTTCGATGAAGGCGTATTTCCGACGCGCTTGAGCTTACCCATATAGATCCGGACCAAGTTTGCGAGAGCCGTACGTGACTGCATCGCGCCCGACGCCACACCATATATTGATTGTGTCCCATGCGGACCCCGACTTGTATGCCTATCTCGCTAATCGGTTCGCGGACGATCCAGCCATTCAGGTCATTCTCGATCGTCGATTCGCCAAGCGTCGTCAGTCGATGAGCCCTGTCGCGGCCGAGCGCCGCCAACGGGACCGCCGTTTGCGGCCCTGGGTCGACGAGGAACTACGGTTACGCTCCCACGTAATAGTGACCCTTACGTGGGGGGCCGAAAGTGTAGGTGAGGCTCTCCAGTGGTTCGACGCGGGTCTCATCCACTTGCCAATTATCAGCGGGGTCCTCAGTGCCTACGATCAGCTAACGCGAGAGACGGAGGCGAGCAAGGAGGAGATCGAGCAGCTCCGCGCGGAAGTGAGTCGGCTCCGGGTCGAAATCGACCAGTACCGGAGGGAACGGGAGGACATTGGTACGCTGATCATTCGTATGAACACCATCGTGAATGACTTCCTTTCCCGATGGCAAGGTCGGACTACGTAACGGAGTAGACTGTAGCTGTTCCGCCAGGGCCCGGAGACGTCGGGCCACACGGCGAGCTGAAACGTTGGATCAGCCCATCATCCCCACGGCTGCCGAAGACCTCGCGCAAGTACCGCTCGAGCGGCCCGGGCTGGAGGCCGCCGAGCACCGAGACGCACGCGGCGCGAATGTGCAGGGTGCCGCGCCCGATCCGGTCGTACGTGTACGCGCTCGTCCCGTTCCAGGCTTCGCAGTAGAAGACCCGATCATTTTCATGCCCCGGCCGGTCCATCGTGTGGCGCCGGCCACTCAACTCGTCCCGAAACAGGAGCAGCCCGTTGGGATGTGGATTGAGCAGCTCGCCGAGCTTCTCCACGGTCGTGTCGTTGACGAGGTAGCGCTTCGCCACCGGCGGCGTGTACCGCGCCGCGGCCTCGAGTTGTTGCTGCACGTCCTGCGTCGACCCATCGTGCTCGAGCGCCGCGCGCAGCCGCCGGGCCAAGTCGTGGCCTCGGGCCTTCGTCTCGGCGAGGCGAAACTGATGGGCCAGCATCTGCTCCTCGTACTGCGCCTGAGCATCGGTGACGAGCCGGTGCAGCGGCCGGCGGGCTTCGGCGAGCGCGGGGCTTTTCATAATCCCCGGGGGTCCGACGGCGAGTCCCCAGAGGTTCGGCACCACGGCCCAGTCGTCCTGCCGCTTCGGGCGGATGGCGACCTTCTGGCCGATCACGGCCGCCGCCACGAGGAGGCCCACCGCCACGAAGTCGGGCGGACACTGGACTCGCTCCGCGACATCAGCGACCCAGGGCGCGAGAGCGCCGGGCAGCAGGGCGCTGTTCCACGGGGGCACGGGCGGGCGGCCCCGCGGGACGGGCTGGGGCTCGGGCCACCGCGCCCTCGGGGCGGCCGCCGCGGCCGACGGACGGCCGTATGAAGGACTCGGAGGGGCGTAGTGGCTGAGCGGGTTCGGCCGACGGTGGCGCGGGTTGATCTCGGGGCGCTGAAGACGAACTATCGCGCGATCGTCGACCATCTGGCGCACGGACGACCGGCGAAAACGGGGGTCATCGCCGTCGTGAAGGCGAACGCCTACGGCCACGGCGCCGCGCAAGTGGCGCGGGCGCTCGAAGACGCGGGCGCTGACTTGCTCGCGTGCGCGGACATCGAGGAGGGCGCCGGGCTGAGGGCGGCCGGTGTCCGCGCCGAGATCCTGGTGTTCGGTGCGCTGAGCGTCAGCGATCTCGACGGCCTGTTCGACTGCCGACTCACGCCGACGATCTCGTCGCCCGGTGCCGCCCGCGCCGTGCAGGCAGCCGCCGCGCGCTACAAGCAGCGACTGCGCTACCACCTGAAGATCGACACGGGCATGAACCGGCTCGGGTTTCGCTTCGACAATCTGCGCCGCACGCTGCCCGAAGTGCTCCGGAGCGAGAACCTCGACCTCGACGCTGTCTTCACGCACTTCGCGACGGCCGACGACCCGGCATCGCCGCTCTTCGACGAGCAGCGCCGGCGCTTCGACCGGGTGCTCGCCGACGTGCAGGCGCTCGGCGCGCGCCCGCGCTACCGGCACGCCGCCAACAGCGCCGCGACGCTGCGCGACCCGCGCGTTTGGTTCGACCGCGTGCGCCCGGGCCTCCTGCTCTACGGCATCGTGCCCCCGCCGGTGGCGCCCGCGATCGAGCTGACCCCGGTGATGACGCTCGCGAGCTGCGTCGTCGCGGTGAAGGGCATGCGACCCGGGGAGGTCACGGGCTATGGCGCCCGCTTTTCCGCGGAGCGGCCGACGACGATCGCGATCGTGCCGGCCGGGTACGCTGACGGCCTCGACCTCAGATTGGCGGGACGCGGCGCGGTCCTCATCCGCGGCCGGCGCGCACCGATCGTGGGATCGGTATGCATGGACATGCTGATGGCGGACGTGACCGGCATGGACGTGTCGCCCGGCGACGAGGTCGTCCTCATCGGGCGCCAGGGCAGCGACCGCATCGACGCCCGCGAGATGGCCGACACCATCGGGTCGATCCCGTGGGAGATCGTCTGCCGTGTCGGCAGCCGAATCGAGCGCGTCTACGCCTGACGCTTATGACTTCGGCACGACCCAGAGATACACCTGCGATGCACGCTCCCTGACATCGATGCGCAGCGTCCGGGCCGGCGGCCAATCGCCCATGTCGAAGGCGTGCGAGACGATGCGCGCGCCCGCCCGGAGCTCTCTGAGGAGCTTCGGACGCAATCGAAGATTCAACGCGGGCGACAGGTAGAGCGTCACCACGGTGGCGTCGGCGAGATCCGTCTGGAAGAGGTCCTGCTCCCGGAAGATCACCCGGTCGCCCACGCCGGCGCGCCGCGCGGACTCCACGCTCTGGGCGACGAGCCTCGGATCGATCTCGACGCCAACGCCACGGGCGCCGAAGTCCCGCGCCGCCGCGATCACGAGTCGACCGTCACCCGAGCCCAGGTCGTAGACGACGTCGTGCCGGCCCACGCCGGCCAGCCACAGCATCTGGGCCACCACCTCGTGCGGGGTCTGTACGTACGGCACGTCGGCGCGCGGATGGATGCACCCCGCCACGCCCGGCAGACCAACGACCCAGAGGAGCGCGAGGAGGCGGACCGTCATCCCGGGCGCTTGGTCATTTGCCCGGGGTCCATGCCGTAGAAGAGCGGGGCGCCGCCGGCGCCGGGCCGCGGCCAGGGGTGCTCGCGCAGCACGCGCTCATCGATGTCTGCCCCCCAGCCCGGCGCGTCGCTGAGCCAGATGTGGCCGTCGCGGATGAGCGGCGGCTTCGTGACCAGCGACCCCTTCCACGGCACGTCGTCGATGTCGATCTCCATGATCCGCACGTTCGGCAGCACGGCGCAGAGATGCAGCGAGTGGAGATCGGCCAGATGGCTGTAGTAGTTGTGCGGCGCGATGTTGATCTCGCACGCCTCGGCCAGCCGTCCGATCTGCACGGCCTGCGAGAAGCCGTTCCACGGCACGTCGATGATCGCCACGTCCACCGCATGGCGCTCGAGGAACGGCCGGTACTGGCGAAGCGTCACCAGGCTCTCGCACGAGGCCAGGCGCGTGGACGTGGACTGCTTGATCTGGAGCAGCGCCTCCGGGTCCCAGTTGTCGTATTCGACCCATTGCATGTCGTACCGCTCGAGGAGCTTGGCGATCCGCAGCACGCCCTCGGTGCGGAAGTTGTAGTTGAGATCGAGACACAGGCCGACCTTCGGGCCCACCGCATCGCGGAAGGTGCCGATCAGGCGGTCGATGGCGTCCAGGATCTCGACCGTCGGCGCGCCGTCGGTCGTGTTGATGCCGCTCGCGAACCCGGGAAAGTACACCGTGGCGGGCTCGCCGGGGATGACCATGTTGGTTTTGAGCGCGGTGAAGCCGCGCGCCACCACCTCGCGTCCGAGCGCCGCGATGTCCTCGTAGGTCCTGAGCGGCGGCGTCCCGAGAAATGTCCCCATGCGCGCCCGGGTCGTCCCGCAGTGCGACCAGTAGAGCCGCATGCGGTCGCGCAGCGGGCCGCCGAAGAGCTCGTAGACCGGCACGCCGAGCGCCTTGGCCTTGATGTCCCACAGCGCGAGCTCGATGCCGGCCATGGCCTTGTGGGTGACGCCGCCGCTGTTCTGGCGCACGCGGCGCAGCATGTCCCAGTAGAGGCGCTCGATGGGGCGCGGGTCCTGCCCGATCAGGAGGTCGGCGAGGTCACGGACGCAGCCAGCGATGCCGTACGGGCTCCGGTTGTCGCTGCACTCGCCCCAGCCGACCAGACCACTGTCGGTCTCGATACGAACGAAGGTCCACGGCCGCCAGCCGCCGTCGCAGTGCAGCGCGTCCACGCGCGCGATCTTCATGGCCTCAGACCGCCTCGAGGCCGAGCGTGCGGCCGGTCTCGGCCGTGAAGCGCTCGAGCGCCGATGCGTCCATGTCCGGGCGCGGCCTCAGAATGACCCGGTCGACTCCGGCCGCCGCGTAGGCGTCCAGCGTCGCCGGGTCCGGGACCTCGTAGCCGGGCGGCGTCACGCTGATCTCGAGCCGCCCGAGCTCCGCCGGCCGCGAGTGCTTCTTGCCGGCGTCGCGCAGGGCCGCCACGAGCTTCTGCGTCTCGCTGACATCCAGTCCGAACCCGTACCAGCCGTGGCCCTGGGTCACCGCGCGACGGAAGGCCGGTGGCGTCCGTCCGCCCACGACGATGGGGGGCGTCGGCCTCTGGACCGGGCGGGGCATCGCCTGGACTCCGTCGAAGGTCACGTAGGGGCCGCGATACGACGGCTTCGGCTGAGTCCACACGGCGCGCATGGCCGCCAGGTAGTCGTCGGCGACGCGGCCGCGCTCGGCGAAGGGCGCGCCGACCGAACGCATTTCCGGCTCGCACCAGCCGACGCCGAGCCCGAAGATGAGCCGGCCGTTCGAGAGCACGTCGAGCGACGCGAGCTGCTTGGCGAGCACCAGGGCCTGGCGCTGCGGCAGGATGATCACGCCGGTGGCGAGTCGGATGCGCGTCGTGTGCGCGGCCAGGAACGTCAGCGCGACGATCGGATCGAGCAGTCGCTGATCCGGCGCCATCGGGCGCCCGGGCACCGGCGGGTCGGGCAGCACCACGTGGTCCGCGACCCAGAGCGACTCGAAGCCGGCAGCCTCGGCCGCGCGGCCGACGCGCGCGGCGGCGTCGGGATACCCGCAGGTGTGGAGGTTGACGGAGTGCAGTCCGAATTTCATCGCGGGTCGTAGTCTATCAGAAGGTCGGCGGAGCTCGGCGGAAGTGCCGGACGCGCTCCGGAGAGCGCGCCCGGCGGGTGTGCTAGGGCTTGATGCCGAGCGTCGCCATCGTCTCCATGGCGGCCTTCTCCGCTTCGGCGGTCTTGCCGTCCTTGCACATCTTCGTGATCTCTTCGACCTTCATCCGGGCAGCGTGGCTGGCTTCATCCGCACGAACGCCAACCTCGGCATTGATCTTGGCCACCCACTTGTCGCAGTCGCCCATCGATTGCTGAGCGAGCCCAGGAGCCGAGAGCCACGCCAGGCAGATAAGGGTCAAGATCACAATGATTGTCCGGGTCATGTCATCACCTCCTCCCTGTGTGAGATCGATCGGCGTGGGGTTGGGCTCCCGGCCGACCGTGCATCGGCACGGCCTCGCTGTCGAGCACACGACAGCGTTGGTCGTCAGTGCTTACCGCGGTGGAGCGACCGTGAGGCTAGAGCGAGGAAGAGGGAGGAGCGCGTTCCTGAAAGAAGCGGAGCGGGCCGACGTCGAGGACGGAGAATGCGGCGCCGACGGTGCGGTCGGCGCCGGGTTGCGGCGGCGCGACGGAGACCGGCGGTCCGACGGCGATGGCGGCGAGCGGCTCTTCCATCGACGTCGCGACGTCGACGTCGTCGACGTGCTGGGTCGCGTAGTAACGGACCTGGAGCGTGAGGACTGCGATGAGCGGCACCAGGATGCCTGCCGCGACGCGACGCCAGCCGAGCTTCCCAGTCGACGCGAGACGTCCGAGGCGTGAGCGATACGTCATCCCGATCTCGACTACTTATACCACCAACGTCGAGCGCGACCTACGGCTCAGCCCTTCACCGCTCCCGCGGTCAGCCCCTGCACCATGTACTTGTGCAGGTAGATATAGACCACGATCACCGGCAGTGAGGCCAGCGCGGCCGCCGCCATCAGCTGGCCCCAGAACGCGAAGTCTGAGACGACGAACTCCGAGAGTCCGACGGGCAGCGTCTTCAGGCTGTCGTCGGCGATGAAGATCAACGCGTAGAGGAACTCGTTCCAGGACAGCGTGAAGCAGAACAGCCCCGCCGCCAGCAGGCCCGGCGCGGCCAGCGGCAGCACCACCCGCACCATCGCCTGGACGCGGGTGGCGCCGTCGACCAGCGCCGCCTCCTCCAGCTCGCGCGGGATCGAGCGGAAGAACCCCATGAGGAGCCACGTCACGAACGGGACCAGGAAGGTCGGGTACGCGAGGATCAGGGTTCCGAGCGAATTCGTGTAGCCGAGGCCGATGAAGGTCCGGTAGAGCGGGATGAACATGAGCCCGGGCGGCACGAGATAGGTGATGAGCACGATTCCGCCGAAGGTGCGGCGCCCCGGAAACGAAAGGCGCGTGAGCGAGTAGGCGCCGGCGGTGCCGATGAGGAGCGAAAGCAGCGTGCTCGCGCTGGCGGTGATGGCGCTGTTGCGGAACCACAATGCGAAGCGGCTTTCCTCGAAGAGGTAGACGTAGTTGTCCAGGGTGAACGGCCGCGGCACGTAGACGCTCTGCGAGAGGAGGATCTGGCGTCCCGTCTTGAACGAGGTCACGACGATCCAGTACATGGGCACGAAGACGATGGCAAGAATCAGCGCGAGCACGATCCAGCGCGCGAGCGTGGCGCCACGCATCGTCACTCCTCCTCTCGGTGCAGGTAGCGCACGACCCCGACGATGAGCAGCCCCACCAGCGGCAGCGAGGCCATCGACGCGGCCATCGCCAGGCCCCAGCGCTGCGACATGATGCCCAGCTCGTAGCTGTACGTGGCGAAAATGTGGGTGGCCGCGCCGGGGCCACCGCGCGTCATGATGTAGACGATGTTGAAGTCGTTCAACGTGACGATGGTGCTGAGCAGGGTCACCACCGCGACCACCCCCTTGATGCTGGGCAGCGTGATGCGCCAGAACTCGTGCCAGCCGCCGGCTCCGTCCACTGCGGCGGCGTCGTACAGATCCCGGGGCACCGTCTGCATGGCCGCCAGGAACGAGACGCCGAAGAAGGGGAAGCCCCGCCAGACGTTGGCCATGATGACCGACACCATGGCCAGGCCGGGATCGCCCAGCCAGTGCACGCCGCTCTTCACCGCCCCGACGTCGATCAGCGCCACGTTGATGAGCCCGCGGAAGAGGTCCATGAGCCACTTCCACGTGAGCGCGATGACCACGGTGGGGATCACCCACGGCAAGAGCAGGATGCCGCGGATGAACTGGTTGCCGCGCACGACGTTGTGCAGGGCCAGCGCCATGGCCATGCCGATGACGAGCTTCACCACGATCGAGCCGACGGTGAAGGCCGCGCTGTTCCACGCCACGATGCGGAAGCGTCCGCTTTCGAGGAGCGCTCCGTAGTTCTTCAGGCCCACGAAGTGGGCAGGGTAGCCCACGGTCTTCTCGGTGAGGCTCAGATAAATCGCCGAGAGAAACGGGTAGGCGACGAGGCCGCCGAGAAAGATCGCCACCGGGGCGATGAGAGCGTAGCCCAGCAACCGCTCCCGGTGGCGATCGGTCAGCGCATTCACTTTACCGGGAGCCGATCGTAGATCTCCTTGATCCGCTTGTTGGCCTCGTCGATCGCCGCCTCCGGCGTCACCTTATCGACGATCACGCGCGTGATCATGTCGGTGAGCACGTTGCCCGAGACGACCTCGGCCGCCGCCGGCGTCGTCGGGCCCGGCCAGCCGACCGGATGGCCCTGCTTGACCGTGTCGACGACGATCTTCCCGGTGGGCGTGTTCCAGTAGGGATCCTCCTGCGCCTTGGCGAAGAGCGGCACCATCTGGCGGAACGACCCCGTCATGTACTTCACGAAATTCTCGCGGGCCATCACGCACGCAATGAGCGCCTTGGCGTCCTTCTGGGACTTGCCGTCCGTCGGCACCGCCCAGTTCATCACGAAGGTCAGCGCCAGGTTGCGGCCGGCCGGTCCCCTCGGCATCAGCTTGATGGCCGTGTCCTTGAGGAGCGGGTGCTGGGTCGACTCCTCCTGGAAGAGGATGCTCGGCCCGTTCGGCGTGAACGTGATCTTGCCGGCCATGAACACCTCGTTGTTGGTGGCGCCGGACCAGGACAGATAGTCGAACGCGGAGGTCTTGTCGGTGAGATAGGCCCGCGTCACGACCTTGAGCGCTTCCAGGCCCGGCGCCTTCGGGATGCCCGTGAATTTTCCGCTCCTATCGACCCACGCCGCGCCGTAGCTCCAGAGCAGACTCATGGCGGGATCGTAGCCGTCGCCGGTACGGTTCCACGGAAAGCCGTTGGGAAAGTCCTGCACGCCGGCCTTCTTCACCTTCTCGGAAACGCGCTGGATGTCCTCCCACGTGTCGGGCGGCTCCGCTCCCACCTTGGCGAGAATGTCCGGCCGGTAGAAGAGGACAAGGGGAATCGCGTAGTGGGGCACCGCGTAGTACTTGCCGCCGAACTTCACCGCCCCGTCGGCATTGGGCAGGATCGGCCCGAGCTCTTTGGTCGCGGCCGCCACCACGTCCGACACGTCGACGAGCCGTCCGAGGTTCGCAAGGCGCGCGGGCCCGACGGCGTCGAGCTCTGCGATGTCCGGCAGGGTCTTCGACTCGATGGCCGCCGTGAACTTCGTCCACATGTCGTCGAACGTGTAGGTCTGGATGGCGAGCTCGACGCCCGCCTTCTTCGCGCAGTCCTGCGCGTTGGCGTCGAGGATCTTGTCCGCCGGTGGGATGTAGGTCTTGAGCCGCCAGAGGCTCAACTTGCCCGCGGCGGCCTGAGGCGCGAGCGCAGGCACGACGGCGACGGTGAGCAGCGCGACCAGGACAGCGAGCCCCTTTGCCAGCGTCCTCATGAGTCCCTCCTCTGCTATGGTAGCGGCCGGCGGCGGTGGCCCACGTCTAGCAGCGCGGTCGCGAAGGTGTCAAGGCAAAAAGGGAGGATGCAGTGCGCAGCATCGACATCCACGCTCATCTGATGCCGCAGTGCTTGTGGCGGACCGTCGACGCCGGGAATGCCTGGTACGGGACGCGCTACGAGCCGGGGGAAGGTCTGGGCGTCACGGTGACGAACGGAAGGAAGAGCCGTGTCGCGACGCCCAAGGTGCGCTTCACGCCGGAGGAGCGTCTTCGAGACATGGACGCGCAGGGCGTCGACATGCACGTGGTGTCCATTCACACGCCGCTCTTCGGTTATCACCTGGAGCCGGCGCAGGGGCGGCAGCTGGCCCGTGACGTCAACGACGAGATCGCCGCCATGACCCGCCAGTGGCCCCAGCGATTCGCGGGCCTGGCCACTCTTCCCGCCCAGGACGTCAAGGCGGCGATCGACGAGCTCGACCGCGCGGTGAACGTCCTCGGTCTCAAGGGCGCCGAGCTCGACACGGTGGTGAACGGCGCCAACTGGGACGAGCCGCAGTTCCTGCCGCTCTTCAAGGCCGCCGAGGGCATGGGCGCCGTGCTGTTCTTTCACCCCCAGCCCCAGCACAATCTCCTGTTCAAGGGCACCGACCGCTACGGCGTGGCCAACAGCGTCGGCGTCATCGTCGAAGACGCGCTGATCGTCGCGACCCTCATCTTCGGAGGGATTCTCGACGCCTGTCCCGACCTCCGGGTGTGCATCGCCCACGGCGGCGGTCCGGCCTGCTTCGGGATGGGCCGCCTGGACCATGGCTGGCAGGTCCGCTCCGAGGCTCGCCAGCACATTCAGAAGCCCCCCAGCGCCTACCTGCGCCGCCTCTATTACGACTGCGTGACCGACGGCGAAGCAGGACTACGCTTTCTGCTCGATCACGTGGGCGCTGATCGCGTGGTGCTCGGCAGCGACTGGCCCTTCGTGGGTTGGCATCCCTCGCCGGTGGGCTGGGTGCAAGGGCTTCGGAGCCTGACCTCGGAGGAGAAGAACAGGATTCTCTGGCAGAACCTCGAGAAGCTGTTGGCGCTGTAGCCAAGGCGGCCGCTACGCCCCGCCCCTCCGGGTCGGCCATTGACGCCAGCTCCTGGGCGGCATTGCTCGAGCCGCCTCACACGCTCTCCGCCGTGGTCGTCGTCCTCGGCATCCTGGCGCCCGCGTTCAGCACGTTCATCACGGCCACGGTCCTGCCGTCGGCCATTGCCGAGATCGGCGGCGTCGCGATCTACGCGTGGGCCTCCACAGCCTACGCCGTCGGCTCGATCCTCGGGAGCGCCGGGAGCTCTGTCGTGGTCCGCAACGCCGGGATGCGCCGCGGCTTCCTCCTGGCGAGCGCCGCCTTCGTCGCAGGCGCGGGTGTCTGCGGCGCCGCGCCGAACATGCTGGTCCTCGTTGCGGGCCGTGGGCTCCAGGGTCTCGGCGGCGGCATGCTGATCGCCGCAGCGCATACGATGGTCCGCGAGGTCTTTCCCGAAGCTCTGTGGCCTCGTATGCTCGCCACGATCTCCGTGGCCTGGGGCATCGCAGCGCTGGGCGGCCCTGCACTGGGCGGCGTGCTGGCCGGGCTCGGCCTCTGGCGGATGGCGTTCTGGGCAATAGCGCCGATGGCCGTCGTCGCCGCCCTGCTGACCCGGCGCATCTTGCGTGCGGTCGAGCCCCGCGATGCCCACGCGACGAAGGTGCCGCTGGGGCGACTCGCGCTCATCTGCACGAGCGTTCTCAGCATCGGCACGATCGCGAACACCGACGCGACGGCCGCGCGCCTCGCACTCTTCGCCGCGGCGGTCGTCTCCATCGCCCTCATGCTCCGGCTCGACGACGCGGCGCCCGCGCGGCTCTTTCCGTCGGGCATGCTCTCTCTCAGGAGCCGGATCGGAAAAGGCTTCTGGATGATCTTTCTCCTGGGGATGTCGACGACGCCCGGCGGCATCTACGTGCCGCTCTTCGTGCAAGTGCTGCACGACGTTTCACCGGCGGCCGCCGGGTATCTCTACGCGGCGCAGTCGCTCTCGTGGACGACGGCCACGCTTCTGAGCGCTCGCGTGCCCGCCGCCCGCGTCCACCAGGCGCTCGTGCTCGGGCCGGTTCTCACGGCGTCGGGATTCGTGGGTCTGTTCCTCACGATCGGCCCGGGCCCGGTCCTGGCGATCGCGGCATCGCTGGTCCTGATCGGCGGGGGCATCGGCGCGTGCTGGGCACACATCGGCGCCCTCGTCCTGTCGTCCGGGCGTCAGGACGAGGGCGCGGTGACGGCGTCGATGATCCCGAGCACCCAGCTGTTCGCCGTCGCGCTCGGCTCCGCGTTGTCCGGCGTCCTGGCCAACGCGGCCGGGCTCGCGGGCGGCGCCTCGCGGCCGGTGGCGGCGCTCGCCGGGGTGTGGCTCTACGGTAGCTTCGTGGTGGTCCCGCTGGCTGCGCTCGTCATCGCGTCGGCCCTTCCCGCGGACCGCGGCCGCCGACCCACGGCGCGACATTCTTGACTCTGCCGCCAAGGAGCGCAATCCTCTTCCCACCGATAGGGCACGGCACAGAGCGCATCGAGGCTTCTGGACCGAAGGGGGACTGACCATGGCGCGCACGTACAACGTCATCGACGCGGATGGGCACATACTCGAACCGGTCGACATCTGGGACAAGTACATGGACCCCGCCTACCGAGATCGCGCGCCGCGGATGATCGTCGACACCGACGGCAGGGAGCGGCTACGCGTCGAGGACAAGATCCTGGGCAGCCCGAAGGGCCTCGGCAACATCGGGGCGATCGGCGCCCGGCAGGGCGTGGTGGACGACGCCACCATGAAGTACGTCGACGGCCGAAAAGGCGGCTTCGACCCGCACGCCCGGATTCCGGATATGGACCTGGACGGCATCGACGCGGCGTTCCTCTACCCGAGCCTCGGCCTCTTCAGCGGCGCGGTGCAGGATCCCGGCCTCGCCGCGGCCATGTGCCGGGCCTACAACCGCTGGCTCGCGGACTACTGCCGGCCCTACCCCGACCGTCTCTTCGGCGTCGCCATGCTGCCGATGCAGTCGATCCCGCTGGCCATCGAGGAGATGCGCTTCGCCCGCAAGGAGCTCGGCATGCGCGGCGGGTTCCTGCGCCCCAACCCGTACAACGGCCGCATGCTGCACCACCCGGACTATCAGCCCTTCTGGAAAGAGGTCGAGGAGCTCGACTTCGCCATCGGCCTGCACGAGGGCGCCAGTGGCGGCATGCCGCAGGTCGGGGTCGATCGCTTCACGACCCGCGGCGCCCGGCACATCATCTCCCACACGATGGAGATGATGCTGGCCGCGATGAGCGTGATCTGGGAAGGCGTGTGCGATCGCCATCCCAGGGTGCGCATCGGCTTCATGGAGTCGGGCGGCGGGTGGATCGCGCCGTGGCTCGACCGGATGGATCGCCACTTCGATGATCAGGGCTTCAACGACTCGACGCTGACGATGCGCCCGAGCGAGCTCTTCCAGCGCAATTGCTGGATCTCGTTCGAGCCCGTCGAGGGAAGCCTCTCCGTGCTCGCCGACTACATCGGCCCGCACAAGATCCTGTGGGCCACCGACTATCCGCATCCCGACGGCTTCTTCCCCGGCGCGCCCAAGCTGATCGCGGATCGGCCGGAGCTATCGGCGGAGACGAAGCGCCAGATCCTGGCGGGCGGCGCGATGGGCTTCTACGGCCTGAAGTAGGAGGGTGTCATGGAGTTTCATGGCGTCGACGTGAAGACGCAGTTCAAGCGCATGCGCGAGCTCGCGCCGGAGGTCTACCGCGCGTTTCTCGAGTTCGATCAAAAGGCGTTCAAGGACGGAGCGATCCCGGGCAAGACCAAGGAGCTCATCGCGCTCGGCATCGCCCAGATCACGCAATGTCCGTGGTGCATCGACGCGCACACGAAGAAGGCAGCGCTCGCCGGCGCCTCGGACGCGGAGATCGCGGAGACGACGTTCGTCGCCATGGCGATGGCCGCGGGCGCGGCGTGGAGTCATGGGGGGCTGGCGCTCCAGTGTCTCCAGGAGCACAAGGGCTGACCGGCTTCTCGCCGGCGATGACGACGACGCTCGGCCTCGACGACCTGCGATCGCACATCGGCCGTACCCAGGTCGCGACCGACCATCTCCACGCCGGTCCCGCCAACTTCTTGCGGCTGGCGCTCGGGCGCCCTGAGCCGGAGTTGCGCGAGGGCGACGTGTTGCCGCCGGCCTGGCTCGCGCTCTACTTCCTGCCCCGCGTCGCGTCGGCCGCGCTGCGGCCGGACGGAAGCCCGCAGGACACCGGCGTGGTGCCGTCGATGCCGCTGCCCCGCCGCATGTTCGCGGGCGAGCGCGTGCGGTTTCATGGCGCCCTGCGCATCGGTGAGACGGTCCGGCGCGAGACCCGGCTGGCCGACATCTCCCTGAAGCAGGGTGGCACCGGGACGCTCGTGTTCGCCACGGTGACCAGCCGGGTGTTCGGCACCGACGGCGCGGCGCTCGAGGACGAGCGTCGGACGGTGTTCCGCGAAGAGGTCAAGACGGGCGAGCGCAACCAGGCGCCGCGCCGCGAGCCGGCGCCGACCGACGTGCCGTGGCGGCGGCGCGTCACGCCCGACCCGGTCTTGCTCTTCCGCTTCTCGGCGCTGACCTTCAACAGTCATCGCATCCACTACGACCGGCCGTGGGCGATGGAGGTGGAGGGCTATCCCGGCCTCGTCGTGCACGGGCCGTTGACGACGACGCTGCTCATCGACTTCGCCCGCGATCAGAACCCAGAACGCCGGATCGTCGCCTACACGACCCAAGCGCGAGCGCCGCTATTCGACACTGCGCCGTTCGAGCTGCGCGGACGGCCGACGGCGCCCGGGCGCTGCGAGCTGTGGGCCGTCACTCCCGAGGGGACCGTCGCGATGAGCGCCGAGGTCGAGCTGGCCTAGCGCGTTCGGACTACAATCACGAGAGGATATGCGCGCGCTGCGAGGCATGATTCGGTGGGACTGACGTACGTCGACGGCGCGGTCACCGGCCCGTCGGGCCCGTCTCGCTCGGTGCGGTTCATGGTGGATAGCGGCGCGAAGTACAGCCTGCTCCCGCAGAGTGATTGGCGCGCCATCGGCCTCGCGCCGAAGCGACGCGTGACCTTTGCCCTCGTCGACGGCACGCTGATCGACCGCGACGTTTCGGAGTGTCACATCACCCTACCGCAGGGTGACGGGCACACCCCGGTGATCCTCGGCGAAGCGGGCGACGAAGCGCTCCTCGGTGTCGTCACGCTCGAGATGCTCGGCTTCGTGCTGAACCCGTTCAGCCGGACGATCCAGCCCGCGCGCTTGCTCCTCGCCTGACCCCAGCAGCGTCGAGACTGCGCCGAACGAGCCCGCGAAGCTCTGCTGGAACGAGTGTGAGAGGTGGAGAGAGAGAACCATGAGTGAGGAGCGGACGTACGAGGTCATCGAGGTCGAGGGCGGAGTACCGATCAAGGCGTGGGTCCGGGGCGTCAGCCTCGAGGACGCCGCGGCGCGGCAGCTCCGCAACGTGGCGCGCCTGCCCTGTGTCCATGGCTGGGTCGCGGCGATGCCGGACGTCCACTGGGGTGTCGGGGCAACCGTTGGCAGCGTCATCCCCACGGTCGGCGCGATCATTCCCGCCGCCGTCGGAGTGGACATCGGCTGCGGGATGGCGGCCGTCCGGACCACGCTGACCGCGAACGACCTTCCCGAGAGTCTTCGGGAGGTGCGTGCGGCCATCGAGCGGGCGGTGCCGCACGGGCGCACCCCACGCGGGCGCGACAAGGGCTCGTGGGAGCATCCGCCGGCGCCGGCCCTCCAGGCATGGGAGGGGCTCAAGCCTCGCTTCGACGCGGTCACGGCCAAGCACGGAAAAATCAAGAACTCGAACCACGTGACCCACCTGGGCACGCTCGGAACCGGTAACCACTTCATCGAGGTATGCCTGGACGAGTCCGACAGCGTGTGGCTCATGCTCCATAGCGGCTCGCGCGGGGTCGGGAACAAGATCGGTACGTACTTCATCGAGCTGGCGAAGCAGGACATGCGGCAGCACCTCGCGAACCTTCCCGACGAGGACCTGGCGTACCTCGAGGAGGGCGCGACGCACTTCGACGACTACGTGCAGGCGGTGGGTTGGGCCCAGGACTACGCGATGGCGAATCGCCGGCTCATGATGGACGCGCTCATCCGGGCCGTCCGGACGGTGCCGGGGATCCCGCCCTTCGAGGCCGGCGTGACGGCGGTGAACTGTCACCACAACTACGTGACGCGGGAGCGTCACGGCGGACGTGAGGTGTTCATCACGCGCAAGGGGGCCGTGCGGGCAGGCGCCGGCGACCTCGGCATCATCCCGGGGAGCATGGGCGCGAGCTCCTATATCGTGCGCGGCCGTGGGAGCGCCGAGAGCTACGAGAGCTGCAGCCATGGCGCGGGCCGCGCCATGTCGCGCAACGAGGCGAAGCGACGCTTCACGCTCGCGGATCACGAGGCGGCCACGGCGGGCATCGAGTGCCGGAAGGACGCAGACGTCATCGACGAGACGCCGGGCGCCTACAAGCCGATCGACGCGGTGATGGCGGCGCAGCGGGACCTGGTCGAGATCGTGCACACGCTGCGGCAGGTCGTGTGCGTGAAGGGGTGAGGTCGTGCTGTTTCGGCGATCCCCTCAAAGACTCCCGACGCGCTTGAGCCTCGGCAGGAGCTTGGACGCCGCCTCATCGACCTGAGCGAGCTGGTCGCCGCCGGCGAAGCGTAGAGCCAAATGGCGCGCGCCGGCGTCGACCCAGCGCTGGAGCCACTCCACGCAGCCCTCGATCGGTCCGGCGTAGGTCGCCTGGCGGGCGAGGATCGTCCGCGCCGGCGCCGCATAGTACGTCTCGAGAAAGGTTGCCAACCGCTGCTCGGCGGCGGCTCGGTTCGCGTCGAGCGCCAGCGTGACGTACGCCGCGCCCGTCACGGCGTCGGGCGGGCGCCCCACGGCACGGGCCGCCGACTGCACGCCGGGGAAGTGCTGGGCGAAGAACTCGACGCTGGGACCGGTGGGGAACCACGCGTCGAAGCGCGCGGCCTCGCGCAGCGCCGTGGGTCCGCTGCCACCGATCCAGATGGGGGGGCCACCCGGCCGATGGGGCTTCGGCTCCATCGTGACGTCCTGCAGCGTGAAGTGCTTGCCGCTGAAGCTCACGTGGTCGCGCCGCCACAACGCCTGACAGATCTCGATCGTCTCGAGGAATCGCCCGACCCGCCGCTCGAAGGGAACGCCCGCGGCCGCGAACTCTCTGCGGATCGAGGGATTATCGGCGGCGAAGCCGATTCCGAGGATGACACGCCCCTCGGCGGCGCGGTCGAGCGTGCCGACGATGTGGGCCAGCACGACCGGATTGCGCAGCGCCGGCAGGAGCACGCCCGTCCCGAGACGCACGCGCCGCGTGCGGCCGGCCACCGCGGCCAGCAGCGTGAGCGGCTCGTGGCGCGGCCGGGCGATCAGCGAGTCGCCGATCCACACGGAGTCGAAGCCCGCGGCCTCCGCGCGCTCGGCCATGGTCAACAGCGGAGCCGTCTCCGGACGGCCGGACATGACGGCCTCGCGAGTGGGTATCAGCACGCCGAACTCGACAGCCATCTCTATCTCGCGGCGGCGCCCGATGCGGGCGCGTACTTGTATCCCAACGCCTCCTCCCACCTGAGATAGTTCTGCATGTCGGCGAAGTTGCGATCCGGTCCGGCCAGCACGACGTCGGTCGGCGGCGCCATCACGCCGGACAGTCCCTTCTCCACCGACAGACCCGCCTTCTGCCAGGCGGACATTCCCCCGTCGAGGACCGACACGTTCTGGTAACCGAGCTCTTTGAGCGTCGCGCCGGCGAGCGCCGCGCCGCGGCCGTCGGCGCAGGTCACCGCGACCGGCGTGCTCTTCGACGGCACGATGTCGCTGATCCAGAGTTCCAGCCACCCCCGCGGAACCCAGCGAGCGCCGGGCACGTGGCCGCGGGCGAAGTCCTGGCTGGTGTCGACAAAAATCACCGTCGGGGACGACGCCTGCAGCTCCTGAGGAGAGATAGACTTCACCTTGCCGCGCGCCTCCTGATAGCCGGCCGGAAGCTCTTCCGGCAGGCCCTTCTCCAGTGAGCCCCCGCTCGCCACCCAGGCGGTCGTGCCGCCATCGACGGCGAAGACCTCGCGGAACCCCATTTGCCGATACCACGAGGCGATCAGCGTGGCCCGCGCCTTGCGATCGCAGGTGAAGACGATCCGACCGTTCTTCACCACAGCCACGTCGTCGGAGCGCTGCACGGCCTGACCACCGGGGAACCACCGGAAGCCCGGGATGTGGCCCGCGGCGTACTCCTCCACCGTGCGCACGTCGATGAGGTAGATCGACTCCTGATTGCGGCGGTCCATCGCGCTCTTCAAGCCCGGGATATCCAGATAGCGGACGCCGTCCTCCGCAGCCAGCTTGGCAGCGTAGGCTTCGGCTGCCGCGACGGCCTCGGCGGACGGCACGGGGAGCTGCACCCGATCGGCGCCGGTCTCGAGCTGGTGTCCGGCGAGCACCCAGCCGGAGGTGCCGTTCTTCAGCCCGTACACCTTGGGAATCCCCATGCGCTGCAGGACGCGGGTCCCGATAATGCTGCGCGTGCGCCCGGCGCAGTTCACGATGATGGTCGTGTCCTTGTCGAGGTTCCTCGCGATGTCGGTGATGCGCAACGCCAGCTCGCCTCCGGGCACGCTGCGCCCCCCCGGGATGCAGAAGCGTCGGAACTCCTCGGGCGTGCGAGTGTCGAGAATGACCAGCTTCTCGCCCTTCTGGATGCCTGCGGCGAGCTCCTTCGCCTCGATCTCCGGGACGTGGTGGACCACTTCCACCTTCTCGCCGAAGTCCTTGCTGGGCACGTTCATGCCCCACTCGGTCGAGAACCCGTCGGTCACCCAGCGGTTGATCCCGCCGTCGAGCACGGACACCTCGCGGTATCCCATGCGCTCCACGGTGGCGGCCGCGAGCCCGGCACGCCGCCCATCGTCGTCACACACCACGACGTGGGTGCCCTTGTAAGGCACAGCGTGCGGCACCTGGAATTCAAGCTGCCGACGGGCGATCAGGCTGGAGCCCGGAATGTGGCTGCTGTTGTACTCGCCCGCCTCCCTCACGTCGATCAGGGCGAACGGGGTGCTGCCGTCGAGCAGACTCTTGAGTGCCTCAGGAGCGATCTTGCCTGCCATGGCTGGTGGCCCTCCGTGCCGAGCGGATGGTAGCACGACGCTCGTGGCCGTTATAACCCCTACGGGCGTTGACAACATGACCAGTCATGACTAGATTATGGTCATGGATACCGTCCGGATCGCCGACCTCAAGGCCCGCCTGAGTGAGTACCTCCGCGCGGTTCGTCGAGGGCGCACCCTGACCGTGCTCGACCGCGACCGACCGGTCGCGCGCATCGTGCCCTGTGACACAGAGCGCCGGCCGCTCACGGTACGTTCTCCACGGCCGGGTGCAGTCCCGTTGGCTCGCGTGCCACTGCCACCCGCGCTGCGGGTGAAGGTGGATGTCATGGCGCTCCTCGCCGAGGAACGGCAGCACGAACGGTGATCGCGTACCTCGACTCGTCCGTTCTCCTCCGCAAGGTGCTCCGCCAGCCCGGCTCGCTCAGGGAGTGGGCCGCCGTCAGCACCGGCGTGGCGAGCGCGCTGGCCGAGACTGAGTGCCTTCGCACCCTCGACCGCCTGCGTCTGCGAGTCGGCCTGTCCGACAAAGATCTGGCACGACGGCGGCAAACCGTTTACCGGCTCCTCGAGAGCGTCGAAGTCGTCGAGGTAACCGGGCCGGTGCTCGCTCGTGCCGCCCAGCCGCTTCCAACCGAGCTCGGCACGCTCGACGCCATCCATCTCGCGACGGCGCTCCTCTGGCGCGAGCACAGCGGCGGAGACATCGTCATGGCCACCCATGATGTGGCCCTGGCCACGGCAGCGCGGGCTTGTGGGCTCACGGTCGTGGGCGCCGCGTGAGCGAGGTCCTCGCCTGCCGAGTCCGCTCAACTACCTCCGCGCGATGAGGCGCCTGTATACCGCGCCGTACTGGAAGCCGTAACCTTCCGCGTGCTCCGCAGCGTTCTTCTTCACGCGCTCGCCGATCGTGTGACCCGCCGGCACGTTGAAGCCGGACACCTGGCTCTCGTGGCGGATCAACCCGGCGATCTGCCGGTCGATCGAGTCGGTGACGTCGACGATGACGTCGGGCTCGTCCATGCCCCAGTACCAGAGCTCGCGCACCTTGTGGGGCTCGAGCCCATCCCGCGTGATCTGCTCGGGAAAGTGCAGATGGTCGCGAGCGTAGGGATAGACGGCGTCCGTCGTCGCGATCCCCGCCTTGCGGTGGTCGCGGTGCTGGAAGCCTTTCATCCGGTAGGGGTCGTGGACGAAGACCGTGTGCGGCCGGTACCGGCGGATGGCGGCCACGATGTCGCCGAGAAGCTCACGGGTGTCTTCGAGGCCGCCGTCGGGGTAACCGAGCATGACGACGTGCCGCACACCAATGAAGTCCGCAGCGGCGCGCTGCTCCTCTGCCCGTTTCCTCGCGAGCGCGGCCGGCGTCAGCGACCGATCGGCGGTGCCGGCGGCGCCATTGGTGCACAGCACGTACGTGACCTCGCACCCCGCGGCCGCCCACTTGGCCACGACACCGCCGGAGCCGATCTCGGCGTCGTCGGGGTGGGCGAAGATCACCATCGCCTTGTCCGGGATATCGGTCACGATCTCGAGCTTGGGAGCATTGGCGTCTCTTGGCATAAAACGATTCTACAGGACGAGGTATCATACCGGCACTATGACCAACCAATCGTTCCCTCTGGCCCGGTTCAAAGTCCTCGACCTGACGCGCGCCCGGGCCGGCCCCACGTGTGTGCGGCAGCTGGTCGACTGGGGGGCGCAAGCCATCAAGATCGAGATGCCCGGCGGGCGCACCGGCGACGGCATGGGCGGCAACCGCCATGGCTTCGACTTCCAGAACCTGCACCGTAACAAACGGAGCCTGACGCTCAACCTCAGAGACCCTGAGGGCGTGGCGATCTTCAAGAAGCTCGCGCAGGACGCAGATATCGTCGTGGAGAACTACCGCCCCGGCGTGAAGGAGCGGCTGGGTATCGACTACAAAACCCTGCGCGCGATCAACCCCCGCCTGATCTACGGCAGTATCTCCGGCTTCGGCCAGAGCGGGCCCTATCGGGATCGCCCGGGCGTCGACCAGATCGCTCAGGGCATGGGCGGCCTGATGTCCATCACGGGTATTCCCGGGCAAGGACCGGTCCGGGTCGGCATCCCCATCGCCGACCTCTGCTCCGGGATCTTCCTGGCTCAGGGCATCCTGGTCGCCCTGATCGAGCGCGAGACCACAGGCGAGGGCAAGTGGGTGCACACCTCGCTCCTGGAAGCGATGCTCTCCATGCTCGACTTCCAGGCCTCACGCTGGCTGGTGGGCCACGAGGTGCCCCCGCAGGCGGGCAACAATCATCCCACCGGGATTCCCACCGGCGTCTTCGAGACGAAGGACGGGCACATCAACATCGCCGCCTCCGGCGACGACATCTACGGGCGTTTCTGTCGCGCCGTCGAGCGCCCGGACCTGCTCACCGACTCAAGATTCTCGACCTCCAAGGCGCGTTCGACGAACCGGGATACCATCATGGAGGTCCTCATGCCGGTGACCCGGCAGAAGACCAGCGCCGAGTGGATCAAGATTCTGAACGACGCCGGCGTTCCTTGCGGCCCGATCTACAAGATCAACGAGTCGTTCGCCGATCCGCAGGTGCAGCACCTGGCGATGGCCCAGCCGGTCCACTCACCGGTGCTCGGCGACCTCACGATTCTTGGACACCCGGTCTCGCACGGCGAAACCCGTCTCCCGCTGCGGAACGCGGCGCCGGAGCTCGGCGACGCCAACGAGGAGATCCTGACGTCGATCGGTTATACGAAGGAGCAGATCGCGGATCTGGCGAAGCGCAGCGTAATTTGATCGACGTCCTGACCTTTTGCGATCGGGCGGCCCGTATCTAGCGCTTGGAGTTGGTGGGACACGGCACTAGCGTGCCAAGGGGTGCAAGACGTCGATCGCCCATCGCACGTCCAGGCGCTCCCCCAGCCAACCCGGGTTGGCGGTCCGCGCGTGCAGGACAAGTCCCTCCGCATCGTGCCGCGCTCGCAGGACTTTCACTGGATCGCCGGGCACTTCAGGAAGATGCGGGACCTCGGGCAGAGGCCGCCCGTCCGGGCGGCGGAACCGAAGCTCTCCGTCAGGCTGTCGGTCGAGCTGGTAGCCCTCCTCGTGAACGGCGCGGTGGTGCCCGCGACAGAGCAAGGCGAGATTCGAGAGCGTGGTGGGGCCCCCTTGTGCCCAGTGACGGATGTGATGTCCCTGCCCGAACCGGAGCCCGCAGCCCGGGAAGCGGCAGCCGCGGTCTCGGTGATGGAGCGCCCGCCGTAGCGCCGGAGGGATCGCGCGGGTCCGGGCAGCGACCTCCACGACACGCCCGTCGAGGCCGTGCCGCATTACCACGCGGCTGGCGTCGCACGCCAGGCGCCGAGCCGTTTCCGCGGAGACGTGTGCTCCGTCCTCGAGGACCGACTGGCCGGGCGCGTCAGGGTCCGCCAGCACGGGCGCGTCGACGTGGACCACGACCTGGTATCGCTCGCTCGGGGCGCCGGGATCGATTCCGTGGTGGAGAGCCGTCTCCGCGATGAGGGCCAGCGCGTCCGCCTGTTGCGCCATGGTGGGCGTTTCCGCGGAAATGTCCGCCGAGCTGGGATTCGCGCCCATGCCGCGCGCTTGCTGATACAGAGCCTCGCGAGCCGCGGTCAGCGCCTGCACGAGCACGGCGCCGACCTCGGGCGCCAGCCGCCCACGGACAATCACCATGCCGTCCTCGCCCTGATACACGTGCAGCGCGCGGCTCGCGTGCCGTCGGGTGTCGTCATGCGCCTCGGCCTTTCGATCCACCCGTCGCCAGCCTCGCACGATGCGCTCGACATGGTCGGCCGTGCCGGCGCGCCCCACCGCCAACAGCCGTTCCTCGGTCTCCGGCGTAGCCACGCGGGTCAGGGCCCGGACTTTAGCGTACGAGAGCTCTCCACGCGCCAGGGCCTGGGCCAGCAGCGGCAGCGTTCCCAGGGCGCGCGCTACCCGGACGCGTTCGCGGGCCGCCCCCAGGTCGAGCCCCACCCGCCAGCTCAGCCAGGCGGCGCAGGAGCGAAATCCTGTGTTCCAGCCCTCCCGGGCGTCGAACGCGCGGATGAGATCGAGGAGGCGGGCGGTCGCGGCTTCGAGGTGGGCCGACAGCTCGGCGATCTCGTCACTCAGTCGGTCCAGTGAGAGTGTTTCCATGGCGAGTCTCCCTTCTGCTGGGGCGACTCTACACCCGAGTTTCGGAGCCGCTTGGGAGGCACGACGAACGGCGATCGCGGCCCCATTGACATTCTTTGCGACGAACGCACCCATGGTGGCGTCTGCAGGCTTCCATGGACCGCTGGCGCCGAGTCTATCCGGTGTCGCCGACACGCGGCGACAGCCCACGCAGAAAGCTGTCAAGCGGAAATCGCAGGCTACACGCCGCCGACCCCAACCGCTTCCTCGAAGAGCGAGGCCGTATCAAAAACTAGACGCTGAACCTCAGCGTCTGTCAAACCATCGGGGGCACGATCGCCCTCGCGTTCGCCTACCGGTTCCCCGAGCGCCTGCATACCGTGACCACTGCGGAGCGCCGCACCGGAACTGGGTGAGGGTAACGAGGAGATTCTGACGTCGATCGGCTACAACCGCGCAGGCCGACTCTCCGGCTCGACTCCATGCTACCACCGGTGCCAATGATAATTTCGCCCGCCGAATAATATCGCCGACCAGTACGTCCGCTATAACTGGCGGGTCAGGACCACGCCACGATGAGACGAACGAGTAATCAACGACCAACCACTGAGGAGGCGGAAGGAACTATGAAGTCCACTCTCAACCGTCGACGCTGGGTAGCGCCCATCGTCATTCTGGCCGCTGTCGCATCGCTGGTGGGGCTCGTGCCCCATTGGGGCTTTACGAGCGCATCGAAGACCCCGCTATGGACGGAGCATCCGGCTGCCCAGAGCGCCCCGACTCCGGCGCCGGACTGGGTGCGTCTCAGCAAGGAGGCGAAGCCCGCGGTCGTGAACATCAGCACCAAGCGCAATCCTGAGGGCCCGCCGATGCCGGACCTCAAGGGCGGCCGCCCCGACGAGCGCTCGTCCGAGGACTTCTTCAGGCGCTTCTTCGAGGAGGCTCCCCGTCGTCCCGTGCGAGCCGTGGGATCGGGCTTCATCCTGAGCGCGGACGGCCACATCGTGACCAACAACCATGTCGTCGAGGACTCGATCGGCATCCAGGTGAAGCTGGCGGACGGCCGCGAGCTGGCCGCCAGGGTGGTCGGGCGCGATCCCAAGACAGACCTGGCCCTTCTGAAGGTAGAAGCCACTGGGCTACCGGTCATCCCCGTCGGGGATTCAAATGCGCTTCAGGTCGGCGAGCCGGTGATGGCTATCGGCAACCCGTTCGGCCTCGAGCAGACGGTCACCACCGGGATCGTAAGCGCGACCGGTCGAGTCATCGGCAGTGGGCCGTACGACAACTTCATTCAGACCGACGCCTCCATCAACCCGGGGAATAGCGGTGGTCCGCTGATCAACGCCCGGGGTGAGGTTATCGGCATCAACACCGCGATCGTCAGCCAGCGCGGCGGGTCGGTGGGTATCGGCTTCGCGGTGCCCTCGAGCATGGCCAAGTCGGTTATTACGCAGCTCGCCGCGCACGGCAAGGTCGAGCGCGGCTGGCTCGGTGTGTCGGTCCAGCCCCTCACCAAGGAGCTCGCCCAGGGCTTCAAGCGTACCGACGCTACCGGCGCGCTGGTCGCGTCCGTGGTGGAGGGCTCCCCGGCGGAGAAGGCCGGTGTGAAATCCGGGGACGTGGTCGTGGAGTTCGCCGGGAAGAAGGTTACGAAGTCCGCGGACCTGCCGAGCCTCGTCGCCGAAGCCCGGGTGGGCAGCGAGGTGCCGATGGTGGTGGTGCGCGAGGGCAAAGAGGTACGGCTCACCGCGCGGATCGCCCGGCTCCAGGACGAAGCGCCGTCCAAGGTCGCCGGGGTCGAGGGCAAGGGCCAGCTGGGTCTCTCGGTTCAGCCGCTCACCCCGCCGGTCGCCCGCGAGCTCGGCCTCAAGGTGAACGAGGGCGTGCTGGTGCGTGACGTCGTTGAGGGGAGCCGCGCCGCCGAGGCCGGCATCCGCGCCGGTGACGTGATCGTCGAGATCGATCGTCAGCCGGTTCGCACGGTAGACGACCTCAAGACGCGAGTGGACAAACACGCCAAAGGCGCACCGATGCTGGTGCTCGTGCACCGTGAGGGCAGCACGATGTACGTGGCGATTCCTGCCGTGTAGTTGAACATCGAGGGGAGCGACGCCGCTGGGCACGTGACCGTCTCTGATGCCCTGACCGTCCCGTTCACGGGGTACATCCCCCGGCCTTAGCCTGACGCCCCGGTGCTCGTATAGGCCGGGGCGTCCTCGTTCAATCCGATGATGATCCACCTTTGCTCGGAGCTGTGGGGTTTACCTCAACAACGACCACCCGCACCATTCCGCCGGCTCGGACCGGTACCTTAGCCGGAAGAGCAAGTTTCCTGGATTGTCGACGTCGTGCGTCTATGATGACGAGCCAGCCTACCTGCCGGCCCTCCTGCTTCATGTACACACCGAGCTGCTCGGGCCCCTCAAACTGCCCCCTGAGAACCTTCATTTCAATGATGTGCGGGGCGGACCTGGAGAGAACAGCCACTAAGTCGACAAACCCAACGCCCGACCCGGCTTCACGAATGGCGAAGCCCCCGTCGGCGAGAACGGCACGGAAAAAGACACCTAATAGGCCCTGCGCGATCCGCTCTGGTCGCGGCCGCAGTTCGCCTTTTTGTCGAGATACCCAGAAGGAATCGACGGCTCGCGCCTCAATCGCCGCCTTAAACTGTTGAAGAAGCCCGGCCATGCTTCTGCGTCGCGCTCGAAGTCTGATTCGCTCCTTGGCAACGCCGCCAGGGAAAACGGTAGGAAGACCGTCAACGCTCTTTTTTTTTAGGAAGCGCTCGTCGAGCCGCGCAATCAGGTCCCGTTCGAAATCCGGGCGATTCAGCGCGGGGTTGCTTCGAAAGAAAACCGTCTTGATGCGTCTTACGGACTTTTGAAACTCGGGCTTCGATGATCGGCCTCGTTTGGCCGCGTAGAGATTCGCCAGTGCAACCGAATACTGATCAACGTCCCTCAGTTGTCGGCGCTCAAGATAGTCTTCGAGGTACCGCTGAATCGCGAAGATCATCTATTTCTTCTTACGCGTCGTCTTCCTCTTTTTTATAGGCTTGCGGCGCCTGCCGTCAGCATCAAGGTTGTACTCGGTGCACAGAAACTTCGCGATTCTCAGCGTCTTGTCTATCGGCTTCTTGCCCCAGAGGTCCTTTCCCCCGGCGTCACCGACAATTTCCAGGAGTCCCTCAGAATTCAAGACTTTCAACTCGGGAGTCACGTTCTGCCGTTGCATTTTGAGATGAGCGGCGATCTCCTGGACGCCGCGGGTACCGTTGGCCGCTAGATACACTTGTGGCCGTCTCTTGCCGCGTTTAAAAATCTCTTTGACAGACAAAAAGTGCTTAGCCGCTTCAGCTCTCAGCGCAAATGCTGTTGTCTGGTCAAGAGAGTCGACCTTGTGCTCAATTCGCGCTAGGCGACTTAGTATCTGCTGGTCTCGGTCGAGATTCTCGCGCTTCATGGCGGCGGTTAGCGACCGCGTCCCTTTTTCTTGGCTTTCCCAGGCTTGGCGCGAGACACAGTTGGTGCGACGGTGCTCATCTTGGCCCCTAAATACGTTGCTATCTCTGCGCTACTGCACCCAAGCCTTTTCAACTCGAGAATCATCTCTTTGAGAGAGCGGTCGCGTCGGATTTGCTGGATGTTTACCTTGATAAGGAGTTTTAGCGAGTTGTCAATCGAAGCCAGGAGCCCATCGCCGGTCAATGGAGCTGCCATACCGCGCCACCCCCTTGATTAGAAAGTGTTAGCTGTGACGCTTGGGGCGCGCTACCCGACATTACTCCTGGCCCCTACGGCGTCGCTCCCGACCCGAGATGTGTCGAGTAAGTTGAGTGACCCGGGCCATGCTACAACCCGCTACCTTTCGGATCGTGCCCCCGGGCACCTCGGCGAGAGCCAGCTGGACGATCAGGAGATCCTTGAGAGCATCAACCACCGGGTCCGTGTTTCTATTTCCCTTCTTCGCCATCCGTCCTCTCCCTTAACCTCAGCGGCGTCGGCGGCCCTGGCTCTTTCGGATGCCCGTCAAGGCGACCCGGACGGTATTGGGGGTAGTTCCAAGGGCTTCCGCAATCTCTTTGGGCGCGAGACCCGCCGAGGACAGCAGCCGTATCCGCTCCCGCTGAGGCTTCTCGACGGCGACGTTCGCCGCCAGCAACTTGAGGATTCTGTCGAGCCTCGACACTACTGCCGCGTTGTTGTCCTGCCCGCTAGCCATTCGTGAGGTACGCCTCAGATAATGATCTCATCATTAGAGTCACCCCAATAACACGGTCGATTGCGGTACAGGCATTAGTGCGAGCCTATTACATTTCGCGACGGAGTTCAAGTGCCTCGACGCGGCGCATGATGGCTGCCCCACACGTACACGTCATCCGGCGGAGCGATGGGCGACAATTCTTAGCGTCGAAAGCAGCAGCGTACCGGTAGGAATCGTTATCCTCTCGGTGCGCGGCTCGATGTGGTAATGCCGGTTCTTGGAAATGAACGGCCGGACCCACGGGTGGTCGTCTCGGTAGAACACGGTTTCCTCGGCGCAGCGCACGATCAGGCGGTTCAGCCTTGCAAGCTCCTCGCGCCCGGGGCGGCGATGGCGGTACCCAAAGTTGGCGAAGGAGGGGTCCCGTCGTTGGTCCCTGTCGAGC
>WNEY01000149.1_pt1 | contig 36620 bp, 31 predicted proteins | sample 5400531 | NCBI WGS metagenome assembly WNEY01 (sample SAMN13153338, study PRJNA577476) | soil metagenome | isolation source: 200 cm saprolite under Douglas fir tree site 1 | place: USA:California | collected 2015-04-18 | reverse complement strand
GCGTAACGCAAGAGGGACCGCACCATTCCGATGACGAACGTCGGTTCGGTTTCGCCGATGTAGCGGCTCGCAACTAGGCCCTCCACGTTCCATGCGGTCGGCGGACCCAGCCATCCTGCGATGGAGCGTGGCTCAGGTTCGAGTTCCTGGGCGAGCATTTCCACAAAGTCGCGTCCCTCCCATCCGCACGTCGGCAGGACGGACGGACATCGCGGGTGGAAGCGGCACCCCGCGGGAGGCCGGATCGCATCAGGGACCTCGCCCCGCGGCAGGACCTTCGGTCCTCGCTTGGTGGGATCCGGCACCGGGATGGCTGCGAGGAGCGCCCGCGTGTAAGGGTGTTTCGGATCGGCGTATACCTCCTTGGCCGGACCGATCTCCACGATTCGGCCCAGGTACATGATCGCGATGCGGTCGCAGACGAACTTCGCCGTCGCGAGGTCGTGCGTGATGAACAGGTATGTGAGTCCATGACGCTCCTTCAGGTCGAGCATCAGCTCGAGGACCCTCGCCCGAATCGACATGTCAAGCATCGCCACGGGTTCGTCCGCCACAAGAAGACGAGGCTGGAGGATCATTGCTCTCGCGATTACGGCTCGCTGCATCTGGCCGCCGCTCAGGTCGCCAGGATACTGGCTGTACAGCACCTCCGCGGGGGTCAGCCCAACCTCTTGCATGATGGCGAGGACGGCTTGCCGGATCTCCTCCGGGTCCTCGGATATCCCGTGGACCTCCAGGGGATGGCCAATCGCGCGACCGATCGACATCGCCGGGTTGAGTGACGCGTGGGGATCTTGGAAGATGATCTGAATCTTCGTCCGGAGGGGACGGAGTTCCTTCTCCTTCAGATTCGTGATGTCGTTGCCTTCGAACCGGATGTGGCCGGAGGTGGGCTGGGCCAGGCGAAGAACCGCGCGCCCGACCGTCGTCTTGCCGCACCCTGACTCCCCAACGAGGCCGAGGATTTCCCCCGGCTGGAGGACGAAGCTCACGCCGTCCACCGCGTGGACGACGGGCTTGCCGCGAAGGAGGAGGGTCTGGAGGAACGGCAGCTTGACCGGGTAGTGGACGACTAGGTCCTCGACATCGAGGAGGGATGACGCGCTTTGGGTCCGACGAACCGGTTGCGCAGTCACACGAAGTCCTTCGCGAAATGGCAGGCGGCGACCTGGCGTTCTCGGTACTCGAGGAGGGCCGGGACTTCCCTCGTGCAGACGTCCTGCGCGTAAGGGCACCGCGGGTGGAAGCGGCAGCCGGTCGGCGGGTCCGCGAGGTCCGGAGGCGACCCTTCGATCGAAGAGAGTTCCTTCGTTTCCAAGTGGATCACGGACTTGAGGAGGCCTTGGGTGTACGGGTGGATGGGCTTCGCGAAAATCTCCCGGACGGGGCCCATCTCCGCGACCTTCCCCGCGTACAGCACCGCGACCCGGTCGCACACCTCCGCGACGATTCCCAAATTGTGCGTAATGAGGAGCAGGGCCATCTTGTACGCCTGTCGCAAGTCTTCGAGGATCTCGAGGATCTGCGCTTCGACGATGACATCGAGGGAGGTCGTCGGCTCGTCCGCGATGAGCACGGACGGCCGCATCACGAGGGCGAGCGCGATCATGATTCGCTGCCGCATCCCCCCGCTGAACTCATGGGGGAAGTTTCGCATCCGGGATTCCGGGATCCCCATAGACTCCAGGGCCGCACGCGCCCGCGTCCGCGCCTGGTCTCGGGAGACGTCTTCGTGGGAACGGATCTCTTCGATGAAGTGATCCTCGATTGTGAGGAGCGGATTGAGCCGGGTCATCGGGTCTTGGAAGATCAACGCGATGTCTTTTCCGCGAAGGCGGCGAAACGATTCGTCATCCAACTTGAGGAGGTCTTTGCCGCCGAAGCGAATCTGGCCGCGCACGCGGGCGTTCCGCGGCATGATGCCCAAAACCGCCTTGCCCAAGGTCGATTTGCCGCAGCCCGTTTCACCGACAACGCCCAGCGTCTCCCCGGGCGACAAGGTCATGCTCACATCATCGAGGGCGTTGACCGGACCGCGATCCGTCGCGTAATGGACCGTCAGATGGCGGACCTCGAGGACCGGTTCCGTCTAGATCCGCTCCTTCCGCAGCAGAGGATTCACGAGATCGTTCAGCCCCTCCCCGAGGAAGCTTAAGCCGACCGTGAGGAGCACGATCATGATCCCGGGGAAGAACGAAGTCCACCAGATCCCCGTGCTCAAGAACCCCTGTGCGTCGCTCAGATCCAGCCCCCAGTCCGGGATCGGGCGCTCGATTCCGTACCCCAGGAAGCTGAGGCCCGCTGCGGTCAGAATCGCATCGGCGGCGCTGAGGGCGAAGATCACCGGGATTGCGACGACCACATTATAGGCGATGTAAGACCAAATCACCGTCCATGGCTTCGCCCCGAGGGCCCGCGCGGCTTCGACGTACATTTCCTGTTTGACCGACAGCGTGTGGTTGCGCGTCACTCGGAAGTACAAGGGGACGTAGATCACGGTGATCGCGATCCCAATGTTGAGGACTCCTTTCCCGAGGATGACCGCAATAAGGGCGGCGAGCAGGAGGGAAGGGAAGGCGTAGATCGAGTCCATGACGAGCACCAGGATTCGGTCCAGCCGGCCGCCCGTATACCCGGAGTAGAGGCCCACCGGGAACCCCACGAGAAGCGCGAGAATGACCCCGATCGCCATGATTTCGAGGCTCGTGCGGGCGCCCCAGAGGACTCTGGTAAACAGGTCTCGCCCAAGATAGTCGGTTCCCAAGATCGCATTGCCGCTTGGCGGCTGGTTCACGAGACGGGTCTCGCCAGGCAGGCAATAGTGGTAATCCGACCCGCACAACGGAAGGATCGGGTCTCGGAGGAGGCCAACGAAGCTGAACAGGGGCGCCAGCAAAGCGATCAGGACAAACGCGATCAGCATGAAGAGCCCGATCCAAGTCATGATCCCCGCGAGCGTCCGACGCTTCTGGATCATCGGGTTCAGGATGCGTCCCAAGAACGTGTGGGGGCCGAGGAGGGACTCCCACGTGATCTCTCCCGCCGCTGGCGACCGCGTCTCCGTCGCCATGTCAGTATCGAACCCGTGGGTCGATGAGGCCGTTAATGATGTCGATGACCATCGAAACCAGGATGATGATGAACGCGTAGACGACGATCGTCCCCTGAATCATCGGGTAGTCCTTCGAGTTGATCGAATCGAGCAGGAGGGTGCCGATGCCGTCCCACGAGAAGGTCCGCTCCGTGATGACGGCGCCGCTGAAGAGGATCGCGAACTGGAGCCCCAAGACGGTGACGACCGGAATCAGCGCATTCCGGAACGCGTAGCGGTACACGACGGCTCGACGGCGAACCCCTCGCGCCCTCGCTGCCTCGGCATAATCCGAGTCGACGGTGAGGAGGAGGTTCGCGCGGACAGTCTTCGTGAAGAAGCCGCTCAGATACAGGCCGAGGGTGAGGCACGGAAGGACAAGATGTTTGATTGCATCAACGAAGTTCGACCAACTCCCAGCGAGGATCGAATCAAGCGTGTAGAGGCCCGTGACGTGCGGAGGTGGTGTGAGCCCGAACCGCTGGCTTGTTGGCAGCCAACCGAGAGTGACCCCGAACAGAAGTTGGAACATGAGGCCCATCCAGAAGATCGGGATCGCGAAGATGATTGTGCCGTAGAGACGCGCGGCGACGTCGACCGCTTTGTCGCGGTTCACCCCACCGACCAGGCCAGCGAAGATTCCGACGGTGCTTGCGACGAGCATCGCACCGATTGAAAGCTCGATTGTCGCCGGGAGCTTCTGAATGATTGTATCCAGGACGCTCTTGCCGCGGTAGATTTCCCCGAGGGAGGTCCCGAAGTTCAACGTGAAGATCTGACGAATGTAGATGACGTACTGATCCCAGTACGGCCTGTCCAACCCGTAGCGAGCGCGAGCCGCGGCAACGACATCAGCGGGCGCGCGTCCGCCGTAGAGGGCCGTGATCGGGTCTCCGGGGACGATTCGGAGAACCACAAAGACCGCGGTAAGAAGGATGAAGAGCATCGGGAGCGCCAGGATGAGCCGGGACACGGTGTAGGCCAGTAGAGAGGCTCGTTTCGCCAAGGCCTTCGCCCCCTTCGGTTATTCGCTGGGAGCGAATAAAGGGTTGGGGGACCAGCGGACTTAGTCCTGGTCCCGTGCGATGAGACTGCCTGGAGCCACCGCGTAGCCAAGCTGCGACAACAGATTCTTCGCCTTCGCCAGGTCCGGCGACGCCCCGTAAACCGTCTGGAACACCGGCTGGGAGTACGGCATCGCCGGCGGCACCATGCTGTAGATCGGCGTCGCGAGGCCGAGGAAAGCGGTCGTGTTGATCGCCTGGCGGTCTACGGCGTAGGCAATCGCTTGCCGGAGCCGCACATCGTTGAACGGTGCCGTCTTCACGTTGAACACCAGGTACCGGATGCGCGGATTCGTGCCGATATCGACCTTGAGTCCGAGGCTCGTCGCGCGGTTCTGGAGGTCGACGACATCGGCCGGCGCCAACGCCCGGTAGGCGATGTCGATGGCGTGGTTCTGGATGTCCAGCTTCAGCGTCGTGGCCGTGTACCGTAGCTTCAACGTCACCTGGTTCAGGATCGGGATCTTGGGAATCCCATGGTCCGCATACAGGCCGGCGTTGTAGTAGTTCGGCGTAGCCGTCAGGATGATCTGTTGGTTCGTCGTGTAGCCCGTCAGCTGGTAGGGACCCGTTCCGACGACCTTTCCGACCGCGTCGTCCTGCTGGCCCGTGTTGTTGTACGCCGTCATCGAGACCGGGGCGGAGACGGAAAACGCCATGAGGCCATTGAAGAAGCCCACCGGGTGCTTCAGGTGGAACGTGATGTTGTAGTCGTCCGGCGTCGTGATCGCCCCGACCGGCGTCTTGTTGCCGTTGTTCTTGTCGCGGCCGAGCGCACCAACATCATAGAGCAGGAACCCGGCGCTCCCGGCGATGTCCAGCTTTACAGCACGGTCGATTGACCACTTCATCACGGTCGCGTTGAAAGCGCTCCCGTCGTGGAATTTGACGCCCTGCCGAAGGTGGTACGTGTAGTTCAGCCCGTCCGCTGAGATGCCTCCGTTGGTCAACGAGGGGACCTGCGTGGCCAGCCCTGCGCGGAGCGTCGTGGCCTGGGTGTCGTACACCAAGAGCGTGTCGAACACCTGGTTGATCACTTCGATCGAGAAGTAGTCGTAAGCCGACGCCGGGTCCATGGACGTAATGCTGTCCGTGGTCCCGCCGACGATCGAGGTCGCGCCGGTCTTGTTCATCACGAACCACTTGACGCTGACCGGATGGAGGTAGACGTTCGACAAGGAGGTGGAATACTCCACATCCGAAGGGTTCTGCCACAGCGGGATGTACGGCACGTCCGCCGCGAGCTTGTTCTGGATCTGCTGGAACAGGCCCGCCCGCACGCTGTCGCTCGTCGCGGCCGCCTCCTGCGCGAGCCACTGGTTCATCTGGGAATCGTTGTAGCCCGAGCCTAGGGACAGCGCCCCCGACGTGCTCAAGAAGGGCGATGCATAGTCATCCGAGTCGAAATAGTCCGGATACCAGCCGAGAAGGAAGAACGGAAGTCTCTGATTCCCGAAGTCGTCCGTGTACGTCGTCCATGGCTCTGACCGCAGGTTCACGGTGAGCTTCCCCGTCGCTTCCAACGAGGTTTTGAGGATTTGCGCTACGGCAGGCTCGGTCGGCCCGTAGTGCTCCGTGCTGTTATACCATAAGTCGATTTTCAGGGTCCTCGGCGGCGCCGTGATGAGGATGACGGCCACGGCCGCTCCGATGATCACAATGACAACCACTGCCACGACGGCGATCAGCACATTCCGCTTCAAAGACCTCTCCTCCGTCCCCCGAGAATCTCACAGGTCGGACCCGCAGGAATCCAAGTACTCGTAGTTAATCGTTTCGAGACTGTGCGGTTCGAGGGCCGTCCGAGTCAGCCGAACTCCTCGAGTCGCCGCGTCGGACGGCGGACAGCTCGCAATCGACCGATGACTGCCTCCACGCGGTTCGGAGAAAAGTCCCGCTCCTCGCAGAGAAATCGCATGACGCCCGCTCCATTGAGGGGCGGGGAGGTCATGTCGACGGCCTCCACGATCGGCGGATTCAGGAAGAATGCTCGGATCTCATCCAGACGGTCCGGTAAGAGTGAACGAACCTCCGCGGGAGCCCGGTCAAGGGAGCCCCATTCACGAATGCGCTTCACGGCCGTCTTCGGTCCGATCCCCTTGACTCCCGCGTCGAAATCGGTCCCAACCAGGATCGCGACGTCGATGAGCTGCTCGCGGGTCAAGCCCAAATGGTGCAGGTTCTCCTCCAAGTCGAGGACCTCCGGCGGAACCGCGCGGGACCGGCCGGCGCTCGGGAGGAACTCGCTCGACGAGACCGCGAGAAACCGAACGAGGCGCGGCGCCCCGAAAAGAAGCGAATCATAGTCCTTCGAACCCGCGGCCCAGACGCGACCTCGGCGCGCGAGGAAGGCCGCCTCGGCCTCCCCTTCGCTCGGCGCTTGGACCCACGGGATTCCGAGGAGCGTCAAGAGCGTCTTTGCCTCCTCGACCATCGGGCGAGTCAGGCGGGACGTCATGACGGCCTTCGACCACGCCGTCGCGGTGTCCCCGGCCGCGATCGCGGCCTCGTATTCCCGCTGCGATTTCTCCCGCGCCTCGCGCCGCTTCTGGATTTCTTGCCGTTTCAACTCCGGCGGCGGACCGTCGAACACGAAGACCGGCCGGATGTCGTAGTCGGCAATCAGCCGGGTCGTCCGAAAGGCGAGACCGTTCAGGTGGGAGGTGATTCGTCCTTTCGAATCCTCGAGAGGGCGCCCGTCGCGGGTGCGCATGACCGAGAGGAACTGGTACAGTTCCAGGTTTCCGTCCACCGCGATCGTGCGGCCGCGGAGCGCATTGAGGGTTGTAGGATGGCGGACGACAATCGGTGTGAGCAGGACGCCCATCGCGCTGGCCACATCGGAATGTCGCGTTATCCTTTTCGCCGCGAGGTGAACTCGGAGACGGGACGCCCCGCGCAGTTGGCCTCACGGGGTCGGCGTCGCGAACGTCCAAGCGCCGCGGTTCGCCGCGATTGCCTCGAGCAACGCCAATGCCTCGGCCTTCGGGAGGCTGAGAAAGAACTTGCCTACGTGCTTGCAGAAGTCCTTCCGGTCAAGGAGCTTCCCCCAGTCCTCGCAGTCGTGAATGATCGTGCGGGCACTGGGATCGAGCTCGACGCGGTAGTCTTTCACACGCGCTAGGATGGCCTCGCCATCCCTCGAGATCTCGACGTCTCGCGAATCCAGCCGCTTCGCGCGATCGAGGCGGTTCCGGTCCATGAACCGCTCGAGGGCCGCTTCAATGAGGGCGTCCTTCGGAACGTCCGCGCCAAAGTCTTCGAGCGTCAGCGACCGCAACCGCACCTCCGCGGGCGTCGCTACCTTCCGGAACCCCTCGATGCGCTGCAGGGCGCGGGCGTGCTCTTGCGTCTGGACCCCGAGCATCCGTAGGATCTGGAGGCAGTTCTCCGGCGCGTACCCGTGGAAGTGGTTGTTGAAGAATCCGTAGACGGTCTCGGCCTGACCGGCGACTTGTTGCACTCGGGGGACCCATTCCTTGAGCTCCTCCTCCGTGTACCGGTAGTTGTACCACGGGTCCGTGCCGTGGCCGTGCCACCGGACGTACGCAATCGGGGCGGTGACGTGCAGGTCGGGCGGCAGGAGCGGTTCATCGACGATCGTGTAGGCGACGCCGGTTGCCCTCAGGAGGTCGAACGCTTCCAACGTCATCCACGACTTGTTCCGAGGCTCCAGGGCGAACGTGAACGCCCGCGGGAGGGCGTCGAGGAAGCGATGGATCGTCGCCTCTTGGAACCGGAGCCGCGGCGGGAGCTGCAGCAGGAGGGGGCCGAGCTTGCCGGCGTCGAGCAGCGGCCGCATCAGCTCGCAGTAGGCGAGCAGCTCCTTGTCCGCCCCGGCTGCCACGCTGAGGAGTCGATCGTGGGTCACGGTCTGCGGGACTTTCGCGGCGAATACGAAGTCCTCGGGCGTGAAGCGTGCCCAGCCTTGGACCATCCCGGGCGAAGGAGCCCGGTAAAACGTCGAGTTGATCTCGGCGGTGTCGAAGATCCGCGAATACGCTCGGAGTTTCGACTCGGTCGCGTTGCGGTAGACAGGACCAATCCATTCCTGGTAGTCCCAGCCGCTGCAGCCAAACCGGAGGCGGACCATCGGCGCATCCCAAATGCGTGCACGATAGATTATCGTAGTGCCGGGGTCCGAAGGGAGAAGTTTCGCCGTCCCCCGTGGATTCAGCTTAAGGCTGAGCTGCGGTTCAGTGCCGAGATGCCCGAATCCTTGGTTGGCGCGGGGGGCTGGGGGTACTTCGCCGGCGGACTGGACGTGTACGCACAGGCGTTCCATTTCGTCGAGGTGAACGCGACGTTCTACCGCAGGATTCCCGAAGCGATGGCGCGGCGGTGGCGGGCTCGCGTGCCGGCGGAATTTGTATTCTCCGTCAAGGCGCACCGGGAAGTGACCCACGGAGACAACCTTCGAGCTTCGAGAGGCGCGAGAGAGGCGTTCGCGGCGAGTGTACGGACCGCTCGAATCCTGCAGACGCCATTCCTCATCCTGGAAACGCCTCCCTCTCTCGTCTTCGACCGGGCGCAGATCGACGGGCTCCGGGATCTTTCGGCGATGGTCGATGGCCGCGTGCGGATCGGCTTGGAGGCCCGCGCATACCGTCGAGGCTCCCTCCCGGTGGACTTGCGGCGAGCGATGCAGCGCGAAGGGATCCTCGATGTCGTCGACTTGTCGCAGATGAGCCCGCGCGTGGAGGACGAGTCCGTGTACACGCGTCTTTTCGGTCCCGGCCCGCACAACGTGTACGAGTTCGACGACGACGAACTGCGCTCCATCGACCGGGCCGGCCAGGATGCGGTTCGGGCGGCGTTCACGTTCCACGGCGTCCGGATGTACAAGGATGCGGCTCGCTTCTTGACGTTCAAGCGGACAGGAACGTTTCCCTCCGCGACCGGCCAGCGGGGTCTTGCCTCCCTTGCAGCGGTCCTGCGCCCGGATGCCCGATTCCCGACAACGAAGGACGACCTCGTACAGGAGCATGGCTGGAAGGTCTTCGACTTCAACGAGCGGTTGCGGGCCCACGCGAGCGTGCTTCTCGCCACGCTCCCGGACCGTACGTTTCGGCGGCTGGATGAGGTGGTCCGGGAGCTCGCACGGGCGAATCCCCGACGGTCGGACGACAGGGCTCCGGCTGGGGTTGAACTGGGGCCCTCCATAGGAACCCGCTGAGAATCTTGTAGTAGCACATACTACAAAGGTGTTAATATCCGGCCTAAGATTAGCTCGGGAAATAAGAGGTGGACTCGAATGTCTCTCTGCGGCACTGACTATGCCATTGGCGCTGTCCGGAACATGTACCGCGAGTCGCGGCAGGACAATGCGATGGTCGTCATGCCCTCGAAACTTCAGAAAGGCTTGCCGCGGCGCACGGGATCGCTCTGTCCCGAGTGCCTGAAAGTCATCCCGGCGACGCTGTACATCGGCGATGGCGCGCTGAAGATGAAGAAGACGTGCAAGGAGCACGGCGAGTTCGATGAGGTCTGCTGGTCCGATGCGGAGATGTACCTCAGAGCCGAGAACTGGGCCTTCGACGGCGTCGGCCTCGAGAACCCGCAGATTGTCGATGCGAAGGTCTGTCCGTACGAATGCGGCCTTTGCAACCTCCACTACTCCGCTACATCCCTCTGCAACATCGATCTGACGAACCGGTGCAACCTGAAGTGCCCGATCTGTTTCGCGAACGCGAACGCGGCCGGGTACGTCTTCGAGCCGACGTTCGAGCAGATCGTGTACGAGTTCGCGGTCTTGCGGGCGCAGCGCCCAATCCCCGTGGCCGCGATCCAATTCGCCGGCGGCGAGCCGACGATCTACCCGCAGTTCCCGGAGATCGTGAAGGCCGCCAAGGACATGGGCTTCCCCCAAGTCCAAGTCGCGACGAACGGCATCCGTCTCGCGACGGAAGACGGCTTCCTCGACAAGGTCGCCGAGGCCGGGCTGAACACGATCTACCTGCAGTTCGACGGTCTCCGGGAGGAGAACTACATCAAGGCACGCGGGCGGCCGCTCCTCGACATCAAACTGAAGGTGATCGAGCGGGTGCGCGAGCGGAAGGGCAAGAACCTCCCGACCCCGACGATCTGTTTCGTGCCGACGATGGTCAACTCCTTCAACGATGACCAGGCCGGCGAGATCCTCAACTACGCGATTAAGAACCGCGACGTCGTGAAGGGCGTGAACTTCCAGCCGGTGTCCCTGACGGGCCGAATCCCGGAAGAGGACCGCCGGAAGCTGCGGTACACCCTGAGCGACCTCGCGTACGACCTCGAGGAGCAGACGGGCTACCTGACCCGCGACGACTGGTACCCGGTGCCGTTCGTCTCGCCGATCAGCGAGCTCGTGAGCGTCCTCACGGACACCGCGAAACCCTCGTTCACCTCGCACCCGGCGTGCGGCCTGGCGTCATACCTGTTCCTGGAGAGCGGGAAGGACCCGGTGCCGATCACGCGGTTCATCGATGTCGAGGGCCTCATGGAAGACCTCTGGCTCCTGGCGCAAGACACGAAGGACAAGAAGATCAAGTTCACCTCGAAGTTGAAGGCGCTGCAGCTCCTGAAGCGGCACTTCAAGCCTGAGGAGGCGCCCGAGGGCATGGGCCTCGCCAAGATGCTGAAGATCCTGAACCGGATGTTCACGAAGGGCGACAAGGCCGGTGCCGCGGAGTTCTCCTGGTCGACGATGTACGTCGGCGGGATGCACTTCCAGGACAACTACAACTACGACATCGAGCGCGTCAAGCGGTGCGTGATCCACTACGCCACGCCCGACGGCAAGGTCATCCCGTTCTGCGCGTACAACACGGGACCGAACTTCCGCGAGGAAATCGAGAAGAAGTTCGCGGTGCCGATCGAGGAGTGGCGTGGCCGCCATGCCTGAGCAGGTTGTCTCGATCCGTCCCTCGGTCCGCGACAACGGCATCATGGCGATCGACGACATGCTCTGCATGCACTGCGGAGCCTGCGTCGGCACGTGCCCGACGAACGCGATCTTCCTGAACGAGGTCTACCTCACGTTCAACGAGGACTGCACGCAGTGCGGCATGTGCGTGAAGGTCTGTCCGGTCGGTGCGATCGACTACCCGCGCGGCCACAAGCTCCACACGATGAAGTGAGAACGAGGCGGGCGAATTCTTCCTTCGAGGGTTAATCTGATATAGCGCATGACGATGGAAGGTCTGCGAGCAGATGACCTCGTACCAGTACGACGTCGTGGTAGTCGGCGCAGGTCCGTCCGGCTCGATGACCGCGCGCTACGCGGCGATGGGTGGCTGCCGCACCCTCCTGATTGAGAAACGACAAGAGATCGGCTCTCCGGTGCGTTGCGGCGAGGGTCTCGCGCGGCACTTTGTGGAAGATACGAAACTGCCGTTCGACCGCAAATGGGTCGGACGCGAGGTCAAAGGGGCGAAGATATTCTCCCCGAACGGCACGGAACTCACGATCGAGGAGGCGCACGCCGGCAACGAGGTGGGAATCGTCCTCGAGCGAGACGCCTTCGACAAGGCCGTGGCGAAGGAAGCGGCAAAGGAGGGCGCCGACATCTGGCTGAAGACGACCGCGACGGCGGTCATCAAAGACGACGGCTGGGTTCGCGGGATTCGCGCGAAGCGCCTCGAAGAGGAGATGAACATCGAGGCGAAATGCGTCGTCGCCGCCGACGGCTACGAAAGCCAAGTGGGCCGGTGGGCGGGGTTCAAGACCCTTCTCAAGGCGGGAGACATCACCGGGACGCTACAGTATCGGCTAACGAACATCTCCGAAGGCCACGATTTCCCAGACTATTGCGAGTTCTGGCTGGGCACGTGCGCCCCGGCCGGGTACATTTGGGTGTTTCCCAAAGACGAATCAACAGCGAACGTCGGGATCGGCGTTTCGTTGGACCGCCTCAAGAATCGCGTCGACATCAAAGGCTACCTGGATCGCTGGATCGAGCAGGATCCGCGGATGGCTCACGCACAGCCGCTCGATATGGTGACGGGTGGGGTTTCGACCGCGCCGCCGATCAAGAAGTCGGTCGGCAATGGCATGGCGTTGGTCGGCGACGCCGCGAGGATGATCGACCCGATTACCGGCGGCGGCATAGGCAACGGCATGCTCGCCGGGATGCTGCTTGGGAAAGTCCTCTCCAAGTGCAACGATACGGGGGACTTCGGCGAGGCCGCCTTGATGGAATACGAGAAAGGCTGGCGGGCGAAGCTCGAGGAGAACCTCTACCGCAACTGGCTCGCGAAGAACAAGCTCGTGACCCTTTCCGACCGCGAGTTCGACGACATCATCCAGGTCCTCGCCGAGGTCGGCGTCACGAAGCTGAGCGTCCGCGCGATCCTGAAGGTTCTCAAGGAAACGCGACCCGAGCTCGTCGCGAAGTTCGCGGACTTCATCTGAGGTGTCCCGGGCGACGGGGAAAGTCACTTCGACTTCCACGAGAGGCCGCGCGCTCCGACCGCGAAGAAGACGACCGCAAATCCGAGGGTGATGAGCAGGTAAGTGACCGCCGTCGCATCGTTCGCCAGGACCATGGTGGCCCGCAATCCTTCGTTGATGTACGTCAAGGGCAGGGCCCGCGCGATCGTCTGGAGGAACGACGGCATCGAATCGATCGGGAAGAACGAGCCCGCGAGGAACATCATCGGGAAGCCGATCGCGTTCGCAAGCGCCTCGCCCGTTCCCGGGTCGCGCACGAAGATGCCGAGGACCATCCCGAGCGAGGTGAACTCGAAAGCGCCCGCGACGATCAACAGGACGGCGACGGGAGTCAGTCGAGCCTTCATCCCGAACACGCCGATTCCGACGAGCATCATGATTGCAACGGAAAGGAAGAGCAGCAACACGTAGAAGAGGACCTTCGCCGCGAGCCATTCCGCCTTGCTCAGTTTCGTCGTCGCGAGGAGTTTGAAGAATCTCCGCGTCCGATACTCCGCACAGATCGACGTCATGCCGAACATCGGCGTCGTCAGGATCGTGAACCCGATGATCCCGGGAAGGAAGAAGTCGATGTAGCCAAACTGCTGGACAGTGAACGGCGCTTCACCGACCGAGACGACTTCCGTCGCGTTCGCGATTTTCAAGTTGAAGCCATTCGCGACCGCGGCTACGGCCGAGTACGCGATGCCGAACGAGGACTGGGTCGGGTCCCCCGAGAGCGTGACATTGACTCGGGCGCTGGTGTTTCCCATCTCGGCCTGAAGGAGGGTCGCCTGGAATCCCTTCGGAATCTTAAGGGCGACGTTGATCGAGTGTTGCCGGATGTATTCCGTGAAGTTGACGGTCGAATCGCTCGGGATCGCCTGGTAGGTGATCAAAGTCGTGTTGTTCAACGCTTGAACGAAGCCGCGGGATGCGGCACTCATGTCCTGGTCCTGCACGGCGAGCGGGACCCTGGGAGATCCGGACGAGCTGAAGATCGACCCAAAGAGGAGAATCAGGATGACGGGGAAGGCGAGGGCGAAGAACGTCCCGACGCGAGAGCGGAGATATTGACGACCGAAGGCCGTGACGTCGGCGAGGATCCGCTTCAAGCGGCCAGGACCCCCTCTTCCATGCGGGCGCCTACGAGCTTGAGGAACACATCCTCGAGCGTCGACCGTTTCGTGTAGATCTCCGTTAACGGCATGTCGATCGAAGCGAGCTTCGCGAGCATCGGGCGGACCTGACTCGCCACGGGCACGTGCACGAGGACGTCGGAGCCATGGAGTTCCGCCGCGACCCCGCGCGCGACGAGCGCATCGTAGCCCCCGCGTCCCGCGCCCGCGAGGACGACGGTCGTGCCCCCTCCGTACTGCGATATGAGTGCAGACGGACTCCCACGCGCGACGATCTTTCCGTGATTCATGATTGCGACATCATCCGCGAGTTGCTCCGCCTCATCGAGGTAATGTGTCGTGAGGAGGATCGTCCTCCCCTTCCGTTTGAGGTCGTCGATCAGAGTCCACAGTTCCCGTCTAGCTCCCGGGTCCAACCCCGTGGTCGGTTCGTCGAGGAACAGGAGTTCCGGCTCGCCGACGAGCGCCATCGCGATCCCCAGGCGCCGCTTCTCGCCCCCCGATAGATTCAGGGCGAAGGCGTCCGCCCGATCCGTGAGCCCGACGGTGTCAATCACCCCGGCGACCTCTCCTTCGGAAAGGGGATGATCGAAGAGCCGCGCCCAATACGTTACCGCCTCTCGCGGGCGCAGTCGATCAAACGGTTCGAAGTCTTGAGGCACGACCCCGACCCGCTCCCGGATCCGACGGTACCCAGACGGGACCTCCACGCCGAGGACGCGCGCCTCGCCTTCGGTGGGGTCGCGCAGCCCCTCGAGAATTTCGACGGTCGTTGTCTTGCCTGCGCCGTTCGGGCCGAGGAGGGAGAACACCTCGCCCCGGTTCACTTCGAAGTCGATTCCGTCGACCGCGGTGATGTCCGGATACCGCTTGACGAGTCCGTGGACCTCAATCACATGCTCGCCCAGATCACCGCCCCGCGATCCCGGCGACAACGCGTCGGGCCATGGAGTTTTCGGTCGCGTACGCGCGGCCACAGAGGATTGTCCTCCAGATTCGGAAGCAGGCGAGATGCGCCTTTCACGGGTGATAACCTCGGCACCGTCATTAAATAACGCGGCCCACGCTCGCTCCATGTGTGAAGGTCGCGTCCTGGCGACAAGCGCGAGCGCTCCTCTGGGTCGGGATGACGCTCGTCCTGTTGCTGGCGCTCTTCATCTTCGCCGGCGTCGTCGCGATCCCGGGGATACCCTTCCCGCGCGTGGACCTCTCGTCCCTCGGTCCCTGGGTGTACATCGTCCCGCTCCTCGTAGCGACGAAAGCCCTCCTCGAGGTCCTGCGGCCCGTGTTTCGCGCGGCGCTCCGAACTCATGTGAGGTACGAGGCGGATATCTTCGCCCATTTCCAGATCGTGTCGTACGTCGTCTGGGGGACGGCGTTCGCCCTTGTCGCATACGTGGTCGTTGAGAACGGAGGCCAAAACCTCGCTTACCTCGGAACGGCCTTCGTCGTCGCATCCGCGGCCCTGATTTTCGTCATGCAAGAGCCTCTCTTGAACCTCGTCGGTTGGCTCGTCCTGATCGCGATGGGCCTCTACAAGCTCGGGGACCGCATCGAGATGAACCAATCCCGCGGGTACGTCGTCGACATCACACCGATGAACACGACGCTCCGCGAAGTCGGCGGCCTCTTGTACGGCGACACTTTCACCGGCCGATACGTCACGATCCCGAACAGCCAGATCCTGAAAGGGAACGTGTTCAACGCCACGAAGGACACCCCGTTCATTTGGGACCAAATCACGGTGAGCGTGACGTACGAGAGCGACCACCGTCTCGCGGAGAAACTGCTCCTGGAATCGGCAGAGGACATCGTGGCCCCGATGATGCGAGAGAACCGAGCGCACCTTCGATCGAAATATGAGTTCGCTGACCTCGCCGACTACATCGCCGAAGAGCCGAAGGTCGGCTGGGGCCTGGGGGCGTCCTCCGTGGACCTCACCCTGGTCTACTTCTGTCCCGTGTTCGCGAAGGGCGCATACCGGACCCGACTCGTGAAGCGGATCCTCGAGAAATTCTCGGGGGAGACGCGCGTCGCCTTCGCGTATCCGCACATGCAGATGGTCCCGTCGGGAGACAAGAAGGTCAGCGTGGTCCGGTAGCCGCTAGGGTGCTCCGCCCCGCTTCTCCGCCGCGTCGCCTGGGCGCGCCCCGCGTCGCGGGAGAAACCGGCCCGTTCCCTCCATGTAGCTCCGGTACACATCGCCGAAGCCCTTCTCTGAGCCAAGCAACTCCTCCTCGAGGACCGCCCGGCGCTGAGCGATTCCGCACGCCATGAAGAAAAGGACGATCAGCGGCGGATTGAGGAGCAGCAGCGCCACGCCCGCGCTCATCATGAGGAGCGCGGTATAGAGGGGATGCCGGATCCAGCGGTACGGACCGTGCGTAATGAGCCGGTGGTCCGCGAGCACCTCGATTTCCGGCCGGGTGAAACGTCCGAGGTTTCTCTCCGACCACAGGGCAAGCCCGCCACCCGCGAGCCACACGACGATGCCCAATCCTTGGAGGGCGAAGCCAAACGGAACCCGGATGGTCAGCGCCCCTCCGTAGACCCAGTCGGGCACGATCGCTTCGACGAGCAGGGCGAGGAAGACGACGATCAGGATCAATGCCCACAGCGGTCCCGTGACGAACGACAGCGGATGCGATGCTCGAACCACCCGGGTCGCCCTCCGGTCCGGTCGGGGGAAGAACAGGATCGTCGAGGCGACGAACAGGACGAAGAACGTGCCGGAGATCCAGCGCACGAGGTCGGCCGGCAGCGTCGCGTCACCCCCTAGTCCGAACTCGCCTCCAATCGTGTCATGGAGATAAATCGTATGCTTCCTCGCCGCGCCAGGAGCGGCTGCCTGGCGTCCGCGCATTCTTTATCGCGGTTCCTCCTTCTCCGCTCGGATGGCGGTCTTCCGCGCGTTTTCCACGATCGGGCCTCCGGACCACGGGAAGGAAGTCTCTCTCGCGGGTTGGGTCGAGGACGTGCGAAACCTCGGCGGGATCGCCTTCCTCATCCTCCGCCAGCGGGGTGGCACCTTCCAGGTCACAGCCAAGAAAAAGGCCGATGAAGCTCTCTTCAGCCACGCCTCGAAGCTCGTCCGCGAGAGCGTCGTGGCCGTGCGCGGGACCGTCCAGCCGAACCCGCAAGTGCGAAACGGGTGGGAGCTCGTGACGACGTCGCTCGACGTCCTGAGCCCCGCGGCCGCGCCGCTCCCTCTTCCGATCGCGGACAAGGTCGGTGCCGAGGTGGACACCCGGTTCGACAACCGGGTGCTGGACCTCCGGAAGCCGGAGCGCCGGGCGATTTTTCACGTGCGCTCCGTCGTCGTCGCCGCGTTTCGTTCGTATCTAGACCGTCAGGGCTTCGTTGAGGTCCATACGCCGAAACTGGCGGGCGCGGGAGCGGAGGGGGGCGCGACCTTGTTCGAGACGAATTACTTCGGGCGGCGGGCGTTCTTGAGCCAGAGCCCGCAACTCTACAAACAGATGCTAATGTCGACCGGCCTCGACCGAGTGTACGAGCTGGCCCCGGCGTTCCGTGCCGAGCCCTCCGACACCGTCCGCCACGTGACGGAGTTCACGTCGTTCGATGGGGAAGTCGCCTGGATCGAGCGGATGGAGGACTTCTTCCCCTTCCTCGAGGGGGCGGTCGACGCGGCAATCGAGCGCATCCGGACCGAGGCGAAATCCGACCTCGAACTCCTCCAAGTAGAGCCGAAACGGCCGGGGCTGCCGCTGAAGCGGATTTCGTACTCGGAAGGGCTGGAAATCTTGCGGGGCCACGGGAGACGGCTTCGGGACGGGGACGACCTTGACACGGAATCGGAGAAAATTCTCGGACAAGCGATGGCGAAGGACGGGCATGAGCTGTACTTCATCACGGAATATCCGAGCGGGATCAAGCCGTTCTACGTGATGCCGAAGGCCGAGGAACCGGAATATTCGTATTCGTTCGATCTCGAGTACAAGGGCGACGAAATGGCGTCCGGTGGCCAGCGGGAACACCGGTACGATCATCTCGTCGCGAAAATCAAAGAGAAGGGACTCAACCCAGAGAGCTTCGAGTTCTACCTGAAGGCATTCCGGTACGGCATGCCGCCCCACGGCGGCTGGGGGTTCGGCCTCGACCGGTTCGTCCAGAAGCTCCTCGACTTGCCGAACATCCGGGAAGCGATCCTCTTCCCGCACGACCGGGTCCGGCTCGTCCCGTGACGGATTCGGTTGGGGAAGCCTTTTGTAGCGGCCTCGCCGATTCCCTGCCCGCGACGGACTGGGGGCCGTGAGATGAAGGAATTCAAGGTGTTTGTGGCGGACAAGCCCGGCGAGCTGGCGCGCGTCACGGAGGCTCTCGCGAACGCGGCCGTCAACATCCGGGCGATCGCAAGCGAGTCGAAGCACGACTCGACGTACCTCCGGGTCGTCACGTCGGACGTCCAGACGACGGAGAAGGCCCTGTCGAACTCCGGCCTGAAGTACGAGCTGAGCGACATCTTGAACCTGGAGCTAATCGACCGCCCCGGAGAGCTTGCAAAGGTCGCGAGACGCCTCGCTCGGGCGGGGATCAACGTCCACTCGATCTACATCCTCGGATCGAAGAACGGGCGGACGGAAATCGCGTTGGTCGTCGATAACATCGAGCGAGCGAAAACCGCGATCAAGTAGTTTCGGTGAGATTCACCGTGCCGCGGGAGAAGGTAAATACTCGGCCGCCCCGATATTACGGGCGGGCTCTGAGAAGGGTTAATACTGCTCGCGACATTGTCGGCCCGACGTCAGACGCCTTCCGGACGCGGAAGGTGAGGATGGGACCGTGGCGACCCGACAATCCCGAAATCGTTCCCGGACCGCGCGCGTCGGTCCCGCCGCTGAGCCCGAGCCCGCCATCCTTCCGGAGGCCGGTGGCATGCAGACCGATGCGGTCATCCGATTCGAGGTCCGCGGCCTGCCGATTCCTCAGGGATCTTCACGAGCCTGGCTCGTGAAAGGCAAGCCGTTCATCACGACAACCGCAAAGGGACTGCCGACGTGGCGACGCCTCGTGGCCGACGTCGCGCAGCGATTCGCGCCCGCGGAGCCGTGGGCGGGGCCCGTGGGCGTCGAACTCGAGTTCGGAATCCCGAAGCCCAAGTCGGCGCCGAAACGCAGGCGGGTATGGCCCGACAAAAGGCCGGATATCGACAAACTCACCCGGGCAGTCCTCGATGCGCTGACCTACGTTATCTTCGCGGACGATAGCCAAGTGGTCCGTCTCCGCGCCTCGAAGGACTACGGTGCGCCGGGCGTTGTCGTGGAGGTCCACCGAGTGCTCGAAGACGAGACGATGGAACCATAATCCGTCGTTATCGGGAAGAGGGACCCGGCCGTCTATATGGACACCAGTCTCATGTCAGGCGGACCGTTCGGATCCTGACCGCGGGAATGCGACCTCGGCCGTAAACCGAGGCCGCCCCTTTTCGTTTGCATCGGCTCATACACGAGTGGCCCACATCCAGCAACTCGGACGGCGGGTTGACCAACGACCTCGGCGGTGGGGACCGCGCCCGTCCAGCGTTTCAGCACTCATAGGGGTCGTCACAACCGACATCGGCTGACCCTCTTGTCATCATGAACGCGCGGCAGCGAAATCGTTCCAACTAGAAAGCGGTTCGTCTGCCGAATTCCTGAATCTCAGAGGTGGCGGCGTCTTACGTGGACGACGCTCGGACTCGTCCTCCAATCGGTGTCGGCGATGGCAAGTCCGAGGTCCTCAGCCATCTTCTGTGGGGGGCAGCTTGTCTAGTGTTCGGACGCGCGAGGAGAGGACAGTCCCACGGGGGCGGGGTGCGTCGGACGCCTCGGGGGCCCGAGAGTCGGCTTCCGACCGCCGTGACTGGGAGGGCGCGTAGCGCTCGGAGACCCATGCCTGGCTTTCCGGATCCCACTTCCAGAGATGCAAGACGTCCCGGGTCAACTGAAGGACGGCGCCCCACCACGCCTCATTCTTCGAGCCCGACGAGTCGATATGGCCTGTGGCTAAGTAGATATTGGCGAAATCGCAGACGGTGAAGCGACCCTCCGAGACCTCCTCGAGCGCCGTCGCCACCATTGATTGATAGTTCTCGTCCAAATTGCTCAGCTCGGGGCGTTGCTTCAGTCGAACTGCCAACTTCCGCAAGCCTGCCTGGTTGCTCAATCTCGCCCGGCGCCGGTCCTGCAGGATCAAGGAAAACGACGCCGGCTGACGATCGTCGCGGGGCCGGAGCCCCCGAATGACCCATCTTGCGAACCGAACGAATCCACCCTGAAGCATCGCCTCGGACAACATCTCCTCCGCGCCGACTAGCGTTTCCAGGGCACCGTCCCACTCCTCCAGTTTCTGTTCGAAGATCCCTTCGAACTCCACCACCGACCTCGCCATCCGCGAAGCTAGAGTAGCGGGTTTCTGGCCCCGTACGACGGCGGCGAGGTAGGTGTACGAACCGCGACTGAGGAAGATTTTTTGCTTCCCGAGGTCGATCCGGCGGATGTCCCGACCCCGCCACTCGACGAAAGCCTCCCGGGCGAATTGTTGTATCGTGGTGAGCATGGCCGCCAAAATATCCCGATCCGTCGCGGTCTTGATTGTCTTCGAGAGATGCACGATGAGGACGCCGCTCCAATGGACTAGGAAGATCTCTTCGATCCGCCCTCCGCGCCAAATCACAAAAGCGACGGCGATTGCCGCGAGCACACCCGCAACCGCGAGCCAGCCGGACAAGTCGAGCCCGGCTGGGCCCGGCGGGGCACCCGCGGTGGCGATGATGGTGAGACTCGCCGTGGAACCGGGTCGCTGGAGTCCCAGGAAGTCTGCGTAGTCCAGGGACGCCCCGACAATCAGAAACGCGCCGGCTACCGTGCCGGGGTTGATAGATGCGGTCGCGCGGTAGAAATGCGATCCGCGCGCCACGTTCCAGAACGCCCAATCCGTCGTGCCCGGTGTCCTCAGGCCGCCAATCGAGCTCGCGTTGTCGGATTGGAATGCGACGCTCGACGGAAGGGTGATGTTGATCCAGATCTGCTGGGCGATCTCCGTGCCGGTATTGTTGAACCAGATCGTGAGGCGGACCGGGGTCCCGCTCGCAACTTCCGTCGAGTCGGCCGCGATGGACAGGCTCACCGTCGTCTCTTCATAGCCGAAGGTCCTCAGCGCGAAGTCACCGATGCCGCCGGCACTCCAGGTACCGCCCTGGTTCGCGGATGCGAAGCCTTGCCCCGGATCTAGGTATGTATCGGCCCGGGTGTTCCACCAGTTCCATCCGATGCTCGTGACCCCGGAGGCGTTGCGCATGACCACCCAATATGTCTGGCCCGCGGCGAGCTGCACCGGGAGGCTCAGGGTGAAGTTCACCCAGCGATACGCGGCCGAGCCGAACTGAGTGTCGGACCCGAGAGGAGGCGAGGTCATCTTCGGAACCCCTCCGGCATCGCTACGGACTTCGACCCTCGAAGCCTCAGAGGCGTTGCCGGAGTACTGGGCCCATACCGAAACGCGCGTCAGGATGTAGGAGGCGCTCGCCCGAAATGATTGAGCGGCCCACTGAGCGCTGCTGATCGCCACCGCTCTCCCCGTCGACGGGAAGGTCGGCGGCGGGTCGGAAACCCCATCGTAGAAGTGGTAGAGGGAGGCGGACACGGTCAAGGCCACGCCAATGAGCACCACGAGGGAGAGAGCGGTCCCGGTTAGGAGCCTCCCCTGAGCCGACATCGCCAAGCGCTCGCCTCGCGGCACCGGGAGGATTCTTCCGGCGCGTTGTGTTCGTTGCAGGTACGTCACCACAGCCCATCTCAGCGGTGAAGGTCCGCGAATTCGTTTCTATGACACCTGAGAGGAATAACCGTGCCGGTCCGATTATCACTTGGGGCCGGCCTTATCGCGAAGCAAGCCAACGGCCCCGCGGCGACGCCGGCCACTGGCGTGGGCGAGCCGGCACCAACGAACGCGCGCTACGCCACGTCGCGAATCTGCGTCAGGTTTCAACGCCGCGAATCTCAGAGCAAGGTTCTTTAGTCTGATAATAACCTGAGCCGCGCGATGGAGGTCCCTCCCGGTCGAGTGGAACGGATCGCCGACGGAGGACCCGAGGTGATTCGGTCGATCCTGGCCGAACTCCGGGCGATGAAGTTTAACGGCCTGCTGAAGACCTCCGTGTTTCGCGGCGATATCCCCTCCCAGGGGGTCCTCGTCCTGCGCGGCGGGGACGGCGTCCTCGCCGAGCACCGCTCCCAGGTCGACGTCTCGGGCCAAGCCGCGCTTCAGGAGATCTTGAAGGACGCGGCGAGCGCCCAAGCGCAACTCGAGATCCGCACGTACGACTATGGCCATTCGTCGATCAGCATCGACCACCTTCAACGAAGCAATCCCGATGCCTCCGTCAGCGGGATCGGGGATACGGACGAAGTCCTCGCTCGCGCGGCCGCCCTCGAGGCGGCAGACCAGGAGGCCTATCGGAAGAGCCTTGAGGTGCGCCGAGACCAAGAACACCAGCTCATCGGCCACGAGGAGGAGCTCTACCGGCGCAAGTGGGAACTCGAGCAGGAGTACCAGCGGAGCGCGAAACGCGAGCGATCGCTCGAGTCGCTCCGCACGGAACTCCAGGCGGTCAAGGAGGCGAGCACGATGATCATGGCCCGCCTCGAGGAACGACGAACCTCGCAAAACGTGGAGGTCGAGTCCCAGAAACGGCTCCTCGGGATGGAATTGGAAAAGGCGCGGGCGGAGCTCGACGGACAACGTCGAGGATTCTCGGAACGCGAGGCCCGGATTGCCGATTCCGAGCGAGAGCTCAGGGCACGGGAGGCCTCGTCTCAAGAGAGAGAGGCAAGTCTGGACTCCCGCGAGTCGTCCCTCGATCGCGAACGGAAGCAGATGAACGATCTCTACACGAGCCTCCAAACCGAGATGGAAAAGATCTCGGAAGCCCGACAGGGATTCGAATCTCGAATCCGGGATGCGGAGGATCGGGAGCGGGGGCTGACGGCTCGCGAGCAGGCGCTGCGGGAGTGGGAGGACAAGCTCCGAGACCGAGACGGTTCCCTTTCTGCGGCCGAATCTTCCCTCAAGGTCCGGGAGACGTCGCTCTCGGCTCGGTCCAAAGATTTGGAGGCCCGCGAGGAAAAGGTCGCGACGGAAGTCAAACAACTGGAGAAGCATGCGGAAGCCCTCCAAGTCGAGGACGCGAGCCTCGATGGCCGACGCGAGGAACTCACGCGGGCGACGAAACGGATGCAGAGCCTTACAAGGGACCTCGCCACGAAAGATCGGAAGATCGGCGCCGCGGAACGCGAAGCCCGGGAGCGCCAAGTGGACCTTCGAAGGCGCCAGCGGGAGCTCGCGACCCAAGGCAAAGAGCTTGACCGGAAGCAACGAAAGATCACTCAGATGGAGGAAAGTTTCACGGCCTTGCGCCCGCGACTGAAGGACCAGACACAGAAGGTCCTTCGTTCCGAGCGGGCTTCGGCGGAGCGGCTTCGGTCCGTCGAGGCACTCGAGCGAGATGTCGCAAAGCGCGACGCCGCCACGAAACGACGCGAAGCCGCAATCGGCAAGCGAGAGAAGGCCACCGAAGCCCGGGACGTGGTCCTCGCGGAACGGTCAGACGCGGCTGATGTCGGAGAACGCGACCTCCGCGCTCGGACGACGGCACTGGAACAGGAATACCGCGCGAAGCGGACCGAGCTCGAACACCGTGAACGCGAGGTAGCGGCAAGAGAAAAGTCGATGACGAACGAGTCGGACTCCGTCGCGCATCTCAAATCCACGCTCGAAGAACAGGAATCCGCCTTCCTCTCGGACCTGCAAGATATCGAATCGCGCAAGGTCGCCCTCGAAAAAGCGGAGGAAAAGACGGCGCAAGAGAAGGCGAAGCTGGAGAAGCGGGCGAAGGCACTTGCGAATCGCGAGGCGCAGTCAAAGGGGGAAATCCAGCGCCGGGAGGAAGCGATCGAACACCGCCAAGCAGAACTCGAGGAGCGGGAAGCGGCTCTCCGCGAGGACGAGGACCGGATTAAGAAGCGTCACGACGAACTTGATGCGGCTGAATCGGACCTGACCAGCCGCGCGAAGGGGGTCGAGGCGGACGCGAGGGGTCAGAAAGAATCCATCGCGCTGCAACGCAAGAGGCTGGAGGACTCGGCGACGAAACTTGCGTCTGAGAAAGAACGCGTCGCGGCGGAGCGCCGGGCGATCCTCAGTGACCGAGCCGAAACGGAGGCGCGCGCGGCAAAACTCAAGGACCGGGAAGGCCGAGCGGCGCGGGCGCACGCAGAAGTTGATCGTCGTCAGAAGGAACTTGCTCGAATCAAGGAAAACCTGAAGCGGATTCGGGAGGCGAGCAACGAGTGAACGGCATCATCACGCTGACCACCGACTTCGGGCCCGGCGAATACGTCGGCGCGATGAAGGGCGCGATTCTCTCCGTCGACCCGGAGGCGACGATCGTCGACATCGATCACAATATCCGACCTCATGACGTCCGACACGGAGCCTACGTCCTCTACTCGGCGGTTTCCTACTATCCGTTCGCGGCGCATGTCGGCGTGGTCGATCCAGGGGTGGGCACCAAGCGCCGTGCAATCCTGTGTGTGGCCGAAGGCGCGTTCCTGATCGGTCCCGACAACGGCCTCCTCATCCCGGCCGCTCGGCGGCTCGGCATCAAGGAGGTCCGAGAAATCACGAACCGCAAGCTCGGTCGTCCCGAACTCTCGGACACATTCCACGGCCGCGACCTGTTCGGGCCGGCGGCGGCCCACATGCTGTCCGGCGCGAAAGTGAAAGACGTCGGCCCCGTGATCCGCGATTTCGTGGATTTGGACTTCGGGAAGCCGGAGAAACGGCAAGGCGGCTTCGAGGGCGTCGTGATCACATACGATCGATTCGGGAACGTCGTGACGAACATCCCACGCTCCGTCGTCGAGAAGACCTGGTCCTTCGGGGATCGGCTCACGGTGACGGTGGGCGGCTACGAAATGACCATCCCTCTCTTACGGACGTACGGGTTGGTGCCCCCGGGGGAGCTGCTCGCCACGTTGTCGTCCAGCGGGTTCCTCGAGATTTCGCGGCGGGAAGCGAGCGCGGCGGCCCAGCTCGACGCGACGCCGGGAATGCCCGTCAACGTGGTGAAAGCGGATTCTCGGGCGTAGAGCCGACGCGCCGTCGCAGTTCGTCTCGGTCAGGCCCGATTCTCTCTCCGTGCGACGAGGGCCAGCAAAGACATATTTAGGCACGGATCCTTGCGCGGCCAGGATGGATTCACGGAAGATTCTTCTGATGATTTTCGACGGCCTCGGCGACCGTCCGCTCAATGAGCTCGGTCACAAGACGCCGCTCGAGGCCACGCCGAAGCCGAACTTGGACTGGTTCGCGTCGAACGGAGTGAATGGGCTCGTCGACCCGATTGCGCCGGGGATCGTCGCGGGGAGCGACACGAGCCACCTGGCGCTCTTCGGGTACGATCCGAAAGAGGTCTACACCGGCCGCGGTCCCTTTGAGGCCGCAGGCGTCGGAATCGAACTGAAGCCGGGCGACATCGCGTTTCGCGGGAACTTCGCCTCCGCAGATGAAGATCTCCGGCTGACCGACCGCCGCGCGGGACGAATCCGCGAGGGCACGGAGGACCTCGCGAAAGCGCTCGACGGCCTGAAACTCGGGAGGATCAAGGCGATTGTGCGCGCGGGGACCGACCACCGGGTCGCCGTGGTCCTACGGGGTCGCGGCCTGTCCCCCGAGGTCACCGATACGGATCCCCACGAGGCCGGGGAGACGATCCTCGACTCCGAAGCGCGGACGCCCGCGGCGAGGGCGACCGCGAAGGCGGTGAACGCGTTCACGAAACAGGCGTACAAGGTCCTGAAGGACCATCCCGTCAATCGCGCTCGCGCAGCGAAGGGAGAACCCCCGGCAAACACGGTCGTCCTCCGAGGGGCGGGCGTGTATCCGGAGCTCGTGCCCATCACGGAGCGCCTCCACCTCAAGGCCGTGGGCATCGCGGGCGTCGCGCTGATCCGCGGGATGTTCCGAACCGTCGGGATGGACGTCCTCGAAGTGCCTGGCGCGACGGGCGGCCTCGACACGAACATGATCGCGAAAGCCGACGCCGCCCTCGGAGCGCTGCGCAAATACGACCTCGTCGTGCTCCATGTGAAGGCCCCCGACTTGTGCGGTCACGACGGGAACGCCTCCGAGAAGATTCGCGTCATCGAGCGGCTCGACGCGATGATGGGACAAGTCAAGGCACGGCTTCCCGGCGAAATCGTGATCGCAATCACGGCGGACCACTCGACGCCCGTTGCATTGAAGGAGCACTCCGGGGATCCCGTCCCTCTCACCATCTTCGGTGAGGGGGTGCGCGTCGACGAGGTGCTGAGCTTCGACGAGCGCAGTATGGCGCACGGGGCCCTCGGACGAATCAGCGGCCAGGACGTCATGAACCTGCTCCTGAACGCCTCGAATCGCGCGAAGAAGTACGGCGCCTGAGGTCGCTCGCTCGACACCAGCCGCATCTAGGACGCGCCCATCAAAGCCTATATAGCATGAGGAGCTTGCGCCGCAAGTCCCGCCTCAGGGTGGATCACATGGCGCAGGTCGACCTCAGCTTTGTCATCCCGATCGCGATCCTCGCCGGCCTGGGCGGCGCGGCCGTCCTCGCCCGAGACGTCCTGCGGCGGGACACCGGCAACGACCAGATGCGGGAGATTGCGGGCGCGATCCAACAGGGTGCGCGAGCCTTCCTGCGTCGCCAGTACAAAGCGATCGGCGGGATAGCCGGCGGGCTGGCCGTCGTCTTCGCGGTTGCCCTCGGACTGCAAGGGGGATGGCAGGCGGGCCTGAAGACGGCGTTCGCCTTCGGGCTCGGCGCGGGTTTCTCGGCGTTGTCCGGGTTCATCGGGATGCACATCTCGATCCGATCCAACGTTCGGTCGGCCGCCGGATCCCTGAAGTCCGTCAACGAAGCCCTCGTCACGGCGCTCCGAGGAGGGGCGGTGTCGGGCCTCTCGATCGTCGCGATGTCCCTCGCGGGCATCTCGATCCTGTACTACGGATACGGCTCCGGTGTCCCAGCGACGGAGGCGGACCAAGGCCGGCTCATCCTCTCCATCGTGGCGTTCGGCTTCGGAGCGAGCCTCGTCGCCCTCTTCGCCCAGCTCGGCGGAGGGATCTACACAAAGGCGGCCGACGTCGGTGCGGACCTGGTTGGGAAAGTCGAGAGCGGGATCCCGGAAGACGATCCGCGAAACCCCGCGGTGATCGCAGACCTCGTCGGGGACAATGTCGGCGATTGTGCGGGCCGCGGGGCGGACCTGTTCGAATCGACCGCGGCCGAGAATATCGGAGCGATGGTCCTCGGGGTGCTGTTGTTCGGGTATTTCGGGATCGCGGGGATCATCTTCCCGCTCGTCGCTCGCGGATTCGGAGTCATCGCCTCGATTGTTGGCGTGTACGTCGTGCGGGCCCGAGAGGAAGAGTCCCCCATGGCGGCGCTCAACCGCGGATACCTCGTGACGACAATCGTCGCCGCAATCCTGTTCGCGGTCGCGGCGTGGGCCATGCTCCAGCCGCCCGCCGCGAGTGGCGCGGACCCATGGACCTGGCTGCGATATTGGTTCTGCGGCCTCGCGGGCATGGTCACTGCCTTCCTCTACGTGTGGATCACCCAGTACTACACGGAGGCGCGATACCGGCCCGTCAAGGAGATCGCCCGAGCCTCGGAGACCGGCCCGGCGACGAACATCATCTCGGGCTTCTCGGTGGGCCTCGAGGCCACATGGCTTCCCGTCCTCGTCGTGTCCGGCGCGCTCCTGATCTCCTACTGGCTTGGACAATCGACCGCGATTCCGGGCGGCGGGCTCTACGGGACCGCGATTGCGACGATGGGGATGCTCTCGACCGCCGCATACATCCTCGCGATGGACACGTTCGGGCCGATTGTGGACAACGGTGCCGGGATCGTCCAGATGTCCGGGATGTCGGAAGAGGCGCGTCGGAACATGGACAAGCTCGACGCGGCAGGGAACACGACGAAAGCCCTCACGAAAGGGTACGCGGTCGGGAGCGCCGCCCTTGCGGCTTTCCTCCTGTTCAACGCGTACCTGAAGGAAGCGGCGCCGCCCGGCGTAGTGCTCGGCGTCGACATGGCCCATCCCGAGACCTTCCTCGGTGGTTTCATCGGGGCCGCACTCGTCTTCCTGTTCACGGCGTACGCGATTCGCGCGGTCGGTCGAGCCGCTTGGGCGATCATCAAGGACGTCCGAGACCAGTTCCGGGAAAACCCGGGCATCATGACAGGCGCATCCAAGCCGGACTACGCCCGGTCCGTGGACATCGTGACGAAGAGCGCGCTGAAAGAGATGATCGTTCCGGGGCTCCTCGCAGTCGCGACGCCGATCGCGGTGGGCATTTTCTTCCGATTCGTTCGGGTGACGCCCGGGCTCGCCGCCGGGGAGCCGCTCGGAGGGACGCTCATGGTCGGAACCATTGCGGGAGTCCTTATGGCGCTCGTGCTCAACACGGGCGGGGGAGCGTGGGACAACGCGAAGAAGTTCATCGAGGCGGGCAACCTCGGAGGAAAGGGGAGCGCCACGCATAAGGCCGCGGTCGTCGGCGACACGGTGGGCGATCCGTTCAAGGACACCGCGGGACCGTCGCTGCACATCCTAGTGAAACTTCTCTCGACGATCACGCTCGTGATCGCCCCTTTGCTCGTCTGATCAGGTTTTCCGGTTTAGGCCACCGTTTCTCCTAGAGCTGTACACCGCGCCTAGTGACCCGCAAAGGGTTATATGTCGTACTTGAGATGCGCCGCTCGGAGGAGGTCGGTTGGCAGGCCAATCAGGGCCGTCGCTTGGCGCGCCGCCTACGACGGAACAGCAGCTGGGGGCTCGGAGTCCGCGCAGAAGGATCATCGTGGCAATCATTGCGGTTGTCATCATCCTCGCGGGCGTCGTCATCGCCATCCAGCTGACGAGGCCAACAACATGTGCGCTTTCGTCCACGAACCCGCTCCTCTTCGACCAGCCTGAGGCGCCAGACACGCTCGACCCCCAAGTCACGTTCTCGACCCCTGGATGGGGCGCGGTGCAGCAAGTGTACCAAACTTTGGTCATGTACAACGGGACCGACTATCAGACCTTCCTGCCGGTGCTCGCCAAGGACTGGACCGTTTCGTCCGACCGATTCAATTACACCTTTCCCCTTCGAACGGGAATTCGCTTCTCGAACGGGGACCCGGTGAACGCGTACACGATGTGGTTCAGTCTGTACCGGACCATCGTCATCAACCAGCCTCCGGAGTTCATCTTGGGGCAGAATTTCTACCTGCCGGGGCTCAGCAATCTCACGGCGACCCCGCAAGAGATTCGTCGCGTGACGACGACCATGACGACTGCGCTCAACACATGGAACTTCGCCGCGCCGACGACGACTCAGATCGCGTATATGAAGGCCTCCGGCCAGTCGTTCCAGGTCGTCGACAATCTGACTCTGAAAGTCAACCTTGGATATGGATACCTGGGCGCCGTCCCGTACTCGTACGTCCTATCGACCCTTGCCGCCCCCGTCTCCGCTGCCGTTGACCCGGCCGTCGTCCAAAGCAACGGCGGCGTAACGGCCAACACGGCGAACAGCTGGATGCAAGCGAACATGGTCGGTAGTGGGCCGTATGTGCTCACGGCGTACACCCCGGACGTCGGCCCCATGGTCCTCAGCCCGAGCACGACCTATTGGGGCGCATCCGCCGCGGCGGCGGAACCTTGGAACAATATCCTCCAGCCCGCGAAGTCCAAGATTCAACTGAATTACCAGGGCACGACACAGACCGAAGTCCAGGACCTGAAGTCGGGAGCCGTTGCGGGGGTTTCCCTCGCCTACGCCGGACCGTCCACCGTGAACGAACTCAAAGGGTCGTCCTGCGTCACGGTGAGGGCGCTCGACACCGTGTACAGCTCGACGGCCGGCGGATGGTGGATCTACATGAACCAGAACACTCCACCGTTCAACAACACGTTCGTGCGCCAAGCTGTCGTTCACGCGATCAACTACGACGAGATCATCAACGTGGCATTCGGCGGATATGCCACCCGCTGGGTTGGCCCCGTCCCTCCGGGATACCCGAATTACAACCCGGTCAATGTCCCGCTCTACCCGTACAACCTGAACCTGGCTCGGCAAGAGATGAACAACTCGCCATGGCCTCTTACCCCCACAGGCGGAGGGTTCCCCGGGACGTTGAACTACGAGTACATCAAGCTCGGCGATTGGGCAACGGTGGCCACGTTACTCCAGACCGATCTCGCGAAGATCGGGATCAAAATCAATCCGGTCGGAATTCCGTTGGACACCTTGTATGCCCTCCAAGTGGTGGATAGCAACGGAGTTTGCACTTCCCAGGCGGTCCCGAACCAGTACGGCGGACCGTTCCCGATCGGGCAGGAGTTCTACACCTCGGATTACATTTCGCCGGACGACTGGACCCAGAACAATGCGATCAGCTATGGCAGCGCGAACGCTTGCATGTCCGGCTATAACAATGCGACGATGGATCAGCTCGTGCTTGATGCCGCAGGCAACCCTTCGAACGCGACTGCCGACTACACCAAGATGGTCCAGCTGATGCACGACAACTACACGAATGCGTGGCTTGTCGTCCCACAGCAATTTGCGATTTACAACCCGCGGCTCCAAGGAGTCGTCTCGAACCCAATGGGAAGCGCCCTTCCGTTCACGATGATGTTCAATACCGAGTTCGCGGGATGACGTAGGGAACGGACCAGGCATCGTCCGAGACCCGAATCGAAAGGATCGGGACTCAGCGCCAAGGAAAACATCCCTTGGGGGACCGGGTCGCGGGTATTGTCGAAGGCGCTACGGAAGTACCGGCGCCTCCCCAATGAGCTCATCGGGGGGGATCTCTCCAATCTCCTCGACGCGGTGACACGCCACCCATTGGTCGGGGGACTTCGGGAGAATTCGGAGAAGGGGTTCCTCCGTTCGGCATCGGTCAATCACGAAGGGACACCGACCCGCAAATCGGCATCCTGGGGGCGGGCTGATTAGGGTCGGCACCTCGCCCGAAACGCGATAGCGGGCGCCCCTCCGACGCACCTCGGGGACGGGAAGGGCTGCGAGGAGCGCCTTCGTGTACGGATGGAGCGGGTGTTCAAGGACCTGGCGCACGGGGCCGACCTCAGCGAGCTTGCCGAGGTACATGACGGCCACCCGGTCGGCGACGTAACGGACGGCGGCCACGTTGTGAGTGATCAGCAGGTAGGAAAACCCGAACTCCTCTTGCAAGGCAACGAGCCGGTTGAGAACCTGCGCCTGGACCGCCACATCGAGAGCACTTGTCGGTTCATCCAAAACGATGAGTTTTGGGCGCAGACTCAACGCCCTCGCCAAGGACAATCGTTGCCGACCTCCCCCCGAAAACTCATGGGGATAGAGCTCCAGCGATCCGCTCGGCAGACCCACGCTCGGAAGGATTTCCGCGACCCGAGCACGAATCTCGGACTTCGTGGCCTTCTCCTGTGCGAGGATCGGCTCCCCCACAATTTGCCACGCCCGCATCCTCGGATCGAGCGAGCCCACAGGGTCTTGGAAGACCACCTGTACTTTCCTCCTCCACGAGCGGAGCTCCTTCCCCGCGAGGTGGGAGATATCACGTCCCTCGAACCGGATAGTTCCGCCCGTCGGCTCGAAGAGTCGAGCGATGAGCCAGCCGAGAGTCGTTTTTCCCGATCCGGATTCGCCAATCAGCCCGAGTGACTCGCCGCGGCCGATCGTGAAGGAGACTCCGTCGACCGCGTGGATCGATCGTCGCTCGCGGCGGGTGAGGGTGTCCGTGAGCGACTGAGTCAGCGGAAAGTGCTTCGTGACACTGTCAGCCTCCACGAGGAACGCCGTCATGGGATGCCCGGCACCTCTTCGCTGTAGTAACAGGCCGCGAGGTGCTCGGAACCGGCGGCGTCCACGGCTTCGGTCAGCTTCGGTCCCGGGTCCTTCGTACAGTCCGCGCGGGCTAGAACGCAGCGGGGGTGGAACGGGCAACCTCGGGGCAACCGAGAAAGGTTCGGGACGGATCCGGGTAGCGACGGAAGGGGGCCCTCCGCTTTGTATTTGTTCGGCGCGGACCGCAAAAGGCCCTTCGTGTACGGGTGTCTTGGGTCGCGATACACTTGATCGACGGGCCCAAGTTCGACGAGATGACCTGCATACATGACACCCACGTCGTCCGCCATCTCCGCGATCACCCCGAGATCGTGGCTGATGAACAGGATCGAGGTCCGGATTTCAGTCATGAGTTCCTTCATCAGGGTTAGCACTTGCGCCTGGATCGTGATGTCGAGGGCGCTCGTCGGTTCATCCGCGATGAGGAGAGAGGGTCTCCCGCTGAGGGCGATGGCAATCATGACCCGCTGCCGCATGCCTCCGGACAGTTCGTGGGGATACAGATTGAGAATGGTCTCCGGGTCATTTATCCGCACCAGTTTCAGGTACTCGAGGACCGTTGCACGGAGATCCTGGGCGTCCCTCGAAAACCTTAGCCGTTTTGACGCGGGCCCCCTGGAGGGGACCAAAGGTTTCAGCAAGACCTCCCCAACGTTCGGCGTTTTGGGTTTCGAGTAATCGAACGGCTCCTGTTGAGAAACCAGTCCGGGTGCTTGTCCTGACTCTCGCAGCTTCCGGATCTGGATCGCCTCTGCGACCTGATCGTAGATCCGGTAGGCGGGGTTGAGGGAGTTGATGGGCTCTTGAAACACCATGCTGATTCCGGTCCCTCGCACGCGTGGCAACTGCCACCGCGGAAGCTTCAGGAGATCGATTCCTCGGAAGCGGACGCTCCCCGACCGGATTCGGGCTGGCGGCTCCTGGAGGAGGCGCGGAATTGCGTGGGCGAGCGTGCTCTTTCCGCAACCCGTCTCGCCGACGATTCCCAAGACGCGCCCCGGATGGAGTTCGAAGGAGACATCCTGCACGGCATGGAACGAACCTGCCCCAACCTCATAATCGACGGATAGGCGCTCGACCTGGAGCACCGGCTCGGTCACAGGGTTTCCCTCGACGGGACCGCCCCGGCTTTGTACCTCGGGATCCGGCTCATGCCTCTCCCAGGGCCGCAGGGGCAGCGACCGTTGTGGGGACGGCGGCTTGGGCCAACGCGCGCCGGCTCCGGGGATCGAGGACGTCTCGAAGTCCGTCTCCGAGGAGGCTGAAGGCGAGGACTGTCACGAAGATCGCGCCTCCGGCCGCCAGGATCGTCCACGGAGCGATTCCCATCAGGTTCTGAGTCTGGTAGTACTCCACCATGTTTCCCCACTCGGGGACATCGAGCGGAACGCCAATCCCGATGAAGGAAATCGTCGAGAAGGTCACGAGCACGGTCCCGACGTCAAGGGTGTAGTAGACGGTGACCGGCTCGAGGATGTTCCGGATGACATGGCGAATCAAGATGCGCAGGTCGGATACCCCTGCGGCTTTGGCCGCGGTGACATAGGGCTGATGCTTCACGACCAGAACCTCCCCGCGGACAAGCCGAACATAGTATGGCCACCAAGTAAGCAGAATCGCGAGCACGGAGGGGAGGGTGCCCCGGCCCAGGGTCGCTGCGATGGCCAGGGCAAGCACCAGGCTCGGAAATGCCAGGAAGATGTCGGTTAGTCGCAAGATGGTAACCGAAATGGCACCCCTGACCGTCCTGGGTTGGTCCCAATAGCCTGCAGCGAGTCCAAGGGCTCCGCCGAGGAGGGCCGCGAACGCGGTCACGGCAAACCCGATCGCGAGGTCGAGCGGGAGGGCCGCCATCACGCGGGACAACATGTCGCGGCCGAGATTGTCCGTCCCGAGCAGGTGATCAGTCGAAGGGGGGAGCGTGCAGGTCGGGTACGAAAAATTTCCCGTGGTAACAATCCGAGTGGGACAGGGGGACGGATAGAAGTTCGGGCCGTACGGGAGGATCGACACCGGATGTCCGACCAAGGCTTGGCTAATTGGCGGAAGGAGGACGACGAGGGCAGCCACCGTCACGATGAAGACAACCATCACGAAACCCACGAGGGTCAAGGGATTCGCCCTCATGATTCGGAGGAATCCGCGCAAACCCGGGCGCACGTGCCGAAGCTGCGAGGTCAACCACTTTCGCTCGCGCGATAGCCAGCCGGCTGGTTGGGAGGCCCCCGCATCGCCGGCCATTTAGCGCCACTCTACCCGGGGGTCGAGGAGGCCGTAAAGCACGTCGGCAACCAGGTTCGCGAGGACCACGCCTAACGCGAAAACGATGACGATGCCGATGGTCTCGGCGAATTCGTACCCGATGATCGCGTTGAAAGCGAACGTGCCGATCCCCGGCCACCGGAAGATGTTTTCGATGACCACGGTTCCCGACAGAAGCCCTCCCGCGGCAATGCCGAGGACCGTCGTCGTCGAGATCAGGGCATTTCGGAGGGCGTGGCGATAGAGCACCCAGAAGTTCGTGAGACCTTTCATGCGAGCGGTCTTAACGAAATCCATGGGCAGGATCTCTAGCATCGAACCTCGTGTCATCCGGGTGGCGATGCCCATGTTGAGGAACGCGAGGGCCGTTGCGGGGAGGATCAGGTGAAGGATTGCGTCCGCGAGCGCGCCGGGATCGAGATGGATGATCGCGTCGAGGACGGACATATGAACAATCTCCCATCCAGGCGGTTTCGCGCTGCTGAAATTGCCCGTGTATGGCAGACCGAGCGCGGGTCCGACGACGATTGCAAGGATGAGGCCCCCGAGATACGTCGGCGTGGCCCAGCCGCTCAAATAGAATGTGCGGACGAGGTGATCCGGCCAGCGACCGGCTCCGTTGGCAGCGACGACTCCTAGCGGAATGCCCAGTACCACCATCAAGAGGAGGGACGCGAACACGAGCTCGAGCGTCTCGGGGAACGCCCGGAGGATCGAGGGCAGGACCGGCTGTTGAACCGAATTCGTCCCCCAATTGCCAGAAATGAGGTTCTGGAGATAGGTCGTGTATTGGACCGAGAGCGGTTTGTCGAATCCGAAGGTAACCACGCACGCCTGGACCGCCCCCGGAGTCCGGGCCTTGGTCCACGCCGCGCAAGGGTTTGGCACGGCGACATGCGTGAAGAAGAAGGTGATTGTGACAACGCCGAAGAGGACGGGCACGAGTTGGAGCAGGCGCTTCCCGACGAAAATAACCAAATCGCTGCGGTTTCGACCCAAAGACAATCAATCCTCGGGATTGCGATTCATGCCTTGTTTCTCCCTTCTCGCATCGCGGGAATCATGCACGCGCAGTTCCTACGCATCCGAACTGGCACGGCTCGTCGTGGTAACTTGGGAGGCCGCATAAACTTACGGAAGTATCGTACTCGGGTTTCTTCTCGGTCCTCGCCAAATTTCCGCGATCCGGTTGCTGAGGCGCCGGAATCTCGCGCCTAGGCGGACGCCCTCAGCGGGCTAAAATCCTAAATACGAGGATCCTTCTCGCCACCCCGCCGGTTTTCATGTACCAACGGGTCCAGCGGGAGGACACCGTCCGGATCCCGCCCGAGCGGCTCGGCGAGGACATCGATGCGGTCGCGCGGGAACTCACGCGCACGACCTTGGAAGGCAAGATCGGGGCCGACAAGACCCTGACCTTGATCGCGAGCAACATCGAGCGGGTCGGGGAAGGGCGGATCGTCCACGGCGATGGCGCGGTTTACCAACGCGTCCGGTACGACGCCCTCGTGTTCGCGCCGACCCTTCAGGAGATCGTCGAGGGAACCGTCGTGGAAATCCTTAAATTCGGCGCTTTCGTGCGATTCGGTCCTCTGGACGGCCTGCTGCACATTTCGCAGGTCATGGACGACCGCGTGGACGTCGACGAAGAAGGCCAGCGACTCATCGGGAAGGACACGAAGCGCGACTTGCGGATCGGGGACAAGGTCCGCACGCGAATCGTGGCCGTCTCCCTGAACGAACGCGCCCCGCGGGAGTCGAAAATCGGATTGACGATGCGCCAGCCCGCGCTCGGCAAGCTCGATTGGATCGAGGAAGACCGCGCGAAGGCGGAAGGCCGCGTCCGGAAGAGGAAAGGGTAGAATCATGGTGGTAAAGGTCCCGAAGGCGTGTAAGAACTGTGGGCACATCACGGACGATGACAAGTGCCCCCTGTGCGGCGGCGAGACGTCGAAAGACTGGCAAGGCTACGTGATCATCGTCGATCACCCGCGGTCCGAAATCGCGAAGAAGATGGGCATCCATGTCAACGGGAAGTTCGCCCTCCGCGTTCGATGAATTCGCGAACGCGACGCTGCGTCTCCCCGAATCCCTGCGCGAATATCTCCGATGGCCGATGGGCGCGCTCGTGCACGGGGCGAGCGTCCTCCCGACGATCGGCGCCGCGAGTCCCGTGGTGACGGTCGGCGACTTCTGCACCCTCGACCTCGTCGCCCGCGGACGAACGCCGGACATCTGCGTCGTCGATTTCAAGACGAAACGCCAGGAGGACCCGGAGCTGCGGGAAGCGCTCGCCCGGATCGGCTCGAAGGTGATGCGGCTGACGAACCCCGCGGCAACGATCATGCCGGACGCGTGGCGCGTCGTGTCCGAAGCCTTTAAGGCGGACGAGCGGGTACGCGTCGAAGTCCGAGGCGAAGAGGACCTTCTCGCCCTCGTCTGCATCGCCCTCGCACCCGCGTCCGCGGCGGTCCTGTACGGCCTGCCGTCCCAGGGCGTCGTGGTCGTGCGGGCCGACGACGCCGCGAAGTCACGGGTCCACGACGTCCTCCGACGGATGGAGCATTAATCCATGCAGCTCGAGGTCCTCCAGAAGAAGGAGAACCCGCTCCTGAAGCGGGTCGAGGTCACATTCAAGGCGATCCACAAGGCCGAGCCGACGCCGACGCGGGACGCTCTCCGCGCGTTCTTGGCGAAGGAACTCAACGC
>WNEY01000147.1_pt1 | contig 36826 bp, 31 predicted proteins | sample 5400531 | NCBI WGS metagenome assembly WNEY01 (sample SAMN13153338, study PRJNA577476) | soil metagenome | isolation source: 200 cm saprolite under Douglas fir tree site 1 | place: USA:California | collected 2015-04-18 | reverse complement strand
GGGATTCCGGACGAGTCCGTGACGCAGATTCTGCCCGCCCTCGATCCGGCGTTGCTCGGATCCCTCCCGACTCGAGAAGAGGCGCGACGGCGCCTGCACCTTCCCGAGCGGGCTCCGGTCGTCTTGTTCGTCGGGAACTACTCCCCCTGGAAAGGGGTCGAGAGCCTGCTTCATGCGATGGCGGACATCCGAGCGTCGAACCCGGACGCCATCCTCGTCACCGCCTGGGGGGAACCGTACGAGTGGGACGGAAACCGGCGGGACGACGTCCTCGGTCTCATCGAACGCCTCGGCCTGGACGCTGCCGTGCGTCAGGTGGGGATCGTGCCGGATGTGGAGACGCTCCTCCGGGCCGCGGACCTCCTCGTATCCCCGTTCGAATGCACCTGCAAGGTCTTGGACTACCCGTTGTCGATCTTGGAGGCGATGGCGTGCGAGCGGCCCGTCATCTCGACGAACGTGGGAGGGATTCCAGAACTCTTGGACGGCGGCGAGCGGGGAATCGTCGTGGAGCCCCGAGACACCGCGGCCCTGGTTCGAGCGATTCGCGCGATCCTGGAGGACGGTTCAAGGGCTCAGGCAATCGGACGCTCGGGGGCTCGTTGGGTCCGGGACCGCGCAGGGCCTGAGACGGTCCTCGCCTCGGTCATGTCCGTGTATGGCGAGGTGGGTGCGTGAGGACGCGAATCGTCGCCCTCGTCGGAGCCGACGGAGCGGGGAAGAGTACCCAGGCCGAACGACTCGCGAACCGGCTTCAGGCGTCAGGCCACCGGACCCGCCGTGTACGTCCGGTGTTCCTCCTGTTCGATCCGTGGAAGCTTGGGACTTCTCCCGAGCGCGGGCTGAGCCCTCGGCGCGCGCGGCTGCACGGCTTCGCAGATGGGGGGAACGCCTACCGAAGCAAGACAGCGCTCCGAGCCCTTGCGGGGTATCTCTACGCGATCCTTTGCTATGCGTACCTTCGCACCTTCCTCCGAAAGGAAGAGTACGTCGTGTGCGACCGATACTTCTACCAATACTTCTACGACGTCTCGGGACCGTGGGCGGCGACGTTCGCCCGATCGTTCCCTCGCCCCGACGTCGTGTATTGGCTCGACGCGCCGGCGAATCTGCTTCGGTCGCGGATCGACAAGCTTCCGAACGGGCATGAGCCCCATGATTACCTGGATGCGGTCGTCAGGTACTACCGAGCCGTGGCTCCGTACCTCGGGTTCGTCCAGATCGACGCAAGCGCGGCTGCGGGAATCGTCGAAGAGACCATCTGGAACAATCTCATGCGGAGGGCGGGACCATTCGAGGCGTGAACCCCCTGCCGTTCCAACTCGTCCTCTCAGCGGTCGAGCCGCTCGGCGAGGACTCCTCGTTCCCGGAGGACGGAATCGACCCCGACGTGTTCAACGACGCAATCCGCATCGCCTGGAAGAACGGCCTCTACTACGCGTTCCTCAAGAGGTACCTCGACTCCGGGCACCGGCTGCCTCCGAACGAACATGTGCGATGGGAGGCGCAGTACCACGGGATCGTCGGCTTGCAAGCCAGCCTCGACGCGCTTGCCGACACCTCCCAGAGCGCCGGGATTGAATTCCTCCTCATCAAGAACATTCAGACGATCGAGCATGTGCCGAGGGATCTCGACATCTTCGTTCGAGAGTCCGACCGAGCGGTCTTTCTCGATCGTCTCCGAGAGGAGGGATTCGAGTTCGTCTACAACGACGGTTCGGAAATCTCCCTCGCGCGGCCCGGATCGATGCGCGTAGACGTTTACAGCCGAATCCACTACCTGGGCAAGGACTTCGTCGACGCGCCCTACCTCTTCGATTCGATGACGGCGACCCGGATTCACGAACGAGACATCCCCGGCCTCTCGTTTGAGGCGGCATTCTTGGTCAACTCCGTCCACGGAATCTTCGGGCACGGGGCGATCTCGCTCTTGGACTTCCTCGACCTCTGCAACTTGCAGGTCCGCGGGAAGGACGACAGCGGCTTCCGGGATCGGGCGGTTTCGTTCGGTTGGGCTGGCGTCTACGATCTTTGGGCGGAGCGCCTCGCCGGCCTCAACGCGGACGTGTTCCAGCGTCACATCCCGGTCGAGTTCCCGCACCGGATCGATTCACGGTTTGTGCTTCAGGCCGCCGCGCAGCTCGACGGCACCGAGTTCACGTCCCGAGACCGGGTCGCGCTTCGAGCGTCGCTCGCGTGGGACCGCCTCGTCCTCCTGGCGGAGACGACCGGAATCCAAGACCGATTGGTGCGGTCGTCCCTCGCACGTGGTTTGGCAAACGCGGCCGGCCATCGGCTTCGAACGTTCCGGGGGGACCGGAAGAACTACCTGCGGGCCATCAAGCGGTCCGGAGAAGGTGGATAGGATGCGGGTCCTGCTCGTCTCATCCATGTTCCCACCGTACTGCGAAGGCGGCGTGAGCTCCCACTTGCGCGATCTCGCGAGCGGCTTGACGGCCCACGGTCACGCGGTGACGATCTTCTCCAGCCGGCGCGGGAAGCCGGTCCACGAGAGGGAGGACACCTTCGCCCCGCCGAACGTGACGGTAATCTACGCGCCCGATTTCGCGCGGATGTTCCTGCGGATCGGACGGCTCGTCCGCCGCGGTCGATTTGACATCGTTCACTTCCATTGCTTCAACGCCCTCGCCCTCGCGGCGGTGGTCCGGGGAGGTGGAGCCGCGTCGGTCTTCACAATCCACTCGGACACGGCGAACTACTTCGCCTCGGTGGGCGGCTGGACGTCGCGGTTCCATCCCGGGTTCCTTGCGCTCCGCGCCTTCGAGCGGATCTCGGCGGGCCTGCCCGACCGGACGATCGCGGTGTCCCGCCGAATGAAGGACTACGCCGAAGCCACGGGTCACCGGAACGTGACGGTGATCCCGAACGCAGTGGACGCCAGCTACTGGTCTCCCGGAGGAGACGGGGGCGGACCGTCGATGCGCTCCATCCTCGTCCCGCGAATGCACGTGCCGAAGAACGGGATCGAGTACGCGATCGAGGCGATGAAGAAGATTGCGGAGCGGATCCCCGACACGAGGCTCCTCTTGACCGGCGACGGCCCCTTGCGTCCCGAACTCGAACGGCTGGCCGCGGGACTCGGCCCCGACCGGGTACGCTTCCTTGGCCTCGTCTCTCGGGAAGAGATGCGGGAGCTGTATCGGGAGGCGGACGTTGTCACCCTCCCGTCGATCACCTCCGCCGGAACGCAGGAGACGTTTGGCATCGCGGCGCTCGAGGCGATGGCGAGCGAGAAGCCCGTGATCGCGACCGATGTCGGCGGCCTGCCAGAACTCATCCGGAACGGACAAGACGGCATCGTAATCCGAGAACGGGATTCCGAGGCGCTCGCGAACGCGGCGATCCGCCTCCTAACGGACAAAGATCTGGCCCGGGCGTTGGGGCGCGAGGGAAGGAACCGCGTCTTGCGCGAGTTCGGGGTTTCGCAGTGGGCGGAGCGGGTGCTGGATGTCTACCGCGACGCTGTGGATCATAGGGCCGGGCTTGATGTATCCCGGGACGCTTGAGGGCGTCCATGTCGGCGCGATTCGCCCGGGGCCTTGCAACCCTCACGCTCGTCGGCGGGATCGCCGGAACGGGGCTGCTCGCCCGGGTGGGAGTCTTCTCGACGATCTTCTTGGTCGTTGCGCTGACCTTGGGCGCTGCCGCCTACCTGATTGCAACGAGGCGGAAACCGCTCGAGACGGAAACCGACGCCGTCCCGATCCCGGATGCTCTTCGGAAGCGAATCCTTCGGCTGACCGCGGTCTTGTTTTTCCTGTTCACCGCCGGCAGCTTGTTCGTGCTTAGGTCCGAAAACTACGGGAAGCCCCTGGCGTACTTCGGGTTCATGGCCGCAAGCGCCGCCGTGATCGCGCTCCGAATCGGGCTCCTCGGTTCCACGAAGGAGGTTCCTGTGACCCTTGGGATGATCATGCTGGTCGCCCTGAATTTCTTCGGGTCCGATCAAGTCGTGTTCCCACTGGGGATCGGTGGGGCAGACGCCAGCACGCACATCCAGTTTCTCGTCAATCCGATCGTTCAGACCGGGTTCCTGCCTCCGACGAACCCGTGTGGCCTCGTGTACGGGACGTTCCCGGCGCATCACGTCTTCGTCGCCATGACCGCGATCCTGACCGGATCGGACCCGACGCGGACGTACTACAGCTTGGGCGCCCTGGTCATGACGGCTCCCGTCCTGGTCGCCTTCCTCATCGGCCGGTCGCTCTTTGGGGCGCGCATCGGGCTCCTTGCGGCCCTTGTCCTCTCCGGTTCGAGCTACTTCATTTTCTGGGCCGCGCACGACGCACCCCTGAGCTTCGCGGTCCCGCTGGTCGGGTTCCTGCTCCTTTCGTTCTTGACGATGCTGCGGGGGCCCAATGTTCGGATGATCTTTGTGGCGGGGTTGTTCGCGGTGGCGCTCGTCCTTACTCACCCGTACTCGACCATCATCTTCGGATTCCTCCTCTTCGGGCTCCTCCTCGGCCAACTTGCGGTGAGGCACCACCCGACCCGGTGGCCTTGGGGCACTCGAATCGTGAGCGTTTCGTTCGCCTACACGCTTCTGATTTATTGGTCGAACTTCACCTGCCTGATGACGAAGTCGTTCCAGCTCACCCACCAATACTGGAACCTCCTGTTGGGAGAGGCGCAGGTTCCATCGGGCAGGGTCTACAACAGCCTCCCGCTCAGCTTGATTTTCATCAACACGGCGGGAGACTCCATCCTCCAGTTCCTCGTGATCGTGGGGTTCTTCGCGGTACTCGCGCGCGGCCCGAGTCGGCGGATGATGATGATCCTGGCTCCGACGATCACGCTGTTCTTCGTCTCCGTGGTCGGACTCATCGTCCCGCTCACCTACCTCTCTCCGAACCGCATCTACGTCTTCCTCCAGTTCATCGGATTCGCGCCGCTCGCGGCCCTCGCGATCCGAAGCCTCGTGGCGTTGAACCGCCTGCCGTCCCGACGACCCGAATGGGTCCGGGCCGGCTTAGGCGCGGTGGTGGTGGCGTGCTTCGTCTTCGCGTCATCGGCGAGCACGATCGCCGGGTTCGAGACGAGCCCGTTCGTCGGCAACCAAGCTTACGTCAAAATCTACGAAACGCCGTACGAAGTCGTCTCCGCGGACTGGCTGTGCACTCACACAACCGGGCCTGTTTCGATTAAGATGTCCCAGAGCATGTTCGGGTTAGACCGCTACGCGGTTCGGCGGTGCATCACGCCGGCAGGGGGCTTCCTCAGTGACCTCCCGATCCGACCGGACGACAGAATCGACACAGCATCGCTGAACCCCGGCGCCTTCCTCTGGTTCTCGCGCTACGACATGGCGCCGGGCTTCGAGAGGGGGCTCGCGGGACCGAACGTCTTCGGTTCTGGCATCATCACCCGCTTGAAGGCGAACGCGGACGCAGACCTCGCGGTCTACGATCGGCTCTATGACAATGGGCGCGTGCAAGTTTATCTGGTCACGGGTTAACTTCGTTCTTGAGGGCCGCCAGAGACGTTGGAGGGATTAGTGCGGATCGATTGGAGGTTGCGCTCTTCTTTCCCCGACTCATGGTCCATAGCGGGGGAGTCGAACGAACCCTAAAGGTCGTCGAGTACGCGCACCGAGCGGACCTCCATTTTACCGCGTTCGTCTCGTCCGATGTCATCCGGGACGATGAGGTCCAGCGTCGACTGCTGAGCCTCGAGAGAAGTGGCCACCTCGCGCTCCGGGAACTCGGGACGGACCTCGCCTCCCTCCCTCGCTTTGATGCCGCGGTCATCCCGAGCGAATTCTGGATTCCCGCCCTCCGCCGGATCCGGGCAGAGGGCATTCGCGCGCCCGTCTTCATCGAATTCCACCAGCTCCCGTACATCGGGACGTTCGACGTCCTCAAGGCGGTCGGGGTCGACGACCCCGGAACGATCGATCTCGTCCGGTTCCCGTTCGTCTCCTCGAAGTTCCTGGGAGACGGCGTCCCGTTTTTCGCGTTCCAGATCGTTGCCTGCGTTGCCTCCGTGCGGTCCCTCTCCCGCTTTCGCGACGCCAATGTCATGGCTGTCACCCCGGTCACCGCCAAGAACCTCGCTTCCCTGGGCTATCGGAAGCGGCTCTTCGTCCCAGAGGTCCATGTCGGAATCGAGCCGGACGCGACTCGAGCGTCTACAGATCCCGAACCACCGCGATATGACGGCGTGTACGTCGGTCGGTTCCACCCGCACAAGGGGTTCCTCGACCTCCCTCTCATCGTGGCGCACATGAACCGGGCGCTCGGCCGGGACGTCAATATCGCGGTCTGCGGAAGCCCCCAATTCCCGCGGCATCTCGCGCTCTTCGAGCGCCGAGTCCGCGCGCTCGGGGTCGAGAAGAATCTGACAATGCTTCGATGGCTGTCTCGCGACGACCTGTACGCGACGATCCGTCGGTCCAAAGTGCTCCTCTATCCGAGCTACGTCGATGCATTCTCGATTACTGTGCTGGAGAGTCTGTATCTCGGGGTCCCCGTCCTCGCCTACGGAATCGACGCGTTGCGGCTCATTTGGGCCGACCGCCTCGGCGTGTATCTCTCGCCCGTTGGGAATCCGGCCGCGCTCGCGCAGCGCTACGCCGAGCTCGACCGGATGGAAGAGTTCGGGAGTATCCGTCCCGGGATGAGGCGACAGGTTGAATCCCTGAGACAGGAGTTCACATGGGAGCGCGCCGTCGAACAAGAACGCGCGTTCCTCGACGGGGCGGCCTCATGACGGGAGCGACGCTCGTGGTCGTGCGCGGACGTGATGATCGGATTGAGTTGAGGACGCATGCCGGAACCTGAATCCTCCGAGGCCGGACACGACCTGGTGGATTGCGGCGGGAACCGTTAAAGCTCTCGTCATCCATCGTTACCGGTCAGCGGGGGAGGACGTGGGCGTCCGTTTCACGAGGCTGAGTCGGGTCCTCTCCGTCTCGAAGTCTCCGCTGTTCCGCAACTCCTACTTCCTGCTCGCTCGGACATTCGTGGCCTATTCTTTGGGATTCTTCTTCTGGCTCGTCGTGGCCCGGTCCTACTCGGAAAAGACCGTGGGCATCGCGGCGGCGCTCCTCAGCACGCTTCTCCTGCTCGCCCGCGGGTCCGCGCTCGGCCTTCCGACCGGCCTTCTCCGGTTTCTGCCGGCAGAATCGGACAAACTCCGCCTCCTCAACTGGACGTTTACGGTCTCCGGCCTCGCGGCGCTCGCGATCGGGCTCGTGTTTTTCGCGGGAATGAGTTTCTGGGCACCTTCGCTCCTCTTCGTCCGTGCCGATCCAGTGCTCGCGGTGATGATCCTGGTGTCCCTCGTGTTCTTCACCCTCGACGGCGTGCTCGACAACGCGTTCACCGCGATGAGGCGTGCGGACTACGGACTAATCCGAAGCTCAATTTTCCACGGGCTCCGCATTCCGTTCGTGCTGCTCGTCACGGCCCTTGGCGTCTTCGGCATCGTCTTCTCATGGACCCTTTCTCTCGCCGTGTCCGTCGTCGGCCTCGCGGTCCTTCTCCCGCGCCTCTTCCCTGGCTGGAGGCCTTACCCAGCGTTGCGCGGCATGACGAAGCACGGGATCTGGGGATTCAGCGTCTGGAGCTTCGCGGGGGCCCTCGCGGGCGGCGCCGCGCCATTCCTCATGCCGCTTCTCATCCTCAATACGCTCGGGCCCGACGTGGGACCGGTCGCCTCGGGGCACTACTACGCCGCGTTTACGATCGCGACGTACCTCTATGCGGTCCCGGGCGCGTTCTCGACCTCGCTCCTCGTCGAGGGTTCCCATCCTGGCACCCAATTCCGCTCCGACATCCGTCGGACCGTGCGGTACTCCGCGCCGTTGATGGCCGTCGGGATTGCCGGCTCCATCCTCCTAGGGCGGTGGGTCCTCGCCCTGTTCGGCAAGGGCTACTCCGATGACGGCTACGGAACCCTTGTCCTCCTTGCGCTCATGAGCCCGATTCCCCTCGTGACCTCTGTCCTTGCCACGGACCTTCGCGTCGCGAAGCGCGTGCGCCCCCTGTTCTACATCTCGAGCATCTCGTCGACATGCGAGCTCCTCGCGGCCTGGATTCTTCTACCGATCATCGGGATCCTGGGAGCCGCGGTTGGCGTCGTAGGCGGGGACATCGTGACCTTGGTGCTTGTGATCGGGGCCTTGGCTCTGCGGCCTCCTCCGGGAACGGCCACCGATCTCGCGGAGTCCGCGCCGACAGCGAAGCGATAGATTCGCACGGATCAGTCGATCGAAACGGAGATCCCGAGCCGAGTCCGGAGGAGCGCCTCGACGCGGCCCGTCAACGTCTCGAGCGGGACCCGAGCGTCAACGGGTTCGAGGCGGAGGAGAGGCGTCAGATTCGCGTACTCCTCGGAGAAGAGCCTCAGCTGGTCCAGCGGATTCTCCTGCTTCCGCGCCCGCGCCGTCTCGGCGTCCAGCTCGAAGAGGATCGCCAAGTCCGGCTCGTACGACGCTCCGACGAGGAAGCCCTCGATCGCCTTCTCGAGAGCTCCGACCGTACGCAGATAGGCGAGCACATCGGCCACGTAGCGGTCCGCGACGATGATCGTGTTCGGACACCGCAGACGCGACAATTTCCACCGGACGTACAGATAGTCCACGGCCGTGAACAGGTCGTAGAAGAAGTTCGCAAACGGATGGTTCCCGAAATCCGTGAGGTCACGGCCGATTCGCTTCCAGAGCGACTCGTACAGGATTGCGAAAGAGATGTCGGGTCCGTGATCTGAGACGAACCACGGTTGGCGGTGGCACCACAGATAGACCGCCGAGGACCCGGCCGCCTGGAGCCTCTGGACGATCCGCCGCGCGACGCTTGTCTTACCGGATCCGTCGAGGCCGGAGATCGTGATCAGGAGCCCCCGTGAGGCGAGCCGCTCCGCGACGCTTCCTCTCATGCGCTCATCGCGAAATAGGATCCGGGGCGTCACGCCGCCGTAAAGGTACGGTGCATACCGCTCCGCATCCATCCAGCGCGCCTCCACCGGAATCAGGCGGACGAGCGACTCCACTCGGAGCCCCCAGAGGAACCCGATTCCGAGCACATGGTCGCGGATCCCGGGCCGCGGGGCCATGAAGATGTCGATGTCTGAGGTGACGCTCATCGCTCCCCGTGCCGCGCTCCCCCCCGCGAACACAAGTTGAAACACGGACTGCCGCCGCGCACGGGAGGCGAGGCGCTCGAGGTGCGCCTCGAGGTCTACCAACCGCTTGGTGAACCCCAGCACGACCCAGACGCGCATGAAGCCGTCGTACAGGATGAACCAGGCGAGCGTATGGACCAAAAGCCATCCGAGCGCGATTCCGAGGAGGTTCCAGCCGAGGGAAGCGAGCGCGAGGACAACGCCCCCCTCGATCAGCGCTCTCGCCGCAATCTCCGTGACCGCGTACCAGCCGATTCCCTCAACGAGCCAGCTCCGGACGAGCTTCTTCACGATCCGTTCCTCGTGCCGTGGGAGCCAGCGATCCAGCAACGAACGGGACACGGCTGGCGTCGGTTTCACTGCGGCGAACTCCTCCTGCATCGCGCCCTCTACGCTCCTCCGAGATTTCGGACGAACTCGTCGGTGAGCAACGGAAAGTTTGGCGTGCTCGACTGGACGTGCACGAAGGGCCCCGCGCGTCTGACGAGCGCCGACACGCACGCGCGGTACCGCGCCAACAGGCCCTCCAGGTCCAGCTCCGGATAGAAGTATGCGTAGTGCCCGAGCATCGGAGACAGTGGGCTGTTCCAGAGCTTCGAGATTTCCTCGAGGTTCAGAAGGAGGATTCGTCGCATCGCCTCCTCCCGATCCAACGGGACGATCCGGTCCGGCCCCCGTTCGAGGATCAGGACGGGACCGATCCGCGCTTGCGGGCAGATTTTGATATGAGGCCGGGTGTAAGGGCGGGTGATCCCCAGGTACTTCACGAGCGGCACGCGAGCCCGGAATGGCCGGGGCTTCTGCCAGTCCGGATACGCGTAGACGCGTCCATCCGCGTCCGCGATCAGGTAGTCGTCCGACATGAACTCGTACCCCTGCCGGAGGAGCGACGAGGCCACCGTCGACTTCCCCGTGCCGCTGAATCCCATGAGAAGGTAGGCGCGACCGTCCGCCGCGACAGTCGTCGCATGGCACATGGCGAGGCCCTTGCGGATCAGGCGGATCGTCATCACGAAGAGGACGAGCTTGCTCAACAGCTGCGTGACCTTGAAGCGCACGGGAGCCAAGTCGTAGAACGGCACGGCCGTCGCGATTCTCGCGCGCTCGCGTGCAAGGCCGTGGATCCAGAACTGCCACCTCGACCCCGCTCCGAGCAGGGAGAGGATCGGAGCCTCTGTCTCGTAGTAGAGCACCCCGTCGCCGAGCTCGCGAGCCGTGAAGCCGACGGTCCTGCGTGTCCCGTGCGGGCCGGGAGGCGACAGCCGGGGGAGCCGTTCCACCTCCAGGTCTTCCTCGACGCGGTCGACGCGGAAGTAGGCCGGGATGGCGGGCAGAGGAGTGTTCGACTTCACGCGCACCGCGGAGTGGATATCAAAGTAATCCCAACGCGAGATCCCGAGTCCCCCCTTTGTCGCTTCGCTCTCATCCGAGTCCCGTCGCGAGTTCGCGGAGCGTTTCGTATTTCGGCGAGTTCGATTGGACGACGAACGCTCGCTCCGTCCGACGAACCATGGAGTCAACGATCCCAGCGAATTCGCGGAACGCCTGGCCGAGGTCGAGTCCGGGATAGAAGTATGCGTACTGATTCACGATTTGCGACCCTGGGCTATTCCAGTGCCGCGAAAGCTCATCGGCGTTGATGAGGAGGACACGCCGCGCCGCCTCGTCGAGATCGATCTCCCGCACGCGGTTCCCGCCCGACTCCAGGAAGAAGAGATAGCGCGCGTTTGCGGTGTGCCGAATCGGGAATTCGGGGACGACCATCGAATGCTGTCGCTTCCGGAGGTATCGAAGCCCCGGGACTGAGATGCCCTCGCCGTGGGCGGGATGATACTCCGGCCAACAGAACACGCGTCCGTCTCGGTGTACCAGGGTGACGTCATCGGACAGATATCCGTCGCAGACGGAATCCATCAATCCGAGGCTTGCGGTCGTCTTGCCGCTTCCGATGTAGCCGAAGAACAGGAATGCGTTTTCACCCCTCGCGACCGAGGAGGCGTGACACAACGCATAGCCCCGCCGCCAGAGTTTGAGGTTCAAGACGAGATACACAACCTTCGAGAGGAGCTCGGTGACACGCGATTCCACCGGTTTCAGGCGAACGTAAGGCAAGGCCGTCTCGATGGCGGTCTTTGTCTCCGCGAGGCCCCGCACGCGAAAGGCCCAGTTGCCCGAGACGCCCAGGTATGCGAGGAGGGGGAGCGGAAGCTGATAGAAGACCTCGCCACCGCCCAGGTCGCAGACGCTCCGTTGTCCGATCATCGACCGGATCGCGTCCGGTTTCGGGACCTCCATTTCGTCGAGTCGGATGAGGTCTAAATCCGGGTCTGCGGTTTCCGCGCGAAGGTATTCGGGGATTTCGGGGACGATCCGCGTGTTCGTCCGCAGTGTCAGCGCTCCATGTAGATCGTAGGCCGTCGTATCGCGGACTTCGCTCACCAGGCATCCCTCCGCTCCGCAGGCGTCCGTCCGCACCAAGCTTCGCTCGGCGGCTCCGCGCGATAATATCGTTTCGGTGCGAGCCGCTGCTTGGACATCATGCCGCCGCGCCTCCTCCCTCGAAGAAGATTCGCTGGTCGTGGACGACTTTCGCCCAGGTGTGGGCTTCGAGCAGACGCTCCGAGTGCGCCCGAGCTTCCTCACGGGCCCGGTCCAGTCTGCCGTCCTTATCGAGCGTCGAATAAAGCTCGGCGAGTGTTTCCGGATCGCCCACCGGCGTGCGGAAGAGCGCTTTCTCGTCCCCCCACGATAGCGCGAGCGCGTCCGTGTCATATCCAATCACCGGCACGCCGAGGCACAGACTCTCCAAGACCGTGATGGGGAAGCCGTCAACGTAGCTCGGATAGAGAAGGGCACGAGACTGGCGCATCGCAGTGTAGAGGTCTCGTTTTGGGATTCGGCCGAGGACCTCAACGTTGTTCTCGACCCCGAGGCGACGCACCATCGCATCGAATTTCTCTCGCTGTCCCGGCGCGTCCGATCCGCCGCAGACAGCGATGCGGACATCGCGGCGAAGCCGCGATCGAAGGTGAGCCGCGAGGAACGGAACGTCGAAGAACCCTTTCTGCGGATGGAACCGTCCGACGAAGATCCCATCGTAGAGGACCGGGTCGTCGTTCGTTCGCGCCTTGCGTACCTCTTCGGGCTCGATCCCGTTCGGGCAATCCGGCACGTACAGATGTCCTCGGTGGCCCATGGACCGCATGTGGCGGGCGATCGCCTTCGAGATTGCGAGGATTCGAGGCGTCTCGACGGACGACAGACCGCGCACCGTTGCGGCACATGCAATCGTGTTGTAGACGGAGGCGGACAATCCTTCCCCATACCTTTGATGAAGGAGGAGGGGAAGCATCGCCAGGGACTTCAAGCGGGGCGTGGACACTCCGGCCGACTTGAGGAGGTCGAGGGTGCCTACGTAAGGGAGAAGATGGAACTCGAGGCAATACGTCCCTTTCAGGCCAGAGGCCCGGCCTCGTTTCCATGGGCCCCACCAATATTCGGTCGGAATCGCAATCGCGTCGAAACTCGATTCATCCGTCCACGAAGACCCGGAAGCGAGGGTGCGCAGTTCGAGGCGATCCGACCGTGCCAGGCGTTCGAGGTCTCGACCGAGCTCGGCGTTCGAGGCACCTTCTTTCGGAAGGAAGGCTGTGTACCGGAGGTTCGCCGCCGTGGAATGCTCAATCACCTTGACCGTTCGCTCGACCGCGCCACTATAGGCATCGATGTTCGGGACAATGAGTGCGACTCGGAGTTCGGACGTACCCATTGAATGCCTCAGTCCGCCCTCGATTGTGGCGGTGATTGGACGGCCTCTCGCGCATTCTGCGCAAAGGGTCCGGGAATTCCGAGCTCGCGGTTCAAGACTTCCTCGAGCCGCGCCTGGACCCGTTCCTTCGACGGTCGCGCATCGACCTTGACGACGGAGAACCGCTGCTGGAGATCCGAGTACGCGAGGGCGAAGCGGCGCAGCTCCTCGACCGTCTGCTCCTGTTTGCGCTGCAGCGCCTCCTCGGGTCCGATGTCGAAGAAGACGGCGACGTCGGGGCGATAGGACAACCGTGCGAGCCATCGCTCGATGAGCGGCCGAGTTGGTCCGAGGAACCGCAGGTACGCGAGGACGTCGATGACATATCGATCCACGACGAGGATCCGCCGGGGCCGACGACGCACGAAGATCCTCCACTGATTCAACAGATGATCTGCCAGAGTCGCCAAGTCATACACAGTCTTCACGAGCGGATGGTGCGCGAACTCCTCCGGGATACGGCCTGCTCGACGCCACATCGCCCTGAAGCCGATCGAAAACGACGGCTGGAAATACGCCTGGTGGAAGGCGGGTCGGTGGGCATAGACGTAAACAGCGTCGAGGCCACGACCCCGGAGCGCGGCAACGAGTTCCTTCGCGGCGGTGGTCTTCCCGGATCCGTCGAGGCCCGACAGAGTCAGGAGGACGCCTCGGGACTCTTCGCGACGTTTCAACGGTTCAGCCGCGAGCCTCACGGAAGGGGACAGGGTCAAACGCCGTCCCGCGGCCATCTTGCCATCTCGGCGGGCACCGCTGTTGCGCATCCGCACTTGCGGTCACCGCCCTCTCGCAAGGCGTCCGAACAAGAGACGGAAGAGGGTCCGACGGGCCTGGAACCTCTGGTGGAAAGGCCTGCGGAACGAACGCCGCTCGAAGGAGGACGAGTTGTGAAGGAGAGAAACCGCTGGCGACTCCCTCACTCGGGCACCAATTCCGGACTCGAGCCTCCACCCGTCCCCCATTCGACAGGATACGATGGTGGGGAGCCTCTTAACGCTTCCCGTTGTAGACGGGCTGCCGTGTCACGTAGGTGCTACTTCTCTCCGAGGCTCTCGCCCGCCTCCGCCTGCGGCGCCGGCGAGCGCCCGCGATCAGGGCCCATATCGGGACGAGGATAAGCAGCAACAGTGGCACGCCATAGTATGGGCCGGTCAAGCTGAACGGGTTCGTGTCGACCCGGAACGACACGACTTGGGTCGCGACGTTACCCGCGACATCGATAGCCCGAATCCAAACGTTGTGTCCTCCGTCGGGCAGATTGAGAGACAGGCTCGAACTCGTTCCGATCGACTGGAACGGGGCGCCGTCGACGCTCACCTCAAACCGGCTCAACCCGGAGCCGCCATCCGAAGACTGCCAGGAGACGGTCACGTCGGAGGTGGACGACCGCCCGGACGGCTCGAGGCCCCACAGGGTCGGCGCGATGCTGTCCACACGAACGGTCGCGGTCTTCGTGGCCTCTTTCATGCCATTCGCATCGGTCGCATTGTAGTCCACCACGTGGACGCCGTCACCGAGGGCAAGGGGAGCTGTGTACACGCTCCATGGCCCTCCGTCCAATCGGTACTCGATCGACACCGCGGAGCCAGAAGGGCTGGTCGCGTTCAACGTGGCGGTGGAGCTCGTCACGTACCATCCGTTGGTCCCGGAGGTCCCGTTGACGTCGAGGGTGGTCGTCGGCGGAGACGCGATCAGTTTCCCGATCTGGACGACCACGTTCTTCGTCGTCTCTGCGTTCCCTGCCTTGTCCGTCGATGAGAACGCCACCGTGTGAGTTCCATTCCCGCTCACCGTGAAGGTCGAGGTGTACGTTAGCGACGGACCGCCGTCAATCCGATACGTCGTCGACGCGACGCCGCTCGTCGCATCCGTCGCGGTGAGCGTGACGTTCACTGGGCCCACGTAGTACGTGCCGTTCCCGCCCAACGTGCCACTCAAACTCGCGGCGGTGCTCGGAACAACGGTATCAATCTTGAACGGAGTCGAGCGGATCGTTTCGACGTTCCCCGCGCGATCGGTCGAGTTGTAATCGACGGTGTGGGATCCGTCTCCCCCGACCGTCACGGCCGCGGAATATTTCTTCCATGCGCCCGCGTCCACGCGATAGAAGGTCGACGCGACGCCGCTCAGCGAATCCGTCGCCGTCAACGTCACTTTCACAGAGCTGCGATACCACCCGTTCGAGCCGATCGTCCCCGACAGGGACGCGGCAGTGTTCGGCGGCGTGCTGTCAACCACAACGGTGTGGGTCGCATTCGCCATGAAGCCGAAGCTGTCCTGGACCTCGAGGTGGCATGTGTACGTGCCTTCGGCGGCGTACGGGTGCCCCGCCGTCGGCGTGGCACTCCAAGAAGTATCCCACGTGCCGTCGTTCGTCCAGTCCCAACGGAACTGCAGGGTCGCGTTCGGATCCGAATCTGTGGAAGCGGAGGCGTCGAAGGTCACGGTCGCGTTCGCCTGCGGCCACGCCGGGGAATACGTGAATCGCGCCGTGGGGCCCCTCGAAGATGTCGTGAAGAACTCACTCATGTTCGGTGCGCCTTGGTCGTGCGACGTCAGGTATGGCAGGTTCCAGTTCAATTCGAGGGTCGACAGGACCGAAAAGTGGTTGTACGGGGCGGCGGACGTGTATGTAGTCTTCGCCGTGGGACCGGCCCAAACGGTGTACATGTTGGGGGCACCCTTGCCTCCGCTATCTTCGTCGAACGCGATCAGGAGGGCGGCCCGCGTCGTCGCGAAGACCGTGCTGTTGAGAATCTGCGGCACGAGGCCCTTCAGGTAGGTGTCGCCCGTCGCCACGGAGCAGTCGTGCATGTCGTTGCACAAGTTCGGCGTGAGCCACATATAGTTCGAAGCGGTCGACGTCGAGGCGAGGTCGTTAACAAGCGCGCTGTCCCCATTCCCGGCAGGGATGACGCGATTGCACCGGGTCGCGTTGTTGACGATGTTACTGAAGTAAACGAACGGATTGTGACGGACCGCATACCGGCCCGAGTTGCTGCCGTAACAATTGCTCGGCATGTCTTCCATGTACGCCTTCCACGTCAGACTTGCGTTGACGAGCAGGTCCACGATGTTCTTGGATTTCCAGGCGAGATTCGTGCAGGTGTTCGAGTGGGGATTTCCATCGTAGCCGCCACAACCGAAGTCCTGGCCTCCCGCCAGGCACAGGTAGTTCGGGAGGCTCGGCCTGTTGCAGTCAACATACTTCGTGGCCAGCCCGTGTGCGTTCGCGAGTGTGGTCATGTACGGGCCCGTGCCGCCGCACGACGTGAGGACGTCGCAGATCGCGTGATTCTCCATCACGACAATGACAACGTAGTCGAAGTAGGTCCCCGACGATGTGGTTGAGGCGAACCCACTGGCCGGAGCAACCAAGCTACCCGGGTCGATGGAGAGTCGGGGGGAAGCGGAGAAGGGTGCGCCCGAAGCGATCGCTCCGAGGATCAGGAAGAGCAACCAGAGGATTGCGGCCGTGCCGTTGCGGTTGCCGTTCGCGCTCCCTTCGACCATTAGGTCTGGCGGCAGCGCGACCATCGGGTATCAAGGCTTGGCTTTAATGTCCACCATTGACTACCACTTCTGATAGGCAATGACAAATGTCCGGCCCCAGCGACAAAACCTGATCTTTGTCCCGGTTTCCGGTGCCAATCCTCGTTCGCGATTACGAGGAGTTAAGGAAGCGCCTCTCCATGGTCCGCATCGACGCGAGCCTGGCTCCAGTGCATGTCCGTGATGCAATTCTGCGAGCGGACAAACTCGAGCAGGGGCCGGTCCCTGGCATCTCGCGGAGGGTCCGCCGCTAGGACAACGGCGTAACCGTGACGGGCTTCGAGACGGTTAAGGTCTGCCCGCCGGAGTCCATCACGACGAGCGTCACGGTGTAGGACCCGGCCACGAAGACGTGGGTTGCGGAAGAGTCGGAGGAAACGTTGCCGTCCCCGAAATCCCACGCAAACGCATAGGGCCCCGTGCCGCCGTTCGCTGAGGCGACAAAGGTGACCGTGTCGCCCTCGCGCGGAGACGCCGAATCAAATGTGAAGTCTGCGACAAGGGGCAACGGAGAGACCGAGACCGCCTTCACGACCCGCGTCGATGCCCCGCCCGAATCGACGACTGTCAGGGTAACGGTATAGGAACCCGCGGTCCCGAACGCGTGCACGACCGAGTCGCCGGAGTCCGACAGTCCGTCCCCGAAATCCCACGAAACCGTGTTGGGCGCAACGCCACCGGCGACGCTTGCAGTAAAGGCCACGGAGTCACCGGCCATCGGGGACTCGGGGCTAAATACAAAGTCGGCGACCAGGGGAGCGGCAGCCACCGAGACGGACTTCGCGACAAGCAGGGCCCTCGAGCCACCGACGTCCGTGGCGACAAGTGTTACGGTGAACGTGCCCGCCGCGCCGTAGGTATGCGTCACCCTGTCCCCCGCCGCGTTTGTGCCGTCTCCGAACTCCCACGCGAACGTGTATGGAGGAGCGCCCCCAGAGGCGCCAGCGGTAAAGCTCACCGAATCGCCGACGACGGGAGAGCCGGGACTGAACGCGAAATCCGCCGAGGGCGCGCCGACGATGCTGAAAGTGTCGGAGTAGGAATTCGCGAATGAAGTCTGCACCGTGATGTGGTCGGAGGTGACCGCGTACTTGACGAACCCGAAGCCCGCGCCGATCGTGGCTTTTCCCATCGTCTCCGCGAAGTACGGGAGCTCGGGGTCCGCCGTGTTACTCACGTCCATTGACTTTCCGCCCACGCCCTCCGAGACGAACACCGTTCCGGCGCCTTTCCGGTACGGTTGGGTCGCGGAACCGTCGAACACTACGCACTGGGAAATGTACACGGTCCGAATCCCACAGGAAAGCTGCTTCGTCCGCTGGTACAAAGCGTCGTGCGCCTGCAATACAAGATCGACGCGCTTGGCGGTCAGGACATCCTGGACATCTTGTCCCGCTGAGCACGGGTTCGGCCCGGTCCCAAGACACGTCATGTGCATCGCAACGATGACCCATGGGATCCTGCTCGCGCGAGCGCCATCGATTGCTGCGATCAGCCAGGCGAGATTCGATGTTCCGACCTTGTACGAGGAGGTGCCGGTGCCGGTGAAGGTAAGGCCCGGCGAAATCGAAATGATGCGAGCCGTCGGGCTTGCGACCGGGTAATCGAAGTAGTATTGCTTGCCGTAAACGCCCGTGAGAGATCCGATACGATCCGGAAGGCATGCGGTGAAGTTGCCAATGTACCCGTCGGGCCCATTGTCCTCGTGGTCTCCCGCCTCCAGCTCGAACGGATACGCCGGCCCAACTCGCGATGTAACGAAACTACACCACGCGGGCTCCGAACCGGTGCCGGCGTAGCTGAAGTCCCCTGCCGCGAGGGTGAAGTCGGTTCCGGACGACGCAAGCCGGTTCAAAGTCGCGGCTGCATCCGCAGTGCGGCCGATCCTTCCCATCGATGCGAAGGTGAACGACGAGCCGGCAGACGCCGCTGGCAGAGTGGGGGCCGCGTCGTGGACGGTGACGATGCTCGCGCTGTCGACGAGCGCGCCCGAAAACGACGTCTGAATGTAGAGGTTGTCTGGGTGCACCGCGTAAGACACGAAACCGTTGCCCGCTCCCGGCGTCGTGGACCCCATCGTCCGAGAAAAGTACGCGTTTTCGGAATCGTTCGGGTCGATCGGGCCGAGCGACCCGCCTCCGGTCCCTGCGACGACGAAGAGGGTCCCAGCACCTTTCACGTACGTGTTCGCCGAGCCCGCGTTTGACACGCACTCCGAAATGAAAATCGTCCGGAGAGCGCATGTCAACTGCTTGCTCCGCTGGTAGGTGTGGGAGTGAGCCTGAAGAACGAGGTCCACGCGCTTGTCGATCACGAGGTCGGTGAGGTCCTGACCGATTGCGCACGTAGTCGCATCGGACGAGATGCATGGCTCGTGCATGCCGACGACGACCCACGGGATCCCGCTTGACCGAGCACCATCGATTGCGTTCGAGACCCACCTGAAATTCGCCGACCCCGCCGAATAGGTGTAGCTGCCTCCAATCGTGAATGTGAGTCCGGGAGAAATCAGGATGAACCGAACGAGCGGGTCCGCCTGCGGATAGTCGAAGTAGTATTGTTTTCCGTAGAGCCCCTGGACGCCTCCCGTCCGATCCGGTAGGCACTGCGCGAAGTTGTCAATCAGGCCATCCGGGCCATTATCCTCATGGTTTCCCGAAATCAACTCGAACGGGAGTTGACTGCCCACCGAGGTCGTCACGAAATTGCACCACGCGGCCTCGGAGCCGCTCCCTGCATAGCTCAAATCCCCGAGGGCAAGAAACAGACTCGCGTTGGAGTGGGAGAGGCGAGCCAGGGTCGACATCGAATTCGTCGTCCCTCCGATGTCGCCGGCGGCAGCAAACGTGAACATGCGCTCGGCGCCGCGCGCCTCGAGCATCGCAAGAGGAACCGCGGTGACGATGAGGACCCCCGTGAGCACTAAGGCAATCGAGAAACCTCGTTTCGTAAACCGTCCCCTCCGATGCTCCGAGAATAGGGCGGCTCCCTATCTCCCTTGCCTCGCAAGCGTCAAAATCCGTACCAGAAGAACGTCGACTCGGGAGGAGGCGGGACTGCTCCCCAATTCATGTGCTTCGGTGGGTCTCGCCGGCGGTTCGGGCTCGATAGCGGCCCTTCTCCCGATCGACGAGCCCCATCTCCTTGAGCCGTGCGAGGTGGTATCCAACGAGCTGCCGACTAATCCCGAGCAGCCGAGCGATTTCGCCGGGCCGGCCGCCGCCCGTCCGCCTCAGGACAAACAGGATCCGAAGTCGGAGGTCCCGGTAGTTCCAATGCTTCGTGAAGAGCTGATTGCGCTCAGACTCCGAGTCGACGCCTTTCGGATAGTATCGAACGCGTCCGTTCGCGCTCTCGCTCGCAATGAGTCCCGCGCGAATCAGCACCTCAATGTGGTGGATGACGGTCCCATGTCCGAGCTTGAGCACCCGCGCAATCGACCGGAAGTGGTCGCCCGGGAGCATCAGCAGATGTCGGTAGATGCGCCGGCGGGTCGGATGGTCGAGGCGGTCTCCTCCCATCCCGCGATTCATCATCATTTCGACCTGCGCTCCTTCGCGTCGCCTCCCCCGGTGGCGACGGTTCGAATTAGAGTTTGTTCTGCCCTTCCCCGTCCAAAACGAGGAACCCGATGCAAGGTATGAGAGCTCCCTATATCAACCATCACCCTACTCGAAATCACTTCGCAACGGGAACGGAGGATCGGACGCTCGACGGCGCTCCCTAACGTACGGACCGGGTTGGCGACGCCTTTTCACTCCGCTTAGTCCGCTGATTCGCTTTCGTTGCGGAGATTTTGGCGATCAGACGCTGCGCTTCTTGGCGAAGGAACGAGTCGCCGACGCCTCGTACCGACAGCAGAACGAGGGCGAGCTGGGAATCGACCTTCGTTGCGAAGATCCGGCGTCCCTCGACGTCGACGAGCGTTGTCTGAGGGCTAGGGCCGCCCAAGCTTTGCACGATCATGTCGACGGAACCGAGCAAGGTCGCACTCATGACCGCGATGACATCGAACGGGACGGGCTTCTTTGCCCACGCCGCAAGAGACACCCCGGTCCTTTTGATGAGCAGGACGCCGTCGATCGGCCCGGTCAAGTCGACAGCCGAGAGAAGGGCGGACGGAATCTCGGATGACTCGCGCGTCATGTACCCCCCACTCCAATCCTAGGACGACATGGACGTTGTTCAGGCATAAAAATCATGCGGAAATGTCGCCGTGGATGAATCCGTGATGCCGGGAAGAACGCAAGTTGTCGAGAAGCCGGCTACTCCACTTTCTCCCACAACCTCGGACGGAACACTCGACGTTGGCGCGAAGCAGACGGGAGCATGACGAGGCTCGCGATCGCCCACGCCAGGAGGAGCAGCCAACCGTACGCAAGGAATAACACAAGCGTCGTGTTCAACTGGAAGTTCGTCTGCGCGAACCCGGCGGCCCCGGGGAGCATCGCGGCTGCGCCGGCCAGGAAGCCGAGGGACACGATGAGAGGACCCACCACGGAAGTCCAGACACGATCCCGGGCGGACTCCAAGCTCCGATACCGGGCTAGCATGTCTCGCTGAATGTCGGCGACGGAACGCGGACCCACCGGGATGCTGATCTTCGGAACTTGGACCATTGTGCCGCGCGCAAGCCGCATCGTGGGTGAGCCGCCGTCTGCTGCCGCATCGAGGCCGTCAAGGACATCGTCGAGGCCTATCGTTGGCGTATCGACCGAGGTTCGCGGATCGTCTTCCGTCGTCCGAAGGTCGACACCGGTCACCTGAGCCAGCACCGAGGTCCGAATTTCCATGGACAGCAGGACCTCGTCAAGGTGGGCCGCGCGGAACGAGGCGAGGGCCACCAGGGCAAGGGCGAGAAACACGCTCGCCAGCATCGTGACCGAATACACCTGAATGGAAACATCCGCGGAGAACCAGGGACCCCGAGTCGTGAGCGCCACGGCCCGCGCGAGAATCGCGACGAGGCCCAGCAGGGCCACGAAGACAAAATTCGCTGTCGCAGATCGAAGAGACAGGCCCGACTCCCCCAGAGCACTACCTCAAACCCGGTATTTAATTCGCGCGGGTCGCAACCAGGGCGCGGGTGCTGGCACGGTTCGCGGAATCATCGACCCCAATCGTCGAGTTCGACCGTCTCGTCCGCCGGTTCAATGGTCCGCGGACTCGTCGCGAATCCGGAGGGCGATCCGGCCCAGCAGCCGACCTTGCACGACCCGCGTGTGAGCCGCGGCCGCCTGGTCGAGCGGGTAGATCGCCGCGAGAGGGACCTGAAGCCGAACCTCGCCGACCGCGCGGACGAGCGCCGCGAATTCCGTCGGGCCGTACTCTCCATCGTACGCAAGCAATCGGATGTTCGGCCGCTGACGCGGCACGGGCTCGACTCCGTTCGGGTAGGCGACGCGGCCGTTCATGCGAACGAAGTCGATGCATCGCTCCAGCCCGTCCCCACCGGCGAGGGCGAACACCGCATCGAGCCCGTCCGGGGCGAGCTCCTTCAACCGGCGAATGCTGTCCGGGCTGCGGGCATCGATCACCGCCTCGGCCCCGAGATGTCGGACGAGCGCGGCGGCTTCCGGGTTGGAGGCCGTACCGAACACGCGTGCACTTCGGAGCTTCGCGAACTGCACGGCGAGGGTCCCGACTCCCCCGGAGGCCCCGACGATCAAGACGCGCTCCCCACGTTTCAGCTTCAACGCATCGTCGACTCCTTGCAGGGCGGTTAATCCCGTCGTCGGCGCCGCCCCCGCTTCCAGGAGGTTGAGGTGCTCCGGCACGCGGCCGACGCTGCCTGCGTTCACCGCGATGTATTCCGCGTAGAACCCGCCTTTCGGATTCGAGTAGTGGCACGCCCATACCGAATCGCCAACGTGGACCTTCCGGACGTTGGCTCCCGTCGCGACGACGATGCCGGCGCCATCGGTGCCAGGTACGATCGGGAACTTAGCCTTGTGCCCCCACGGTCGCCAGGACCCGTCCCGCACGAGTCCGTCCCAGCTGCCGACGCCCGCCGAAGAGAGGGCGATGAGGACCTCTCGCGGGCCGGGCTTGGGGACGGGGAGACGATGGGTCGTGAGTACGGAAGGCGGGCCGAACCGATCGATCGCGGCGGCCTTCATCGTTTGTGGGATCGTTGATTGTCGTGCACCTGCCGCGACTCGCTTCGTCATTGCGTCTCCCTCCAGGCTGGGTCCGGTCCTCCGCTCCGAGAAGGAGACGTCCGATTTCTCGTTTTCGAACCTTTCCCTCGAGGCGTCGGGTTGGGGCAACCGTTTTCCCGCGAGAGGTTCCCGAGGTTCAGGCTTCGGCCCGTTCATCGAGCCGTTCATCCCACCGGGGGTGGGGCCCTTGGCGGATCTTGGGCCCGGCCGCGCTTGCGCTGCCCCCTCAGGGAGATTACCGCGAGCGTCGCGACCAGGATTCCGACGCCCGCAAGGACGCTGAGGAACAAGACCGCATCGTGGAGAAGCCCGGGTGAAACCGGAGGCGGCGGTTCCGTGAGGGAGACCAGAAAGGCGTCGACGCCGCCCGCGTTCGTCTCTCCCGGGAAGGCTCCATTCGTCTCGCCGGCGACGTAAACCCCGGACACACCGACCGCCATGCCGTCCCCTTTGTCGAATCGGGCCGTGCCGAACTGGCGGACCCCCAGAAGCCTGCCGTTGACGTCGTACCGCAAAAGGAATGCATCCGGGATGCCGGCACTCGTCTGGCCCGGAAGCGTGCCATCCGCTTGGCCGGTGACGTACACACCGGATCGACCGACCCCCACGCCGAATCCGGCATCGCCGTTGGGAGAACCGTATTGGCGGGTCCACATCGCGTTGCCGTCCGAATCGTACTTTCGGAGGAACGTGTCGGTCCCTCCGGCACTCGCCTCACCGGGAAACGAGCCGCCCACCTGGCCGGTGACATACACGCCTGTCGCGTCGACCGCGACGGCGAACGCTGCGGCGTACGCGCTCGTCCCGAACTGGCGGGTCCACAGCACATTGCCACGGACGTCGTACTTCCGGACGAACGCGTCGGTGCTCCCTTGGAGCGTCTCGCCGGGGAACGAGCCGCTCGTCGTGCCGGCGACGTACACCCCGGTCGCGTCGACGGCGACGCCGGAGGCATAGTCGTACCCGCTCGTCCCGAACTGCTGGGTCCACGACACGTTGGACGCGTTGCCGCCGACGTTGTACCTCCGAACGAATGCGTCCACGCTGCCCAGGTTCGTCTGGCCCGGTATCGTGCCTTCGGTGCGGCCTGCGACGTAGGTGCCGGTGCTGTCGGCGGCGACGGCGAGGGCGGTGTCGAAGTCGGGGGAGCCGAATTGCCCAGTGAACAACAGGGTGCCGTTGACGTCGTACTTCTGGACGTACGCGTCTACGCCGCCTCCACTCACACCCCACTGGAGGCTGCCGCCCGTATGGCCCGCGACGTACACGCCGGATCCATCAGCCGCAACGGCGTTGGCGTAGTCGAAGCTCTGCGTGGCGATCGGGCGGGTCCACAGGACCGTGCCGTTGAGGTCGTACTTCCGGACGTACGCGTCGTACGCATCGCCCGGGAAGCTACCCAGCGTGCGCCCGGCGACGTACACGCCGGTCGCGTCGACCGCAACGGCGCTGCCGGAGTCGTCACCCGGCGTGCCGAACTGATGGACCCACACGAATGCGTCGGTCGTTCCCTGCCCCTCCGCGTGCGGCAGGACCGCGAGCGACACCGCAAGGCCGATGCCCATGACGGCCGCGCGAACGACGGGGCGGACCGTGAAGGTCGCACGTCGGCATCGCATGGCATCGTGCATCAAGGCCGCCTGGACCCGGCTCCCGGGCCGTTCCCAGGGCCCGATCGCCGCCGGAGGAAGACGATCACGGCGAGGGCGAGCCCGAGGCCCGCCGCGAAGGAGCCGATGCCAACGATCGCAACGAGGGACTGCGGGGGGATCAGCGGGGTCCCCGACGTCGCCCCGATGACGACCTGCCGAGCCAGGGAGTCGGAAACGTTGAGCTCCGTGCGGATCGTCAGCAAGACGCGGTAGACACCGGGCGCCGCGAACGCGTGGGTCACTCGCGGGCCCGGGGCCTGGGCGCCGTCTCCGAAGTCCCAGACGAACGTGATCGTCCCCAGCCCCGTCGAATTGCTCGCGTCAAATACGATGGTCTGCCCGGGGCGGAGCGGGTTCGAGCCGACGACCACGAACGTCGCGACTGCGGGCGGGGACGTGACCGTGAAGTTCCAGGTGACCGAGTTCGACCCTCCCGGCCAGGCGATCTCGGCCGTGACTCGGTGGCGTCCCACGGGAAGGACGGGCGCCGGCGCTCGGACTTCGCTGTAGAAGGGGTCGTAGACGCTGTTCAGGGGCGTGCCGTCCACGGCGAGCGTCGTCGTGTTCGATGGCGGCTCCACGAGTCCCCGCCACACGCGCGCGCTCAAGTAGAATCCGGGAAGGCCCGCGATGTCGCTGTTGGCCGCGGGACCCGCGGGGGATACTGAGGGGTCGGCCGTCAGCAGGCGGAAGTCGCCCTCGGTCCAGAGGAGGACCGTGCCGGCGACATCCGAAGCGACCAGCAGAGACTGTTCCGACACGTATCCCGAACCCGGAGCCACGGGGATCGGCACGGTTGTCCGCTCGGCGCCCGTGGTCGTGTTGAAGACCCACAGAGCGGCGTCGTAGAAGTTCCGATGGATCCCAATCACGACATGCCGGTTGCGCATCAGGGCAACGCCTTGCGGATAGGCCCCCATGGGGAGCCAGCCCACCTGAGTCAAGTTGGAGACGGCGAGGACCACGATCCCGTACGGGGTTCCCGACACGAGGTAGGCCAGGCCCGCGTTCCAATCCACGGCCGTTTGGTAGGGGTTCTCTCCCACGTCGGAGCCGTTAGAGGCCCGGAACACCAAGCGATCCGCGGAGACGTCAAACGTATCGAGGGTCACCACCGAGCTGGAGAGAGAATGGGCGAGGAGGACCGTCTTGTCCGGACTCACCTCCAGGAGTGCGCGGAAGACGTTCGCCTGATCCACGACGCTGCCGGTCGTCTCGTTGATGATCCGAACGACCGAGTCCTGAGCGCCCGAAACGAAGAGCCGGTCGGGCCGTCCGGACCGGACGCTGAGCGGACTGAAGCCCAGGGGAATTGCGCGCAACACCGTCCGCTGGACCACATCGACTACGGTTGTCTGATTCACTCCGGACACGGCGACGTACAGCCGGGTTCCATCCGAACTCAGGTCGACAGACATCGGACCCGGGCCCACGACGAGGCTCGAAAGCTCGTTGCCCGTGAACGCGTCGAGGAAACTCAGCGTGCTGCCGTCGGGATGGGCCCAGTAAACAATCGGCCGAACCGGGTCAGCGAGGATCTCTTGATCCCCGTTGATCGAGCCGCCGCCCGGCGTCTTGATCCCGGCCGCCGGGATGGGAAGCGATGCCACGGCGGCGAGGACCGTGAGCATGGCAAGACAAACGCTCCAAAGCGGCCGGATCATCCGTGAATCGAACCTCCATGAATCTCTCGCTACTTCAAGGTGGATACGTCTGAGGAAGCCGTCGATATCTTGCGGCGGCCGGGCCGCGAGCCCGTCCGAGCACTCCGGCGAATCTTCATGCTCTTCCCGACGAAGCCTGGATCCGGGGCGTCGCCCATGTCCCCACCGACGACCCAGAGAAGATTCTCGTCCGAACGCCGAACGTGCCGGGCTACGCGAACCGTGTGGACAAGGCCAAATACGAGGCGCTGAGGGACGCGCTCCTCAAGATCATGCCGCGAAGTCCGTCGGGCCTTACGCAGGGCGAGATGATCACCGTGGCCGCGAAGGCGGCCCCGTAAGGCATGTTCCCCCGGGACGAAGGCGGACTGGTGGACGAAATGCGTCCAGTTGGACCTCGAGGCCCCGGGGATCCTCGCCCGGGACGGAGGCAAATCGCTCCGCTGGAGGCGCTTCCGGTAGTCCCCCTCCGTGAGGACCCAAACCGGCATGCTCGTTGTAGGCCCCTTGCATTCTGAATCCGCGGTGAGAGGCAACGCCTCGCTCCCGTCGACTATCGATATCCGAACAATCGATCGTAGTCCTTGTGGGAGAGAATCTCCAAGATCAGGACCAAGGTGCCAACCCCCGGCGCGGACTGAACGGTGTGGACTCCGCGATGTGCAAGGGGCAACTCGAATCGCCATGCGTTCGTCAGAGGAGAAGGGAGGCCGCTCCGCCCTGCGAGTTGCGCGGGAATTCGATCCTTCGGGATTTGGTCCCCCGCGAACGCGTCTCCCTTCAGGCGAGCGATCCACCACCGGAGCTTCTTTCGCTGTTTGGGCTGAAGGTCCGCCTCCTCGGCTCGCGCACGAGGCCCAAGCCGGACCTCGCTGGCCGTGAAGCGAGCCAGGTCAGCGAGCCTCCCACGCCTCCACGACCTTCCAGAACTCGGGCTCGACGTTGAGCGTCCACATGACGCCTTTCGAGCCTTCGGTGACGCAGCCGAGGCGCTTGTAGTGGTCAATGGCCTCCCGGAGGGTGGCGTGCATCATCTTCCGTGGCAGGAGGCCCTTGATTCGATTGAGGCTCAGCGGTCCGTCGACCTTCCGGACCACCGACTCAACCATGTGCAACGTGTCCAGTGTCGGCCCCTTGTGTTCCAGTTTGGGAGGCATGCGCGGCGCTCGCATCGCCGTGAGTATGAGTTCATGTAGTATATCAAGCTGTACCTACGGACCGCGAAACGGAGAACCCCTTCGGGATAACGGTTCGGGCTACGATCGGAGGGCTGGCCCTCATTCGTGTTGCTCCAAACGCGGTAGTCCCAACCACAAGAGCGCGGACGTGCCCGCCGGCGGGACCGACATCCGATGCCAGCGCTACCGTAGAGGCTTGGCCTGGCCCCTATTATTGCCGACGATACTGTCGCCGCGGCCTTTATCGCACCTGATCCGCGTGTTCGGAGTCCGCATGGCGATCCCCGACAAGACGCGCGGCGGAGCCCCGGATTCGGGCGAGAGTGGCGTCCTGAGGCGGTTAGCGAGCGACCGGAGTCTCCGCGTTGCGTGGGGCCTCTTCCTCGCGCTCGGCATCCCCCTCGGCCTCATCGCGGTGCTCGCCCCGCTCACCGCAGCCGGGATCTACCTCGAGCCGCTCCGTCCGTTCTGGCGACCATGGCCTCCGGACATCCTGAAGCCGGTCATCGGCGTCGGAGGCTTCGTTGTCACACTGGCGTACCTGTGCTACCGCTTGGGGCGGCACGCGGGATACCGCTGGGGAACCGCGGCCGCGGTCGCCATGGCTCGCAACATCGCGAAGGGTCGGCCCGCCGGGCCCGCCGCAGGCGGGCCCCCGGACCGCGCTCCGAGGGTACCGACTCCTCCGATGCCGCGGCCTTGATGGCTCGCGGGCTTTTTTCGTCAACGGCTGCGTGTGATAACTGTCCAAGAACGTTTATTCCCAAATCCGGTCGTGCGCGCCGGCGATGGCGTCCCGCAAGCGCGGCCTCATCGCCGTAGGGCTGATTCTCCTCCTCCTCGGCGGCTACTCGCTGTACAACTACAACCCGGTCCACGCGTACCAGTCCACGTTCAATCTCCTCCCGTTGAAATACCTCAAGATCTCGGCGAACCTCCGAGACCAGACCCGGATCACGGGCACCTTCCAGGAGACCTCCGGGCGCGCCGTCGCCTTCGCGATCATGAGCAGCGTGCAGTTCGCCGCGTTCCAGACGCGAGCCGGCAATGCGAGCCTCTACGCCCTCCCGGAGACCGCGACGGGCCAGGTCGACTTCACCTCCACCGTGCCCGACACGTACTACCTGATCTTCCTCCACGGTTCCGGTTTCCTGAACACGACCCAGACCGTGAACTTCCAGCGGACATACACCTCCGTCGATGTGCCCGCGATCCTCGCGGGCATCGCTTTGATCGTCCTCGCGGGCGTCGAGATCTATTGGGGCTTCCGTCCGTCGGGTAGGGAAGCCGCCACCTCTCGCTCCGCCCAGAGCGGCACCCCGCCGCCTCCATGGCCCTGAGAGAGCTCCATGGACCCTCCGAACAAAACGAACGCACGCCCTTCCCAACGACGCGGCGCGTCCTTACGTCGGCACTTCCCGTTCCTCGCTTTTCTCGCCGCGTTCACGGTCTACTGCGTGTACTTGCAGTTCTACCTCACCGATGCGCTGAACCGCCTCTACCTGGTCCGCATCTTCTTCCAAGTCGCCATCGCGGCCCTCGTCATCGCGGCGATCCGGAACGTGGTCGGCGCGAGGACCCTCGGGATGTTCGCCTCCGTGATCATCGCCCTCGCCTTCCTCGCGACGGGCCTCTTCCTCGGCCTTGTGGTCTTCGGACTCATCCTAGGCGTCGTCGTCCTCGTCCGCGGCGCCCTTGTCCGAGAGCGCGTCCAGGAAGCCCACCGAATCGCAATCCTCGTCACGATCGTGAGCGTCACGATTTCGTCGATCGCAATTATCGGACTCGAGTGGCAGCAGCACGCCCTATTCTTCGCCGTCCTCTTCCCCGTGCTCATCAGCGCATGGTTCGCGGAACGGTACGTGGAGCGGGTCATACGGGTCGGCTGGGATGAGCCGACGAAGGAGCTCATCTGGACCGTCGTGGCAATTGTGGTGTCGTTCTTCGTGATCATCCAAGACGCCCTCGTGAACGTCGTCATGCTGAACCCCCTCACATGGCCCCTCCTCATCCTGATCAACTGGTTCCTCGGCACGCGGATCCGCTTCCGCCTCCTGGAGCGGTTCCGGTTCGGCGGCGTCTCGCGGTACGCCTTGGGCGACGGCCCGATCCGCGGGGACTTCGGGGACGACGTGCTGACGATGAGCGTCCGGAACCGAGAGTTCGTGGCGAAGTACAATCCGCCCGCGACGATGGCGAAGCTCGGGAAAGACGAAGCGAAACGGATCCTGACCCCGCTGGGCATCCCGATGGCGAAGACGTACGGCATCTTGCGGACGCGCGAGGACGTCAAGGTCCTGAAAGCATGGATGGAGACCCACGACCGGTTCGTCTTGAAGCCCGCCTCCGGCCACGGGGGAGAGGGAATCCTGCTCGTCCGAGGGCAAGGCCGCGGCATGTACGACACGAGCCTCGGACCTCTGACGGCCCGCGGGATCGAGGCGCACGCGCTCGCGATCCTCGCCGGGGACTATGGCGGGGACCACCGGGACGCGGCCGTCCTTGAAGAGCTCCTCGAGCGTGCGGAGGCGTTGCACGATCTCTCGCCGATCGGACTCGCGGACGTCCGCGTGATCAGTTTCCGCGGTTATCCAGTCATGGCGATGATGCGCATACCCACCGAGGCGTCCGGAGGGAAGGCGAACCTCCACCTGGGCGCGCTCGCCGCCGGCGTCCGGCTGTCCACGGGCACGATCATCCACTGCGTCTGGCAGGGGGCGCCCCAACCGAATCACCCGGACACCGGGACGCCCCTCCTCGGGCGGACGGTCCCCTCCTGGGATGAAATCCTCGAGCTCGCGGCGGAGGCGCAGCGCCTTTCTGGCCTCGGCTTCGCGGGTGTCGACGTCACCGTGGACGCCCGACAAGGACCCATCGTCATGGAGGTGAACCGGCGGCCCGGACTCGAGATTCAGAACGCGAACGCCGCGGGATTACTCCGGCGGCTGCGGATAATCGAGAGCCTCCGCGACGGCCATGTGCCCGTGGAGGAACGGCTCCTCGTGGTCCGCCAACTTGACGCGGACCACTGGGGCCTCAGGCCTTCGGTGAGTCGTCCCGCGGCAACCCCGGCGGGCGAGCCATCGTGAGCCGTCGGTCGATGATGCCGCGGGCCTAAAGGTACGTCAAGGCCCTCGGTCCGTCGATGACTCCGTAGCCGTACCACGGGTCGTGGGGCATGGCCTGACCCGGTTCCGTGATCGCCGACCGGGCGAGAGCCCACTTGACGGCGAGGACGTTTCCCGCCAGCCCGCCGGACTGCAGCTCGGGATGGCGCTGGAGGAGGAGGGCGACGATCCCGGTCGCGACCGCCGTGGCGGGGCTCGTCCCGCTCACTGTCACATAATGCGCGCCCGGCGCGGTGGAAATAATCTGGACCCCCGGGGCCGCGACCTCGGGCTTCAGATTCGGATCCGTGCGGTTCACGCTGGAACCAATCGATGAGAAGGACGCGATGCGCCCGGATGAGTCGACCGCACCGATGGCAAGGGCCATCGGGACGTTTGCCGGGATCGCGACGTCCCCGTCGTCGAAGGGCCCGCCATCGTTCCCCGCGGCCGCGACGACGAACACGCCGCGATCGAGGGCTGCCTGTGCCGCCAGGGAGACGTCCGTGGCGACGAAGAGAGGCGCCTTCGAGCCCAACGAGATGGAGATGATGTCCGCGCCGCGGGTGCCATTCCCGAACGGATCCACGCAGAACCGAATGCCGTCCGCAACGGCTTGGGAACTGCCGAAGCCGGCGGAATTGGTGGCCTTGGCGACAATGAGGGATGCGTCGGGAGCGATGCCTCGAAGGCTTCCATTCGCCGCGATGAGTCCGGCCATCGCGGTGCCGTGCCCGTTGTCATCGTACGGCTCCGACCGGAGGTTCACGAAGTCTTTCCAGGCGACCAGGCGCAAACGGGCGAAGTCCGGGTGGAGCATGTCGATCCCGCTGTCGACGATGCAGACCGTCACCCCCGCTCCCGTGAGCCCCATCGCGTTGAGTTCCCGGACCCCCGTCATCGCGAAGGCCCACTCAGACCTCGCGACATGGGGGCCGACGAGCGCGCCGAGGTCCACGAGGTGGGCCTCCGCCAGGACCGCGAACGAACCGAGGACGACCACGACGGTGAGGAGCGCGGCTCGCCGGGCCCGCCGCCGACCGCGATAAAAATCCGATGGGAGCCGGGGAATGTTCGGGAGGGGGGCACGAGCCGGAACGGCTTCGCCTGCACCGTGTGCGTTGGCGGGAGCATCCGTGGGAGGTGCGGGGGCACCCGGTCTGTCGGGTATTTCAGAAGCCGGCATCCGAGCCTACCTCGGAAGCCTACCATCCAGAAGCATATCAATTGCATTGGACGAATTTCGAAAAGTGGAATCGAGCGTCATCGCGAGTGCGACGGGCAGCAGTGTGTCCCCGCAACCCGCTCGGACGCCGCTAAGCTCCCCGCCCGGCGACCTGAGCCCCCGGGCAGTCCCCGTCCTCAGGGTCGGCCTGGGCCGCTTGAGCCCGCCAGGCGCAAGGCGACCGGAGATTACGCCCCGAAGATCCGGAGCTGCCACCGCTCCGTCTGGCCCGGCGGGTTGATCTCGAACCCGAACAGGATGATCACGATCGTCGCGCCGCTGCCGAGTCGCACGCGTTCCGGCGAATTCAGCGTCGCCCCGGCGACACTGATCAGGTTCCCCGTGGCGGCGTCGAAGATAAACATGTCCACGTCGGACGTCGGATAGACGGACCAGTCGTGGCTCCACGAGAGTTCTAGCACCGCGCCGGCGTGCAACGTGATCGGAGCGAACTGGACGATCCCGTCCTGGGCGATCTTCCCCTTCTTGAACACGTCGGGCGTCGGCGGCGAGACCATCTTCACGCTAATCGCGAGATCGAACGTCACCGTGTCGAAGCTGCGCCAGTCCGTGTCCACGACGACCTTGAAGAAGCCCGGCTCAATGACGTGGGACACGACATCGAGGACGTCGAGCACATCCCCCGTCACCGTCGTCGCGTCGTCCGTGATCGTGAACGTCGCATCGCCGACGACGCGCGCTTTGAGGACGTATTCATCGTTCGTCGTCCGCTTCGCGCTCTGCAGGTCGACGGAGACTGCGTTCCCTTTGAACGTCGGGTTGCCGGCGAGCGGGTTGTTTCCGAGGCTCGTGACGTGCACGCTGACGGAGATCTGCTGAACGAGCTGATCGGATCGCTCGGGGATCTGGAGGACGAACTGCGTCAGGCGACCCGGAGACAGGGAGAGTCCGTTCGCGGCAAAGTTCCCGTCCTCCAGCTCAATCGGCGAGAAGAACCCGCCAAATTCGTCTTCCTCATCGTCGGGGAGCTGCTCCTTGTCTCCCAGGCGGTGGCGACTCGCCTGCGTCTGCAAGTTCGAGAGGGCCCCCTCGACGTTCAGGAAGCCTTTGCCCGTCGCAGTGCGGGGATAGCCTGGGACCTTCGACGGATCAGCGGATTGAAGGAGCGCCTGCTTCACGTCGAAGGGCGTGGCGCCCAGCCCGTTCGCACCGGCGAAGCTGCTCAGGAGCGCGGCCGCACCGGAAACCGCGGGCGTCGAGAACGACGTCCCGGAGCCGAACGCGAGGCCCGTCGACGAACCCGCGGCGAACGCGGAGAGGAGGAACGTCCCGGCCGCGATGAGGTCGGGCTTCGCCCGGCCGTCCGAGGTGGGCCCGCGGGAACTGAAGAAGATGACTTGCGCATCATTCGACACGAACGCCTGGTTCCCGTTCCCCACGCCGAGTTGCTGGTCACGCCGGATCCGGACCTGCACGGGGTCTGCCGCGGCGGCGACCGCGATCCCGGTCTGAGCGCTCCCCGGACTGCTCACCGTGTTCGATGCGGGCCCATCATTTCCCGCTGCGCTAACGGGCAGGATCCCCTGGCTCGTGGCGAAGTCCACCGTCATGTCCTCGAGATCATGCCCGTCGAAGAGGGTGGCCCCTCCGAGGCTCATGTTGATCGTGTCGATGTCGACCCCGTCGGAGACCCGCGCGCTGATGGCGGCGTTGATCCCAGCGAGGACGATCGACGTGGGGACTCCGAGTCCTGTATGGTCGAAGATTTTGATGATGAACAGGTTCGCTTCCGGAGCAATTCCAATCAGCGGGATCAGCTTCATCCCGGGGTCGGGTCCGGCTGGCAACGTCACGCCGGTCCAGAATTCGATGGACCGGACGAGGAGACCCGTTGCAGAGCGTTCCACCGCGCCGCTGCCGGCGGCGACTGCGGCGACGAAGGATCCATGGAAGTGATTCGTGGGCGCGTCGAAGCCCGGGAGCGGAGTGAAGTCGGGCGGCCGCCCGGCGCCGGGCGCGCAGAACGGATCGGTCGAGGCGGCGCCGTCGCAGCTCACGTCCACGCCGCCAATCACCCGCGTCGAAGTCCCGTCCGGGTTCTTCGGGGTGAAGGCCGCGTGTCGGGAGTTGATGCCCGTGTCGATGATCCCGAGGACCGTGTTCGCGCCGCCGCCCGTCGCGGTGAGGACCGCGGGCGTGACGCCGGATAATCCGGAATTGTAGAAGTTCTCCGGGCTGAACTGCGCCATCTGCTCCGGGGTGAGATCGACGGCTTGCGAATCGCCGTCGACCGCTTGCACGTCGAACAAAGTCGAAGCGCTGACGCCGCCCATCGAGGGCGCGGCCGCGACGTTCACGAGGTCGTCAAGGAACACATGTTTCACACTGGAAATCTGCGCCAACGACGCCAGCCGATTCGACGGCACGTACGCGGCGAGCGCCGGGGTATACGCAAACCGGCTCACGACCGTTCCGCCCATGGCGCCGATCGCGTTGACCAGCTGCGCGGAAGGATGTCCGATCGTCTCGACGAGCACTCGCACCGACGCCTCTCCATGAAATGCCGCGGCGAGGACTTTCGGCGACAGCTTGCCCAGCGCGAGCAGGCTCGTGGGATTCATCGCGACAGCGGTGACGGTGATCACTCCGAGGCTCCCCGCCACCATCGCAATCGCGAGAACCAGGGCCACAGTCCGGCTCGTTCCTGAATGTCCAGTCAATCGCATTCCTCCCCTTTGCCCGGAGAAAATCAATCGACGCCGATTCGACTTCTCGAGGCGAGAGGAGACCGCTGAGATGGTATATGGAAATATGCCCGACCCGAGTGGGATTCCACGCAACAATCTCAGGAGAGAGAATGAGAGGACGGACGCCGCCGGTGCGAACCGTGTTTCACTGGATCCGCAACGTGGCCTGAGCCGTTCCCTGCGGTGCCACGAACACCGACTGTTGCGCGCGACGGCCACTGCGGGACACGGCCTCGAGGGCCACCGTCGCGCCGTACGCGGACAGGAGCTGTACCCGGACGGTCGACTGGCTGCTCCCGACCGCGACGATTTGGAGGGTTCCCACACTCACGCCGTTCGCGAGAAGGTCCACCGTCTCGTCCGTCGCGGATCCGTTTTCGACGGTCACGAGGACGGTCCCGATGAGCGGCACGGCGGCGGGAAGCGGCGCGGGGGGCGCCCACCCCGGCGGACCCGGAGGCGCGACGCCCGGCATCGGCGGCGGGTAGTACGCGCCCGCAGGCATGTAGGGAGGTGGCGTCGACCAGATGGCCGCGGGCCGCGCCGGTTTCGTCCTCAGCCAAAGGCCGACCCCCAGGAGAATCGCGCCGACCGCGATGATGACGATGCTCGTGACAAACGGAGATGTCGGGAGCGCGTTGATCGTCACATCCTCGGTGCCGGTCTGGGTCGTGGACTCGTAGCCGCTTCCGTGGCCCGTCTCCACGAAATACGTTCCTCCGGACGGCAGGTCCGCCGAGAAGGCGCCGCTGGCTCCGGAGGTGGCCGACAGGTAGGAGAGCGAGCCGGTCGTGATGAAGGCCGTGTGCTGCGCATCCGTCATGACCCAGATGTTCACCGTACCCGAATCCGCGGTGAACGTTCCCGAGACGCTACCGCCGGTGACCACGGAGAACTGGTACCGGACATAGTGGTTCGCGCCCGCGCTGATCGCAAAGAACAACGGATGCATTTGAGGGGCGAAGCCGGCCGCCAAGACCCCCACGCCGATGAGCGCGGCCACGATCCCGACCGCCAACAATACGATGTAGCCCCGCATCGTCCGTCCCCCTCCGCGCGGGCGGCCCCCCGCGGCGGGCGTCAATGGGCGGCGGGTCATGTAAACTCATCGCTGCAGTGCCGACGTGGCTCGGGAGCGGACCCGCGACAGGACGCGAACGAGTTGCGGGACCCGATTCGAGACCAACCGCACGTGGCCCACTCGCCGGCGCCACGAAGGCGCAACCTATAAGTGATTATAAGTCATTATGAGGAATCATGAGCGTTACCACCATCCCCGTCTCGACGGACGTCCGGGAGCGTCTGAAGCGCCTCGCCTCCAAAGGGGAGACGTACGACCAGTTACTGCGGAAGCTCATCGAGATCGCGGAGGCTCGCATGTTGTACGAGCGGGAGCGACGCATCCTCGAAACGGAGGAGTTCGTCCCTCTTGGCAAAACGTGAGATCCTCCTCTCGCGAACCGCGCTGCGACAGCTCGAGCGACTCCCGCGGGATGCCGCGAGGCGTATCCGATCGAAGCTGGCCCTGCTCGCGGACGACCCGTTCCGCGGGCGGCCGGGGGCGGACATCCGCCTCCTGTGGGGGCAAGATGATCCTCCGCTGTACCGTCTGCGAGTCGGGGACTATCGCGTCCTGTATTTTGTTCAGGAGGATGAGATCCGGGTCACGGAAGTCCTGCACCGCTCCCAGGCGTACCGAGGCATCGACTGACGAAACCTTCGATCGTTGGGATGTCCGGGATGCGCGCGGGGCACCGCGAGAATCTACGGCGCGCGACGGCTCCGGATGAGCTTCGGTTTCGGCTCCGGCCAGTCCCCGTTGCGGGGCTCGGGAGCGCGGCGGACGAGGGACACGAGCGCCGCGAGCGCCCATGCGACGAGGAACGCCAGGCCGTACGCGAGGAACAACACGAGCCCCGTCGTGAGCTGGAAGTTCGTCTGCGCGAATCCTTGGACCCCGGGCAGCATCGCACCCGCCATTCCGGCGAAGAGCAAGGCCATGACGATCGGACCCGCGACCGTCCCGGGAACCCGCGTCCGGTCCGATTCGACCCGACCGCGCTCTCGGATCAGGACGCGAAGGACTTCCTTCCGCGTGCGGGTGGCCTGGAGCGCCGCGGAGACCTCGACGAGTGTGCCCGCGACCGCGATCTCTCCCTGGGGCATCGCGGTGGCGGTCGGGGTCGCGAGGGTCGTCAGGAGCTCGTCGATCTCCTCGTCACTCGGCGGGATCGTCCGGACCATGTCCGGGGTGATCGTGACCTCCGCGCCGGTCGGCAGATGGATGCTCTCAGGGATCGCCGCGATCTGCAGATCGATCGACCGCCGGGCGTCCTCGAGTCGCGCGACGTGCGTGGCGGCGAACCCGAACAGCACGAAAGCCGTGACGATCGCTGCGAAGATGGACGTCTGGAAAACGAGGGAGGACACTTCTACGGAGAACCAGGGGCCGGTCGTGCCGGCTGCCGTCGCCGCGGCAAAGGCCGCGACGAGCCCGAATACGACGGCAAACGCCACGTTGACGATATCGGGTCGGGGCATCGGGGGCTCCCTTCACCGCCTTCGTTCTCCTCAGTCTATAAAAGGGCGAACCCCGCATTCTCGCCGGCGATAGTTTCCGGCTCTTT
>WNEY01000146.1_pt1 | contig 36885 bp, 34 predicted proteins | sample 5400531 | NCBI WGS metagenome assembly WNEY01 (sample SAMN13153338, study PRJNA577476) | soil metagenome | isolation source: 200 cm saprolite under Douglas fir tree site 1 | place: USA:California | collected 2015-04-18 | reverse complement strand
TCCAAGACCTGAATCATCCCAAGCAACTCGCTCGGCTTCGGCGAGACGGTCCGCACCGTCACCGTGAAGGTCGACGTCGCCGCGTTCCCGGCGGCATCGGTCACGGTCAAGCTCGCGGAATACGTACCGGGGCGTGCGTATACATGGGTCGCCGTCGCCGTCGTCGCGGTCGCGTTGTCCCCGAAGTTCCAGGCGTAGCCGGTGACCTCGACGTTGTCCGTCGAGGCGGACGCATCGAAGAAGAGGGGCTGGCCCTCATCGACCGTCCGGTCCCCGCCTCCACGCGGGACGGGGGCTTGCGTGTCTCGCACGGTGACCGTTCGCGTGGCGCTCGCGGGATTGCCGGAGTAGTCCCAAACGGTCAGGGTCGCCACGTAGGACCCGGCGTTCGGGTACGTGTGGCTGCCGCTGACGCCGCTTGTGCTCGAGCCGTCTCCGAAGTCCCACGTGTAGCCCGCGATGCCGAGGTTGTCCGAGGACCCGCTTCCATCGAACGACACAGTTGTCCCCTGGCCCACGGAGACTGAGGATCCCGCGTTGGCGGTGGGCGAGACGACGTCGAGGACGCTCGCGAAGACATCCTGGCCGGACACGCGGGTGTCCAGCCATGCCGCGAAGACGTCCCCCGCCGCGTCGATTCCGACGCTCGGAGAGAACTGGAAGTTCGGAAGCGAGTCATCGTTGACCTTCACGTTCGGGGACCAGGTGAGGCCGTCCGTGGAGGAGGATTCATAAATGTCCCAGCTCGTGGATCCGGACGTGCGGGAGTCGGCCCAGGCCGTTACGATCTTGCCGCCATTCGCCGCAAGGCTCGGCACCCACTGGATCGCGGCGCCGAGATCGTCATTGACCTTCACATTCGCGGCGAACGATGCCCCGGCGTTGGTCGACCGGGTCGCATAGATATCAGGCTGCGTGTTCGCGTTCCGGAAGTCGGTCCAAGCGACGTAGATGTTGCCGGCCACGTCGACCGCAATCGTCGGATCTTGCTGCATGGCGCTGCCCGAGTCGTCGTTGATGTTGAAGCTCGGGGTCCACGTCGCGCCCCGGTCGGACGACTTCGAGAAGTAGATGTCCGGGCCTTTCGCCGGGGTTCGCGGGTCGCGCCACACGACGTAGACGTCCTGATTCAGCGCGACCGCAATCGCGGGGGCGTTTTGTTCGGATCCGCCCGCATCGTTGTTCACGCGGGCGCTCGGGTTGAAGCTCAGCCCACCATCCGTCGAGTTCGCGTAGAAGATGTCCGGACCGAAGACCGCGCTCCGCGTGTCCGTCCACACGACGTAGACGAGGTGCGGGTTCACCGGGTCCACCGCGAGAGCCGGCTCCGATTGGCTGTTCGTCGTCACGTCGTTCACGCGGACGTTTGCGGAGAAGCTCAAGCCGCCGTCCGTGGACTTGGAGAAGAACACGTCGTTGTTCCCGTTCCTCGAGTCCGTCCACGCGATGTAGATCGCATTCGCCGAATCCAGCGCGAGGGCCGGCTCCGACTGCGACGCCCCTCCCGCATCGTTGTTCACCCGGATTGGGACGGACCACGTGCGGCCGTTGGAGGACTTCGTGAAGAAGATGTCCGATTGCGTGACGCTCCCGCCCCAGCCGGTAAAGGCGAGGTACGCGACCCCATCCGAGCCGACGGCGAGAGAAGGCTCCGCGGCCCAGTACGCCGGAGGGCCGTCAACGATCATCGCGGGACCGAAGTACGGAGCGGCGGGAGCCGCCGCGGCCGGCGGCACGAGGAAGCCCATCAGGGCCACCGCGAACAACGGGACGATCGCTCCCAGAATCATTCGACGCGTCGCGCGCACATGAACCGTGGGCACTCGAACCATGCTGCCGTGCTCCTGGGTCGTCCGCGGTCGACGGCGGACTATTTAATCGGCGTGGGGCAGGTATCGAAATTGAGACCGAGAGTTCAAGCCGGACATCTGGGGCGGCGTCCCGGGACTCAATGGCCTCGTGTCGCGGTCCGACACGTTCATTCGGCTGAGGACCCGTCCGCGATCGCCTTGTCCGTGATTGCGATTCTCTTTTCCCGGCTCGCCACCCTGATCGTCCACATTTAGCTGAGGTGGAGCGCAGCCAACGCATCCGTATCCTTAAGCGGTCCACCACGGCTGCCGTCGCGAGGCGAACATGGCGGCCGGCGAGATCGTCAGCGAGTCGTTCGATTCGAACGTGCTGAAGGGCAACCCCCTCGGAGATCCAACGAAGCGGGACATTACCATCTACCTCCCGCCGAAGTACGATCCGAGCCATCGCTATCCGGCGGCGTACGCGATCGTCGGGTACACTGGCACAGGGAAGTCGCTCCTCTCCGTCGATCCGCTGGGGGAGGATCTGAAGGCCAAGTTGGATCGGCTCATCCGCACGGGAAAGATGGGCCCGATGATCGTCCCGATGGTCGACTGCTTCTCGAAGGTCGGCGGAAATCAGTACATCAACTCGACGGCCACCGGCCGCTACGACGACTACCTGCGAAAGGAAATCGTACCCTTCGTTGAGTCGAAGTATCGGATTTCACGTCGCGGAATTTGGGGCAAGTCCTCGGGTGGGTACGGATCGATCGTCCAAGGGATGCTACATCCGGAAACCTGGTCCGCCCTCGCCGACCATTCCGGCGACGCGCTGTTCGAGTTCTGCTACATCATGGATTTCCCGAAGGCGCTCGCGGCGTTCCGAGAGCGTGGCGGTCCCGCGAAGTGGCTACGGTGGTACTGGCGTCAGCCGAACCGCCGGAAGGAGGGATTGTATCCGGTCCTGAACACGGTCGGAATGGCGGCGCACTACTCGCCGAACCCGAAAGGCAAAGACCTCCGCACAGACTTCCCGTTCGACCTGGAGACGGGCGAATGGCGCCCGGAGGTGTGGGCCCGCTGGCGGCGCTGGGATCCCGTGAACATGGTCGACCAGTACGCTCGGAGCCTGCGGCGGATGCGCCTCGTCTACATCGACTGCGGGACCTCAGACCAGTTCAACCTAATCTGGGGCGCCCGGGTCCTCCACGAGAAGCTGCTCGCGAGACGGATTCGGCACGTGTACGAGGAGTTCGATGACACTCATTCGAACATCTCGTACCGGTATGACGTGAGCCTACCGTTGCTATGGAAGGCGCTCAGTTAGTCGAACGATGCGGGAGAGGCCCAGGAAAAGAACAGGCCAACCGATTCGGGCGTCGGTCTATCTGCAGGCCCAAACGATCGCAGGTTGCTACTATCGCCTCCAATCCTGGCTACGCCGGGTTCCCTTGAAGACCTCGTCGTACGTCGCTCCTTTCATCTGGGATTGCCGAAGGCGTAGAAGATTGTCGGCGCCCATCGATCCGAACCTCGCAACCAGGAACCCAACGATCCCGACGAGCGCCCCGATGATGATGAGAAAGACCCGGAACGACTCGTTTTTCGCGATGAACGCCATCAAATCCCCCGTGCGGTCGGCCAAGCCGAACGCGAGGATGATGAGCACCCCTCCGAGAGCAAGCACGGTGCCGAACGCAATGAACGACTTACTGCGCGTGAACACCGGATCGCGTCGGTCTTGTTTTTCTTCTTTCTTCTCTTCCGCGTCCCCGTTCCGTTTCCAATCCTCTTGCTTCTCGACCACAGAACCCCTTTCTCGGCAAGCGGATAGGAGCATTGAAAGGTTTCGGTCGATCTCTCGATCATGCCAGAAACGTTGATTCAAATAGTCTGCCCATGCTCCCGAGATCGATGGCCCGCAAAGAGGTCCGGTTGACACGGGCAGCTCGCCGGCGCGCGCGTCGTCGCAAGGGCGCCGGGCCTTCCCATCGGATCAAGCGGCGCCGTCGGTAGGCTTCCTTTTCGCCGAATCGAAGACCACGTGGAAAACGGACCGGAGCGATTCGAATCCATTCCTTAAGTCCATCAGATTGGGTTGGATTTCGGAATTGGTGGCATCTCTCCCCTCTGCGGGGCGGCTGGCCCAGCCCTTCCTTCCTTGGAAATCGGTCGCTGGAAAGGGCTAAGCCGGGACGGCTCCATGCGTGCCCTGTTTGAGATGCCGACCGCCGGAGGAGATTGGCAGAATTTTCAGAATTGGCTAAATTCGCCTCAGGGATGGGTGTTCTATCTCATCCTCATCATTGTGATCGGTCTGATCCCGGTCCTCGTTATTTTCCTGTACCTATATCGCAAGGGCGCACTGCGTTCGTTCCCTGCCGTCTGGTTATGGGTTGGGTTTGGTTTACTGCCGGCCTTAGGACTGATTTCATCTTATGCAGGCGCGACGTATCTCGGTGGATCCTATGCCCCGCCGGCCGCGGCCTTCCTGCTGATCTCTGCAGTTCCTCTCTTCGCTGGAATAATCATCCTTCGGCGGAGACGGAGGTTTGGGCGATTTCCCGCCGTCCTCATCTGGGTCGGGCTTGGTCTGATGCCGGTCATGCTCGCGCTCCTAATTTCGCCATGGTGGAACTACTTCCCGTCGGCGGGTGCTTTCTACACCGGGATATTTTCCGTCCCGCTCCTCGCTGGACTCATCGTTCTCGCAATTGTAAAGCCGCTGCGCGCCCCTGAGCCGGACTCCAAAACCTAGTTGCTAGCGAGGAATGGGCCGCTCCCGCGCTTTCGCGCGATGGTCCGCATCTCGGCATCTGGTCATCCTTTTTCGGTAGCCAGCGAAGCGATGGGAGATGGGGAGCCTATCCGCTTCTACAGGAAAACGGAGAGGCGCACGGGAAAGACGGAGGCCCGAGTTAGCCGTGCCGCAATCACCTGTTTCCGACACGGTTGATTCAGAAGCCCGAGCGCCGTTTTCGAACGCGGTAGGGAATCCAGACATACCAGATGAATAGGCCACTCACGACTTCGATGATGGCGCCCCCGATTACAAAGAACAGGGGCAAGGTGCGGTACACATCCCAGACGCGACCGAGGGCGAGAAGATAGGTAACCGGGAGCGTGAGCACGATCCATCTGATCCTTCGTCGCCTCTCAGCCTCAATGTCAGATTCCATGCTGAAGCCTCTATGCGGGTTCACGATGCGGATTAACTTGCAGCGGAAGCGTGCGAATCATCGCCGCGCTCGTAAGGGTTGCAAAGCTTCGATGAGCTCCCGTTTACCGAACGACCGCGCAACCGAAGGGCTTCGTCTCGGCGACCCGCACCGGTCGACGCTCGAGAAGGTCGTCGATCGCGTTCTGGAGGTCACGAACGGTGACGCGCGCCGGGTCGCGGGAGTCGTCGATTCTCCCTCGGTATTGCAGGCGCCGCGCATGATCGAACAGGAAGGCGTGTGGCGTGCTGATGGCACCGTAGGCCCGGCCCACGCTGCCGTCGTCGTCTTTGAGGTAGGGGAAGTTGAATCCTTTCTCTTGCGCGCGCTTTACCATCTCCGGGTACGTGTCCGCGGGGGACAGGTACGAGTTGTTCGAGTTGATTGCCACGACCTGCAGGCCTTTGGGTGAGTAGGTCGCCTGGAGGGCGATCATCCGATCCTCCGTGGCTTTCACGGTGGGACAGCCGTTGCACGAGAATATGATCGCGAGCAACGGTGTGTCGTCGAAGGACGAAAGTGCGAGGTGTCGGCCATCGACGCCGAGCAGGTCTCGAAACTCCGGCGCAGGTTGCCCGAGCCCGAGCGGAACAACGCCAGGTTCTTGAGTGGCGGTCGGCAGTTCCATCGTCCGCCTCTAGCGAATCTCTCCCCGGCGAACCGCACGGCCTACGGGAACTTGCCCGGGAACTGCTTGTGGATCCCGTCGGCCAAGGTGTCCGCGACGGTCATGATCTCCGTGAAGATATCGTCGAACGCCTGCACGTCCTCTTCCCACTTCCGGGTCAGTCGCGCCACGACCTCTTTCTTCGTGAGGTTCAGGTGGAGGTTCAACAAGTCCACGACATCGCTCTTCGGCCAATGGGGATTCGCGCCGCTCAGGAACGTCGCGATGACCTCGGCGTTCTTCGTCCACTTCGCATCGTAGTCGGCGAACTTCGCCTGGTTGCCTGTTTTGGCCGCGGCGATCAGGTCGACGGCTATCATGATGTGCTCCTTCAGGAGCTCTGTTAGTTTCGCCCCGGCGGCCTTCCCGTAGACCGGGACGATCGCGTTGCCAATGTCGTCCTGGTTCTTTAACAGTCGCGCCGCGGCCGCGCCTGCGTCCGGGGCGTCTGCCACGGCGGCCACGATGTACCCCCGCGTCCAGATGACGTGGTCGGCCCATAGCCTTCGCAAAGCGGTTTGTAGACTGGACAATGACTCCACTCCCCGGTGCCACACACACCGGGCTCCCTATTTGTGGATTCTCCTAGAACTCTTTTCGATCGGCAAAGCGTCAAGCGCCAGATGACCGAAAAATCGTGCCCCACTCGGACATGTCCCAATGGAGGACTAACGGACCCGGTCGGAGCCATTAGATCTCAATTCATTTTGCAAACAATGGGATTCGGACTCGGGAGAGGGAGGGACTTATTGGAGAGGGTTCTCAATAGCACGATTCGGTTCAACGCGACCTCCCACCGCCTCAGCTGGATATTCCGCAACAATCCGTTCTCGAGCCAAACTAGAAGTCGTCCCGCTGCGCTTCGGAGAGCGGAGCGGGAGTCTCCCGATGGCCTTTCCGTCGCTTACGGCCGTCATCGCGTCCGTCGCGGTACTGGCGATTGGTGTCCCCCTTGCCTACGTCTTGTCGAAAGCGCTGAAACTCCAGCCATCACCAATACCTGTCCAGGATCCGGGTCGGCAAGGGACCGTGGCGCTCTTGCTCGTCGCAGCCGAATATGGGGTCGTCATCGCGTGGCATGCGGCCGTTCGGCCCGCCCTAGGGTTCGATGCCGGCCTGCCTCTTTCGTTCGATGCCCGCTCGGTCGTCCAATTCGGTGTATTCTACGGGATGGTCCTCGTCCCGTTCTTCAGCGCCCTGAGAGTCACCCACCAGTCATGGGCGAGTGTCGGAGTGTCCCGACGAGCGGTCGGTCGCATGCTGGTCCTTGGGCTCGTGCCTAGCGCAATCTACTTGGTCGTCACAGGTGTCCTTGCGCCTTCTCTCGGCGGGGTTTCGCTGGGCCCACGACCTCGTTGGGCCTCGGGTTTCTTTCAATTTCGCTCAACGCGTTCAGCGAGGAACTCGTCTGGCGCGGTTACGTCCAGAGCCGGTTTGAAGCGGCCCGAGGGTCGAGGATAGGCTTCGCCCTTCCGGCCCTCCTGTTCACGTTCTGGCACTTCCCGAGGAGCTACGTGCTGTCTTCGGAGAATATCCTGGTGGCGTTGGCGAACACACTGGTCCTCCTCACTCTCGCTCTGCTGTACGGATACTTCTTTCTCCGGAGTAGGAACGCGGTCCCGTCCTCCGTCTTCCATCTGTTCGGCAACTGGGCCGTGGTCCTCTGGCAGTTACCCGGCCCGTGAGCGTCTCCGGTGGCACTGCGGCCGATCCGAGGCGGAACGGTCCAAGCCAGCACGGTCGTCCCCAACCTCCACGACCACTGGGGGTCCCACCAGGATACGCGTGCGCGCGAGGGTGGTGGTCGTGGCGATGGTGGTGGACCCAGGGCGGGCGCGGCGCCGCGGGACGTCAAGGAACTGCTCCGGAACTACGAGATGTCCGGCAAGGCGATCAAAGGCGTCGTAGGCAGCCGGAAGATGTGGGAGCAAGCAACTCCTACAGCAGCTGAGGCCTCGGGCGAGCATGGACGAGGCGTAATCGGCTCAACGTTCGGCTCGTTCGACACTTTAATAGGGATTCGAGACTACAGCGTCATACGGGGAGATGGCAGTGTGGGGTTGAAAGAGTGGATCGTCCCGCAGGAGCGGCGTTTCTTTGACCTGTTGGAACACCTGGCGGCGACCGTCAACGATGGCGCTCTCGCCCTCCAGGAACTGCTGCATGACTTCCAAGACGTCCCGGCGAAGCGGAGGCAAATCAAGGACATCGAGCACCGAGGGGACGACATCACCCACAGCGTTTTCGAAGAACTGAACAAGACGTTCATTACGCCAATCGACCGCGAGGATATCCAGTCTCTCGCAAGTTGCCAGGACAACGTCCTCGACATGATCGATGCCGCGGCGAACCGCCTCTTGCTGTACGGGGTCGATCGCCCGACCGATGCGATGGTCCTCCTGGGCGACACGATTGCCCAAGCGACGGCTCTCCTCCTTCAGGCCGTAGGCATGATTCACAACAGAAAGAACGGGGGCGAGGTCGAGCGAATCGCCCTTGAGGTTCACCGTCTCGAAAACTTGGCGGATGACCTGATGAACACTTCGGTGGCGTCGCTGTTCAAAGAAGGAGACCCCATCCGCATCATCAAGTTCAAGGAGATCACCGAACGGCTCGAACAAGCGACGGACTACTGCGAGGACGTCGCGAATGTCCTGAGCGACATCGTGGCTAAGAATCAGTGAGGCCGTGGGAGGGATCCTTGCTGCACGGCGCAGGCCGATCGGGCGGATCCGCGTGGCTTCGTCCCTTCGACCAGTTGGTCCGGTCCTGCCCCCTGACATTCACCGGAGGGAGAGAATCGCAGTCTTAGGGATCCTCGTCACGGCGATCATCATCGTATTCAGCTTCGATTTCTTCAACGGATTCCACGACGCGGCGAATGCGATCGCCACGGTCGTCGCAACGAGAGTCCTCAGTCCAGTCAGAGCCGTTGCGATGGCAGCCATCGGCAACTTCGTGGGGATGGTCTTCATCACGAACGCCATCGCCGAGACGATTGGCAAGGGAATCATCGACACCAGCGTGCTCGGCATAAACTCGTTGCCCCTGAGCGATGCTCAGTTCTTCCACTCGATTGGCATCATCATGGGGGGCGTCATCGGGGCGATTATTTGGGACCTGGCTACCTGGATCTGGGGCCTCCCGACTTCGAGCAGTCATGCGCTGATCGGAGGCCTCGTCGGGGCGACGGTCTTGGCGGCGGGGCCCGGGTCGGTCCTGTTGCCCAGCGCGAAGGACATGCTCCTTTTCGTCGCCCTCTCGGGGATAGCTTTTGTCGGCGGTGCCTCGGCTCTGTTCGCCCACGGCATTGTGCGGCGTTATCGTCCGACGCTCGGCGCAGTCGTGTTGGCCGGCCTCCTGACGGGTCTGTTGCCTGCCATCATCCTCGGCCGATTCCTTCTGAAGGGGCTCGTCCAGATCGTCGTCTACATGGTGGCCGCGCCGCTCGTTGGACTGGTCTTCGCGTTCGGCCTCGCGCTTCTCGTGATTCGGCTCTTTCGTCGACATACGCCGACCCGGGTGAACCGCGAGTTCCGGCGGCTTCAGCTCGTGTCGAGCTTCTTCTACAGCGTAACCCATGGGACGAACGACGCCCAGAAGGGGATGGGGATTATCACGCTCATCCTTGTGGTCGCGGCCATCGGGCCGCCTTGGGGTCCGCCGTCCGGCGAGTTCCACGTCCCGTTCTGGGTCATCGTCGGCGCGCATGCCTCGATTTCATTGGGCACCTTCTTCGGCGGCTGGCGAATCGTACGTACGATGTCCCAGCGGGTTACGGCTCTACGGCCGTGGCAGGGATTCTCCGCTGAGACCGGCGGGGGAATCGCCCTCGCCAGCACTGCCGTCGCCGGGATTCCGGTCAGTACGACCCATGTGATCGCAACGGCGATCATGGGGGTGGGCGCGACGAAGCGACTCTCGGCCGTCCGATGGGGCGTCGCCCGTCGAATCGTCTGGGCCTGGATCATCACGATACCCGCCTCGGCGGGCGGGGGGATGGCGGTCTACGCCGCGCTGCACGTCGTATTAGGTGTTTGAGCCTCCGGACCGAACCTCTTTCGAGTCGCAACGCTCGTCGAAGCCCGCTGAATGCACGCGCTGGCCCGGCGTGAGGGCCTCGGTTTTGAGGCCGTCCTCCGCCGCGAAACTTGATGAGCCAATGTACCGGTTGGAGATGTCGGACTCATGCCGATCAAGCTCACGCCTCAGGAGGTCACGGGCCAGAATAGGCTGTGGACAGCGGAGGTGACTCCGCCGGAAGGCGGCGGACGCCCCTGGCGGTCACCCGGCCCAATGTCAGTCGGTGACCTCATGGCGGCGCTCAGGGCCGCGGGGTGTAGCCAGCCAGACATCGACGAAGCACTCCGAGAGGCGGCAGCTCTATTCGCAGAAATTCAGAGATGCGGAAGCGGAGGAGATATTCGGACCTACGTTGCGTGCGGCATTCGCAGGCGAGTACGAGGTGCCGCCGCAGCGGACGGTCGCCGAGCCCTTGATCGCCTATGCCCTCTTCATAGACAACTCGCCTGAATCCATCGCAAAAGTGGTGGATACGGCTGACTATATCTGGCGTCTCGTCCCCACCGCTGACGAACTAGCATGGGCGTTCGTGCAACTCAAGAGCAGAGGATGGCTTCTCGTGCAAGGCAACTTGTACGGGCTGACGGCAGAGGGCAAGAGCGCCATCGCGAGCGTGGTTGGCGAGGACGGCGACCAATTCAAGAAAGTCAAGCGCCTCGAAGCGTGGACTTCGGTTCATCCCAATCTAGCGAAGGGAAAAGTGCCCGCCCGTGGGGGCGGGGATGAGGGACAGTGCGCACTCGGAGCGAGCCCCGTGGGAGCGGGGCTGGGAGGTAGCAGCTTGAGAATGCCGCTCCTTCCGTTGTAGCGGACCCGGAGGGATCCGTGATTCCTCCATGAGGACACGTCAATGTCTGACGGAACGGCGGGCTTGTTGAGGGACTCCGAGAGGAGAAGGTCGTCCCGTCCCATCATGAGGAGGACCATCCGGCCCTCCTCCTCTTCCCATTCTTGCGGACCCGTTCAGATTCGACTGATAGCTTCTTCGTAGCCGTGCAGAGTCTCTCGCGGCTTAGCTCATGAAATCGTCGCGGTATAGATGTCTTGGTCACGGAGCGCGTTGATGGAGACGTTGCGATTGTCCGCCCAGATTGGGTGGGCACCCGCGGCATTCGAGGCAATGCCGTTGTAGTCGCCGAGGAACGCAGCCCCGCCGCCCGTTACCCCGAGGTTGGGGTCGAACGCCGCGTCGGTCACCCGGACGTTCGGGAGGAAGGTGAGTCCATCATCGTTCGACTGCGCATAGTAGATGTCCAGGAGCTTCCCTTCTGGATCGTTCCGGCTGTCGTAGAACGAGACGTCCACTCGACCGCGGAACGTCGAGATTGCTGGGAAGATCTGGTGATTTGTCGTGACGTCGTTCACGCGGGATGGCGGCGACCAGCTCAGGCCGCGGTCAGTCGACCGGGCGAGCAGGACATCCGCATCTCCGCTTCGATAGTCCGCCCACGTCATGAAAATGGAGCCGGTGGTTTGGCTGACGGCCATCCGCGGGAAGCTGTCGAGGCGGTATGCGCTCCCCGGGAGTGGCTCCGGAACCGGGACGATCGACGCGATTCCCTGCTCCACGTCGAACGTCTGGCCGCAGTCGAGGGACCGGGTGAACAGGATCTGGTCTTTGTGAAAATCCTCCCAAGCGACGTACACCTCCCCTCCGGGGCCGACGGCGACCGTCGCGCCTTGGTTCTGCGAGTTCGGGGAATGGCTGAGCGGAAGGATCGGGGTCCAGCTCAGGCCCCCGTCCGTGGACCGCTGGAGCACAATCTTCGTGCCGTGGCTCCCCTCGAAGAAGGCCCACGGGATGTACACGTTCCCGTCACAGGTGCCGCCCGTGTCGTCGACCGCGATCCACTCTTTGTCGGTGACACGGGAGTTCCCTGGACCGCCGAGTTTGTCGCTCGGGGTGTCGTGGCCGGCGAAAACAACGGATGTAAAGTCGTACGTTGCCCCGAAATCCGAGTACCGAGTGAGGACGAGCCAACCCGCGAATTCTGTCGTCGTCGGTCCGAACGAGAGCCACGCCAGGTAGACTCGGCCCTCGCGGTCCGCGGTGATCACGGGATCGCTTCCGATTTTCCATCCCGCTTCATGCACTGGCGATGAGAGCCCCTCGGGGGAGGTGTCCCCCGGAAAGCCCGGTACGAGAGCGTTTTGCCACGTGTCTCCGCCGTCCGTCGACCGGTAGTACCCCGCCCACGAGAAGCCGCTCGCTTGCCGCGTATCGCGCGCGGTCGCCACGAGTATGTTTCGGTCGCTCGGGAACGCGGCGATCGTGACCTCGTTCTGCGAACTCGCCTCCGGATCGATCGTCACGAGGACATTCGGGTGGTCGACGTGGGTCAGGGCCTGAGTGGCTTGCGCGGAGAGCGGCGTCAGCGCGATTAGCACGAAAGCCGCCGTCCCGATCAGGAACGAGCGCGCAATCCGATTCATCATCCACCCCAATCGACCGGGTGCCTCAGGAATTGAGGAGACGGTATATAGCGTTACGGAGACGGCCCCCGAATCGGCACGGTAAGATGTGTCCGCCTACGAAATGTGACCTCCCGGCTGGCCACCTAGATCGAGGCGCCTTGATTTGCACCGATGCAATGTGGTCGCCGGCGGTCACGGCGCGTTGGCGACATGACGTCGTTCGTCGGAGGCAACGTTGGATCTTGGCGGGTCCTTCGAGTCGATCCTGTCATCGGCGTTCCCCTCACCTGGATATCACGACTAGAGGTCACCGAACAGGAGGCACAGCCGCCACCTGGCAATTGGGTGCTCAGGGGTGTCACAGCCCTCGATCGGTATGTCACCCGCGCTGAGCGCTCTCTGTTGGCGGCGCGCCAAGATAGCCTCGGGAGGCAGTCAGCTACGAGCGCGGCCTTGATTCCGATCCGAAAATCCGCGGCTTGGTGGAACCTCCCGCCTGACGAGCGGCGCGCCATCTTCGAAGAGCGCTCCCACCACATCCGAACCGGAATCGAATATCTCCCTGCCGTGGCTCGGCGCCTCTATCACAGTCGCGAGCTCGGCGAGCCCTTCGACTTCCTTACCTGGTTCGAATATTCGCCGGACCACGCGGCTGCCTTCGAGCAGCTCGTGGAGCGTCTACGGAGTGCCGAGGAATGGCGCTACGTTGAGCGGGAAGTTGATGTCCGCATGACATGGGACCCACCAAACCCGGCCACGACGAGAGTACCTCGTTGATGACCATTAGTTCTCCGCCTGTCCCAGGTGGCGATCCTTCCACAGGCGTCCGCGAGCGTCAGACATCGGATCACCGAACACGACCACCCCCTCGGCCGCGTCGTAATGGAGGAATAGCGGACCCGGAGGGATTCGAACCCTCGACAGCCGGATTAGAAATCCGGTGCCCTATCCGTGCTAGGCGACGGGTCCGGCTCGGGCACGGAGCGGCGTCCTAATAAACCATCGAGGTCAGCTCTTCGATGATGCCCGACCGACCCAGATTCCCGGTTCGAGAGCCGCGTCAGCGTTCGATGAATCCTGGAACACCGCCGAGGGTCTCCGCGGCCCGGACTCCGTTCACGGCGGCCCGCGCGACCTCGCGCACCACGGCGTGATGCAGGACATCGAATACCCGGTAGTCGACGATCGTGCCTTTCTTCGTTCGCGTGGCGAACCCGAGGATCGTGTCCCCGTCGGTCGACATGTGCGCGGGCCGCACGGCGAGCGCAATGCCGTCGTGGGCGAGTTCGACCAGCCGCGCAAGCTGTTCGTGATCCAGCGGGGCGTCCGTTCCGACAACGCCGATCGTCGTCCCGGATCGCGTCTTCGAATGTTTCAGGTATGCGTTGGCGACGTCGTCCATCTCCCGAAATCCGCTCCCGTCTTCGCGAAGGGTCCCGCCAATCGTCCGATTCTCGAATGGATCGTACACGTTGCCCACGCAGTTCGTCACGACGATTGCGCCGACCGTCCATGGGCCGACCCGGGCCGCGCTGCTCCCGAGCCCGCCTTTCGTCCCGCCGGTGGATCCGAACAACGGGCCCACGGTCGCGCCGATTCCCGCGCCGACGTTCCCCTGCGCCACGGTCTTGGCGGACGCCGCCGTGCAGGCGGCGTACCCAAGGTCTGTGTAGTCGAGGCCCTGCACGTCGGCGAATCCGAGGTCGTAGATGTTCGTGCCCATGATCGCCGGCATCTTCCCGCCACCGGACCAGGACGCGAGCTTGTGTTCGAGCAAGAAACGGCGGATCCCTCGGACCGCGTCGAATCCGTACACGTCGCCGCCCGCCAGGAGGAGCGCATGGCGCTCGATGAACGTCTTCCCCAGATCGGAGGCGGCCGTATCGTACGTCCCAGGCCACCCGCCCCGTGCGTCCGCGAACGCGATGGCCGGGGGATCGAGCAGGACGACGGTCGTCCCCGTGCGCCGGCGCAGGTCGTGTGCGTGGCCTACCCGCACGCCCCGGATTGCGGTCAAAGTCTCGTTCGCCGCGATACATCCCCCTCCGGAATTCGCGGCACCGTCGCGGCCGTATTTAACGCATCTGCGCGGAGGTTCGACGGGGACGGGTTCTACGACGCGAGGTCCTCGAGGTGGAAGCTCACGCCGCGGGCCTCCAGCTCGGGGACGACCAGGGTTGGCGGCAGTTCTTCCGGCGCCAAGACACCGGCTCGCGGAACCTGTTTTCGGTGGATCAGCATCACCGCAGCCGCGGCGGCCGCGGCGGTCAGGAATCGTTCCGCGGTCGTGCCGCGGCGCCGATTCGCCTCCCGGTGCTCCATCGTGAGGGAGGCCCGCACGCCGCCTTTCTCGCCACCCACCTTCGTGCCCTGCACCTCGACGACGATTCCGAGCGCCCCGGGCAACGGGCCGATCATCGTCGACGGCTCGGGGAGGGCCGCGAGGAACGCGTCCCGGAACGGAATCTGCGCCGCGCCCATCTTGACGACGTGCGCGGGATTCAGCAGGCCGAGGGCGTTGAACGCGTGGATCGCCCGAACGAGCTCCGGGTTGATGTCGTGCTTGTAGTCCGCCCATCCGACCGGTTTGCCGAGGCGGGACGGCAACGTGAGCACCTCTTCGTGGCGGAACAAGTGCACCCGCCGGGTGCCGATCGGGGGCGGGAATGCGTAGTCCTCTTCCCCGCTCACGGGCTCTTGCTCGACGAGCTCTTTCCCGTTCCAGACCACCGGGTGCGCGAGAGCGTCCCGGAGGAAAATCTCCCGCGAGTACAGCGGGAAGCCGTCCATCCCCTTCTCGCCCGTGGCCGCCTTCCGGATGAGGATTCGGTCGATTGCCTCGAACCGGTCCGCCGCGACTCGTGCCATGACGTTCGAGATTCCCGGATCCGAGCCCATCGAGACCACCGCCATGAGGCCGCGGTCCCGCCATTTCGGGTCGAGGGCGAGCTGATCGAGCACGCCGCCCCGCTCCCCCGCCGCGGTCGGACTGTAGCCCGCGCTATCGACGTACCCGCATCCCGCATCGAAGCAGGCCTCCATCACGCGGAGGTTGTGTTCCGGCAAAGTCGCGTTCACCGCGACGTCGGCGCCTGCAAGGATCCGCCGCAAGCCGTCCGCGTCCGTCACGTCGGACTCCAGCGCGGTCAGGTCGGCGGCCTTCCCGAGGGACTTCAGCGCGCGCGATCGGTCGCCGCGCTTGTCCACGATGACTATCTCGTCCACGCCGCGCTCCGCCGCGAGCTCTAGCGTGATGATCCTCCCGAGACCGCCCGTGCCGAGGACGACGGCTTTCACGCGCGCGTCGATGCGGATGTCGAACCTTAGAGGTTTCGACCTCAATCCTGAACCGCGAATGGCTTGCGTTCAGGACGGTTGGGCCTCGCGCACCCATCGATGACGATCGTTGCGCGCGTCTCGAGGCAGCTCATCGCACGTTCTCGACGGAGACCCGATCCCGTCCCGCGTAGACGTTGAATCGGTCTCCGCGGGCGAAGCCCACGAGCGTCATCCCGAATTCGTCCGCGAGGGTCACCGAAAGGTTCGAGGGTGCGCCCACGGCGACGACGAACGGAATGCCGGCGACGGCAGCCTTTTGCATGATCTCGAAGCTCGCCCGACCGCTCACCGCCAAGACGCGGTCCGAGAGCGGCACGCAGTCCGCGAGGAAGGCCTCGCCAACGACTTTGTCGACCGCGTTGTGGCGCCCCACATCTTCGCGGATGCTCTGCAAATCGCCCTCGGCGGTGAAGATCCCCGCCGCATGCAGCCCTCCCGTTTCGGCAAAGAGCGTTTGCTCCTTCCGAAGCCGGTCCGGGATCGCCGCAATGGTCTCTCCGTTGAGGATCGGTCGGTCACGCGCCATCGGATATCGGGCCGCCACGCGAACCGCCTCGAGCGAGGTCTTCCCACAGACACCACAGGACGAACTCATGTAGAAGTGTCGACTCAACCGTTCCGCGTGAAACTCGACGTCGGGCCGCAGAACTGCGCTGACGATGTTGTATTCCTGCGGCACACCGGGGTCCGTGCAGTACTCGATTCGGGCCACATCCCTCTTGTGAGCCACGATCCCTTCTGTGAAGAGGAAGCCCGCCGCGAGTTCGAAATCGTTTCCTGGGGTCCGCATTGTGACCGAGAGCGACGTAGTCTCCCGTCGGCCCTTGGTCCCGCTCTCGACGCGAATTTCCATCGGCTCCTCGGCCGCGACCAGATCGGCCTCCTTCGACGATTTCCCGCCGCGGGTTTTCCATACATTCAGGCGCGTCGTCGGGCCAGGCCGGTTCACGCCTTCACCTGCGGACCTGGCGCCGGCTCAATCCGCACGAGGGCGTTGTAGTCCGGCATCTCGCACTGGGGATCGACGATTCCGCGGCGAATCAAGACGTTCCCCTCCGGCCAGTAGATCTGGACGTTCCGCGGTCGGATCGGCGCGAGTCGGACGCGGCCTCGGTAGGACCCGACGTCGTTTGAGATGAGGACATCCTCGCGCTCGGCGACTCCTAACGCTTTCGCGTCCTCGGCCGACATGAGGACATCGCTGCGCCTCGCGCCCAAGAGATAATCGATGTCGCCGTGGACCATCGAGTTGAACTGCTTCCCGCGTCGCGTGCTCAGGAGAAACAAGCCCGCCGGAATATCCGCGTCCGGGAGGGCGACCTCCGTGAAGACGGCCCTCCCATCCGGCATCGGGAAGCTGCCGTCTTCGCAGAGACGCGGACCGCCGTACTGGAACGCGTCTCCCTTGGACCGAAGGTTCTGGATCCCGTCGTACGTCGGGACCGCCTTCGCGATTTCCGCGCGGATCGCGGCGGCATCCTTGAAGTGTGTGAGGTGGGTCGCGTGCGGCATCACCCACTGTGCGAGGCTCATGAAGATCTCCCACTCCGTGCGAGCCTCGCGGATCCGACGGCCCGGAATCTCCGGGGAGAAGTATACGCGTCGTTCCGTCGATGTCTCCGTGCCGCCACCGGCCTGCTCGTACCGTGTCTTGGCCGGGAGCAACAGAACGGTGTCGGCGGGGTCAACGAGCATCGAGGACGTGAGGACGAGGTCCTGGTGAATCCGGAGCGGGATCCGACCGAGCGCCTCGCGGACGAACTCGGGCTCCGGCAGCGTTTCAAGGAAGTTGCCTCCCGCCTGATAGAGGACATCGAGGCGGCCTTCGTGAGCGGCGTCGATCATCCCGACCGCGGTCAACCCCGGCACCGTCGGCGGTCGGAACCCCCACACTTTCGCGAACCGGTCCGCGTTCGCGTCGTCGACGGGGAACCCAAGTCCGTACGCCGCGGGTTGCGCCCCCATCTCCGAGCCGCCTTGGACGCCGCTGTGGCCACGAATCGGCATGAGGCCGCATTTCTCGCGGCCAACCATGCCTCGGGCGAGCCCGAGGTTCACGATCGCCTTCACGTTGTCCACGCCGAACCGGTGGTGCGTGATCCCCATGCTCCAGACGAAGACCGCGGTCCGGGCCTCATGGTACATGCGGGCGAACGCGAGCATCCGATCCCGGGTCACACCGGACTGCCGTTCGAGCTCCTCCCAGGACAGCGACGCGAGCTGGACCCGCAAGTGGTAGAAGCCCGTCGTATGTTTCTCGACGAACGGCTCATCGATCCAGCGGTTGTCGATGAGGTGCTTCAGGACGCCGTTGATGAAGGCAATGTCGCCCCCCGTGTGGACCGCGAAGAATTCATCGGCGAAGCGCGTGCCCCAGACCGCGCTGTCGGGGACCGACGGCACCCAGTACCGGGCGAGGCCCGGTTCCCGCATCGGGTTCACGATCGCGATTTTCGTGCCTATCTTCTTCGCGTAGTAGAGATACTTCATCGTCACGGGCTGGTTGTTCGGGACGTCGGATCCGAAGAAGACGATCAAGTCGCTTCCTATCCAGTCCGTGTACGAACACGTCGAGGCGGCGACGCCGATGGTTTCCTTCAACCCCGTCGTGCTCGGCGAGTGACACGGGCGGCTCGAGTTGTCGATGTTGTTCGTCCCGAGGAACCGGGCGACCTTGTTCGCGACGTAGTACGACTCGTTCGTCATGCCGCGGGACGTGATGAAGAACGCGATCCGATCCGGGGTCGTGGCGCGAATTCGTGCGGCGGCGGTCTGCAGCGCTTCCTCCCAGGAAATTCGGCGGAAGCCGGGTTCTCCATGGGAGCGGACCATCGGGGACGGAAGTCGGCCGAGCTGCCGCAAGGCCTTGGACGACTTCGATCGCAGCGTGGTGACATCCCTCAAGATCCGGGGCCGCAGGGCCCCCATCGTGTTCAGCGGGAGGAGGTCCAGGCGGACCGTGCATAGGTGGATTCCCTCCATCGTGAAGTCCCGAAGTCCCGTCGTGCCGAGGGCGCATCCATCGCAGACGCCATCTCGGAGGATCCGCCGGGCGAAGAAGGGCGCGTGCTTGTTGTTCCAGACGGATCGCAGGACTTCGCGGTAGTTGTGAGGTTTCGTGAACCCGAGGCCAAACGGGACCGGGCTCACGCGCCGGACGCCGGTCCGCCGCTCCCTCGGAGCCACGATTCCCGGAAGCGGCAACGGCTTATCTTTCCTTTCCCCTGATTCTCGATGCGAAGGCGAAAGGTAGATTGGTCGATCGCGCGCTGTCCGAGGGCGTGAAGACGCCGGACTACGCGGATCACGTCGCGGAGCTTGCGTCAAACCGAGAGGCGTTCGCGGTCGCGACCGTCACGAAGACCGAGGGGTCGACGCTCGCGAAACCGGGCTTCAAGATCCTTATCTCGAGCCGGGGTGACGTGGTCCGAGGGACCCTGGGAGGCGGATGTCCGGAAGGGCCGATTTGCGAGGTCGCGCTTCGCGCGATGAGGGAGGGCGAGCCGCGACTCCTGCGGGTCCACCTCGTTGACGCGAGCCAGGCGGTCGCGGGTACCCTTCGGGCTGCAAGCGAAGACGAGATTTATGTCGAGACAGATTGCGGCGGAACCCTCGAGGTGTTCGTCGAACCGATGTTGCCGACCGAGCGGCTCGTCTTGATTGCACAGGGTGGTCGTGACGACATCGAGGACGCCCTCGTGCACCAGGGGAAGGCGCTCGGATTTGAGGTCGTGGTTGTGGACCCGCTCCCCGACCTTCGGGAACCGCCCGATACAGTCATCAAGACCGCGGAGGTAGATCCGGATGCATTGCATCTCGTCGAGCGAGACTCCGTCGTCGTGTTGACGAAGGGAGAACGTGACGTCGTAGTTCTCGAAGCGCTCTCTCGTTCCAATGCGAGATTCGTCGGGCTCCTTGCGAGTCGACGCCGGCTCGGCAAAGACATCGACGAGCTGCGGAAGCGAGGCGTCAGCGAGGCGTTCCTGAAACGATTACACGCACCGATCGGCTTGGACATCGGAGCACGGACGCCCTCCGAGCTCGCCCTCGCGATCATGGCGGACGTCGTCGCGGCCAAATACGGTCGCGATGTGCCGCACAAGCCGGACCCGGAGGGGACGACCGAAGCATCTCACCGCGCCCTGATTCGGTGACTGCGGGCCAAGTTGAGACTTGCAGGTCGTCGCGGTTCCCACTGAACGTAAGAATCCCGCAAAGGTATTTAGCGCGCCCGAGCCCTCGTCGCGGTCGGGAGGCGAAGGAGGGCTCGGCGGCTTGTGCGGCTACCCCGTTGGGCTCCCGAGTGAACGCGTATGATTTCCGCCGTGATCTTGGCGGCAGGCACATCATCCCGGATGCGAGAGCCGAAGCCCCTCGTTCCGATCGGGGGCCGGCCGATGTTGGACCATGTCCTCTCGGCGGTTCGCGGATCGAGGATCGAGGACATCGTGGTGGTCTTGGGTGCCTCCGCAGACCGCGTCCGGAAATCCGTGTCCGTCGATGGAGCTCGCACGATCGTGAACGAGGCCTACGCGGAAGGGATGAGCACATCGATCCGCGCGGGACTGCGCGCGGCACATCCGGAATCCGAGGCGTTCCTGATTGTTCTCGGGGACGAGCCGTTCGTCACCTCTTCAACCATCGACGCGCTTCTCGCCGAACGCGAGGGATCGCGGGCAAAGATCCTGATCCCGACGTACCGCGGCCAGCGGGGGAATCCGGTCCTCGTGGATCGCGAGCTCGCTGCCGAGATGCAGTCCATCACGGGAGACCAAGGCTGCCGCGCGATTTTCGGCCACCATGTGGAGCAGATCCTCGAGGTGCCGGTGGACGATCCAGGGATCCTCATTGATTTGGACTCGCCGGAACAGGTGACCCAATCCGAGGCCGCTCTGCGGGAGGGGCAGCCACTCGATTGCCTCCTCGGAGACGTCGATCGTCATCGCGAGCCCGGTCACTCCCACGCGTCCTCGGACCTGTCGACGATGCGGCCCGACATTCTCGCACTGGCGCAGGAGCTGCGATCCCGGAACGAGCCGTTCGCCCTTGCGACCGTGGTCCGCGTGGACCGGCCGTCGTCCGGCCGACCCGGGTTCAAGGCGATCGTTCGGCCAAATCGGGAGCTCATCGGATGGCTTGGTGGCAGCTGCGCGCAATCGGTCCTCGTAACGGAATCTCTTCGGGCGCTTCGGGATGGACGGCCGCGGGTCGTCCGGCTCAAGCCCGACGCGGGATTCACGCCGCCCTCGGAAGGCGTTGTCGAATATGCGATGGAATGCGAAAGCGGTGGTGCCATGGACATCTACGTCGAACCTAATCTGCCGAAGCCTCGGTTGATCGTCATCGGCGATTCCCCCGTCGCGGCCGCGCTCCGTGCCCTCGGCCGCTTGCTCGACTACCGAACGATCGCTGTCGCACCAGGAGCGCCCGAGGGAACGCTCTCTGGAGCCGACCAAGTTGTCCGAGACCTCGCCGATGTTCCCGGGCTGATCGCTTCGGATGCGTACGTCGTCGTCGCGACGATGGGAAAGTACGACGAGACGGCACTGAAGGAAGTTGTTCATGCCCGGGCGGGCTACGTCGGCCTTGTCGCGAGTCGTCGGAGGGCGGCAGCGGTGCTCGAAGGCCTTGAGGCAGCGGGAGTCAGTTCGGAAGCCCGCCGCCGGATTCGGAACCCGGCGGGCCTCGATCTGGCAGCGGAAACGCCGGAGGAGATCGCGCTCAGCATCATGGCCGAGATCACGCAGGTCAGGCGGACCTCGAAGCCGCTCGACCTCCCGATCGCTGAGGCGCCGGTCGCGGTCGGCGAATTGGGGACCACCGTTGACCCCGTATGCGGAATGGACGTGCCTCGCGACGGGCCAATCAGCACGACGCACGGAGGCCGAACGCTCGTCTTCTGCTCCGAAAGCTGCCGCGCGCGGTTCGTCACATCTCCCGAGGCGTTCCTTACCTAAGCGTCACGCGGCCTCGAGCTTCTTGCGCGCGTTCTCAAAGAACGCATTCGTCTTCTTGTCGATCGTGCCCTGCATGAGACGCGCGCCGACACTCGCGATTGTGCCGCTCATAATGACATCGGCTCGCCACGCGGCAGTCGTGACCCCTTGTGCCTGCGTAAAGTCGAGCGAAGCCACGAGGTCGAACGCGCTGCCCATTCCGGATCCATGGACCGCGATCTGAGCCCGCTCGGGAGGCACGCGATCTTTGATCGTCGCAGACCAGGTGAACGTTCCTTTGATGAACGCGACGCCGGCCTTGATTGTCCCGGAGAAATGGTCGGTGTCGATGACGTTAATTGTGTGGGGATCGTCGATGCAGGTCGATAGTTCCAGGGGATTCAGGAAGAACGACCACACGCGCTCGCGCGGAGCCCGGACCGCGAAGGTGCCCTCGACCCGCATCGACTCTAATCCTCCATCCGTCTAGCTGGTGCCTTTCTCGTGGAGAATCTTCCAGACCTTCCATGGTGTAATCGGAATGTCGATGTGCGTCACGCCAAAGGGAGCTAGGGCGTCCACGACCGCGTTGGCGATTGCCGCGGGCGCGCCGACGGTCGCGGATTCACCGACTCCTTTCGCACCGAGCGGGTGGTGCGGCGATGGCGTCGTCGTCTTCGCCGTCTCCCACTTCGGAGTCTCGACCGCGGTGGGCAGGAGGTAATCCATGAACGATCCTCCCTGAATGTTGCCGTTTTCGTCGTACCCGATTTCCTCAAGGAGGGCGGGCGCGAGCCCCATCGTGAGGCCGCCGTGGATCTGTCCTTCCACGATCATCGGGTTGATGATTGTGCCGCAATCGTCCACCGCGACGAAACGCCGAATCTTGACTTCGCCCGTGTCCTTGTCGATGTCGACGGCGCAGATGTAACTCCCGAACGGGTACGTCATGTTCGGTGGGTCGTAGTAGTCGACCGCTTCGAGGCCCGCTTCCATCCCCGGGGGAAGGTTCGTGTACGCCGCGAACGCGATCTCCTGCATCGTCTTCCCCCTGTCCGGGACTCCTTTCACCTGGAACTTGTGATCTTTCCACTCGAGATCGGCGGGATCCACTTCGAGAAGGTGGGCGGCGATCTTCTGCGCCTTGTCGCGGATCTTGCGGGCGGCGATCGCGGCGGCGGCACCGGCGGTCGCGGTGCTCCGGCTCGCGTAGGTGCCGAGCCCATACGGGGCCGTGTCCGTGTCGCCTTCTTCCACCGCGATGTCGTCGGACGAGAGCCCGAGTTCTTCGGCTAGGATCTGCGCATAGGTTGTCTCGTGACCCTGGCCCTGGGCCTTGGTCCCGAACCGTGCAATCGCCTTCCCCGTCGGATGGACCCGGATTTCGCACGAGTCGAACATCTTGAGCCCGAGGATGTCGAACGTGTGGGAGGGCCCCGCGCCGACTATCTCCGTGAAGCTCGAAATCCCGATGCCCATGAGCTCGCCGCGCTCCCGTTTCGCGGCCTGCTCCTTCCTCAGCGCGTCGTAGCCGATTAGTTCCATGGCCTTCCGCAGCGCAGCGGGGTAGTTCCCGCTGTCGTACGTCCAGCCAAGTGCGGACTTGTACGGGAAGGACCCAGGCGGGATGAAGTTCCTGAGGCGCAACTCCGCCGGGTCGATCCCGAGCTTCTTCGCGAGGATGTCGACCATCCTTTCGATCGTGAACGCGGCCTCTGTCACACGGAACGAGCACCGGTACGCAATCCCGCCGGGAGGCTTGTTCGTGTACACGCCGTCGACCTCGACGTGCGCCTTCTCGAAGGGATACGATCCCGTGATGATGTGGAAGAGCCCGGCCGGAAACTTCGATGGATTCGCGGCGGCATCCGTGTATCCGTGGTCCGCGATCGTCTTCACCCGGAGAGCTTTGAGCTTTCCGTCTTTTGTCGCGCCGATTTCGGCGTCAATGTGGTAGTCCCGAGCGAATGAGTCCGCCTGAATGTTCTCTGAACGGTCCTCAATCCATTTCACGGGCCGGCCGGTCTTGAGGGCCGCGACGACCGCGAGGACGTATCCTGGGTACACCGGCACCTTCCCGCCGAAACCGCCCCCAATGTCGGGAGAGATGATTCGGATCTTTTGTTCTGACAAGCCCGTGACGAGCGCGAACACGGTGCGGATGGCGTGAGGCGCCTGCGTCGTCATCCAGAGCGTCAGTTTCCCCATCGCGTCGAACGACGCGACGCAGCCGCACGTCTCGATCGAAGCCACGTTGAGGCGGGGGATGTAGAGATGCTCTTTGACCACGACATCGGATGCCTTCAAGGCCTTTTCCGTCCCCTCGCGGTCGCCGACCTCCCAGTGCCAGATGCGGTTCGTCTGTTCCTTCCGGTCGGGCCGGAGAATCGGGGCGTTGGGCTCTAGTGCCTTCATTGGGTCGATTACGACGGGCAACGGTTCGTAGTCGACCTCGACCGCCGCGACGCCGTCCGCGGCGGCGTACCGGGTTTCTGCGACCACCGCGGCGACCTCTTGCGCCTGATACATCACACGCTCGACGGGGAGGACCATCTGTCGATCCGACATGAGGGTGGGCATCCAAGCCAGGTTCGCCGCTTCGAGATCCTTGCCTCGGATCACCGCGAGCACGCCGGGAACTTTGAGGGCCTTTTCGATGTTGACATATCGGATCCTCGCATGGGCATACGGGCTCCGAACGATGTCGAGGTAGAGCATCCCGGGGAGCTTGACATCGTCCACATACGTCCCCTTGCCGCGGATGAAACGAGCATCCTCCTTCCGCTTCACGGATTGGCCGATGCCGCCGTGGACGGTCATGCCTTGCCACCTCCGCCCGGAGCGGGCATCTTCTTCGCTGCGTATTGGATTGCTTTGACGATATTCACGTAGCCTGTGCAGCGACAAAGATTTCCCGAGATCGCGCGGCGAATCTGTTCTTCCGTGGGTTTCGGATTTTTCTGGAGGAACGCCACGGCCGTCATCATCATGCCGGGAGTGCAGAACCCGCACTGAAGACCATGTTCCTCCACGAACCCTTCTTGAACGGGGTGAAGTTTGCCGTCCGTCTCAAGACCCTCGACGGTGCGAACTTCGCGGCCGTCTGCTTGGACCGCGAGGACGGTGCACGACTTCACTGCCTTTCCGTCGAGGAGCACGGTGCATGCACCGCAATTCGTCGTGTCACATCCGATGTGCGTGCCGGTCAACCCGAGGTTCTCGCGGATGAAGTGCACGAGCAGGGTGCGCGTCTCGACCTCGGCATCGCGGGCCGCGCCGTTTACGGTCACGTGCACGCGGACGAATGGCCCGGTCTCCTCTTCGAGTCCGGAGGGGACTTCGGCGAGAGCCATCTTAGGCACCTCCTCGAGCCCGGTCCCGGGCCCGGCCGAGGGCCCTCCGTGCCAGGACGCGGACCATGGCCGCCTTGTACTCCGCGGGGCCGCGGAGGTCCGACGTGGGTCTCGCGATTCCCTGGCAGAGCTTCGCCGCGTCGTCGAATATGACATCGTCCGCCGCCTTTCCGACGAGATGTTGCTCTGCTTCCGTCGCCTTCAATGCGGTTGGTCCGACCGACGTCAGTCCGATTCCGACTGACTCGATCGTGCCTTTTGCACCGAGATGGAGGTTTGCGGCCACGCCCACGATCGGGAAATCACCCACGCGCTTCTCGAGCTTAGAGTAGGCGTTCCCCTGGCCGGACCTCGCCTTCGGGATCTGAACCTCCGTGAGGATTTCGTTGGATTCGAGCGCGGTGACGAACGTGTCCTGATAGAAATCGGCCGCTTGGATCGTGCGATCGCCCTTCGGCCCGCGCACGACGAATTGGGCCCCGAGGGCGAGCATGCACGCGGGCAGGTCGTTTGCGGGGTCTCCGTGCGAAACGTTTCCTCCCACGGTGCCCATGTTGCGGACGAGCGGATCCGCGATCTCGTGAGCGGCGTCCGACAAGATCGGATAACGGGCCCGGATGAGCTGGGAGTCATTTATGTCGTTCGTCCTGGCAGTGGCGCCAATCCGCAAGAACTTCGGATCCTCGCGGATGTACGACAAGTCGGCGATTCGATTGATGTCGACGAGGGCCTTCGGCTCCGCGAGTCGAAGTTTCATCACCGGGAGCAGGCTCTGCCCGCCCGCGAGGACCTTCGCCTCGCCCCCGAAGCGGTCGAGCAATTTCACGGCCTCATCTACAGATGCTGGCGCAAAGTATTCGAATCGCGGCGGAATCATCCCCAACCCCCAGTGTCAGGAAGTAGCGCGCGCGGATGGCTTGGCGGCGATAAAGGCTTTTCCCCAACGCCTGGAACGTAGCGCGGGACGCCGTGCCGCGACTCGGTCCGGCGCGAAACTGCGGGCAGTCTCGAAGTCGTCGGGCCCTAAGAGGAGATCGACGTAGCGCAACGCTTCCTGCATTCCCGCGGTCGCGGGTTCAAATCCCTTTTCGTCCGCATACGGATTGACCCACACCAAGAGGTGGGACAGCCGATTCATTCGTTCAAGGGCGCGGCGAAGGCTGGCCGTGTCGCCGCGGTCCCACCCGTCGCTCAGGACGATGACGCTCGTCCACGGGTGCACCAGGCGACCGTGGTCTCGGAGGAATTGCTCCAGGCAAGGGCCGATCCGAGTCCCGCCTCCGATCGATGCGAGGCTTCGCGATACGGCCTCTGCCCCGGCGGCGTAGCTCCGCCCACGTAGACCACCCGTGATTTCCTTCAACCGCGTGCCAAAGGCGAACACCCGAGTGCGTCGGATCACGCGACAGAGGGAGTAGACGACGGCGAAGAGATCCGCGTCGTGATCGCGCATCGAACCGCTCACGTCCCAGAGTACGATGAGTTCCGAGCGAAGACGCTTCGGGATTCGAAATCGGAACTCGACCCACTCCCCGCCGTGGCGCAAGCTGTGTCGTGCGGTCGCCAGAAAATCGATCGTACCACGCCGAGCTCCGACGACGCGGCGTCCGGGCAGGGTCGCCGTTTGTCGCCGAAAACGCCGGGCTGCAGCGCGGACCGCGAGGAGCTGGCGTCGGTCCTGGCCAGTCAGAGAATGGCTCAGCGAGGGTGCGTCGGGACTGTAGACGCCCACTCGGGTCACGCCCTCCCGATCGGTTGTGATCCGGATCCGGGTCGGCGCTTCGACCACCGGGGCAACTCCCTCCAGGGATGGGCCTGGCTGCGCCGCCACCGACAACGGCGTCTCGGCCCCGACGACTGGAATGGTCATGTTCCAAAACGCATCGAACGCATCTTCGATTCGAGCTGCATCGGCGGGAGACTTCGCGAGGGTGACCTTGCACACTTCGAGGAATGCGTCGTGGTCGAGGAGGGTGATTCGCTCTAAAGCTTGCGCGCAATCGATCTCGGCGCCGATTCCGACCGGAACCCCTCGGAGCCGGAGAAGCGAAACGAAGCGGGCGAGGCGCGGAAGGAACGCTGACCCGGCGTCGGCACCGGAGGTCATGTCGGTCCGAAAAGAGCAGCAAGGCGCCCCGCCTGCATGGCCTGCAGGTCCTGTGCATCTTTCACGACGAATCCCAGCGTCTGCTCGACAATATCTTGATCGAGCCTCGTCTGCCCAAGGGCCATGAGGGCGGAGGCCCACTCCAGCGTCTCCGAGATTCCCGGTCGCTTGACGAAGTCCTCCTCAGCCCGCACCCGCTCCACGAAGCCGGCGATCTCCCGCGCAAACTGCTCCCCGAGCCCCGGAACTTTCCTCCGCAGGATTGCGATCTCCTTCTCCGGGTTCGGATACCCAATGTAGAGGTAGAGGCATCGGCGTTTCAGCGCGTCCGAGAGCTCCCGCGTTCGGTTCGACGTGATCAGGACGAACGGAATGCGCTTCGCGCGGATCGTGCCGATTTCGGGAATCGTAATCTGGAACTCCGAGAGGAATTCGAGGAGGAGGCCTTCGAACTCTTCGTCCGCCCGGTCGATCTCGTCGATCAGGAGGACCGGCGGCTTCGGTCCGCCGTGGGTCAAGGCCTGGAGGAGCGGACGTTTGAGGAGAAACTCTTCGCTGAAAATCTCCCGCTCGAGATCGTTCGGGCTTTTCCGCGCTTCCTCGATTCGGATTGTAAGGAGCTGCTTCGGATAGTTCCATTCGTACAAAGTCGCGTCGGCGTCGAGACCCTCGTAGCATTGAAGGCGGATTAAGTCCGTTTCCAACGAGGCCGCTATGGTTCGCGCGATGTCCGTCTTGCCGCACCCCGGTTCGCCTTCGACGAGCAACGGTTTTTGCATCTGGAGAGCGAGGTAGACCGCCATGCCGATCGAGCGGTCCGCGATGTACTGCTGCGCCGCGAACTTTTTGATTACCGCGTCGACGTCTTCAAGGTGGCTTTTCTTCGGCACCGCCTTCCGTCCCGTTCTCCCGCGAAGGAACGGGCCGCGGCGTAATCAACGTTTGGCCGAGGCAAGCGCCCCGACCCATCTCACGGAAACAGAGCGAGTTCCTCCGGTGGGATCGGGGTCCGCCGGAGCCGCTTGCCCACCTGCCGTTCAATCGCGCGGACCAGGGCGGGCGGCACCCCGATTGCCGGGCTCTCCCCGACCCCCTTCGCCCCATGGGGAAGGTCAGATGCGGCCTTCGGCGTCTTGAGCGAGACGTGTTCGGGCGTTTCTTCCGCGGTCGCTAGGCCCGCGTCCATCAGGCTTGCGGTGAGCACCTGACCATTAGCGTCATACAGAACACTCTCGTAGAGCACCTGACCGATTCCCTGAAGGGACCCGCCGGTAACTTGGCCTACCACCATCGTGGGGTTGAGGGCGCGTCCCACGTCGTAATACGCGAGGCACTCCCGCACGCGGACCCGGCCCGTCGCCTCTACGTCGGCGGAGACGAGGTTGGCGCCGAACGAGTTGTAGTTACCGCGGGGGCGGAAAAACGTCTTCGCATCGTATGTTCCAGCGAGGAGACGCTTGCTGGAATATCGGCCTTGTTCTTTTCGAATTTGTTCTTTGAGTTTTCGTGCGGCCTCGATGACGGCCCCACCGCCGACCATCGCCGACCGACTACCCCAGCTTCCGACCCCTCGCGCCAAAGCATCCGTGTCGCTCCGCTCGAGGACGACCCGATCTGGAGGCACGCGAAGCTCCTCGACAATCAGGCGACGCACGAACGTCTCGTGTCCTTGTCCGTGGCCGCTCCCTCCGAGCCACACGCGCACGCGTCCATCCCGAACCTCCACGCGAGCGCTTTCGCCCGGCGAAGCGGCCGGGATCAGGACGAAGCACGAGAACCCCACGCCCGGCTTCCGCGCGCGACGACGATACCCGAGTTGGCGAATTGCGGCCTGGAGGAACGGCTTAAGGGGAGGAATCTCGAGGCCCGTCGGTGATTTCCAAGCCCGAGCACTCGCGTTTCGAAGGCGGACCTCCACCGGGTCCCGGCCGATCTCGTCGGCGAGAAGGTCCATCATTCGCTCCATGAAGAAGGCAGCCTCCGGGCGACCTGCCCCGCGGTACGGACCGGAGGGCACTTTGTTCGTGAAGACGGACCGGCCCTCGACGGACACCTTGGGGATCGCATACGGCCCGGTGATCTGGTATCCGATCCATCCCGGGGCGAACGCACCCATGCCCGCGGAGTACGCACCGCCGTCGACGAGCAAATCTCCTCGCACCCCTTGGATTCGACCGCTGCGGTCTGCGAAGACGGTCATCCGAGCCCGTGCGCCGCGGCCCTGTTCCGTGGCCTGCATGTGCTCGGAACGGGTCTCAATCCATCGTACCGGTCGTTTGTTCTGCATCGCAGCGTGGGCCGCGACGATGTATTCGGGGTACATGCCGCCTTTCGACCCGAAGGCACCGCCCGTATCCATCTGTACAACCCGGACGTCATCGGCGGGCAGTTTGAATGCGTCTCGAATTCCCTCTCGGAAGCTAGTCACTGCTTGGGTGGACGCATAGACGGTGAGGCGGCGTCCGTCCCAGTCTACGACAACGCCTCGCGGCTCGAGCGGATTCGGGACGATGCGTTCATTCACGAGCACATCTTCCAACACGACTGGGGACGGAGGATTGCGGAAAGCTCGGCCGACGCGCGCCTCCCCAAAAACGTTCGAGGCGGTTCCCGGGTGGATCGGTTCTGCCCGCAAGGCGGCCTCGGGATCGACGACGGGCTTGAGCGGCTCGTACTCGATCTCGACGCTCCCGAGCAGATCCTCGGCGCGGGCCTCCGACTCTCCGAGGACGGCGGCCACCGGCTGACCGACATAGTTCACGCGGTCCCGCGGGAGTACCGGATAGGGCACCTGGCCAATGCCCCCCTCGGCGCCTTCCCCTACTGCGGCCAGATCCGCCGTGATGTCACGCCCTGTGATCGGGGCGCGGACCCGCACCAGCCGAGCGCGGGCGTAGATGCTGCGCGCGACTTTCAAGTGGAGCAAGCGTGGGAGGACCAAGTCGCCGACGTACGTCCCGCGGCCGCGCACGAAATTCCTTTCGGTGTCGATCAACCTCGTCCATCCCCTGGACCGTGGCCCGGGAAGCGCCTGGGGCTTATCTCCCCTCGCCTCCAACGCGGTGTGAGCGATCCGGGTTCCTTTTCAAGGCGGCTGCCCATCCTTTTTTCGTGGATACGGCTCTCCTCCTCGCGGGCGGCGAATCGGATCGGTTCGGCCGGCCGAAAGCCCTTGTCGACGTCGGCGGGAAGGCCATGGTATCTCGCGTCTTTGATTCCGTCGAACCGCTCGCGGGAGAGATTGTCATTTCTGTTGGCAGCGCTCAGATGGCCGACGATATCAGATCGGTCTTATCCCGTGCCAAGTTCGTCGTCGACCGTCGACACGGACTTGGCCCGGTTGAGGGAATGATTCGCGGTTTCGAGATCGCTCGAGGCACGCGCGTTCTCGTTGCCCCGTGTGACGCCCCTCTCCTGCGGTCGGACCTATATCGAACGCTGCTCGGGGTGATGGGACACCATGACGCCGCGGTGCCCAAGTTCGACGTGTTCGATCCCGTTCGAGCCGTGTACCGTAGGACCGCGGTCCTCCGGATCTTCGCGAAAGCGAGGGTGCCGCTGCCATCGCCTTCGTCCCTCGTCGACCGATTGGACGCTGTCTTCGTGAGCGAAGACCGGCTGCGCTCGGTGGATCCGCGACTCGACTCGTTCCTGGACGTGAATCGCGAAGAGGACCTCGCCGAGGTGCTCAGACGACTCAAGTCAGCTTGACGTTTCGCACGATCGGAGCGACGGTCTGGACGTATCCCTTCGGTTCCGTGTTCGCAAAGATGTCCTGGAGGAGGTTCGTCCGGTCCTTCAGGGGAACGCCGTCGAGGAACTTCCGTTTCTTCCCGGTCTTCTCCCATTCCCGGAATTCCTCCTGCTTCGACACGTAGAGCGACTTGACCGTGTCCTGCACGAACTGCGTCCCGCCCGGGCCGACCTTGTCGGCGTCGTAGTCGCGCTGGACGAACTCGATGAAGAACCACTCGTCGTCGAACAGCTCGCGGGTGAAGGATTGCAGGAGTGGCCCGAACGAGTCTTTGTCCTTGTAGATCGGCGTGAGGAATTCGGCGCCCTTCGACTCGAGGTGCGACTTCAGCCTCTCGATATCGTTCGTGCGGAGGGCGAGGTGCTGCATGTACGTCTGCGCGTCCTTCTGTGGCTTGCCCGCGAAGCCATAGGCAAACGGCGCTTGGGCGTGGGACACCTCGTTCGGCGCGCTCATCCCGAGGACGACGGCCAGACGTTCTCCCGTAAGCGAGCTCAAGCACGCGAACGTGGCCATGGCGGTTTTCTCCTCTCCGACGCGTTCCGTTTCGTAGACCGGCGAATAGCCGCTGTTCAGGAGGAAGTCTCGGAGCGCGCGATATCCGTTCAGGTCGCGGCACAGGACCGTCTTGTGGTCCACCCTAAGTTTCATGAAGGAAGGCGGTGCGGGCATGTGATTCCCCGCCGCAAACGGGGACCCGGCACGATAACCCTTTCGCTGGCCCCCAGGGCTGAAGTACTCCGCGGTAATCGCTGTACACGTGAAACTCCAAAAACAGTTGAATCGTCGCTTTGGCGGCAGAGAGTATGCGAAGTGGGTCCTCGTCCTTCCCCCGCGGACCGTGAAGGCACTGGGGTGGAAAGAAGGACAAGAGTTCAAGTTCCAGATTGACGGAAGGACCCTCCGAATCAGGCCGCTAGCGCGGGGTTCGCCCTAGGCGAGTGATCGTCTCGAAAAACGTGACCTGGTTACCCGGCCACGAAAGACTCAGCGCCGCCGAATTCCCCCAGCAGGATGCCTCAGGGCCGTCCCGTGTGCGTGGCGATATACCAGTGATTGCCGCAGGGGTCCCGCACGGCACAGGCCCGTTCGTCGTATTCCATCTCCTTGACGCCGTGGAGGCTCACCCCTCCCGCCTTGAGAGCGCGGTCGTACGTCCGGTCCACATCCCGCACGTAGAGGTGGATCTCTGCAGGCATCGCCTTCCACTCGGCGGAGGCTCGGCCAGTCTCGATGACGCATCCCTCGACGCGAAGCGCGGAATGGATGACTTTTCCAGCCGGGTGTTCCCAACGCTGCTCTTTCATTTCCTCCGCGCCAAAAGCGCTCTTGACGAACGCGATGAGCTTGTCCGGCTCGTCCACTGTGAGATAGGGCACGAGCGCGGGAAAGCCGACCGGGAGATGCTTGTCCGAGGCCATCTTGCCACCGCGGAGCATTATGCCCAGTGCTCCTTTTCAGGATGTCGCCTCCGATAGGTACCTAAGGCGAGCGGTCTCCCGAATGCGTCATGCACTCGCGATGGATTCGCGAGGGTGTCGATTCCCTCGATCTCGTTTCGACTCGATCCCCCGGCCGCAAATATCGGGCCTGCTCCCCTCGCTCAAGCTCGCAGCCTCCCGGGATCGTGCCGCTGCCCCACTCCTGCTGCATCCGAGCGAGTGCCGCCTCCAGGCCGAGACCTTCAATTTCAAGTCGTCGAGAGGGGACGGGATGGGCTCGACGAACCAACACGCAGTCGTTCAGCATGAACCGGATGCGTAAGTCGCTGGTGAGGGAGAGTGGCCCGTCTTCTGACGGCCGTGCAGGGACAGGAGCAGCCGAATGTGTTATGCCGGTGTGCTAACACCCTTTCGTGGCATGACATCGCACGGACGGAGAAGCCATTCGACACGTTCTGAGAATCATTGGCGGGCCAGCGGAGGCGGCTGACGCAACTACATAAAGACGCGATGGGCTACGCGGCCTTCCTCCGGTGCCCGGATGCAATACAAATATGTCGTGCTGACGAACACGACGATCGGGACGTTCATGGCGTTGCTCGACTCGAACATCGTTCTGATCTCCTTGCCGACAATCATCCGCGACCTGCCCGGCACGACGACCGTCGAGGGCATCTGGATCATCCTAGGCTACGTCCTCGTCACCGCGAGTCTGCTCCTGACGATCGGCCGCCTCGCGGACCTGTACGGCCGCGTGCGCTTGTACAATGTAGGCTTCGCGGTCTTCACGATTGGATCGGGGCTGTGCAGCCTTGCGCCAAATGGCCAGAGCCTCGTTCTCTTCCGGCTCGTCCAGGGAATCGGAGCGGGTCTCATCTTCGCGAACAGCGCCGCGATCCTCACGGACGCGTTCCCGGTCGCCGAGCGCGGACGAGCACTCGGACTCAATCAGGTCGCTGGGACCGCCGGGGCTTTGATCGGCCTCGTGGCGGGCGGCGTCCTGACCGCGTTTCTTGGTTGGCAATCGATTTTTTGGATTAACGTCCCGGTTGGCGTGTTCGCGACGATCTGGGCCTACACGCGCCTGAAGGAGATCGGGGCCCACGCGGGCCGCGAAAAGCTCGATCCTGCGGGGAACGTCCTCTTCGCGGGCGGCCTGTCGCTCGCCCTCCTCGGAGTCACCCTCGGCGCGATTTCAGGCTGGGCCAGGCTCGACCTCGTCATGCTGTTCGCCGGAGTCGCGTGTCTCATCGCCTTCGTCCCTGTCGAGCGGGCGGTTCGGTCCCCGATGATGGACCTGAGCCTCTTCCGGAACCGAGTGTTCTCCGCGGGGGTCCTCAGCAACCTCCTCGCATCGACCGCTCGAGGGGCCGTCGGCCTCGTCCTCGTGTTCTACTTCCAAGGGGCGCTCGGGCTCGACGCGCTGACCGCGGGCCTTCTTTTGATCCCGTTCTCCCTTGCGTTTGTGAGCATCGGCCCCCTCAGTGGGTATCTCTCCGACCGGTACGGTCCCCGATTCTTCACCACCGGCGGGCTGCTCGTCTCCGCCGCTTCGTACGTTTGGTTCGCCGCCCTCCCGTACCAGGTCCCGTACACCATCCTCGTCTTCCCGATGATTCTCGCGGGGATCGGAGGCGGCTTGTTCATCGCTCCCAACGTGGCCTCGATTATGAATTCCGTTCCGGTCGTGCGCCGCGGCGTCGCCGCGGGCATGTCGGCGACCCTGTTCAACGTGGGGTTCTTGGTGAGCCTCGGGCTGGCATTCGCAATCATGGCCTCCCGGATGCCATTGCCCGTGATGCAGGCGATTTTCGCCGGACTTCCGGTTCCCCAAGGCCAGCTTGAAATCGGCTCGTTCATGGATGCGTTCCATCAGATCTTCGAAGTCATCGCGGCGATTAGCCTCTTCGGGGCGATCCCCGCGTCGTTCCGACGGCCCGCGGGCACGGGAGCCACTGGTGGAGTACGGGCGTAGGCTCGCCTCCGGGCGAACGATTACCAGTCCACGGTGGCCTGGAAGGGATTGATATCTTCCTTGTTGGCCGTTTGTTCCCCCACGCCGGGTTTGCAATTGCCTGACCGAGACCTCGTTTTAGCTCGTCCAAATTGCTCCGAGATTTCATTCCCTCGAAGGCTCACCCGACCTCTGCCGGCCGTCGGCATCGGGGGACGAACCGAGGTCTTGATAGCTCGCCCAAATGATTACGTGCGAAAAGTCTACAGCGCTCAACGACTCCCAAGTTCGAGTTTGGCACCGAGCGCTGCGGCCAGGAGTTCCCTCGCTTTAGCGAACTCGCCCTTTTCGAACTGAAACACAGTTCGGTCTCCCCCAATCCAGATCGTGAGGTTCGGCTGTTCAAGCAGCCTCGGGTTGCCTTCCATGAGAATCGCCCGCGCGATGTGATCGAAGGGGAGAAACAAATTACGCTTGTCGAGCGAAAGCAGCTGCTCCACGGTCTTCCCCGAGTACCGCTGTATTCGGGTTTGGAACGCTGGAGGGGGCGTCGCCGCCGCCACAACCCCGAGGAGCGGGGCCCACGCCTTGACGAGGATCAATCTTTGGTTCGTCACAAAGAGGTCGTAGACTGCCATCTTGTATCCCAGACCTTGCTTGTATCGGCAGTTTGGAATGACGCCGAAGAACCGCTCCGCAGACTGGTCCATACCGCCCTTCGTTCCGTTTGATGGTTGGGCCACGTTTCCTTATCGCCTTCGTTGAATAAGTCTTGCGGAACGATACGATGGCACGAGCTGGGGGGCGAGACGAACTCCTTCGCCACAAGGGCCGACGAACAGGACAGATTCGCTCGCGCGGCATGGTAAAGACATAAAGGCCGCTGATGCGCTACCTTCTCCTGCATGGTCCTCTACGCGAAGGACATTCTGGAACCCGAGTTCATCTCGATGCGCCCCCAGACGTCCCTCCTCGAAGCGGCGAAGCATATGGCGGACCAACACCAGGGATTCGTCATCGTCACCTCGCCGGAAGGCCGCCCGATCGGAATCGTCACGGAATGGGATATCCTCGCGAAGGTCGTCGCGGTGGCGCGGAACCCGGCGCAGGTCCCCCTCGAAGAACTCATGACTCGGTCCCTTGTGTACGTCGATGCGAAGGAGGGGATCGACCGCGTCGCGGAGATCATGGCCGACAAAGGGGTCCGACGGGTCCTCGTCGAGAAGGACGGGAAAGTCCTCGGGGTGATCCGCGCCCAGACGATCGTCCGCCGCATGCGGGATTACATCGACTCGGTGAGCGCGCAGATCGCGCGGGCCCAGTTGCCGTTGTTCTAGGGCTCGGCCGCATCACGCCGTCGGTGCGATGAGGTTGGCCAACACCCCGATTCCCTCAATCTCGATCTCGACACGGTCCCCGGGCTTCAGGTACCGGGCCCGGTCGCCTCGCTCGAGTTCGCAACCGCCGGGAATCGTCCCGCTGCCCCACACCTCGCCCGCGTAGATCGGCTGGAATCGGGAGAGGAACTCGACCATCTCGGGGAATGACCAGAGCGCCCGTTGGCCCTCGCGGACCCATGGGTTCTCATGGACTAGGGAGCGGTACCGATCGCGGAGCCGTTCCTCGTTGTTGACCCGGACAACGATCGATTGATCTCGCAGCTCTCCAAATTCGTCGCGGGTCACGATGCACGGGCCTAAGGCGTTTGCCCAGTCCTTCCCGGGAGCGGGGCCCATCCCGGTCTTGGTCGCGGTTGCCTGGAGGTCGCGGGCCGAGAAATCGTTGAAGATCGTCACCCCGAACAGATGCGCGGACGCCTTCGTCACGTCGATGTCCCGGCCCCCGAGACCGAGGACGAAGCCGATTTCCGCTTCGTAGTCCATCTTGCTCGATAAGACGAGCCGCGGCGTCCTTCCGTCGAATATCTCGAAGCGCATCGGAGCGATCGCTTCCTCGGTCCCAACGACGTTCAAGGGATTCCCGTTGTAATAGGCCGGCAGCACATCCCATTCCGGCGGGATTTGCGCCCATGCCGCGGAGCGCGTGCGCGCGACGTGGGCCCGGAAGGCGAGGAAGTCCCGCAACAGGCGTGGTGCGATCGGTGAATGGATCCGAACGTCCCGCGGTCGAAAGGCCCACGGCGGGGGTTCCGATCCGATGTGCTCGGCTTCGGAGAGGGCTCGAAGGCTCCGATCCCACACGTCCCCTTTCAGCTCCGGGCAAGCGTCGATGAACTCGAGGGTGTCCTTGGGGATCTTGCGGTCGACCGCGGACAGGTCCACAACCCAGTCCCAACGGTCCCACGGGCCGACCACCGCTCCGAGGCGGGGAGCCCCTCCTCCGGTGGAAAAGCGGACGAGCTTCATCCTACCCTTCCTCGATTCGAAAGCCGAACCCATCCTCAGTCAGGTCGTGCACGTTCCCCCTCGCGTCACGCCGAGGGCGACTCCCAGCCTTCCCCGGCCGGCTGGGCGTGCGGAATGTTTTCGGACCAGCTCAGGACATACTCGGGGTCGCGGTACGCGTATCCCGCCGTCGTGATCCGCATGCTCTCGAAATACGTGTCCAGCATGACCGCGAGGCGGGCCTGCACTTTTCCGCGGGCCGCGAGGGATCGCTGCGCCGCATTCCCTTGCGGGCTGTGCGGCGTGGATCCGGGATGGAACGTGAACGAGCCCTCCTCGACTACGCCTTCGCGCGCGCCGTAGAACGCGTTGCAGAAGAACATGAGCTCGTCGGAGTCGACGTTGAAGTGCGCGTACGGAGCCGGGACCTCCCGTGGGTGCCAGCCCGCCATCACAGGGACGAACGAACACAGCGA
>WNEY01000145.1_pt1 | contig 36937 bp, 32 predicted proteins | sample 5400531 | NCBI WGS metagenome assembly WNEY01 (sample SAMN13153338, study PRJNA577476) | soil metagenome | isolation source: 200 cm saprolite under Douglas fir tree site 1 | place: USA:California | collected 2015-04-18 | reverse complement strand
TGTCCTCGTGACGGTCTTCATCGTCGTCCTCTGGAGATTGTTCTTCTAGTAGCCCGAGCCGTTGGAGGAACCTTTTTAAAGCGACGTCGACCACCCTCTTATGGAAGGCATCCCGCCACTTCCACCGAGCTCGGCCTGTGAAGGCACAGAGCCCGCACTCAGATTCTCTCGTCAGATCGTCAATGGTGCCGCGTGCAAGACGCCGCCGTACTCCGTCTGGTTCGGGCAAGATCGACAGTTCGTGACGCAGCACGAGGATTTCCAACTCCATCGATCCCGACGACCGACAGGCGAGCAGAACCAACTCGAACAGACGCCGAACGACCAGGTACGTCAGCGACCACAGCACGCGCGACCTCCAGAGCACGGGAGTTGCCGACGCTACCGAGCATCGCCATGACGCGGGTGACCGAGTTTTTGAACCTCACGGCCTCGGATAGTTCGCTTGACGGCTTCGGGCGGATCAGTTCAGGCGGATCAGCTCCACGATGCTGGGCTCAGACCCTGAGCGCGCTGAGCGCCGCAACTCCCACGAGGATCATGGCCACGCCGGTCACCTGGACGCGGCCGAGCCGCTCGCCGAAGAGAACGTAGGCGCCGACAGCCGCCACTGCCGCGAACTGAGAGGCGAGCACGGCCGTGACGGCGATCCCGTGTCGCGCCCCGGCAGCGAACGAGGCGAAACCGACGACCTCAGCGAGGCCCGAGGCGACGACGAGCGGCAGCGCCCGCCGTGTCAGGCGGAGGCGGGAGGTGAGGGCAAGGGGAAGAGTGACCGCGACCACACCAACCACCCGCGCCGGGAGTACGGCCCAGGTGACGGTCAGGTCCGCCCCAACACGTCCGGTCGCGTAGAGGCCCATTCCGAACAGACCCGCGGAAACGAGCGCGAGCAGAGCGCCGCGCCGATCGTGCCGCTCCTCATTCTGCTCGCCGACGAGCCCCGCAAGTACGACGCCCACCACGATCACCCCGAGCGCCAGGCCGGTACCGCCGCCGATCGCTTCGCCCGCCGCGGCTGCGATCGCCGCCGCGACGGCTCCCTCCATTGAGGTGATCGGAGCGACGATGCCGACCCGTTCGATCCGCAGAGCGGCGTAGACGATTAGCAGGCCGGCCACGTTGCCGATCCCAGAGACCGTGAGCCACTTGACCGAGCCTGCGTCAAGTTGGTCGGGCGTACTCGTCAGGGCGACCGCGGGCAGCGTCACCACGAGCCCCACGAGCATGACCCAGGCGACGACCGAGCTAGCTCCGATCAGTCGACTCGAACGCGACGAGCAGAGCGTCGAAGCGCCAAAACAGAGCGCCGCACCCATACCGCCGAGAATCGCGATCAAGTGCTCAGTGTCCGCCGAGCCAGGCGACCAACTGGCTCCAGAAGCGCGCGTAGTCGGGCCAAGCGAGAAACGCAGGACTGCCCCAGTGGGGTGAGCAATCGGACGCAAAGGCCGCTACCCGTCCCTGACCGGCGGTGCCGAGGACGAGGAAAGGGTCGTCTTGGACGGTCATGACGACGGCGGCCTCGCTCTTCGCGTCAAGTCGGTTGTAGCCGAGAAAGTACGGCCAATCCGAAGCGATGCCGTCGAGGACGGCATGCGATGTCTGGACGGTTGGGGTTACGCCCTCGGGCGTCTCGACCCGGTCGTCGTGGCCGAGCAACTCCACGGGCAGGATGGAGGCGAGCGGAGTCGCCTGGTAGCGCGCCTTGCCTTCGAACCCCGAGAAGGACATGTAGCCGCCAACCATCAGCAGGCCGTGCCCCTGCTCGACGTGCACCTTGAGCACGCGCAGACGATCCGGTTTTCGCTCGCCACGATCGACGGAGGCAGGGTGGAGCTGGATCGTGTCGGCCGAGATGTCGCTCAGCACGACCACGTCGAAGGGCTCGAGCTCGGGGAGCGTCCAGGGAAAGTCCTCGACCGCGTCGTGATTCGTGATGTGCGTGACCTCGTGTCCGTACGCTCGGAGCCCCTCGACGAGCTCGCTCACGCCGACCGCGTACGAGCCGGTCGAGTACGTCGAAAAGCCCTTGACCTCGACCTTGTGCGTGACCCAGGTCTCGCCGGCAATCAGTACGTGCACGACGGCTCCTTCCTCTCGACCGCTCCGAAACGACGGTTGCGGCAGCCTATGCTCACACCACGCGATGGTGGACGGTTGTGACGAGGGGGCCTGTCGGTGAGCGGCTCGATCGGGCTCGAGCAGGTCGGCGCACCGAGGCTTCTCGTGCCGGAACGGCAGCCGATACTCCCGGCTGCCGAATACGAACGCCGGCTGGAAGCGCTGAGGGCGCGCGTTGCAGCCGATTCGATTGTCGTCTACGGCGATCGTGAGCACTTCGCGAACATCGCGTTCTTGTGCGGCTTCGATCCCCGTTTCGAGGAGGCGCTCCTCGTCCTCCCTGAAGGAAGGCCGACGCTGATTGTCGGCACCGAGGGGCTCTCCCTCGCCACGCTCGTGACGATCGGCGTCGATGTCTTGCACTGCCCTTCGCTCGGTTTGATGGGCCAGGACCGGGCAGAGGGCATGCGGCTCGAAGATGCGCTCGCCCAAGCGGGAGTCCGGGCGGGCGCACCGACGGCGGTCGTCGGCTGGAAGTACTTCGAGCCTGAGGAATGGAGCTCTACAGCCACGCGGATCGCCGCTCCTGCGTTTCTCGTCGACGTGATCCGGGACCTCGTGGGGGACGCCGGGAAGCTGACCGATGCAACCGATGCTTTGATGAACCCGCGCGACGGGCTTCGGTCGCTCAGCAGCGCCGACCAGATCGCAGCCTTCGAATGGGCAGCCGCCAGAGCCTCGCATGCGGTTGCCGCGATCGTGCGCGCGGCCGAGCCGGGCCTGACCGAACGACAGGCGGTGGCCGCGATGCCCTACGCAGGCGAGCCGCTTTCGGCGCACGTCTTGTTCGCCTCGGGGCCGGAGGTGGCGGTCGGGTTGCGAAGTGCCACCGATCGAAAGCTCGAGCTGGGCGACGCCGCGACGACGGCAGTCGGCTTCTGGGGTGGCCTCTGCTGTCGCGCCGGTCTGATCGAGAGCGTCCCGCAGAAGCAAGGAAGCCATACCGCCGAGTACCTGGAGCACATGGCGATCCCGTACTGGAGAGCGATCGTGACGTGGTACGAGTCGATCCGCCTCGGGACACGCGGAAGAGAGATCGACGCGCGGGTCCGAGGAACACTGGAAGGGACGGGCTTCGGATCAGCCCTGAACCCCGGTCACCTCACCCACCTCGACGAGTGGGTGCACAGCCCCGTGCGGCCGGAATCCGAGGATCCGATCCGCTCCGGCATGTGTCTCCAGTGCGACATCATCCCCGACGGTGTGCGGCCTGGCTGGGCCGCGAACTGCGAGGACACGCTGGCTGTTGGCGACGCTGACCTGCGGGCTGCGCTGGCAGCCCGCCATCCGGAGGTGTGGTCGAGAGTCCAGGCCCGTCAGACGTTCATGCGCGAGCGGCTGGGGATCGCGATCGCGGACGAGATCCTTCCGCTCTCGGCCGCTCCTGCCTACTTCGCCCCTTTCTGGCTCTCGCCGGACCACGCCCTCGTCGCGAGCTGATCCTGCGACCAGGCTCGTTGCTTTGAGGTCGCCACACGTCCAGAATGCGCACATGGCGATCGAGGCCGACCGGCTCCGGCTCGCGCGCGACGGCGGCCCGCCCGCGCGCACCAGGCCGGAGGCCCCCATGTTCCCGGGGGGGATGGAGGTCGGAGAGGAGGAGCTCGAGGCGCTGGCGCGGGTGATCCGAGGCAAGAACCTCTTCCGCTACTACGGGGTCGGAGACGGGCCGCAGGAGGTCGAACTCTTCGAGCAGGAGTTCGCCGCCCACATGGGCGCGCGCCATGCACTGTGCCTCAACGCGGGCTCCTCGGCGCTCATTTGCGGACTCATCGGAGCCGGGGTCGGTCCCGGGGACGAGGTCCTCATCCCCGCCTACACGTGGAACGCCACCCCGAACGCCGTCTTGGCTGCGGGAGCGCTGCCCGTGCTCGTCGAGGTCGACGAGTCGCTGACGCTCGACCCGGGCGATGCAGAGCGTAAGTTGACTGCGCGCACCAGGGCGATCCTGCCCGTCCACATGCGCGGCGCCCCCGCCGACATGGGGGCGATTGCGGCGCTCGCCGGGCGCCATGGGCTCGCCCTCGTCGAGGACGTGTGCCAGGCCGCCGGTGCTTCCTTCGAGGGTCGACGGCTCGGCATGTTCGGGGACGCAGGCGGCTTCAGTCTCCAGTTCAACAAGATCATCACGACCGGCGAGGGCGGTGTGCTGATCACCGATCGCCAGGATCTCTACGAGCTCGCGATCGACGTCCACGATTGCGCGGGGTCAGTGCGGCGCGGCGCCGGTCTCCCGCGCTTCCCCGGTTGGAACTTCCGCGCCTCGGAACTGATCGGCGCGGTCGGGCGCGTGCAGCTGACGCGGCTCGACGGCCTCATCGACCGCATGCGAGCGAGCCACGCGCGGCTCGCGGAGGAGGTCGGCGGCCTCCCAGGCCTGACGCTGCGCCGCTCGAACGACGAGGGCGGCGACGCGGGGATCGCGCTGATCGCGTTTACCGAGACGGCAGCTCTTGCGCGCGAGGCTGTCGCCGCTCTGCAGGCGGAGGGCGTCTTGGCGATGCAGGTCTATTCGCCGGACGCGGTCGACCTCCACGTCTATCCCTACTGGCAGCCGGTCCTCGACGCGATCGCCGCCGCGGGAGCCCCTCGGCCGGAGTGTCCGCGCACGCTCGATCTGCTCGAGCGCGCCGTCCACATCGACGTCTCACCGCTCTGCGACCAGCAGGACCTCGACGAAATCGCCCTCGCCTTCCGGAAGGTGGCCACCCGGGTGCTGGCTTGAGGCTGCGGGTGGGCGTCGTCGGGGGCGGCATTGTCGCCCAGGCAATGCATCTCCACCACCTCGCTGCCCGGCGCGACCTCTTCGAGCTCGTCGGCCTCGCCGAGCCGAGCGCGACCGTTCGCGAGGCACTCGGCGCGCGCTACGGCATCGCCGGCCTCCATCCCCACTACGGTGGCCTTCTCGATAAGGGCGAGCTCGATGCCCTGCTCGTTTGCTCGCCGGCCGGTACCCACGCAGAGGTCGTGCTCGCCGCTCTCGACGCCAGCATCCACGTCTTCGTCGAGAAGCCGCTCTGCATCACGCTCGCTGACGCGGACGCGATCGTCGCCGCCCGGGAGCGTACGGGGCGCGTCGTACAGGTGGGGACCATGAAGCGGTTCGACCCCGCCTACGAACGGATGCTCGAGGAGCTCCCCGAGACGGCCACCAGCCTCCGGTATGTCAGCGTCGTCGTCAACGACCCCGAGTTCGTGCCGTATTTCCGACCTGGCGAGATCGTGCGCGGAAGTGACGTGTCCGACGAGGTGCTCGAGGCGACGCGCCGCGCGGAGGCCGAGCAGGTCGAGGCGGCCGTCGGCTCCGGCGCACCCGATGTCGTGCGGGCGTTCTCCGAGTCGTTCCTCGGTAGCCTCGTCCACGACGTCAACCTCGTTCACGGCCTGCTCGAGCGCATGCACGAGCCGCTCCCGCCCGACGTGATCGACGGCGACTGGTGGAACGAAGGACGCGCGGTGAACGGCTCTGTTCGTCTCGCGAACGGCGCACGCTGGGACAACGCCTGGATCCAGCTTCTCGACACGCGCGAATATCACGAGTCGGTCTCCCTCTTCTTCGCCGACTCGATCCGCTCACTCACGTTCCCCTCGCCGTGGCTCAAGCAGTACCCGACCGTCTATCGCCGGAGCGAGCGCGGCGGCGAAACCAACGTCGTCTGCATCGCCGAGTCCTACGAGGAGAGCTTCGCCCGCGAGCTCGAGCACTTCCACCGCTGCGTGACCGAGGGGGAGGCCTGCCGCACGCCGCCCGAGCAAGCCCGGCTGGACATGGAGGTGCTGACGCAGATGTTTCGGGCGTCTCACACCGAAGGAACGACGTGACGAAGGTCGAGTACGAGCTGATGACCATCGGCGAGATCGTGGAAGCGAAACGTCATGCGCCGCTGGTCTTCGTCCCAGTCAGCCCTATCGAGTGGCACGGGCCTCACCTGCCCATGGGCACCGACGGCTTGCATGCCCACCACGTTGCGGTGCGCCTTGCCCGCGAGGTAGGCGGGGTCGTGCTTCCCACCCTCTTCGCCGGAACCGAGACAGTGCTGCAATCAAAGCCGGAGTCGAATCAGCTGGGAGTCCTCGGGCTCGACGAGGACGCGCGGGTCGTCGGCATGGACTTCCCCGGCTTTCCCGTCAAGAGCCTTTACTTCGAGGAGAGCGCATTCGGCATTGCGGTCCGAGACCTGGTGCGGGCGCTCGCTGCCGACTCGTTCCGGGTAATCGTCCTCGTCAACGGGCACGGCGCCACCAATCACATCCGCACGCTCGAACGAATCGCCCGGGAAGAAGCGCGCCGGGACGAGGTCACCGTGATGAGCCTGATGGTCTGGGTCTCTCCTCCCCCGCCCAACCGGGACCCCGGTCACGCCGCCCGCGAGGAGACGGCCGTCATGATGGCGATCGCCGAAGAGCACGTGCGTCTCGACCAGCTACCGCCGCCGGACGTCCCGCTGCGGTACGCCGAGTACGGGATCGTCGACGGACCCGCCTTCGACGGCTTCCCCACGAGCGACTTCACGGTCGCACCGCACGCCGACCCGCGGTCGGCGACGCCCGAGGAGGGCGAGCGGATCCTCGAGCGGGAGGTACAAGTTGCCGCCGCCCGGGTGAGGCAGGAGCTGGAGCGGTGGTAGCGTTCGCGACTTCGAAGCGATGGCAGAGCCACTCGCTGTAGACCGGAACAGGAAGTCCGGCGCAATCCCCGGGCCCGCGGCCGTGCCAGGCATCGAGCTCCGCGGCGTCTCGAAGAAGTACGGCCATCACACGGCGCTCCAGCCCACGGAGCTCCAGATCCGCGACGGCGAGTTCTTCTGCCTGCTTGGTCCCTCGGGCTGTGGGAAGACGACAACGCTGAACCTCATCGGCGGCTTCGTCGCGCCGACGTCGGGCACGATCTGGATCCAAGGACAACGCGTCGACCGGCAGCCGCCTCACAAGCGGAACGTCAACACGGTCTTCCAGTCGTACGCGCTCTTCCCGCACATGGTCGTGCGTCAGAACGTGGCCTTCGGCCTCCGGATGGCGAGGGTGGACAAGAAGGAGACCGCGGCTCGCGTCGCCGATGCTCTCGAGCTGGTCGGTCTGGAGGAGTTCGGCGACCGCTTGCCCACTCAGCTCTCCGGCGGTCAGCAGCAGCGCGTCGCCGTAGCGCGCGCACTCGTGCGGGGGCCCGCTGTTCTGCTGCTCGACGAGCCGCTCGGAGCGCTCGACCTCAAGCTTCGCAAGAGGCTCCAGGTCGAGCTGTCCCAGATCCACCGCGAGGTCGGCACCACGTTCGTGTACGTCACGCACGACCAGGAAGAGGCCATGACGATGGCCGATCGAGTTGCCGTTCTCAACGGCGGGAAGATCGAGCAGATCGGCGTCCCCGAGGAGATCTACAAGCGGCCGCGGTCACGGTTTGTCGCCGACTTCATCGGCGAGTCGAACTTCTTCTCCGCCGCGGCCGACGCTGGTGCAAGTGGAACCGTCGTACTGGCGGATGGAACGAGGGTGGGCCACGCGCGCCAGGATCTGAACCACGGTGGTGAGTCCGTGACACTCATGGTTCGTCCGGAGTCGATTCACATCTTCCGGCCCGAGGACGCCCCGCCGGGGTCTGTGCGCGCCCGGACCATCCAGACCGCGTTTCTCGGGAACCACACCCGGGTTGCAACCGAGTGCGCCGCAAGTCAAGATCTCGTCCTCATCGCAGTTCACAGCAAGGGCGAGATCGAGCCCGGCTTGCTGGAGACAGACAGGGAGGTAGCCCTTTGGTGGAAGCCGGATGACGCCGTCCTGATTGAGGACGCAGGCTTACAAAAGGAGGCGGAGGCATGAGCGAGCATGAAGCAGGCTTTACCCGAAGGGATCTCCTCAAGGGCGGGGCGATCGGAGCCGCGGGCCTGTATCTCGGCGGCGCCGGCAGCGCTCTCGCCGCCCGGCTAGGGCAGGACACGGCTCTCAGCGCCGATGCGGTCACTCTCAACTGGCTGACGTGGTTCGACCATTACTTCCCGCAGCAGCTCCAGGTGACCAAGAAGCGGATAGGAATCGGTGCTCGCACGAAGCTGGCCCCGTCTGACTCCCAGATCTACACGACGATCAGGCAGACAGGATCCCAGTTCGACATCTCGGCCGCGGACGCGCTCTGGGTTCCGAAGATGCACAAGGACGGCTTGACCCAGTCCTTCGACCTCTCGTCGATCGCAGCGTCGAAGCAGCTCTACTCGGTCGCCCGCAGCTTCGCCATCTGGAAGGACGGCTCGAACTACATGGCCTTCCCCAACGGCTGGTCGACCATCCAGACCTACTACAACCCAAAGTACGTGAAGACGAAGCCGGACTCGTACGACGCCCTGCTCGACCCCAAGTACAAGAAGAAGATCGTTTACGAGGACTCGCCGGAGAACTTTGTCGGTTTCGCGGGCCTCGCCACCGGCGCCAAGAACCCGTACGACCAGACGCTCAGCGAGCTGGCGCGGTCGAAGGCGTGGCTGAAGAAGCTGAAGCCGAACATCCTCAAGATCGTCCAGCAGAACTTCGAGACGGTCAACGCACTCAAGGACGAGTCGGCCTGGATCGGCCTGGGCAACCTGGGCGTCGAGCTCCGTGTTAAGGCGGCCGGGGGTCCGCTCGTCAAAGTGGCCTACCCCAAGGAGGGGCTCCTCGGCTGGTTCGACGGCGAGCAGATGGTCAAGGCATCCAAGCACAAGGACCTCTTCGCGAAGTTCATGAACTCCGTCGAGGGGCAGACGGCGTTTGCCGCGAAGAACTTCATCAAGAACGGCCGGCCGATGTTCAACGAGAAGGCTTACAAGCTCCTGGTCAACCAGGGCTACAAGCAGCGGGCCGACCTCTTCCACTACAACGAGCCCGAGCGGATCCTGAAGTCGCATCTCCAGGGCCCGTCCAGGAACCCGCAGGCGACGACCCAGACCTTCACCGAGGTCTTCGGCGGCTAGCACAGCCGACACCCCGGCGCCCGCGATGGCAACCGAGGAGGGAGGCGGCTCAACGAGCCTCTCCCTCCTCGGCAGGTTCGGCGGCCTGGTCCCCGGCGGCGTCTACTTCGGGCTCTTCTTCGTCGTCCCGTTCGGCCTGATCGTCTGCTTCAGCTTCTGGGAGGACTTCGACTACAAGGTCATCCACCACTGGACGCTGGACAACTACCGCTACTTCTTCAGCGTCCCGGACTACGTCGGGACGATGTGGGCGACGCTCTGGGTGGCTCTGGCCGCGACCGCGGTCACGCTCGGGCTGGCTTTCCCGTTTGCCTACTGGCTCTCACGCTATGTCCCGCGCGGTCTGCAAAAGCTGCTGCTCGTCCTCGTCATCGTGCCGTTCTGGACGAGCTACCTGCTGCGCGTCTACTCATGGTTGAACATTCTCGGGGACAAGGGAGTCATCAACAGCTTTCTTACCTGGCTGGGGGTGATCGACCAGCCCCTCTCTCTCCTCTACCACCGCTGGACAGTCGTCGTGGTCCTCGTCTACCTCTACTTCCCGTTCGGGGCGCTGACGCTCTACTCGTCGATCGACCGCTTCGACTGGGATCAGCTGCACGCGGCGATGGACCTCGGCGCCTCGCCGCTCCGCGCACTCCACAAGATCCTGATTCCCCAGATTCGGCCCGGGATCGTCGCCGCCGTCATCTTCGTCTTCATCCCCATTCTCGGCGAATACCTTGCGCCGCAGATCGTCGGCGGCACCGACGGAGTCATGATGGGCAACCTGATCGACGAGTTCCAGAAGGAAGCGCTCTACGCGCGCGCCGCGTCGATCTCCCTCCTGATCGCGGCCTTCATCGTCCTCCTGCTCGTCCTCTTCCGGAAGTCGCTCTCGGCGAGGGAGGCCTATGGCGCGTGAGGCCGCAGTGCTCTCGCCGCGTGCCCGCGCATCGCGCGGGCTGCTCACCTGCTACGGCTTGTCCATCTATCTGTTCCTGTTTGCGCCGATCGTGCTCCTCGTCCTGTTCAGCTTCAACGCGAACACATATGGGTCGTTCCCGATCACGGGCTGGACCACGAAGTGGTACGCCCAGGTCTTCGGCGACTACCAGATCCAGGACGCGCTGAGGACGACGCTCAAGGTGTGCCTCGAGGTCACCGTCGTCAGCGTCCTCCTCGGGACCGCCGCGGCGTTCCCGCTCGTCCGCGCCGGACTCCCCTTTCCGGCGGGCTTCCGAGTCGCCATGACGCTGCCGATCATGATCCCCGGCATCCTGATTGGCATCTCCCTGCTGGTCCTCTTCACGCAGGTCGTCAAGGTGCCGCTCTCGCCATCGACGGCCGTGATCGGGCAAAGCCTCTACACGACGCCATTCGTGCTGCTGCTCGTTGCAGCCCGGCTCCAGGGTTTCGATCGGAATCTCGAGCGAGCGGCGGGCGACCTTGGCGCGAACACCTTCAATCGCCTCCGACTCGTCGTCCTGCCGTTGATCTTCCCCGCCATCCTGGCTGGGGCGCTCTTCGCCTTCACGCTCTCGTTCGACGAATTCGTGATCACGTACTTCATCATCGGCGGCTACAACACGCTGCCGATCTACATCTACACCCAGATCAGGTACGGGATCACGCCCGAGGTCAACGCGCTCGCGTCGCTCGTCCTGATCACGTCCATAGCTCTCATCAGCCTCGTGTTCATCGTGCCCGCGGGACTCCGGCTGGCCCGGCGCCTGGTCGTCTCCACGCGGCGAACGCGCCCGGAGGCACTGCCCGAGACGGTCGCCGCACGGGAGGGCTAGCCAAGTTTCACCGGACCACCCTGCTGAGCCGACGCGTGAAGCGCCTCAAGCACGCGAGCCTGGGCGATCGTCTCGGCGCGGCCAATCAGCGGCTCAGCCTCGCCGAGGATGGCATCGCTCAGGTTCTCGAGCTCGAGCTGGTACGGGTCTGTCGGCTCGAGCCGGATCTCCTCGGTGCCGCTGCCGGTCCTGACCTCGATCCGCGGCGCGACCCAGCCGTGCCAGGGATCGGAGAGGAAGAGCGACCCGCGGTCGCCGATCGCCTGGAGCTCGTCGCGCTCGGGCAGGTCGAGGCCCGAGTCGAACTGGCAGAGGACGCCGGCGAAGCGCATGGTTCCCGCGAAGCGGACGTCGACTCCGGCGTCGTTCGTCACCTTCTCGCCGTACACGACCTCGGGCTCCCCCGCCAGGAGCCGCGCGCCGTTCACGCAGTAGCAGCCGACGTCCATGAGCGACCCTCCGTCCGTCTCGGTCAGGAGACGGATGTCGCGAGGGTCGTCGGCGGTGAAGCTGAAAGCGGCCCGGATGAGCTTGAGTTCGCCGATCACACCGTCCGCGATCAGTTCTTGCAGTCGAGAAACCTGCGGGTTGTGCCGCCACATGAACGCCTCCATCAGGAGCCGTTCCTGCCGCTCGGCGACCGCAAAGGCCTGCTCGGCCTCTTCCGGGTGGCGCGTGAAAGGCTTCTCACAGAGGACGTGCTTACCGGCCTCGAGGGCGCGGATCGACCACTCGACGTGGAACGAGTTCGGCAGAGAGACGTAGACGGCCTGGACGTCGGGGTCCTCGAGGAGTTCCTCGTAGCTGCCATAGGCTCGCTCGAGACCTTGCTCGCGTGCGTAGGCCTCCGCCCGAACCCGGTCACGACTCCCGACCGCGACGATCTGCACGCGGTCGGACCGACGGGCGCCGGCGAGCACCAGCTCGTTGATGCGAGCGGTGGAGAGGATGCCCCAGGCGACGGTCACCGGACGACGAGGGTAACGACCTGTGCGTGACAGCCGCAAGCAGGTGTGAGATCGTGCCCACGCTGCCGTGGCGGAGCGAAAGTAGGAACGAGAATGGGTCGCCGTGTCCGTCTCGGGCTCGCCGGGCTGGGTCGGATGGGCCGCTTGCATGCGGAGAATCTCTCGCGGGCGCGGTCAATCGAGCTCGTGCGCGTCGTCGACGCTCTCGAGGAGGTCGCGCGGACCACGGGCGGGGAACTCGGAGTCGAGTGGTCGACGAGCTACGAGGACCTTCTGCGGGACTCGGAGATCGAGGGCGTCGTGCTGGTGACGCCCACGCCGCTCCACGCCGAGATGCTCGAGGAAGCAGCCAAGGCGGGAAAGCACGTCTTCTGCGAGAAACCGGTCGCGCTGGAGGTCGAGCCGACCGTCCGGGCCATCCAGGCGGCGGCCGCTGCGGGCGTCAAACTGCAGGTGGGTTTCCACCGCCGCTTCGACCCGGACTGGGTGGCTGCGACCGCGCGAATCGGGGCGGGTGAGCTGGGCGACGTCCACTTTTTCCGCACCTCGCTTCGCGACAAGCGTCCGCCCAGCATCGAGTACGTGGCGGGCGCAGGCGGATTCTTCGCCGACGTGACGATTCACGACCTCGACACGGCCCGCTGGATGGTTGGCGAGATCGACGAGGTGACAGCCGTCGGGGCCGTCCTGTCGGACCCGGGGTACGCGGATCTGGGTGACATCGATCACGCCGTTGTCGTTCTTCGCTTCGCCAGCGGCGCACTGGGCGTGATCGACAACAGCCGGGCCGCTGGCTACGGCTACGAATGCTCGACGGAGGTGATGGGCTCGAGAGCGACCGTCCGGGTCGACCGCCACCGACGCGTGCACAATGAGTGGCTGACGCCGGGCATGGCGTCCATCGAATGGGTGGCCGACTTCCAAGAGCTCTTCCAGCAGGCCTACCAACTCGAGCTCGAGGACTTCGCCGCGGCGATCCGCGATGACCGGCGGCCCGCAGTCACCGGCGAGGACGCTCTGGCCGCGTTTATCCTCGCCCGGGCGTGCGACCGCTCCTTTCGGGAGGGCCGGTCCGTGCGCCTGCGGCGAGGGGATGGCTCGCACGGCGTGACGTACGAGCTCACGGAGGCGGTGTGACCTCTCGAGACGGCGCGCCCGGCGATGATGGTGGAGGTGGAGCGGTGACGACGGTGAGACTGACGGCCGCGCAGGCCCTCATCCTTTTCTTGGCCAACCAATACGTTGAACGCGACCGCGTCGAGCATCGCTTCTTCGGCGGCTTCGGCATCTTCGGACATGGCAACGTGGGCGACATCGGCGAGGCGCTCTTCGAGAGCCCTGAGCTCCTGATCTACTACCAGGCCCGCAACGAACAGGCGATGGTGCATGCGGCAGCGGGTTACGCACGCATGCGCAACCGGCTCGGCGCGCTCGCCTGCACGACCTCGATTGGGCCCGGGGCGACGAACATGGTCACGGGGGCTGCGCTCGCCACCGTCAACCGGCTGCCGGTGCTCCTCATACCGGGCGACGCCTTCGCGTCGCGCAAGCCGGACCCGGTGCTCCAGCAGCTCGAGGTGCCGTGGGAGGGCGACACCTCGGTGAACGACTGCTTCCGGCCAGTCTCTCGCTACTTCGACCGGATCTCGCGCCCCGAGCAAGTCCTGTCGGCGGCGATGCAAGATTCATCGCCCTGGCACCCCTCCTAGTCGTGCGCTTTAGCGTGCGCCAGACTCGATCGGGCCTCGCATCCGCGTGGCGGAGGCACCCCCGTCGTTGCCAGAACTGACACGAATTTTCTACCCATTTTCTACCCATTTGAGCTGACCTCACATGATCTGAGGTGGTCCGGGACGGCTTAGACGAGCCAATCTGTCCCTAGCTGACCTGGATCGGCTGGTCTCATAACCCGGAGGTCGCAGGTTCAAATCCCGCCCCCGCTACTTAAAAAGGCCTGCAAATGGGGCCTTTTTCATGCACGCAAATAGCGGCGCGGCAGAACTGACTGGATCGAGCCAAAGCTTTACACACCATGAGGTCGAGATCCGATGACGTGGGTCCGGCTGATCGCCACCCATGAACACCTGCCCGCATGTGTTGGTTGCCAGGCTGTGAGCGCATCGCGGCTGGTTAAGCGGGTCAGCTTTCCCTGTCGGCATGTGTCCATCGAGGCGTCGACCGAGATGCCAGGTGCGTGGAGAGGGAGGTCGCCGCCAGCAGCGCGGTCGCTAGGGCAAGCGGCGCGGGGTTGTCGACCTTCAAGACGAGCAGCCCGCCGACCAGCGCGCCGAGCAGCATCGCGGCTATGGAGAGTGCGCGCCGGCCGAGTTTCGAGCCGTGCCCGCCGGCTAGCGCCGCATCGGCTGCGAGACCGGTCAAGGTCATGGTCAGTACCGTCGTTGTGAGATCGGGGACGGCCAGCTTTCTCGCGGTGGCGTTCTGAACGCCCATGGCGATGGCCAGCAGGGTGATCACCGCGTAGCGGCTTGAGGTTCCGATGTGATGAGTCGAGAGGGCTGCGACTATGAGCGCGACGGCGACGAGCAGAAGCTCCGTACTCGTGGTGGCGGTGAGGTGGCGTCCGCGGTTGCTCGACCAGCGGGCGCCGATCCGACCGCCGACGATGCCTCCGAGGAGAAATGAGCCGAGCGCCGTGAGTGATGCCCAGACGGAGATGCCGCCGGCTCCGGCGATCCCGAAGCCGAGGAAGACGACGTTGCCGGTCATGTTCGCGACGAAGACATGGCCGAGCTTCAGGTAGCTCGTCGCGTCGACCAGTCCGGTTACCACGGTCAGCGTGAGCAGCAGCGGCGGGAGTGGACCGTCCACACTGTCCGGACGAGGGCGAAGTGTGCCGGTGACTTCCCGCCAGGCCGTATTGACGGAACTCATCGCCGAAGGGATTCCTTGCCGGCTGATTCCATTGAGCGGGCGTGAGAGATGAAGAGACGCGCGCCCAAGGCGTGCGTGTGTCGGTGCTCTCGGCGGTGGCTCAGCCAGGCCTGCTGAGCGGGGTAGGTGGCGAGCGCGACGATCGCGCCCGCGACGATCGCACCGCCGAGCGCCGCGCGCCGGCTGCGGACTCCGGCAACGACCTGCTCTGCGTGGGGGAGCCAGTCGGCCGGGCGGACCCGCAGCGTGCGAGCGATGTAGGCGAGGACGTGCACGATCATGATCACTCCCCAGACGCCGAAGCTGACCGCGTGCACGTTGAGCAGCAGTCCGCCCCCGTGGCCGGCGACGATCAACGCGACTCCGCTGCCGCAGAGCGTCAACGTCGAGGCCATGAGCAGCGGAGCAAGCATCCGCAGCAGCAGACTCGGCGGCCCTTCACGCCGGTACAGCTTGTTCCGTGTGTAGTAACGGATGAATCGCCAGCCCGTGCTCGCCAGCTTCAAGGCGACCGGTGGAAGGAGCAGCAGCCCGAGAAAGATGTGCACGGGCAGGTACGACCGCAGCGACAGCGTCGTCAGTGTCTCCACCGCGAGCAGGACGAGGAGCACCAGTCCGGTCGACGTCGTCAGTCGCTCGTTCCCCCGCGGCCCCCAGGCGCGGGCAGCCGCCCGCCAGATGCGCCGTGGCGACTCTCGACGGGCACCGTGAGGCGCGTCGGTCACGCTGGCGGGCGAACCGGGGCGCTTGTCAGGTGTGCGAGCACTTGGAAAAGCGCTGCGATGTCGCGCCGCTCGTAGCCGAGCGCCCGCGCGATCGTGAGCACCGAGTCGGCTGCTGCGGCGGACGGCAGCGGGACGTGCAGCTCCCGTCCTGTGTCGAGCGCGAGCGCCACATCCTTCTGCATCAGGCTGATGTCGAACCAAGCCTCGTCCGGCAGGTCGAGGACCAGGTCGGCCCGCGCTTTCAGCATCGGCGAGCCGATCGCGCTCCCGGTCATCACGTCGACCGCGAGCTTGGGGTCGATGCCGGAACGTTCGGCCAGCACCAGGCCCTCGGCGAACGCGAGCATCTGTACGGCGAGGCTGATGTTGATCGCGAGCTTGAGCACCAGCCCCTGTCCGTTCTCGCCGATGAGCGTGGGCGTACCGAGCTCGCGCAGGATCGGCTCGACGCGCGCGTAAGCGTCCCTGTTCCCGCCGGCCATGATCGTCAGCGTTCCCGCTTGCACTTGCGGAACGCTTCCCGACACCGGCGCGTCGAGCATCGCCGCTCCGAGCGCCAGCACGCGCTCCGCGAGCTCACGGCTCGCGCGCGGGCTGACCGTGCTCATGTCGACCCAGATCTTGGGTGTGGTGATGCCCGCGAGGATCCCGTCCTGCCCCGAGGCGACGCTCTCGAGCACATCGTCGTCGGGAACCGACGTAATCAAGACGTCGACCGCTTCGGCGACCTCGCGCGGCGTGTCGCGCCAGTGCAGCCCCTCCTGCACGAGCTCCTCTGCGTCCCCGCGGTCGCGCGACTCGCCGTAGACGGTGTATCCGGCCGCGAGGAACCGGGCGGCCATATTTCCGCCCATATGCCCGAGGCCGACGAAGCCAATCTTCGTTGCCGTCGTTGTGGGCATCTCACGCCTCCCTTCGATCGTGGCGACGTCATTCTCGCCGAGCTCGAGGTTCGCAAGGTCGGGGATCGGGTCGACCTGATCGGGGCGCCGACGCGATCGTCCTCCTCCTCAATCGGTTCGCCGCACCGCGCCGGCGCTCGAGCGGCGTGCTGAGCTGATGCCGACGCCGCACGGCTCGAGCTTTGACCCACCGGCACCCGGCCGGTTAACTCGAAGGCCCGTCGAATCAAGGAGGTCCGCCCGGCCATGAAGCATCCGAGCTTCCACCGTCACCCCGAGCTCGACAGCCAGTCGTTCCTGCTCCAGCGCGTCCAGCCCGGCCTCAGCGGCCTCATGGACGGCTCGCTGTCCACGCTCGCGCCCATCTTCGCGGTCGTGCTCGCGACCCATCATCCGCTCACCGCCTTCTACACAGGGCTTGCGACCGCGCTAGGCGCAGGGGTGAGCATGGCGTTCTCCGAGGGCCTCTCCGACACCGGCGACGTGACCGGCCGCGGCAATCCTGCTCTGCGCGGTGCGATCACGGGCGGCGGGACGTTCTTCGGCGGCGTCTTCCACACGCTGCCGTTCCTGATCTCGAGCTACCAGGCAGCGATCGTCGTCGCGGTCGTGATCGTTGCCGTCGAGCTCGTCTTCTTGGCCTGGCTGCGCTACAGGTTCTTCAGGACCAGCTTCCTCCGCTCGTTCGTCTCCGTCACGGTCGGCGGCGCGATCATCGCGGGTCTGAGCGCAGCGCTTGGAGTGGCCGCCGCCGGCTGATCCTCTCGGGATCAGTCAAAACTTGCGAGACGTTGATCTGGGCCGCCGCCTTCCTCTCCCCAGCTGGGTTCTTCGGTTCCTCCGCAGGTCGCGGCGCCCAAACCCAACAAGCTGACCCTTATCTGGGCGTCGCCGCGCTCACAGCCGGTGCCTGGCGCTCGGCTCGGCCTTCTCACCGCGTGGACCAGTACGGTTACGCGTTGGATCTCCAGAGGGGCTGCTGATCAGGCGGCGATGTTCTCGTGCTCGAGGAGGAGGCGAGCGATCGGACGCATTCGTGCTGCGGCGTTCGTGTGGCCGTTGACGGCGGCGATGATGGATCCCATCAAGAGGGTTTGGATCTCGAAGGCGAGCCGCTCAGGGTCGCGGGCGCCAGCGGCTTGGCCGAGGTCGCGGATCAGCGTGCGGATGTCGCTGAGGGCCGCTTGCGAGGCCGCGCGGACGGGGCTCGCTGGGTCTCGCGTCTCCTGGAGTGAGTTCAGAAGGAGGCAGCCGCGGTAGTCGTCGCTGTGGAACCACTCGTTGTAGGCGTCGAAGAGTGCGAGGATCCGACTTGCCGGTGCCGTCGCCCTCCGCTCGATCTCCGCTTGGAGCCAGCCGTGCGTCCAGACGTCGCCGTGGTGTTCGAGGACGGCGACCGCAAGATCGTCTTTCGAGCGGAAGTGCCGGTACAGGGTCGTCTTGGCGACGCCCGCCTCGGCGACGATCCGGTCGACACCAACCGCCTGCAGTCCGTGGCGCTTGAACAGCCCGTACGCGGTCTCAAGGACGCGTTCGCGTCCGCCCCGGGGGCGTGGTCGCTGCCTCTGCTTTTCGACCGTCATCCGGCGGGAAAAGGCTATCACGATACAGACCTGTCTGTAGCCTTGCTAGGCTTTCTTTACCAGGTGTCGGCAGCCCCCGAATCCACCAGCCCGCAGCGGCCCGAAACTCGCCGGCCGTTGCCTGTCGCGGCGCAGCAGGCCCTGCTCGCCTGGGCGGCTGCGTCTGCGGCGTGGCCGCTGACGGTCACCGATGCCGACGGGAACATCCTCGCGGCGAACGACGCCGCGGCCAGTCTGCTCGGCTACTCCCGTTCCGAGTTCGAGACGCTCCACATCCTCGACATCTGTTCGCTCGAACGGGCCTCGGCCGCGGCGGAGGTCCTCGAGCAACTGGCGCGCAGCGGCACGGTAGGCGGTGTTGGACCGGCGCGGCATCGCGACCGCGCCGACGTGCTCGTTCGGTACGTCGGCAGCAAGCTCGAGCTCGAAGGCCGCGTGTTCTACGTCTTCTCCTCGTTCCCTATACGAGTCATCGACACGTCGAGGACGCCGCAAGCTCGCGGCGGGAGTGCGCGCGGACAGGCCGAGATCACCGAACGCGAGCGAGAGATCCTGCTACTCGTCGGCGAGGGCTATGAAAACGGCGCCATCGCGCGCCGACTGCACCTCTCGGTCAATACGGTCAAGACCTACATGCAGAGGGTGTTGGCGAAGCTCGGTGCACACAGCCGCGCGCACGCAGTCGCGCTGGCGATCCGCCACGGTCTGATCGAGTAGCCGGAACGTCGCTCCGATGCTGTCGCTCGCAAGAGTGACGGCGGGCGAATGAACTTTCGCCCGGGTCCGGCCGCAGGCGACGGTGCGCGTGCACGATCTCGTCGTGCCGTTCGCTAACCGGAGAACGATCGTCGTCGTCGAGGAAAGCGCGTCCGTGCAGGAGCTGCTGGAGCACGCGTTGCGCGAAGCCGGCCATCGCGTGCTCGTCACCCGAGATCCCCGGGAGGCGTTTGAGCTAGCGCGCCGCATTCGCATCGACGCGCTCGTCTGTGACCTTGCGATAATCGAGCAGCGAGGCCCCGGCCTGATCGGACGGCTGCGCGAAATGCAACCCTCGCTTCCGGTGCTCTACCTCGCCGACCGAGGCTCGGCCGGTGAGGAGGCGCTCGAGGACGGCTCTACGCTGCAGACGCCGTTCTCGCTCGATGAGCTCCAAGAGGCAGTCGCCGCGGCGATCGATCGTCGGACGGGATAGGCGGGCCATACATCGGCGATCCGAGCGGCAATGTCGGCAGCGCGTGTGGGTGCCGGAAACTCGAGATTGGGAACTTGCGCGGCCCGTAGGGCGCAGAACTCTGATCGGGCCGTGGGTGGTGTTCGTGCGCACGTCTGGGCGTGCGGCGTGCGCGGCGAGAAGCCGCAAACCGAAGATTCACGTCGGTTCCAGCCGCAGAACCTCGGTGAAGCGGTACGAGACGCGGTCGGGGAAATGTGTCCAAATCCCGCCCCCGCTACTCGAAAGGCCCCGGAAACGGGGCCTTTCGTTTCCGTGCCCGGCGACTACGCGGCGATTTTGTACCCAGCCGATCGAACTCGGTCAGCGCCCCGAGCGCGTCACCACGCCTCGCCTTGGCGCTGCGGCCGCGAGCGCGTGTGCCTTTCCTGGAATCGATCACGATTGAACCTTCCATGACAGTCGGGAGCGGCCAACAGCGGGCGAAGCCGCACCGCTGCGCGCGGCCGTGCCGACGGCCGTTGCCGATCGCACACGAGCGAACGGCAACGCTGCCGCGGGCCACTTCCCGGCAGCGAAGAGCCGTTCGAGCTTGGTCTGGGTGAGCACCTGGTGTGAGCTGACGACGGTGAGCAGCTGACGGTCGAGCTCGGTCAGCGTCGCGAGCGCGTCTGCTCGGCTGAGCCTGCCGCCACGGCCTCGCGCGCGGCTACCTCTATGTGTCTCGCCCAGGATGGGGCCTCCATGGACAGTCGGGGGCGACGCGTCCTCTCGACTGGCCTCGCGGAAGCGGATCAAAGGAGCCCTTTTTGCGGGCACCGTCGGCAGCCAAACCGGGTAAGCCGGCACGCGAGGCACACGGCAAGCATGCTCGGGAGCTGTGACAGTTCTGTGACCGTGCTGTGACAGTCGGCCGTTGTGGGGCCGTTGTGGGGCCGTTGTGGGGCCGTTGTGGGCCGTTGTGGGCGGCGCTGTGGATACGCGGATCGTCCTCGGGACCGCTAACCGTGCGCTGACAGTGCGCTGACAGTTTCCACTACAGAGGCCTGGGAATCCCCGACCGACATAAGGCAAGCAAGAATCCTGCGGCCAATGCGAATTCGACTCACCGACGAGACACTCCTTGCGGACCTTCTTCGCTTCATGCGAGCGTCGGGCTGCATCGCCTACTACCAGGCGGAGCCTGAATCGATCGAGGTTCTTCGGCCTCGCGCTTTTGGCGAGAAGGAGTTCTCGGAAATCACCGTCCTTCTAGATCGCTGGAGCGCCGAGCATCCGGAGGCCGAGCCCGAAGTCCTCGGGTGAGGGTCGCACTGATTACGGAATTCAACGACCGCCCTCGTGGCGGTCGTTGCGTTTTGCGAAGTAGAACGAGTTCGCCGTGAGCGTCGAAGCGCTCCAACGCTCGTTTGGGCTTGTCGTACGTCACCTCCGCTTGGAGCGCGCCGAAGAGCTCCGCGAGGGCCTCGGAGGTGTAATCGGGCAGAGCTCCGTCCCATCCTCTCGAGCTGTTTGGCGGGACGCCGCACTCTGTCGCCGGAGGCGAAGGCCGATAGTAATCTGGCCCAGAGGCATATTGAGCGCTGCCAACGCTGCCAACGGCTTCGTCACGAGGGCCGCGGCCAGGGCGCGGCGGAAGTACCCCTCTCTGCTGAAGGTCCTGTACGAGCGGCCGCTCCGCCCGCCTGTGTCCTGGCTGTACCGGGGTGACCGAGTGACGTGCCCGATCTGCGAGGGACCTTTCGAAAGTTCATGCCCAAGGTGAAGCCGGTCGGGCCCAGCCGGCACAACGCCAAGTGCCCGCGCTGTGGCGCGAGCGAGCGCCACCGGCACCTCTGGCTCTATCTGCGGAACCGCACCAATCTCTTCACCGAGTCCCTCCGCGTCCTCCACTTCGCCCCCGAGTGGATCATCCAGAAGAAGCTGCGTCGTTGCCCGAACCTCGATTACATCAGCGCCGACCTCGATCCCCACAGTGTCATGGTCAAGATGGACATCACGGATATCACCTACCCGGACGACTCATTCGAGGTAGTGCTCTGTAGTCACGTGCTGGAGCATGTGGCGGATGACCGAAAGGCGATGAGCGAGCTCTATCGGGTCCTCAAGCCGGGCGGCTGGGCGATCGTGCTGGTGCCGATCGACCACAAGCGTGGAAGAACGCTCGAAGACCCCACCGTGGTCTCACCGGAAGACCGCGAGCGTCTGTTCTGGCAAGCGGATCATGTTCGGCTCTACGGCTGCGACTTCAAGGAAAGACTCGAAGAGACCGGCTTTGCAGTAACGGTCGATTCCTACCGACCGGAGCCGGCCGAAGACGTCATCCGGAAGTATGGCCTGAAGCGTCACGACGAGATCTATCTCTGCACCAAGCGCGCCGTTTCCGCCTAAAGAGACGGTAATACTCATGCGGATACCCAGGGCCGTGAACGCCTCAGCCACCCCTGTTTGACCTCCGGGCGTCGATCGGTACACTGGCTCGCTTCGGGTGGGTCTTCTTCCGAGACGTTAGTGGCCGCAGCGAACGTCAAAGACCGGTCGACCGCCGCACCGGGGGGCATGCGTGGCTCGACTGACCTGCGTGGGCTGGGGAAGCTGAGCACCGGCGCCGCACGAAGCGCTCGTCGCGGAAAGGTCGATCTCGTCGTCCTCGCCAACGGTTTCCCGCGTCTGTCGGAGACGTTCGTCCTCCACGAGCTGCTTGATCTCGAGCGCCGCGGCCTTCGGCTGCACATCGTGGCACTGAAGCGGCCAGAGGAGGTCGTGCAGCACGAGGCGTTGCGGAACCTCCGCGCGCCTGTCGAGTATCTCGGCGACGGCACGCCCTGGAGTCGGCGACTCGCGGTTCGCACGGCACACGCCGCCCTCCTCCTTCGGCGCGGAACCTCCTACGTCGACGCTCTGGCCGACGTCGTCCGCGCACCGGACTTCTCACGCGCTGCGCTGGGCGGCGCGGCCGTGCTCGCGCACAGGCTCCTTCGGCTCGGGTCACCTCCGCTCTACGTGCACTTCGCGCACAAGCCGGGCACCTACGGGCGTTTTGCTGCGCGCCTCGCCGGTGTCCCGTACGCGCTGTCAGCTCACGCAAAGGACGTCTGGCTGACTCGGCCCGAAGAGCTGCGAGCGAAAGCGCGCGAAGCGGCGACAGTACTCACCTGCACGGAGGAGGCCCACGCGTACATCGACGCGCTCACCGACGGGGCGACGCCGGTCCACCGCATCTATCACGGCGTCGAGGTCCCGTCGAATTCGCCGATGCTCGAAGGGAGCGCAACCCCCGTCATCCTCGCGGTCGCCCGGCTAGTTGAGAAGAAGGGGCTGGAGACGCTCATTCGCGCGGCGGCGTTGCTGCGGCTGCGGGGGACTGACTTCAAGGTTCGCATTGCTGGCGAGGGTCCGGAGTGGGCGAGGCTTCAGCGGCTCGTTCACGAGTTGGGTGTGGCTGACAGCGTCGCGTTCCTCGGGCCGTTGATGGAGCCCGAGGTGCGGGTGGAGTACAGGCGCGCCGCGGTGTTCGCGCTTCCCTGTCGGGTGCTAGAGAACGGCGACCGCGACGGCTTGCCGAACGTGGTCGTCGAGGCGATGGCACACGGGTTGCCGGTCGCGAGCACGACGTTGGCGGGGGTGCGCGAGGCGGTCGTCGACGGCGAGTGCGGGTTGCTCGTACCGCCCGGCGACGAGTTCGGTCTCGCGGATGCTCTGCAACGACTCTTGTCGGACGGCGCGCTCCGTTCACGCCTCGGTGCGCAGGCGCGGCGCCGTGTCGTGAGCCGTTTCGAACGCGGCGCCAATCTCCCGGCGGTGCATGCCGCGCTCGCGGATGGGGGGCTGATCCCGAGCTCGGGGCTGATCCCGAGCTCGGCCAGACGCACGGCAGCCGTATCGAGCGCGACGACGAGGCAGCGAGGCGCGGCCTGATGCGGCTGCTCTACGTGAGCGCCGACCCCGGGATTCCCGTTCTTGGACATAAGGGTGCGTCGGTGCACGTGCGGGAGCTCGTCACGGCTCTGACGGCAGAGGGCGCGCGCGTCGCCCTCGCGTCGCCGCGGGTCGCTCCCGAGGGGGACCGCCTCGACGCACCTGCCGAGCTCATCGAGCTCGAACCGGTTGTCGCCGAGGAGCACCCGAGCGTAGCGTCGCTTCGCGCCGCGATCGAGAGACAAGCGGAACAAGTCATGCGCCTCGCAGAGCAGCTCACAGTCGACGCGATCTACGAGCGCTATTCGCTCCATAGCTGTGCGGCTGCACAGGTTGCGGAGGCACTCCATCTGCCGTACGTCCTCGAGGTGAATGCCCCGCTTCGGGACGAGGCGCGTCGATTCCGGTCTCTGGCCTATCCAGACATGGCGGCCGAGATCGAGGCGCGTGTGTACGAGACGGCCGACCACATCTTCGCCGTCTCGATGCCGCTCGCGAAGCTCTTGGTTGGGGCCGGCGTCGATCGAGCCAAGGTCGAGGTGATGAGGAATGCGGTGACACCGGAGAGGTTTCCGGCGCGGCGGCACCGCGGCCAGGGCCTCACCGTTGGATTCGCGGGCAGCCTCAAACCGTGGCATGGGGTGGAGGTCCTCGCCGATGCTTTCGCCAGCGCCGCGCGGACGGTTTTCGATCTACGGCTCGAAGTCGTCGGGGACGGGCCGCTCGCCGGTGTGTTCGACCGGGTCAACCTGCCGCCGGAGCGGTTCAGGCGATATGGGGCTAGACCGCACGATGAAACCTTGAGGATCTTGGCGTCCTGGGACATCGGCGTCGCTCCCTACGTCGCGGCGTGTCCGACGTTCTACTTCTCGCCGCTCAAGGTCGTCGAGTACATGGCCGCCGGGGCTTGCCCTGTGGCATCCGATCTGGGCGACATCCGATACCTGCTCGGCGACGGCGCGCGCGGCGTGCTCGTCCCGCCCGGTGATGCCTCCGCGCTTGCGTCGGCGTTGATCGAGCTCGCGGGGGATCGCGCATGCGTGGCCTCGGTCGGAGCTCGGGCGCGAAGGCACGCGCACGCCTCGCTGAGTTGGCGCCGGAACGCGCGTCGCGTTCTCGACTGCCTGGGTTCAGTCCCGGCCCGAGGGCTCGCCAATGCGCACGCCTAGCGTAGGTGAGGGCGTCGCGTCTTCGCCCCGCGCGGCGACGATCTTCCGGTCCTTCGCGGGCGACGTGCGCAAGGAGCGCGGGAAGCTCGTTGGCGGAATGGCGTTCGGGCTCGTCTATGCGCTCGCCCGCGTGGCGGAGCCGTGGCCGCTCAAGGTCGTGTTCGACCAGGTGCTCTTCCACAAGCCCGCGCACGGTTCCTTGTTCCGAGTCTTCACGATCTTCGGCGCTTCCTCGTACGACGTCCTCGCGGCCTCGGCCGTGGTCCTCGTCGGCGCCGGCCTCGTGCGGGGGGTGGCGTACTACTACGAAGATTTTCTGCTCTCCAGCGCGGCCCAGCAGATCGTCTACAGGATCCGGGCGCGGCTGTACCGCCATCTGCACCGGCTGCCACTCGCGTTCCACCAGCAGCGGCGTACGGGCGACACGCTCGTTCGGCTCAGTTCGGACATCGTCGTCCTGCGCGACATGCTCGTCGACAGCGTCGTGAACATCGGAACCGGGGTCGTGATGATCGCGCTGATGCTCGTCGTCATGTTCGCGGTCGACCCGGTGCTGACGGTTCTTTCGCTCGCTTCGATGCCGTTGGTCGCGGTGTTGAGCGCGTTTTACGGTCGGCGGATCCGGACGAGCTCGCGCAAGCAGAGGAAGCGCGAAGGCCAGGTCGCCGCCCTGATGCACGAAGCGCTTGCGGCCGTGTCGGTCGTGCAGCTCTACGGCGCAGAAGAGCGAGAGCAGGAGCGCTTCGCCGCCGTCAATCGCCGGAGCCTGAAGCAGGGAATCAAGGCGACGCGCCTCGAGGCGCGCATGAACCGCGGCGTGGAGCTGGCGCTCGCGGGCGCGACCGTTGTCGTGCTCTGGGCGGGCACGCTGCGCGCGCTTCGCGGTGCGATCACGCCCGGTGAGCTGGTCGTCTTCATCAGCTACTTACGCGGTGCCCAGCGGCCCTTGCGGCGCGCCTCAAAGACCGTTCAGCGCTCCGCGAAGGCCATTGCGTCGGCCGAGCGAATCGTCGAGCTGCTCACGACGGAGCCGGCGCTGACCGATGCGCCCGACGCCGTACCGGCCCCCCGCTTCGGCGGCCGAATCGCGCTCGAGCAGGTGGACTTCGGGTACGAGCCCGCGAAGCCGATCCTGCGCCGCGTCTCCGCCGTCGTCCAGGCCGGTTCGACCGTCGCAATCGTCGGACCCACGGGCAGCGGGAAATCGACGCTCCTCAATCTCGTGCCGCGGCTGTTCGATCCCACCCATGGGCGCGTGACGATCGACGAGCACGATCTACGAACGTTGACGCTGCAATCGGTACGCGAGCAGGTGTCCCTGGTGCAACAGGAGACCGTCCTGTTCGGGCTCTCGGTCGCCGAAAACATTCGCTACGGATGTCCTGAGGCGACGGACGAGGAGGTGAAGCGGGCCGCTGAGGCTGCAGGGCTCGCTGGTTTTGTCGGCGAGCTCCCGGACGGGTTCGACACGGTCCTCAGCGAACGAGGTGCGTCGCTCTCCGGCGGTCAACGACAGCGAGTCGCGATTGCGCGGGCGCTCGTCCGGCGGACGCCGATCCTCCTTCTCGACGAGCCGACGACCGGTCTCGATCCGGCCGCGCGACAGGGGGTGAGCGACACACTGGAGCGGTTGATCGAGCAGACGACGACGCTGCTGGTGACGCACGACATGGAGCTCGCGCGGCGCGCGGACGAGATCATCGTTCTCGAGCACGGCCGGGTCGTTGCCCGCGGGACGTACGACGAGCTGTCGGCTGATTCCGAGGAGTTCCGACGGCTGGCCGGCCTGCCGGAACGAGCGCGTCCGTCGTCGAGGCCGCGAACGTCGAGGTCGCGGAGGCGCGTGCTCTTCTACTCGCACAACGGCGTGGGCGTCGGCCACCTCCAGCGGCAGCTCGATCTCGCGACGGCGTTTCGCGACCGCCACCCGGACAGCGTCGTCTTGCTCGCCAGCGGCTCGCACGCGGCGTCGATGTTCAAGATCCCGGCCGGGATCGACTACGTCAAGCTGCCGTCCTTGCAAAAAGTCGACGGGCGCACCTGGATCCCCCGCGAGCTGCCGTTGCCGCTCAGGGACGTGATCGAACTCCGTGCCGACCTCCTCCAGGACACCGTTCGAACCGTATCGCCGGATCTGTTGGTCGCCGACTTCATGCCCGCGGGCCCGTACGGCGAGCTTCTGCCGGCGCTGGAGGAGCTCCAACGCTGCGGCGGTCGGGCGGTGGTGGGCTTTCGCGACGTCCTCGACGAGCCGGCATTCGTCCGTCAGGTCTGGGGGGAGGCGGGTGTCTACGACGTGCTGCGGCAGCACTACTCCGCGATCTGCGTCTACGGCGATCCGCGCATGCTCGACTTCGTCCAAGCCTACGGGCTCGACGACGAACTCGCCAGCCGTCTCCACTACTGCGGCTATCTCGGGCGAGGAGCTCCTGCGGGAAACGGGGCGGCTGGAACATCTGAGCGCCCCCTGGTTCTCGCCACGAGCGGCGGCGGCGCCGACGGACCAGCATTGCTGGAGACGTTCGTCCAGGCCGCGGGCCAGTTGCAGCCCAGAGTGGGCGGTACGTGGACCGCCGTGACAGGGCCGTTGATGGAAGACGAGGACCACGCGCGGATCGTGTCGCTGGCGGAGCATGACGATGTGACCGTTCACCGCCTGGTGCCGGACCTGCGGAACACGGTCGCCACTGCGGACTGTGTCGTCTCGATGGCGGGGTACAACACAGTCTGCGACATCATGTCGTATCGTCGCCCCTCGGTGCTCGTCCCGCGCGAGCAACCCAGCAAAGAGCAGTGTCTGCGTGCCGAGCGGCTTCGAGAGTGGGGGGTCGCGGAGGTCGTTCACGCCGATGAGCTGAGCACCGCGGGCCTGGCAGACGCGATCGAGAACGCGCTGGGGCGGGGGGCTCTGTCGCCCGCACCCGTCCCGCTCGCCGGTCTCCAAAGGGCGGTCGACGTTTTCGACGGCCTCGGCGTCGAGACCGGCGCACTCGAACAGCTCACTCCCGAGCTTGTGCTCGTCTCACCGCCGGAGGTTGCCGCCCACGCCCGGCGACTTCTGCCCACACCTTCGGTCGCCACCGAGGCGAAGTCAGGAAGTCGAGCGCACGCATGACCTGGAGGCCGACGGAGTACCGGGCCGGCGGCGATCTGCTCGTTCGAGCCTGATCGCAGTCCCTCGCAGTCAGCGCCGAGCGGTCGGCTCGCTATGGCAGCGGCCGGACCTCGACGAAGCGGTACGCGGTCGTTGATGTCTGTCCAAATCCCGCCCCCGCTACTACGAAAGGCCCGCGAACGCGGGCCTTTCGTTTTCCTGATTTGACTGCGAGGGGCTGGATTTGCACCCCCTTTTGCATCCTTCGCTAACCCTGCGGGATGACCGTCAGCGTCTGGGTGGGGAACACGGACGTGTCACCCGCATTGGCGACACCGTCCACCGTCTGCGTGAAGTACCAGCTCACCGTGAACGTGTGCTCGCCTGCCGTCAGCGGGTGGCTGAGCCCGCGCCAATCGACGAACCAAACGTCGGGATTCCCGGGATGAAGCTCACACGGGATTGTGTCGACCGGGAGCGACTGGCCGTCGAGGGTGATCGTTGCCACGATCGATGCCTCGAGTTGCTGGCAGAGCGTTCTTGCGGCGTCAGGATTGGCTTGGTCCACGGGAGCCGCGTTGCCAAGGCGAACAACGATCCATTCGCCCGTGGAGGACTGCCAGCCGGGCCGAAGCGGCACGACCCAGCACGTGTGCGCACCACCCGTGTCGGGCGCACCGGCGACACAGCTCGGAAGGAATGGTCCCAGGGGCGCAAGGTCAGTCGGTGGCGAAGCCGAGGCTATCGAGCCGACGGCAAACGCCGCAACCGAGATGGCGAGAACAGATAACGATCGCGGGCCAGGCGGCCACATCTCCCGCACGGATACGAGGAATTGTCGCATCATGTTTCCCTCCTTTGGTCGGCCGCGCTTTCGGGTAGCGACAACGCTTCCACGACCCGTTCGACGGGTACCGACGCAAGTCGATGCGCGGTCTCGACGAGCTCGGCGGAGCTGCTCGCAAACCGCGACAGGGTTGCCTCATCGCCGGGCACAAATGTCGAGCCGAGGAACTCGATCCGGTATCCCTCGGCGCGCAGCTTTCGCGCCGCGGTGGCGAGCCGAGCAGTGTCGGCGCGAATCTGGTCGCCGGTTGCTCCCGGGTCGTACCGCTCGGCGAGGTATTCGAACATCGGCCGAGCCTAGGACGTGGCCTTAGACGGAGATAGTGCGGAAAACCGTCGCTCTGTGAGCGCGTTTAGCTGCGGCGAGCGGTGGCGAGTCGCAGCGCGAGCTCGCTCCGCGAGCGAATCCCGAGCTTGCGGTAGGCGCGCGTGAGGTTGGCCTCGACGGCGCGGACGCTGATGAACAGCTCGGCCGCGATTTCTCCGTTGCGTCGTCCCGATGCGGCGAGCTCCGCGACCCTCTGCTCGGTTTCCGTCAACTCGCTCGGAGCCCGTGGACGAAGTCCAACGCGTGCCCGCTCAGCCCGCGCACGTGCCGCGAAGAGTTCCATGCCGGCGCCCTCGAACACGTCGACCGCGCGTGCCAGCGCGCCGTCGGCCGCGCGTTTTTGCTTTGCTCGACGAGCAACGATTCCCTGTGCGAGCAGCGCTCGGCCGAGCTCGAGCGTGTGACCGAGTTTTTCGTTCAGCCGTACTGCCTCGGCCAGTGCCTCTGCGGAATCGTCGAGTCGTTGCTGCGCGGCGAGTAGCACACCGCGGCAACGATCTGCCGCGGCGAGCGCCCATTGCCTGTCAGTCCCTCTCGCCCTTTCGAGAAATGACGAGAGCGACTCTTCGGCATCGTCGAGTCGGCCCAGTTGCACCAGCGCCTCGATGAGATCGGTCTCGAGGCGCAATGGCTCGGTGAATCCCTCCGTAGCCCGGATCGTGTCGAAATCTGGCTCGAAAAAGCCCAGGGCCTCGCCAGGTTGCCCCTCCATGAGCGCGAGGAAGCCGAGCAACCAGGTGCAGCGGCTGCTGATCGGAAAGAGTTCTCCGCTCTCGGCAAGTGCTTCCTCCGCCTGCGCGCGCGCCGCGTCCACGCGTCCAGCCAGGGCATCGATGAGGGCCGCGTCGTAGGTGAAGCTCGCAACCAGATGCGAGGCCTCGGCGCGGCGCATCCACTCGCGTCCCTCCTCGAGATGCTGCGTCGCCGTCTGGAGATCTCCGTTCCGGCACTCGAGCTCGCAGAGTGGTGCGAGGATGCTCGCGAGCGCCCAGTCGTCTCCGCGCCGGAGCGCGAGCTCGCGCACGTCATTCGCGTACGCACGGGCGGAGTCAATGTCGTCGCCGACGGCCAGATAGATGAGTGCCCGGACCATCGTCGGCAGGGTCGCCAACGGCCCAGGGTTCTCGATCTGCCTCTCGACTCCCACGGCCCGGTCGATCAACTCGCGCCACTGACCGCGACCGCAGTAACGTGCGACAACCGCCGCCTCGGCCAGCGCCGGCGCCAGCACGGCCGGATTGCCCGTTCGCTGGGCGAGCCGGACTGCGGCGTTCGCGTGTGAATCCGAGCTTTCGAAGCGCCCGGCCCACCAGGCGATCCTTGTCCAAGTCGTCTCGACCTTTGCCTGCAGCGCCACGTCTCCGTCGGCCTCGGTAAGCGCCTGTGACAGGAGTGGTTCGCTCACCTCCGGCCGGGTCTCCATGAATTGCGCCAGGCTCCACAACGCTTCCGCACGGAGCGGGCCCGGTGGCGCTTCGTCGGCAAGCCGCCGCCAGCGAGTCCGAGCGCCCTCGGGATCGCCGGCAACGTATTGGTCCTGTGCAAGCGCGAACTCTCTGCGGTTGCGCGTTTCGCGCAGAGCGGGTGGCGTTAGGGCGACCGCAAGCTCGAGCAGCTCGGCCGCCGCATCCGGCGCGCCGCGGCCGCGAGCCCGCCGCGCAGTGGCCTCGAGCAGCTCGGCGACGCCTGCGTCGGGAGCCGACGCCGCGAGGGCACGATGGCGAGCCTGCTCCTCCGGGTCCTCACTGACGGCGGCGAGCCTCGAGTGGAGTGCACGCCGCTTCGCAGCTGTCAGTTCGTCATACAGCGTCGACCCGATCAACGGATGTCGAAGGTGAACAAGCCCGTCGCGCAGCTCCAACGCCTCGGCTTCGAGTGCAGCGCTCAAGCCGGTTTGCGACCGCCGGGCTGTCTGCAGCGCAGACTGGATCGCTGCCGCTGTTGGACGCGACAGGGCAAAGCTTGCGAGCACCGCTTCGCGGGCCGCCGCCGGAAGCGCCGCCAGGCGCTCCGCGACGAGCTCGCGCAGGCTGCCGGGGATCGGTAGCTCGTCGGCCGTGCCGGGTATCTCGCTGCCGAGTGAGCGGAGGATCTCGAGCGCGAAGAACGGATTGCCGCCGGACGCTCGCAGGAGTCGCGTAAGCGTGGGCCTGGGAAGCGACATGCCGAGGCGTTCCCGCGCGAGATGGTGGAGTGCGCCGAGGGTGAGCGGCGGGATCTCGAGCAGGGTGACCTCTTCCTCGGGACGCAGCTGCTCGAGCCGGAACGGCGGCTGCGTCTCGTCGCGCCAAGTGACCAGCAGTCCGACCGGCTCGTTCTCCAAACGCCTGAGCACGTACGCAATGACTCTCGCCGACGGGGCGTCCAGCCATTGCACGTCGTCGATCGCGATCAGGACCGAGCTCGAGCGTGCGAGCGCGCGAATCGCTCCGAGCGCACCGACGGCGGCCTCGCGCGGCTGAACGCGATCGTCGATGCCAGTCTCACGGCGCAGCAGTGCGACCTCGAGCGCGTGTTGCTGCGGCGCCGGCAAGGACTTCAGCACTGTCTCGTCGACTGCCGCGAACAGGTCCATGACCGCGCCGAAGGCGAGGCGCGACTCGAGCTCGGCGGCGCGGCAGGAAAGAACGTCGCACCCACACTCCCGTGCTGCGCGGAGCCCTGCGCGCCAGAGCGTCGTCTTGCCGATGCCGACCGCGCCCTTGAGAAGGAGATCGCGTGGACCCGCGGCGATCCCCGCGACGAACTCGCGAATGGTCGCCAGCTCGGTTTCCCGTCCGACCACCCTCGCTGGCGGTGCGTCGAACACGGGCGACATCCGCCGAGTATCCCGCGGGTTCCACGGATTGGGAAGGAGGGCACCTCGCGTGCTCTCGCTTCGCCCGCTCTGGACGCTCAACAAGCTCGGCTCGCCGTAGGCGACTTTGCTCTTCCGCGATAGCGCTCGAGGTCGTACAGTCAATCTGGTCTCCAGGGACAAGGAGGATGCGATGGGTACTAGCGACTACGTACGGCCCGAGCTCCTCGCGGGGCCGGACTGGGTCTGGGAGCATCGAAGCGAGAGGCATGTCCGCATCGTCGATTGCGGCCCGGCGGCCGCGTACCAGCGCGCTCACGTGCCCGGAGCGGTCGCTCTCCCAGTCCACGCTTGGCTGAAGGACGCAGCCGACGACAGGTACGTCATCAGCCCGGATGCTTTCGCCGAGGTGATGAGTGCGCTCGGCATCGAGGACGGGGTCACGGTGGTCATCTACGACGATGACGAGAACGCCATGCTCGCGACGCGCCTCTGGTGGGTTCTTGCTTACTACGGCCATGAGCAGGCGAGCGTGCTCAACGGAGGCTGGAGGAGGTGGGTGGCCGAGAAGCGTCCGATCGCCTTTGGGGAAGAACCGCCTCCGGAGCGGGCGCAGTTCGCCGCTCGCCCGAGTGAGGAGCTGATTGCGCGGCTTGCCGATGTCCGCTCCAGGGTCGAGAGCGGCGACGCGCAGGTCCTCGACGTCCGACCTCGTAGCTGGTGGGAAGGCCGTGCGAACCCGTTCGGCAATCGGCGGGTGGGGCACATACCCGGCGCTGCCAACGTCGACTCCGGGGCTTTCCTCCTCCACGAGCCGCCGTACACGTTCAAAGGCGGCGACGAGATCGAGGCGCTGGTGCGGGAGGCGGGCTTGACGCCGCAGCGCGAAACGATTGTCCACTGCCAGGCCGGCGTCCGGACGACGACGGGTGTGTTCGCTCTCGCACTCCTCGGCTGGGACAACGTGCACGCATACGACGCGGCGATGGCCGAGTGGGCGAACCTTGACGACACTCCTCTCGTGGTCGAGGAGGGGGTTGTGACCGCGACGTAGCGTCGCCCCAGCAGTTCCGCTGTAAGCCCAACCGGACCGGATTGCCGCCCGAACCGCCGAGCGACATACTCATCGTGCCGGCGACCCGAGAGGAGATATCGCGATGAAGGAGATCCAGTGCTCTGAAGTCGGCTTTTTCCCCGACTGCCAAGGCGTCATGCGCGGCGAGGGTGAGGAAGAGGTTATGGCGGCGGCCGCTGAGCACGGACGGACCGTCCACGGTATGACCGACGCAGACTTCACAGACGAGAACGTCAAAATCATTCGCTCTCACATCAGAGACGTGTAGGGCAACCAGGCCGGAGCCACGGACAACAGGCGGTTTCGCGACCGAACGTCGCGGGGTAGCACGACGTCAGCGTCCTTAGCGCGCTACCTGCTACATCACGCTCAGCCGTGCTGCAACGAAATTCGGATGGTTTGCGCAATGTCTGGTTCCGCCCAGCTGAAACTCGAACCCGTTCTGGTTCGACATCAGCTGAGGGAGTGGATTTCGACGAAGCGGTAAGCGGTCGCAGATGTCTGTTCAAATCCTGCCCCCGCTACTGCGAAAGGCGCCGGAAACGGCGCCTTTCGCTTGCGAGGTCAGCCCCGGTGTCGCGACTCTGCAAGCGTTTTTGCACGCGCGGAGCGTCGGGTGGCTTGTGCTCGAGAAGGCGCGCGTCGTCACTCTCGAGGCGGCACACGTACAGCACGCGCGTGCTCAGCTCGGCCGATCGAGCTGTGCCCTCCCGAGACACAGGCTCTACGGTCCATCGCTGCCGGTGAGCGACAATCCCGGCATGGCCGTCTGCAGCCGGTGTGGAGCCGAACTCCCGGAGCGGGCCCGCTTCTGCCCGGCGTGCGCTGCGCCCGTCGAGGACGGCGGGCCGGGTGGGGAGCGGAAGCTGGCCTCCGTGCTGTTCGCGGACCTCGTCGGCTCGACCGCGCTGGGCGGCTCGGAGGATCCGGAACGGACGCGGGTGAGGCTCGACCGCTTCTACGAGTCCATGGCTGAGGAGGTCGAGCGTGCCGGCGGCACGATCGAGAAGTTCGCCGGCGACGCGGTGATGGCGGCCTTCGGTGCACCGGCTGCGCTCGAGGATCACGCCGAGCGGGCGCTGCACGCTGCGCTCGCGATGCAGCGTCGGCTCGCCGAGTTGTTCGGGGGGCGGCTAGAGCTGCGGATCGGCGTCAACACGGGTGAGGTGGTCGTCGCACGTGCTCGCGAGGGCAGCTCCTTCGTCACCGGGGACGCGGTCAACGTCGCGGCCCGGCTCGAGCAGGCAGCCGCGGCCGGCGAGATCCTTGCGGGGGAGCGAACGGTCGCCGCTGCGCGCGGGGCCTTCGAATTCGACGAGCCGGCGGCTGTCGAGGCGAAGGGCAAGCCGGAGGGAGTCGTTGCCTGTCGTGTGGTGCGCGCGCTCTCGCTGATGCGGCCGCGCGGTGTCAGCGGGCTCGCCGCAGCCTTCGTCGGCCGCGAGCGGGAGCTCGAGTGGCTATGCGGCGCCTACCGGGCGTCGGTCGAGGAGCGGCGGCCGCGGTGCGTCACGCTCCTCGGCGATGCGGGCGTTGGCAAGACGCGGCTCGTGCGGGAACTCTGGCAGCGCCTGCCCGAGCAGCAGCCCGAGCCGCTGCGTCGCACCGGCCGGTGCCTCTCGTACGGCACCGGCGTCGCCTATTGGGCGCTCGGCGAGGTGCTGAAGGAGCACCTTGGTCTGTTGGAGAGCGACCCGCCGGAGGTCGCGCTCGAGCGACTCGGCGGACGCGAGATGCTCGGTCTCGCGCTTGGTCTCGATGTCGCCCAGGGTCTGCACCCGCTTGCGGCCCGCGACCGCTTCCAAGACGCCTGGGCGGAGTTCCTGACCGAGATCGTCGCGGAGCGGCCTGCGGTCGTGCTCGTCGAGGACGTGCACTGGGCCGAGGAGCAGCTCCTCGATCTGCTCGAGCACGTGCTCGGCGCCGTGCAAGGGCCGCTGCTGCTGATCGCGACGGCGAGGCCGGAGCTACTCGACCGGCGGCCAGGCTGGAGTGCGCGCGCCGGCGGTGAATTCCTCGAGCTGGAGCCACTCTCCCCACCGGAGTCGGTTCGGATGATGGACGAGCTGCTTGCGGGTGGGCTGCCGGCAGAGCTGCGCGAGCTCGTCGTCGAACGTGCCGAAGGAAACCCGTTCTTCGTCGAGGAGCTGCTCGGCATGCTGATCGACCGCGGCCTGCTCGCCCGCCGGAACCGCCACTGGGTGCTGCACGAGCTTCCGCACGAGTTTGCCGTGCCGGATTCGATACAGGCTGTGCTCGCAGCGCGGATCGACCTGCTCGACGCCGCCGAGAAGTCTGCTCTCCAGGCAGCAGCGGTGATCGGGCGGACCTTCTGGGCCGGACCGATCTACGAGTTGGCGGACGGCGAGCCGGACCTGCGCGTGCTCGAGGACCGTGACTTCGTCCGTCGCCGCGCCGGCTCGAGCATGGCCGGCGAGCGCGAGTACGTGATCAAGCACGCGCTCACCCGCGAGGTGGCGTACGCGAGCCTGCCGAAGGCCCGACGAGCGCGGATGCACGCCGCGTTCGCCGCCTGGCTCGAGCGGGGGGGCGAAGACCGCGATGACTTCGCCTCCTTCCTCGCCCACCACTACGCGGAGGCGGTCCGGCCCGAGGACACCGATCTCGCGTGGACCGGCGCGGAGGAGGAGCTCCAACGCCTAGAGGGGAAGGCGCTCTTCTGGCTCGAGCGCGCCGCCGCGCTCGCGCTCGGGCGGTACGAGATCGAAGACGCGCTCGCATTGCTCCATCGGGCGCTCGCGCTCATGCCCGACGAGGAGGCCCAATCGCGGCTCTGGCGCGCGGTAGGAAAGACAAACGCGCTCAAGTTCGATGGCGAGGCCTTCTGGACGGCGATGCAGAGCTCGCTCAAGGTCTGCCCCGACAAGGCGACCTGCGCCGATACCTACAGCGAGCTTGCGTTCCAGACGGCGATCCGCTCCGGCATGTGGCCGAAGCGACCCGATCGGGAGCTCGTTCAGAGTTGGATCGAGCATGCGCTTGAGCTCGCGGCGCCCGAGAGCGCCTCGCGCGCGCGGGCGCTGATCGCGCGCTGCTTCTGGGAACGGGATACCGCAGAGACAGCCGAGGAAGCGAGCGCGCTCGCCGATCGGCTGGGCGATGTCGAGCTGCGTTCGTTTGCTTGGGGGGCTCGCGCCGTCGTCGCGTTCGCCGAACGCGACTTCGAGGAAGCGCTTGGCTGGGCCGAGCGGCGCCTCGACGTCGCAGGCGAAATCAGCGACCCGGATCACCTCGCAGACAGCTACGGGATCGCGATCCCCTGCTATTGCGCCGTGACACGTTTCGAAGAGGCACGCCGCCTCGCGGCCTTGCACGACGCGCTCGTCGAGCCGCTCTCGGTCCACCATCGTCTCCACGGCGTCAGCGTGCTGATCGAGGTCGAAGAGACGTGCGGCGGCTGGCATCGGATCCGCGAGCTCGCCGAGCGAACGGAGCGCGCTGTCGAGGCGAACCTCGCGACACCCTGCGTCCGCAACGCGCGCTCTCTGCTCGTGACGGCCCTCGCCGCAGCGTACGCGGGGGACGACGAAACGGCGCGGCGCTACGAGCGCCGCGCCGAGGAGGTCGTGACCCAGGGATACGACGTCGTGCTTGCGGCGCCCCGGGCTCGGCTCGCGCTCTTGCGCGGCGAGCTCGACGTCGTCACCGCGCTTGTCGAACCGCTCGACCGCGCGCGCACCTTCACCGCCTGGTACGGCCTGCCTGCCGCAGCCGCGTGGCTCGAGGCGCTCGCCGCTCTCAACGAGCGGGCGCTGGTCGAGCAGGAGGCGGCGGCGCTGACGCGCCAACACACCTATCTCGAGCCCTTCGCGCTGCGCGCGCTCGGCGTCGTCCGTGAGGACAAGACACTGATCGAGCAAGCGGTAGAGCGGTTCAAGGCGATGGGCCTCGCGTGGTACGCAGAGCAGGCTCGGGCTACGGCCCGGCAGTAAGCCGCGCGGAGGAACGACCAGGCGCCGCTTGTCGCCCTCGCGGCTTCTGGCGCCTCGTCGTCGACGAAGCTCGCCATCGGGAGGCGACCCACATATAGCGTCAGCTCTCGAGTTGGCGCGTCTCGACGAAGCGGTACGCAGTCGCAGATGTCTGTTCAAATCCCGCCCCGCTATTAAAAAGGCCCTGGAAGCAGGGCCCTTTTTGCATCGGGCGCTCGATCTCCAGCCGCAAACTTTTGCCCAACTTTTGCCCGGAAGGTTTCCGTTGAAGCTAAGCCCGCGGGATTTGTGGCCTGAAGTACTCGGTCGCTGGCGGGATCGGGATCTTTCTCAACGCTCTTGCGATGTGACCGAGGGTGCCCTGGGCATGCGTGTAGTCGGCCACAAGCGTGCGGCTGCCTCCTCCAACCGCGCCCATGCTCCCGGGTTTAGCCTTTGACTGGCCAGTCAATAAGCGCGATAATTGGCGGAGGCGCGGGAGTCGGTTAGCCGGGGGCGACGCTCGACTCCCTCTGTCCTACTTGAACCAAGGGGAGAGTTCACATGCAGGTGACGGGCACTCAGATCCCGAGTAAGGGAGATCGGGTCGAACAACGCCGTATGGGCGTTATCCGCCACGGCCACGTCTGGTACGCCGACCAGCTGCAAGTGCTCGTGAAGTGGGAAGACGGCGAGT
>WNEY01000144.1_pt1 | contig 36956 bp, 31 predicted proteins | sample 5400531 | NCBI WGS metagenome assembly WNEY01 (sample SAMN13153338, study PRJNA577476) | soil metagenome | isolation source: 200 cm saprolite under Douglas fir tree site 1 | place: USA:California | collected 2015-04-18 | reverse complement strand
GAACAACTAGCCCGTGCTCCGGCCGGATCCATCTGATAGCGCGGTGCCCGTAGGACAGACGCCCAAACCAGGCCGTGGGGACCCCGGTACCGTCCCGCTGAGCCTACCGGATCGCCGAAGCTGTGCCGTCGCAGCCTATCGCCGACCGAGGCCCCCTCGGGGGCGCGCGATGAAATCCCGGCAAAATGTCGGAGGCTTTACCTAACGTGGCAGTCGTGATTAACGAAGTCACAGGAAACCAGTTACCTGGACGACATCTTGGCAGCCGTCGGCCCGGCAACGGCTGGGGCGAAATGCAACGTTTGGTACTCGCCCAGGCGCCGGAGCTTAGTGCTCCTGCGCCCGGGATGTCGGGATTGTGCGCGGTGTGCTGTGGTCCGGCGGGTCGCGGTAGTGCCTGCTGTTTCCAGTGCGACCTGCAGGGTCAGTGCGCCGGAGGTGGCCTGGCCGATCTCGTGGTGCCGGTCGCGTACGCGATCAAAGGCGGTCCGCACGCTAAGCGGCTGTGGCAATACAAATCCATAATTGGCTCCCGGAATAGGGAATTAGACGGGGCGGCCGCCAGTGCGGGTCGGCTGTTGTTGGCCTTGCTGCTCGTGTTCCTGCGCGATCACGGTCGGTGCGGCTGGCGGCGGGCCGGGATCACCTGGCCGCCTACGCACCTGGCGGTCGTGCCTTCGGCTCGGGGCCGGACCGGCCCGCATCCGCTGCGGACGCTGATCAGTCCTTACCTGAGCTGCCGCTGGACCGAGCTCGTCGCCACGCCCGACTATCACCAGGCGCGAGAGCTAGATCCCGGCCGGTTCGTCGCGGCCCCGGTGCCCGGCGGGCGGATCTTGCTTCTGGACGACACGTGGACGACCGGGGCGAGCGCTCAGTCGGCCGCCATGGCGCTGCGCCGGGCTGGAGCGCGCTCGATCGCGACCGTAGTGCTTGGGCGTCACATCAACCCCTAGTTCGAGCCGATCAGGACGACTGGACCTGGACCACCGCATGCTTTCTACCTAAAGGGCATGCCGTACTTGCTCAAGAGTTGCGCTGTGCACGCAGATGAAGTTGCCAGCTGATGTTTTGTCGGTGGCTGACCGTAGGCTTGAGGGGTGGTTACCGTGCCGTCAGCCCAGGAGCAGGCCCAGCCGACACCCGTCAAGCGGGCCAAGATCAAGCCGCCGGCGTCGCATACGGCGCTGGTCAGGCGCGCGCGGCGGATGAACAGGGAACTGGCCGAGCTGTACCCGGACGCGCACTGCGAGCTTGACTTCATCAGCCCGCTCGAACTCCTGGTCGCAACGATCCTGTCCGCCCAGTGCACCGACAAGCGGGTCAACATGGTGACGCCGGTGCTGTTCGCCCGGTATCGGAGCGCGGCTGACTACGCGTCGGCCGATCGCGAGGACATCGAGAAGATCATCATGTCCACCGGCTTCTTCCGGGCCAAGACCAACAGCATCATCGGCCTTGGCCAGGCCCTGTGCGAGCGCCACGGCGGCGAGGTACCTAACAAGCTCTCCGAGCTGGTCAAGTTGCCCGGGGTGGGCCGGAAGACCGCCAACGTGGTGCTCGGCAATGCGTTCGGCATCCCGGGGATCACCGTAGATACGCACTTCAGCAGGCTGGCGCACCGGTTCGGCTGGACCGAGTCCGGCGATCCGGTGAAGATCGAGGCCGAAGTTGGCGCACTGATCCCGCGCTCGGAGTGGACGATGCTGTCGCACCGGCTGATCTGGCACGGGCGGCGGGTCTGCCACGCCCGGCGGCCGGCTTGCGGTGCCTGCGCGGTCGCGGCGCTCTGCCCGTCTTACGGCGAAGGGCCCACCGACCCGGCGGTGGCCGCCAAGCTGGTCAAGTCCGGCCCGTTCTCGTGACGGGCCCCGAAGCGCCCGGCTGGCTTCGTGACTTGGCCGATGCTGCCGACCAGATGACGGTGCCCGCTGAGCTGCGACCGCCCCCTGGGGGCGGTCGGCGGTCGGCGATCCTGATCTTGTTTGGCCTGGGTGAAGATCCGGAACTGGGGCCCGATCTGCTGCTCGTACAGCGCAGCAGTTCGCTGCGACGGCATGCGGGTCAGCCGGCGTTCCCGGGCGGCGTGATCGATCCTGACGATGACGGGGCGACTGGCGCCGCGCTGCGCGAAGCGGCGGAGGAGGCCGGGGTCGAGCCGTCGGGGGTCGACATCGTCCGGGTGCTTCCTGACCTGTTCATACCTCGTACCGGGTACCAGGTCTCGCCGGTCATCGGGTGGTGGCGCGTTCCGGTGGCGGTCGCGCCGGGAGATCCGGCCGAGGTCGCGTCGGTGGCTCGAGTGCCGGTCACGCAGTTGGCCGATCCGGCGCATCGGCTGATGATCCGATACCCGAATGGTGGCAGCGGACCGGCCTTTCGGGCTGGGCAGATGCTGATCTGGGGGTTCACCGCGTTCGTGATCAGCCAGTTGCTGGCGCTCGGCGGCTGGGAGCGTCCCTGGGACACCGACCGGGTGGTGGAGCTGACTCTCAGCGGCATCGAGAGCCCGGCGCAGGCCAGCTGATCTCGTCAGGATCGGCGGCCCCAGTTCAGGTCAGCTGAAGATACCTTTGCCTTTGTGTCCGGTGACTTGCTCGACTTGGTGCTGATCGCGCTGGCTGCTGCCTTCGCGGTGGCCGGCTATCGGCAGGGCTTCATCATCGGCATACTCAGCTTCGCCGGGTTCACCGGCGGCACCGCGCTCGGCATTTTTCTCGCGCCGAGCATCGCCATGCTGGTGACCAAACGCCAGGATCTGCAGGCCGTTCTCGCGATCATCATCGTGTTCGCGGCCGCCGTGGTCGGCATGCTGATCACCTCCGCGATCGGTGTCGCGTTGCGAGCCCGGGTCAGGCGGCCCCCGTCGACGGTGCTCGATTCGCTCGGCGGCGCGGTCGTCAATGTCGTGGCGATCTTGCTGCTGGCCTGGCTGATCGCCTCGCTCGTGGCCTACGCGCCGCCATTTCCCGGCATCGCCTATCAGGTCAACAACTCGGTGCTGCTGAAGACGGTCGACCGGCTGATCCCGCAGGACGCCAGGCCGGAGTTCTCCGCGCTGCGACGGTTGCTGAGCACCCAGCCTTACGTGCAGGTGTTCGGCGCGCTCGGCGCCGAGACCGCGCTGAACGTGCCCAAGCCGGACGAGGCCGTGCTGCACTCGCCCGGGCTGATCCGCGATGCCAACAGCATCGTCAAGGTCGAGGGTCTGGCCCCGTCCTGCTCTCGACGGATCGAGGGGTCGGGTTTTGTTATCGGCGCCGATCGGGTCGTCACCAACGCTCACGTGGTGGCCGGAATCACCGACGGGCCTCAGGTTTTCACTCGGTCGGGCACGCCTTTCCCGGCGCGGGTGGTGCTCTTTGATCCGAAGCGAGATGTGGCCGTGCTCTACGTGCCTGGGCTCAACCTGCCCAGGCTTCAGGTCGTGCGGTCGGCTCCGTTTGGCGCTAAGGCGATCGTTGCCGGGTATCCGCTTGACCATCCATTTACGGGGGTGGCGGCCCGGGTTGGGCGGGCTGAGCTGGCGAACGGACCGGATATCTATGACCGGAGTCGGGTGATCCGGGACATCTACCCGATCCGGGCGGTGGTTCTGCCTGGGAACTCAGGCGGACCGCTGATCGGGACCAAGGGGCAGGTCTACGGGATGGTGTTCGCGGCGGCGGTCTCGGTGCGTGACACCGGGTACGCGCTGACGGGTACCGAGATCGCCGGGGATATCCGGGCTGGGCTGACCCGGACGACTGGCACGTCGACCGGTCAGTGTCAGTAGCTGGGGATCGCTCTGGTCGCGCTCGGACCATGGGTCTAGCGACTCCCGGACCGTTGCTCCGGCCTGCGGCGGCGCCCGGCGGCGCCTGGCGTCTCCTTTAGCGACGACGGGCGGACGGCGGCGGGAGGTCGCCAGGACGGGACCGCGGGATGAGGGCTAGGGACAGGTCTTCGTCGGAGGCCGAGGTCAGGCCGGTTTGGTCGATGCGGTCGGCGATCCTTCTGGCCGATATGACGACGGCGGACGCGTCGAGTCCGGCTGGAAGGACGCCGTTGTAGTCGGCGACCGCTAGCGCGCCCCGCCTGAGCAGGGCGGCCGCGCCCGGAGCGTTTCCGCGCCGGGCGTGGGTCAGGCCGACGGCGATCTGGGCTAGGCCCTTCCACACTGGGCGCTCGGCCGCCGGCGCGGTCTTCCAGGCGGCCTCAAGCACCTCGTGGGCATGGAACGGACGGCCGTCGTCGATCAGCCGTTGCGCCAGCGGCAGGGCCTCGCCCGGCGCGAGTTGCAGGTCGTCGCCAATGGTGGGTTCACCGACCGCACCGTGGTCGAGCGGTCGGCCGAGTCCGTCTCTCGGGCGCGCGTTCTTGGCCCGTCCGGCCGCGTCGCGGTCCCGGTCTGGCGGCGTTGCTTGTCCGGCCGCGTCCTGGCCGTCAGCTGCGACCCGATCATTGGCCGCCTGCTGGTCGCCGTTGCTCGGCGATGTCATCGTTCTGGTTCTGGGTCGGCCAGCCAGGAGCGCAGTTCGAGGTCGAACCGGTCAGGCGCCTCCTCGTGCGGGAAGTGGCCGGCGCCGTCGATGAGCCTCCACCGGTACGGCGCGTCCACGTGGTTGCCGGCCCCGCGGGCCGTGCGCGGCCGGATGCAGGGGTCGAGCGAGCCGTGAATCTGCAGCGTGGGCGCCTGGACCGGGCTGCGCATGGCCTTGGCGTAGCGCATGCCGTCTGGCCGTAGCCGCGACCTGAGCAGCCAGCGGTGGTACTCAAGCGCCGAGTGGGCGACGGCCGGCAGGCACATGGCGGCCCGGTAAGTGGCCTCGGTCGCCGGGTCCGGCCAGCCTGGCCCCGACCAGGCGGTGAGCAGTTCGCCCACGCGCTCGGCGTGATGGCGCAGCAGTTGCCGCTCGGGCAGCATCGGCAATTGGAAGCCGAACGCGTAGCCGACGCCGCGGCCCTGGCCGAGCGGGTCGGACAGCACGGCGGCGCGGAGCCTGAGCGGATGCGCCGCGGCGACGATGCCGAGCCTCTTGATCACCTTGGGGAAGTAAGCCGCCATTGTCCAGGCGATCATTCCGCCCCAGTCGTGGCCGACCACGACCGCGTTGGCCTCGCCGAGCGAGCGGATCAGCCCGGCCGCGTCCGAGGCGGCGGTGATCAGGTCATAGCCGCGAGGCGGCTTGTCACTGCCGCCGTAGCCGCGCAGGTCGACCGCGACCGCGCGATAACCCGCCGAGGCCAGCGTGCTGAGCTGCTTGCGCCAGGTCCACCAGAACTGCGGGAACCCATGCAGCAGCAAGACCAGCGGACCATCGCCGTTCTCGGCGATGTGGAATCTGGTGCCGTTGGCGCTCACCGAGCGATGCGACCAAGGACCGTCCAGGTAGATCGACGCCTCGCTTTGCGGGGTCGGCCGCAGGGTCGGCCGTGGGCTCGGCCCCATTGTCTACCCGATCTCCGCCGATCCGGTTGCATGGACGGTGTCGTCCCGCCGGATCAAGGCCAGATCATCGGAGACGGTACTGCGGGTCTTGCGCAGCCCGCTCAGTCCGCGGAACTTCAGCACGCCAATTCCGACCGCGCCGCCGGCGAGCAGTACGCAGGTCCCGGCCACGATCAGGAAAGCCGCCCAGGCCCAGATGCCGAGCGCGATCAAGCCGTAGGCGAAGGCGAAACACAGCAGCATGAGCACCAGGCAGGCTACGAAGCCGGCGATGCCGAGCAGCACACCGCCGATTCCGAGTCGGCGGGCATCCTGCTTCAGTTCGACTTTCGCCAGATCCACCTCGAACTTGACCAGCTGAGTGATGTCGGCGACGGCGAGTGCGACGAGATCGCCGAGAGACGCTTGCGCGCCGTCGGTTTGGCTGCGCCCCGCAGGTTCGGCCATGTTCTTCCTCCCTTCTCGCTGTAGGGACCAGTCTCGCGCATGCGTACCAGCGCCATTGCCCTGGCTCCCATTACCCGCAGGCACGAATTTCACGCTGATGCCGCTGGGCGGCCAGGCGGCCGAGAAATTTGCCAGCCGATACCCCGTAAATTCCGCCCAGGCTTGGCTTTATTGGTGCCGACCAGGCTAACGCGGCGCGTTCGAGGTAGCAAAAAGAGGCCGGGCGCAGGCTGAGCCAGACACAAAGCGAGCGGCGCCCCTGCGGGACGCCGCCGCTGAGTCACGACAGTCCGGGCTACCATGCGTGCACCTTCACTGCCGGCCAGGTCGCCCCGTCGTAGCAAACTACGACGTTCGGTCTACCTAGGCGTCCCTGTCTCGGCCGCCTCCCGCGGCTGGTCGCGCGTGGGTACCCAGTTGTCGTGTCAGGACCAAGTGGTCCTGCGTTCCTTTCTACGTCGGATCAGCCGGGTTGGGAAGCCCTAGGTGTAATCAATTCGTGATCTCTATCGCTCCTGCTGTTCACATGTCGCGACCTGCGGCAACGCGAGGCTGACTGGATGCGCGCCAGCGTCGATCGACCCGGGAGCCGACCCGGGAGCCGACCCGGGAGCCGACTCGTCCGAGTCGACCGGCCGCAGCTCGAAGGCCAGCACCGGCCAGCCGCGCTCGACGGCGATTTTGCGCAGGTGGCGGTCGGGATTGACCGCGTGCGGGTGACCGACCGCCTCGAGCATCGGCAAGTCGGTGACCGAGTCGCTGTAGGCGAAGCAGTCCGCGAGCCGGTAACCGCGCTCGGCCGACAGTTCCCTGATCCGGCTCGCCTTGGCCTCGCCGTAGGCGTAAAACTCAAGCTCGCCCGTGTACACCCCGTCGGCGTGGCCCATCTGGGTGGCGATGATCCCGGTGGCGCCGAGCATGGTGCCGATCGGCCCGACCATCTCTTGCCCGGACGTTGAGACAATGATCACATCGCGACCGGCGGCCAGGTGCGCCTCCATCAGCCGCCGGGCCTCGGAGTAGATGAACGGCCCGATGGCGTCGGCCAGGTGGTTGGTCACGATCTCGGTAACCCGATCCACCGGCCAGCCGCAGCAGAGCTTGCTGACCTGATTCTTGATTTTTTCCATCCGCTTGTGGTCCGCACCGCCGAGCCTGAACACGATCTGGGCCAGCGCGCCGCGCACCGCCTGCACTCCGCTGATCAAGCCGTACCGGTAGAACGACGGCACAAAGGCCAGCGTGCTCGACCTAGAGATTAGGGTCTTATCCAGGTCAAAGAAGGCAGCAGTGCCGCCCGTTGCGGCATCGACCGTAGTGTCCATGGTGGCCGAGCATAGGTCACCATGGTGAAATCCAATCTCGCATCGCATGACCGACTGGTAACTTTGACCCACTGCACGTAGGATTTCCTGAGTTACGGAACCGCTCTGTCCCCCCGGAGCCGGGCCGTACGGCGACCCCCGCTCTCCCCCCCGGCGGGGGTCGCGCCCTTTTCAGGGTCAGGCGCGTCGGCCAGCATGCGATCTAGCAGGGCAAGCGCCCCGGACTTGGACAGCGGCTCGTTGCCATTGCCGCATTTGGGGGACTGAATGCAGGACGGGCAGCCGGCACCGCACTCGCAGTCGGAGATAGCGAGTGACGTTGATCGCAGCCACTGTGCCGCCGCCGTGAAGCCCCGTTCGGCGAAGCCCGCCCCGCCGTCGTGCCCGTCGTAAACAAAAATGGTGACCATGCCGGTCTGGGCGTGCGAGTCGGTGGATACCCCGCCGACATCCCACCGGTCGCATGCGGCGACTAGCGGCAGCAGCCCGATCGCGGCGTGTTCTATGGCGTGCACCGCCCCGGGCAAATCCACGCCAGCGGCCGCTAGTTCTTCGCGCTGCTCGGGCGCGATCGTCAGCCAGACCGCTCTGGTCCGCAGCACCCGGCTGGGCAGGTCAAGCTTTTCTTCGCCGATCGGCTGACCGGTGTCGGGCCTTCGCCGGGTGAAGGCCGCCACCTGCCGTACGACCTCTACCTCACCGAAGTGCACCGCCGCGCCGCCCCAGTCGATTCGGCGGTGCTCGGCCGTGATCGTCAGCTCGGTTAGTTCGCGTGCCGAGGTGACATAGCCAGGGTCGCCGGCCTCGACCAGGGCCACGCTGTCGCCTAGATCCAGGCTTTTGACCAGGTAGAGGTCGCCCTGGTGCGGATAGACGGCGCCAGCGTGGGCGAGAACGTGCGCCGAGGGCTCATCCATCGTTCCGATCAGCCGTCCGGTGGACTCCTCGACGATCCTGACCGGTGGCCCGCCCGAGCCGCGCAGGCTAGCCAACGGCGCGCGGCGCAAGCCGGTCAGGTGCCAGCGGCCGCCGCGATTCCGCAGCATGCCCCGTTCGGCTAGTTCGGCGACAAGTCCCGGCGCCGCCGATCCGAACAAGGTGAGATCGTCGTCGTCTAGCGGCAGTTCGGCCGCCGCTGCGCACAGGTGCGGGCGCAGGATGTACGGATTAGTCGGATCGAGCACCGTGGCTTCGACCGGCCGGTGCAGCAGCGCCTGTGGATGGTGAACTAGATAGGTGTCAAGCGGGTCATCGCGCGCGATCAGGATCGCCGCACAGTCCCGGCCGGTACGTCCGGCTCGCCCGGCCTGTTGCCACAGCGCGGCCCTGGTCCCCGGCCAGCCCGCGATGAGCACCGCATCGAGGCCGGTGATGTTCACGCCGAGTTCGAGTGCGGGCGTCGCGGCCAGCGCGGTGATCGTGCCGGCCCGCAGGCCATCTTCTAGCTGCCTGCGTTCTTCCGGCAGATAGCCAGACCGGTAAGCGGCCACTCGGTGCGTCAGCTCATCGTCCCCGGCCTCGGTCAGCTTGGATTTGGCGGCGGCCGCCGCCGCTTCGGCTCCGCGCCTTGACCTGATGAAGGCGAGCGCGGGGGTACCGTCGCGCACCAGGTCAGCGAGCAACGTGGCGGCCTCGGCGATGGCCGATCTGCGTACCGGCGCTCCGGCCACGCCGCGCGTCGAGGTCAACGGAGGCTCCCACAGGCCGAACGTCATCGGCCCGCGCGGCGCCCCGTTCCTGGTGACCGCCGACGCGGTCGCCCCGGTCAGCAGCTCAGCGCACTTGGCCGGCTCGCTGATCGTCGCCGAGGCGAGTATGAACTGCACCGCCTGGGGGGACGACCCCCCGAATCCCCCCGCGGACCCATGGTGGTAAGCAGCCACCCGCCTGAGCCTGCGCAGCACCTGGGCGACGTGCGAGCCGAACACGCCCGAGTAGCCATGGCACTCATCGACTATGACGAATCGCAGCCGCCGGAAGAAGCCTCTCCATCGCTGATGCTGCGGCAGCAGGCCGTAATGCAGCATGTCTGGCGTGGTGAGCAGATAGGTCGCGTGCCTGCGAGCCGAGGCCCGCTCTGAGAACGAGGTGTCCGAGTCGACCACGGCCGCCCGGAGCGTGGCGCCACGACCCGTGCCGTGGCCACCGCCTTGACCCGCGCCAAGACCGGTCCCAAGCGACTTCACGAGGCCGAGCTGGTCGGCGGCCAGCGCCCTGGTCGGCGCCAGGTACAGCGCGGTCGCCCCTTCCATGATCGCGGTCAGGGCCGGCGCGAGGTACCCGACCGACTTCCCCGAGGCGGTGCCGGTGGCCATGATCACGTTCTCGCCGGCCCAGGCGAGCTCGGCTGCCTCGGCTTGGTGGGTCCAGGGCGCCGGTACCCCCGCGTGACCGAACGCCGTCACGAGTTCAATCGGCATCCAGCCCGGCCACTCGGCCCGCCGGCCCTGGCGCTCTGGCAGCCGCTCGACGTGAGTAAGCCGGCCCGTGGCGGCGCCAAGGTCCAGCATCTTGCGCACGCCAAGCGGCCTGCTATCGTCAGCGGAATTCGCCGGCTCATCGGCGGCGAGCTGATCCGGATCAAGCATGGTGTAAGAAGTTTGTCATCGGCAGGCCGGGTACCTCGAACCGTGATCTGGTATAGACATGAGTCTGAGCATGATTGAATGCGCGACGGAGCATCTAGCCCGGCGCGCCGGGCCAGATCTAACTGGCCGACGGCTGGGATAATGGATGCATGGCGCTGGAGGAATCTGTGGATCTGAAGCTGGATCACTACAACAAGGACGGTATCGAGATCGTCGATGTAGAAGGCGAGATCGATGTCTACACGGCACCTAGGCTACGTGAGCTCCTGATCGACCTGGTGAACAACGGTAACTACCAGATCGTCGTGAACATGGAAAAGGTGGAGTTCCTCGACTCCACTGGCCTGGGCGTCCTGGTCGGCGGGCTGAAGCGGGTACGCGCGCACGACGGATCGCTCGACCTGGTCTGCACCCAGGAGCGGATTTTGAAGATCTTCCGCATCACTGGTCTCACCAAGGTCTTCGGAATTCATGACACCGTGGACGAGGCAATCGCCAACCGGAAGTCAGAGAAGTAGCCGCCGGGCTACTGGCTTGGTGGCACAAGATGGCAACCGTTGAGGTCACCTTCACGCCGCTTCCCGCGCATGTACGCACGGCCAGGCTGGTAGCCACGGCGGTGGCCAGGCGCAGCGGCGTGCCTGAGTCGCTGCTGGACGAGGTTCGTCTCGCCGTAGGCGAGGCTTGCTCTCGGGCGGTGGAGGCGCACCGGCTGCATTGTCCGGCCGAACCCGTCAGGATCGCGCTGACCGGCCAGGACGACCGCTTCGAGATCGAAGTGATCAACGCCAGCGCTATTGGCGCGTCGGCGCAGGGTCAGTCGGCCAGCCAGAACATGACAGCACCGGCCGGTTTCTCGCTGGCGGTGATAGCCGGGCTCGCCGATGATGTGCAGATCATGCAGACCCCGCTCGGCACGAGCGTGAAGATGAGCTGGCCGACGTCCGGATCACTTGCGGCGGGATCGCCCGCCTGAGCGTATGGACCGGACAAAACACGGGTCCGAGATTCCCGGTTCGGTCACCGTTTCGTAACGAACGGGTTGCGGCACCCCCCAGTTTCGGACCCGCGTGAGTTTGGCCGCCAGTGGATGCGTAGACTCCCGCCACGCCGTGACGACCTTGCGACGTGCCGCGATGTGGCACGATGGGCCGACATTTCAGATGTCATGAGTCGCTTGGTCGTGAAGTACAACGAAGTACGAAGCGCGTGAAGTATCTAGCTGAGGGCAGTGCCGCTGAGCGGACCGCCGCGCTCCGGCTGTGCTTACGCCCCTCAAGGAGGATAGATGACAAGGCTCGGTTCCGTTCTCGCGGATGGAGCGGCCACCGTAACTGGCTCCAACGTGTCCTGGGTCGCTGTCGTGGCGGTGATCGCGGTGCTTGCGCTTGCCGTGGCCGGATGGCTGGTCAGGCAGGTGCTGGCGGCTGGTCAGGGCACAGCCAAGATGCAGGAGATCGCGGTCGCGGTGCAAGAAGGCGCTGCGGCGTACCTGAAGAGGCAGTTCAGGACGCTTGCCATCTTCGTGGTGTTGATCTTCTTCGTGCTGCTGATCCTGCCGGCGGACGGCGAGTCGGTCAGGATCGGCAGGTCCATCTTCTTCCTCGTCGGCGCGCTGTTCTCGGCCACTACGGGGTTCACCGGCATGTGGCTCGCGGTGCGCGGCAACGTCAGGGTGGCGGCGGCCGCGAGGGAGACCGGCGAGCGGGAGGCGATGCGGATCGCGTTCCGCACCGGAGGCGTGGCTGGAATGTTCACCGTCGGTCTCGGCCTGCTCGGCGCGGCCGTGGTGGTGCTGATCTATAAGGCCAACGCGTCCAGCGTGCTTGAGGGCTTCGGGTTCGGCGCGGCGCTGCTGGCCATGTTCATGAGGGTCGGCGGCGGGATCTTCACCAAGGCCGCCGACGTAGGTGCCGACCTCGTCGGCAAGGTGGAGAAGGGAATCCCCGAGGACGACCCGCGCAACGCCGCCACCATCGCCGACAACGTGGGCGACAACGTCGGCGACTGCGCTGGCATGGCCGCCGACCTGTTCGAGTCCTACGCGGTAACGCTGGTCGCGTCCCTGATCCTCGGCAAGGCCGCGTTCGGCTCGCTTGGCCTGGTCTTCCCGCTGATCGTGCCGGCCGTTGGCGTGCTGACCGCCATCGCCGGGATCTTTTTCGTCGCCCCGCGCGGATCTGACCGCAGCGGCATGACCGCGATCAACCGCGGCTTCTTCCTCTCAGCGCTTTTCTCCCTGGTCCTGGTCGTGGTCGCCTCGTTCGTCTACCTGCCGGACTCGTTCGCCAAGCTCGGCAAACTCGGTGGCATCACCACCCCGGCCATCCTGCACCACTCGGGTGACCCGCGGGTCTTCGCGATCATCGCGGTCATCATCGGCCTGGTCCTGGCCAGCGCCATCCAGTTGCTGACCGGCTACTTCACCGAGACCAACCGCCGCCCGGTCAAGGAGATCGCCGACTCCGCCCGCACCGGCCCGGCGACCGTCATCTTGTCCGGCATCTCGGTTGGCCTTGAGTCGGCGGTGTACTCGGCGCTCCTGATCGGCGCGGCCGTGTACGGCGCTTTCCTGCTCGGCGGCGGTAACGCGACGCTGTCGCTGTTCGCCGTGGCCCTGGCCGGCACCGGCCTGCTGACCACCGTCGGCGTGATCGTGTCGATGGACACCTTCGGCCCGGTCTCGGATAACGCCCAGGGCATCGCCGAGATGAGCGGAGACGTCCAGGGCGAGGCCGCTCAGGTGCTGACCAGGCTGGACGCGGTCGGCAACACCACCAAGGCGATCACCAAGGGCATCGCGATCGCGACCGCTGTCCTGGCCGCGACCGCGCTGTTCGGCGCGTTCCGCACCACCGTCGAGACCGCGCTCGGGTCCGCCGCCAACACCTTCAGCCTGTCGATCGACCGGCCGAACGCGCTCGTCGGACTGATCGTCGGCGCGGCCGTCGTGTTCTACTTCTCCGGCCTGGCGATTATGGCGGTCGGCCGGGCGGCCGGCCGGGTCGTGTTCGAGGTCCGCGAGCAATTCAGGACCCACCCGGGGATCATGGACTTCACCGAGAAGCCCGAGTACGGCCGGGTCGTCGACATCTGCACCAGGGACTCGCTCCGCGAGCTGGCCACGCCCGGCCTGCTGGCCGTCCTCAGCCCGATCGTGATCGGCTTCGGCTTCGGCTACGTGCCGCTCGGCAGCTTCCTGGCCGGCGCGATCGCGGCGGGCGTGCTGATGGCCGTCTTCCTGGCCAACGCCGGCGGCGCCTGGGACAACGCCAAGAAACTCGTCGAAGACGGCATCCACGGCGGCAAGGGCTCAGAGGCCCACGCCGCCACGGTCATCGGCGACACCGTCGGCGACCCGTTCAAGGACACCGCCGGACCGGCGATTAACCCGCTGATCAAGGTCATGAACCTGGTCTCACTGCTGATCGCGACCAGCGTGGTCAAGTACGCGGGCAACCTCGGGCTCAGGGCCGGCGTGGCCATCGGCGCGTTCGCGATCGTCGTCGGCTCGATCGTCGTCGCCAAGCGCCGCGCGACCGGCATCGCCCCCTCAGACGCCGAAGCGCCGACCGACCCGGAAGCGCCGGCACCGTCCAACGACAATGACGAGGAGACATCCAAAACCGCGGCGGCTTGAAAAGCCGAAGGCGCGGAGGGTGCCGGGGGTCGTCCCCCCGCAGGCCGATTGAGCCGGTTACCGCGCGCCGGCCTTTTCTCAGCAGCGACGGTACGTGACGATGGGAGCCATGGCAGCGCAACGGCAGCTCATCGTCATGCGGCATGCCAAGGCCGGCGAGCTACCTGGCGGACCCGACTTCGAGCGTGCATTGCGGCCGCGAGGCCGTAAGAACGCCGAGTCGGCCGGCGAGTGGCTGGCCGGTCGAGGCCTGATGCCGGATTTGGTGCTGTGCTCGAAGGCTAGGCGGGCCAGGCAGACCTGGCAGTACGTGGCGGCTGGCCTGACCGGTGAACCCGAGGTGATCATCGACACCAGGCTGTACGAGGCTGACGCCGGGGAGCTGCTCAGCATTTTCGCTGAGACCGACCCGCAGGTACGCAGCCTGATGTACGTCGGGCACAATCCGGCGGCGGCCGAGGTCACCGAGATCCTGGTCGCCGCTCCGGTCGCCTTTCCCACCGCCGCCATCGCGGTCATCGACCTGACGGCGGACTGGCCCGATATCGTCGGCGGCGAGGGGCAGCTCGTCGCGTCCTGGATGCCGCAGGCCCAGGCGTGATAGGCGCCTGCTGATGTCGCCACCAGTCCTGCGGCTGCGGGACGTATCGGTCAGCCGTGACCGGTCGATGCTGCTCAGGGACGTCAACTGGACCGTGCGCGAGGACGAGAGCTGGGTCATCGTCGGGCCGAACGGCGCGGGCAAGACGACATTGCTCCAGCTTGCCGCCGGGCTGATCGAGCCAAGCTCAGGTCGCGCCGAGGTCCTGGGCGAGCGGCTCGACTCGGCCGACTCGGCCGATCTAGCCGAACTGCGCAGCCGGGTGGGAATTGCCAGCGCGGCGGTCGCCGAGCAGGTGCCGCGCGCCGAGAAGGTCATCGACCTGGTGATGACCGCCGGTTATGGATCTCTTGGCCGCACCGCCGAGGAGTTCGACTCCTTCGACGTAGCCAGAGCGGTCGAACTGCTCGACGCGGTCGGCTGCGCCCACCTGATCAGGCGGCGGTTCGGCACCTTGTCAGAAGGCGAGCGCAAGCGAGTGCAGATCGCGCGTTCGCTGATGGCCGATCCAGAGCTGCTTCTGCTCGACGAGCCCGCCGCCGGGCTGGACCTAGGCGGCCGCGAGGATCTGATGCTCAGGCTGGCCGCGCTGGTGCGGGACCCGAGATCGCCGATCCTGGTCCTGGTCACCCACCATGTCGAAGAGGTCCCGGCCGGCTTCACCCACGCGATGCTGATGCGCGGGGGCGCCGTGCTGACCGCCGGTCCGGTCGCCGAGGTCTTCACCGAACGTAACCTGTCCCGCTGCTTCGGAGTGCCGCTGATCGTGGAACGCCGCGCCTCCCGCTGGACCGCTCGCGCCGTCCCCATCCGCTTATCGGCCGGCCCAAGTCCTACTATCTGATCTGAGGCCAGGTTAGGCGCGAGGGTCAGGAGTGCTAGGAATTGCGTGAGTAGCCTCGCCGCTCTGGCCATCTTCGCCGCTGCGGTCGCGGCCGGGACGATCAACGCCGTCGTTGGCTCGGGCTCATTGATCACCTTCCCCACATTGCTGGCGCTCGGTTACCCGCCGGTGGTCGCCAACGTCTCCAACAACATCGGCGTGATTCCCGGCAACGTCACCGCCAGCTTCGGCTATCGAGCCGAGTTGACCGGGCAGCGCGACCGCCTGCTGCGCCTCGGCGTGGCCTCGTTTGCCGGCGCCCTGACCGGCGCGGTCGCATTGCTCGCACTCCCGGCGGGGGTGTTCAAGCTCATCGTTCCCGTGCTGATCATCGCCGCCTGCGTACTCGTCATCCTCCAGCCGAAGCTGTCGGCCTGGGTTGCCGGGCATAACCCGGATCAGTCCGACCGCGTCGGGCCGGTCCTGATCGCCGGGGTCTACCTCACCGGCGTCTACGGCGGCTACTTCGGCGCCGCTCAGGGCGTCTTGCTGGTCGGGTTGCTCGGCGTGTTCCTCACCGACAACCTGCAGCGGATCAATGCCGGCAAGAACGTCCTCGTTACGATCGTGAACGCGGTCGCGGCCCTGATCTTCGTCATCTTCGCCCACGTCGCCTGGCTCGCGGTCGCGCTGATCGCGGTCGGCTCCGGCCTCGGCGGCGTGATCGGCGCGAAGATCGGCCGACGCCTGCATCCGCTCGCGTTGCGCATCATCATCGTGATCATCGGCGTCGTCTCGGCCGTGAAGCTAATCTTCTTCCCCTGACCTGCTCGGGCGCGCTGACTCGCCCGCACGCCCGGCGTCGCGGGCCGGCGCCAGCAACCCGGCCGTGACCGCGTTAGTGATCAACTCGTGCGCATATTTGCCGAGCGCCGGGGATCCGTCCTCGATCAGCGCCACCTTCTCGAGCACCTGGTCCGCAGTGATCCCGTGGCGTTGCCACGTGCCGCCGCCCGCGGCGAGATTTTCAAGCATCGGCTGCAGCCGATCAATTGCCCTGGCGAATCGTGCCTCGGCCGATCGCCGTTCGTTGAACTCGTCCCACAGCGCCCGCAAGGCCGCACCCTGCTCGGACGGCAAGATTGCAAAGATTCGGTCGGCCGCCGCTCGCTCGGCCTGCTCCTGTCGCGCGTGCTCTTCTGGATTTGCATAGAGAAACAAATCTCCGGCGTCGATCTCCACGAGATCATGAATCAGCACCATGGCTATGACGCGGTTTATGTCCGTACCGGCCGGTGCGTGCTCGCTGAGCGCGATCGCCGCCAGGGCCAGGTGCCAGGAGTGTTCAGCCGAATTCTCCGCCCGGCCCAACGCGCCCAGGGTGGTCTGCCGCAGCACCCCCTTGAGCTTGCCTATCTCAGCGACGAACGCGAACTGCTGATCGAGTTGCTCCAGAATCTCCATGGACCAAGCCCCCATAGACCCGACTCGCTTCGATCCGCTACTGCGGACCGAAGCCGAGCAGGTGGAGTCCGTACAGCAGGGCGGCGAAGGCGATCAGGATGCCTACGGTCCTGGCGATCTGTAGGAACCGCTGCTTGCGCCGGGCGGCCGGGGTTCGCGAGGCCATCGACGGGGTCTTGCGCTTGGCCTGGGGCGGGCCAGGTTTCTTGCCGGACTCCGACAGTGGACGGCGCAGCTTCCTGGCTTTCCGAGATTTGCGCCAGTTCAGCTTGGACGGCGAGGGGGGCGGCGTTGCGGCGCGACGAGCCCGCTCCGCCGCTGAAAGCTCCTGGAACTTGGCCGGTTCGGCCTGTCCGGAGGTTAGGTCACGAAGCTGCCGGTCGAAATCATCAGAGTCAGGCATGGCTTGGCGGTACTCCACGGGCGCGCGCACAGGTAAGGCGGACCAGTCCAGGATAAATCGCCTGATGCTCTGCTCGCGCGATCCTTGCACTGACACCGCTATGAGTGACAACACAACTACAGCGTGCAACTATTTCAGGGAGTCGACGGCTACGGCAGCCACACATTCGGTTGGTACAACGCCGACGGAGCGAAGTACTGGGTGAAATACCACTTCAAGACCGATCAGGGGATCAGGAACTTCGGCCTGGCCGAAGCCGCCGCGATGACCGCTACTGATCCGGACTTCCACCTGCGTGACCTGCACGCCGCGATCGCGCGGGGCCAGTATCCGTCCTGGACGGTACAGGTGCAGGTGATGGCGTTCGAGGAGGCGGCGAGCTACCGGTTCAACCCGTTCGATTTGACCAAGGTCTGGCCGCACGCCGACTACCCGCCGATCACCATCGGACGCCTGACCCTGGACCGCAACCCCGGCAACTACTTCGCCGAGATCGAGCAGGCCGCGTTCGAGCCGGCCAACTTCATTCCCGGCATCGGTCCCTCACCGGACAAGATGCTCCAGGGCCGGCTGTTCTCCTACCCGGACACCCACCGTCACCGAATCGGCACCAACTACCTCCAGCTACCGGTCAATCAGCCCAGGTCGCCGGTTCGCTCCTACAACAAAGACGGCGCGATGCGGTACGACAACCCCGGCGACCCGGTCTACGCACCGAACACCGCCGGCGGCCCGGCCGCCGACCCGCAACTGTGGCACGGCGACACCTACCACGTCACCGGTGAGATCATCCGCAGCGCCTACGCCCGGCACTCCGGGGACGACGACTTCGGCCAGCCCCGGGCGCTCTGGGAGAAGGTGCTCACCGACATCGACCGCGAGCACCTGGTCACCAACATCTGCGCGCACGCCAGCGCGCCCGAGGTCACCGCCGACATGAGGACGCGGGTCGTCGAATACTGGCGCAACGTCCACCCCGAGCTAGGCGCCCAGGTCGCCAAGGGCCTTAACGGCGGCTGACCGGCTGGATAAACCAGCACTCGCGGCCCGAGGCCGCCAGATACAGCAGCATCGGTGCCCCCCAGATGTCGTTGCGTCCCAGGAAGCTACGACATCGGTGCCACCCTGGTGTCGCTCTGACGACATCGGTGCCCTTCTGCTGCTGTTGCGTCCCAGGAAGCTACGACATCGGTGCCCCCCTGATGCTGTTGCCCGGCCAGGGCAGCGCGGTCTGGCCCGGCCAGCGCGGTCTGGCCCGGCCAGGGCAGCGCGGTCTGGTCCGGCCAGCGCGGTCTGGCCCAGCGAGACAGCGCTCGCAGGCCCGGAGGAGAGGCCGGTTGGGTCGCGCGCGGAACCGGGAGCGCACGGGTTCGGGGGCTGGGCTACGATCACGGCCGTGAAGCGGGCAGAGCGGGCGGCGGACGCGGTCGTTGTTGGAGCCGGGCCGAATGGGCTGGCGGCGGCGATCACGCTGGCCCGGGCCGGGCTCGCCGTCGAGGTGTACGAACGCGCCGCCACTCCGGGCGGTGGCTGCCGTACCGAGGAACTGACGCTGCCCGGGTTCCGGCACGACGTGTGCTCGGCGGTGCATCCGCTCGCGGCTGCCTCGCCGTTCTTCGCCACCGTCGACCTGGCCACCCACGGGGTCGAGTTGCTGTATCCCAAGGTCGCGTTCGCGCATCCGCTCGACGGCGGCCGGGCCGCCGCCCTGCGGTCGTCGGTCAGCGAGACCGGCACCGGGCTAGGCCAGGACGCGCAGCGTTACCGGCGGCTGATGGAGCCGCTGGTTCGAGACGCCGACGTGATCGTCGACACGGTGCTGGCGCCGCTGCGGAAGCTACCGACGCACCCGCTCGCCATGGCCAGGTACGGCCTGCCCGGTCTGCTCCCGGCCACCGCCCTGGCCGCGCGCTTCTCGACCGAGCAGGCCAAGGGGCTGTTCGCGGGCGCGGCCGCGCACTCGATGCTCCCGCTGAGTTCGCCGCTCACCGGAGGATTCGCGCTCCTGTTCGCCATGCTTGGCCACAGCGTCGGCTGGCCGGTGCCTTGCGGTGGCAGCGACGTCATCACCGCCGCCCTGGTCGCCGAACTCGACTCCCTAGGTGGCCGGCTGCGGACCGGCTGCGAGATCCGCGACCTGCGCGAAGTGCCTAAGGCTCGCGCAACACTGCTGGACGTTTCGCCAAATCAACTGCTCGACCTGGCCGGTGACCACCTGCAGCCCCGCTACGCGCGGTCGCTGCGCCGCTTCAGGTACAACCCCGGAGTCTGCAAGGTCGACTGGGCCATCTCCGGCCCCGTGGCCTGGCAGTCCCAGGCCTGCCTGGAGACGGTCACCGTCCACGTCGGCGGCACCCTGGCCGAGGTAGCCAGCTCCGAGGCCGAAGTAAACGCGGGTCGGCACCCTGAGCGTCCGTTCTGCCTGGTCGTCCAGCCCGGCGTGGTGGACGACTCCCGTGCGCCAAAGGGCCAGCAGACGCTCTACGCCTACTGCCACGTACCGGCAGGATCGACGATGAACGTCGCCGATCGGATCGAGAGTCAAATCGAGCGCTTCGCACCCGGCTTCCGCGACCTGATCCTGGCCAGATCCGTGCTGACCGCCGCCGACATGGAGCGCTACAACCCCAACTACATCGGCGGCGACATCAACGGCGGCGCGTCGACCTTGCGCCAGACCCTGTTCCGGCCGACCGCGCGCTGGAACTCCTACCGCACCGGCGTCAAAGGCCTGTATCTGTGCTCGGCATCTACCCCACCCGGAGGCGGTGTGCATGGCCTCTGCGGCTACTGGGCCGCCAAGACGGCGCTGGCCGATCTGCGGGTCAGCGAGCCCGCTGGCGATGGTCGGCGATGAGGTCTCGGTACCAACGGAAAGACGCCTTGGGGATGCGCTCCAAGCTATCCAGGTCCAGGTAGATCAGGCCGAACCGCTGGTGGTAGCCCTCGCTCCACTCGAAGTTGTCGGTCAGCGTCCACTGGAAATACCCGCGCACGTCGATGCCCGCACCGATCGCGTCGTGCACCGCCCGCAGGTGCCCGTCCAGGTAATCGATCCTGGCCTGGTCGGCAACGGTGCCGTCGCCGTCGGGGCTGTCAGCGGTTGAACACCCGTTCTCGGTGATGTAGATCGGCGGCAGCCCGTCGCCGTAGCGGTCAGCCAGCGACCCGAGCATCTCCGACAGTCCGGCCGGAACCACCGGCCAGCCGAACGCCGTGACCGGGTAGCCGGGGATCGGCTGCATCTGGAACGGCAGCGGTGAATCAGGCAGCGCAGAAAGCCGGGTCGGGTTGTAGTAATTCACACCCAGCCCGTCGATCGGGGCCGAGATGACCTTCAGGTCCTCCGAGGTCACGCAGTCCAGCCCGGAAGGCAGCCCGAACGCGGTCAGGTCCGGATACTGGCCTAGCAGCACCGGATCGGTGAACAGCCGGTTCTGCATGATGTCGTATGCGGCCGCCGCCGCGACATCAGCCTCGCTCGAACTGGCCGGCCACGAGGGCGAGTAGATGTTCGTGAGCATCACCTCACGTACGCCCGCCGCCCGCAGCGCCGCGTTCGCCAGCCCGTGGCCGAGCAACTGGAAGTGGGCCGTCGGCAGCGCCTCGATCATCAGCGACTTGCCCGGGGCGTGAATGCCGAGCGCGTACCCGAACGCCGTGGTGACGAACGGCTCGTTCAGCGTGATCCAGCGCGAGATCCGGTCGGACAGCCGCTCGGCGATGATCGCCGCGTAGTCAGCGAACCGCTCCGCCGTCGACCGCTCGAGCCAGCCACCCGCGTCCTCGAGCGGCTGCGGGAGGTCCCAGTGGTACAACGTCGGCACCGGGGTGATGCCCGCCGCGAGCAGCCCGTCGGTGAGCCGGTCGTAAAAGTCCAGGCCCGCCTCGTTGGCCGGGCCCGACCCAGAAGGCTGCACCCGAGGCCATGCGATCGAGAACCGGTAGGCCGACAGGCCAAGGTCGGCCATGAGCGCGACGTCCTCGCGCCACCGGTGATAGTGATCGGTGGCCACGTCACCGGTGTGGCCGTCCCTGATCGCGCCGGGCTGCCTGCAGAACGTGTCCCAGATCGAATCGCCGCGGCCGTCCTCGGCGACAGCACCTTCGATCTGGTAGGCGGAGGTAGCGGCCCCCCACTGAAAATGGGCAGGAAAACCCGGCATCGGTGCGTCGGTCATGCGCCGATCGTAACGGCCGTCCGCAGTGCTGGCCCAGGGGACGACCCCCTGGAACCCCGCTATGAGGGGGCTTCCTCGCCCTCCGGCTCTAGTCTCACCCTGTCCATGATCATCGACTCGCCGCGGAACAGCGGAGTGTCCCTGACCTGACGCTCGATCGTGGCCGCCGACATCGTGTACCCGATGAACAGGAGCAGCGACACCGCCTCCATCAAGATCCACAGCCAGTGCGAGGCGAGCTGGGTGCTCCAGTCGTTCAGTCCGTGCAGGACCGCGGGCAGCGTGATGCCGAAGATGATCAGCGGGATCCGGCGCCGCCGGTAGTTGACCCCCATGCCGATGAAGAACGCCGAGATCCCGGCCCAGACCGCGTGCTGGAAGCCGTCCACGAAGACTCGTTGCGCGAAACTCAAGATGAGCGGTATGGCCAGGCCAGCCTTGTGCTGACCCTGCATCAGGTAGCTCGAGGTGTACAGCGCGGACTCCCGCACGCCGAACGTCAGCCCCGCGATAGTCCCAAGGAACATCCAGACTCGCACGTCCAGCGTCGTCTTCCAGATCCACCGCAGCGCCAGCGCGGCCACGAGAATGGGGAGCGCTTTGGTGACCTCTTCGGCAAAACCAACCCCATATATCCAGGGCAACACATTGCGGGCGCTCATCGTGTTGTCCAGAGCGTTCTCCCACGGCAGGGTCATCACCGGCAGCAGCACGAGTACGGCCGCGGCGATGGCGACCGCCAGCCAGGCGATCAGCCTGGTGATCCGGCCCGGCCTGATCAGCAGCCAGAACGCGACCGCCCACAGCGGTGCGATCGCCAGGCTGTAGGCCCAGCCGGGCACGTTGACGTCGGTGGTGCCGGAGAACAACACGACAAACAGCGAAGGCAGCAGCCCGTAGGCGATGACGAGCAGCCGCGAACCCTGCTTCCAGCCGGTGTCCTTCAGCCAGCTCCTGACCGGCAGCAAGATGTGCACGGCGGTAGCGAAGTCGCCACCCGGCGATTCGAGCCGCGCGTGGTGGGCCGGGATGTGCTGCACGCCCGGGCCGGAGTGGGTACCGGAGATGTCGCCCCGCCAGAGTTTGGACCGGTGGATGGCGCTCGGATGCCTCGCGCTGTCTTCGTCGTCCTCGTCGACTTCGTCGTCAGGGCGTACCTCGACGCTGCTGATGTGGGTGACTGGAGCGCCGGGCGTCGTGCTCAGAGCGACGTCCTCCCAGCCGATCGCGCCCGCACCCGTACTGATCGGGGCGGGCTGCGCTCTCGTCGCTGACCAGCCGTGCTCCGGCGGACTGGTCGTCGTCAGCTCGGCTCCGAGCTCGAGCCGCAGCTCAGGGCCGGCCGGGGTAGCAAGCCGCACGTCCAGCCGCTGGTGCACGCTGACCGAGTGCACCGCGATGCCGCCGACGAACGTCCGTCCCTTGCCGAGGTCGTCCAGCACCCAGCCGTCGGTCTGCCAGCGCACCTGGGCGTGCTCGCGCGAGACGGTCGAGTCAGGAATCACGACCGCGTTGTCCGGAGCGCGGCCGATCCTGACCGTCTGGCCAGGCTTGAAGCGATGCGTCTGGCCAGCGAATGTGACTTTGAGTTCGTTCACCGCCCGCCTTCCCTCGCGACGCTCAGCGTACCGAGGAAGGCGGGCTGGTTCTAACTGCCGGCGGTGGCAATCGCCTCGTCGACCTCGGCCTTGCGCGCCGCCAGTTCGGCCGCGTACTTCTCCTCGTCGATCTTCTCGGCGAGCTGCTCGTCGGCGGCCATCAGCTGCTCAAGGTCGCCGTCGGCGGCACTCAGCACGCCCAGGTCGGCAAACGCGTGCCGTACCTTCGGGCCCCACAGACCGATGTCCTTGACGCACGGCACGATCCTGGTGAACAGCAGCGACCTGAACGCCTGCTGGACCGGCGACTTGTCGGTGAACTCCACGCACTCGTCCACGTCGAAGTCCAGCCGCTCCCAGACCTCCTCGGCGCGGAACCGGCTGTTCATCAGGTAGCAGCCCTCGATCAGGAACTCTTCGCGCTCGGCTCGCTCCGGCTCGGTCAGGTCGGCGTAGTAGTCCCGCAGTGCCAGCCGGCCGAATGCGACGTGCCTAGCCTCGTCCTGCATGACATACGCCAGCAGCTGGGTGACCAGCGGATTATTGGACATGTCGCGATGCACGCCGAACGCCGCTAGGGCCAGGCCCTCAATCAGCACCTGCATGCCCAGGTACGGGAAGTCCCACCGGCCATCGGACAGGGCCTCACCGAGCAGCGTGGCGAGATCGTCATTGATCGGGTAGTAGACGCCGATCTTGTCCTTAATGAAGCGGTTGAACAGCTCGACGTGGCGGGCCTCGTCCATCGCCTGGGTGGCGGAGTAGAACTTGGAGTCCATGTCCGGCACGGTCTCGATGATGCGGGCGGCGACGGTCAGCGCGCCCTGCTCGCCGTGCAGGAACTGGCTGAACAGCCAGGACGATACGTGCATGCCCAGTTCGTCGCGCTCGGCCTGGTTGAGTTTTTCCCACTGGCGCGAGCCGTAGATCGGGTTGAGCTCGTCGCTCTGCTCCATGATGTTGCACGGATTGACCGGCAGATCCCAGTCGATGCGCTTGGTCGCGTCCCACTGCTTGTCCTTGCCGCGCTGGTAGAGGTCAAGGAGGCGGGTCCGGCCGTTGTCGTATTCCCAGTTGAACCTGGTGAAACCGGTCGCTGGTACATCCCAGGTGCCGGGCTTGACTTCGGTGACGTAGCGGTCATAAGTACTCACGGCGGCTCCCCAGGGACGCATTATCCCAAATGCTACTCGTGAGTAGCTCGATCTACTAGGGGCCGACTTACTGGTGCATGGGTTGTTCGTGGTCGGCGTGGCCGGCTAGTTCGAGCTGGAAGGTGGAGTGGTCTACGTCGAAGTGGCCGCGCAGGCAGCCTTGGAGTACGTCGAGCATGCGGGCGCTGCGGCCCTCGGCGAGTACGTCGGGCTCGACCACGACGTGCACCGACAGTACGGGCAGGCCTGAGGTGATCGTCCAGGCGTGCAGGTCGTGCACGTCGGTCACGCCAGGCAAGCCGGTCAGGTGCCTGCGCACGGCGGTCAGATCGATGCCGCGCGGGCTCGCCTCAAGCAGCACGTCAAGCGCGTCGGTGAGCAGCCGCCAGGTGCGAGGCAGGATCAGCACGCCGACCAGCAACGACGCGATGGGGTCGGCGCGGGCGAAGCCCGTGACGCCGATCACGATGCCGGTCACGATCACCGCCGCGGCACCGAGTGCGTCCGAGGCTACCTCGAGGAACGCGCCCTTGATGTTCAGGCTTTGTGACTGGCCCCGGCGCAGTACGAGCAGGCTGGTCGCGTTAGCGGCCAGGGCCACGATGCCGAAGCCGACCAGCAGCGGTGACTCGACCGACGATGGCGTGACCAGGCGGCTGATCGCCTCGGACAGGATAAAGACCGACATGGCGAACAAGATCACCGCGTTCACCACGGCGGCGAGGATCTCGGCCCGGGCGTAACCGAACGTACGCTTCAGGGTCGGCGGCCGGCTCGCGAACACGACCGCCAGCAGCGATAGCCCGATACCGGCCACGTCGGCCGCCATGTGGGCGGCGTCGGCGAACAGCACCAGCGCGCCGCTGATCCAGGCCCCGATCGCCTCGGCGATCGCCACCGAGAGCGTAATGAACAGCACAATGATCAGGGACTTGCGATGCTCGCCGGTCAGCGTGAGACGAGAGCCGTGCGAGTGCCCGTGCTCGGGCCTGGTGCCATGCGAATGGCCTGACCGCTGTCCGGAGACTTGGTCGCCAGGAGCGTCATGCCGGTGGGCAGCGTCGACGTCGACGCCCGCCGTCCCGTCGCCGGGATCAACGGCAATGGCCGCCTCGTCTGAGTCACAGGCCTCAGGCACCGACTGGGCCGCGGACTCGGGCAACTCACAGCGCCCGTGCCCGTCCGCGTCGTCGCGGTCCGGCTCAGTCATGACGTAGGCGAATCACCGCTTCCCGGTGCGAGTAGTTCGTAGGCCGGATTCGTCATGACTGTCTCCCGCCCGTGCGAGCCAACCGGGCCGGTTAGCCGCACCTTAGCGCCAGGATCGAATCCGGGGATATAGGACCGGCCGTAGAACATCGCGGTCAGCTGACCGGTCGAGTCCACGATCTCGCACGCCAGCACCGTGTTGCGCTCAACCGGCCTGATCTCCACTGAGTGGACCCGGCCCTCGACGGTGGCCCGGCCTCGCTTGGGCAGGCTGCCGATCGGCGTAGCGGCGGCCGAGGGAGCGGGCCGGTTGTACTTGGCGGTGTCCTGCTGTCCGGCCATGGCGGCCGTGCTGAGCTCGGGCGACATCGGCGCGTCGGCCCGCACGGCTCCCTTGGCCTCCGCGGGCTTGGCCTCGGCTGACTCGGCCTGCGCGGGCTTGGCCTCGGTGGCTTCGGCCCCGGCAGGAGGCCCGGTGGTCCCGTTCTGGTGCTCGCGCTCCTTGGCGGCCAGGCTCTCCACCCGGCTGCGCACGTCGAACGGCACGATCGTGGCCGCCGCGTGCGGGATCTGGCTGACCACGCTGGCGATCTTGTCCGCCGTGCGGTCGTGCAGCAGCCGGCCGAGCAGCGGCGTATAGCTGCGCCGGGGCAAGACCGCGGTCACGCCGACTCCAGGCAGGTTAGCCTCGGCCAGCACCATCTCGGCCGCGGCCTTGGCGAGCCGCCGGTCCGGGCAGTCGACCAGATCGAGCACCACTCCGGTATTGCCACGTACCCAGTCTTGCCTGAGCTTGGCGGCCTGAACGTTGTCGAGCACGAAATGCACCGCGCGCATGCTGGTCGGCCGCAGGCTGCGCGCATACCGGAGTCCGGCCAAGGTCGCCAGGTCGTAGTCGTCGACGAAGACGAACACGGTGCGCCGGGAGTACGAGGGCGCGGTCGGCGCACCGGTCGCGCTGCGCTGGCTGCCGATCTTCTCCAGGACCTCCGCCTCCATCCGGTACTGCCGGTTCAGCCTGATCAGCAGCGGCACCCCGATCGCGAAGACGATCAGAACGAGGTAAGCGCCCTCGCCGAACTTCACCACCGCGAAGATCACGACCACGATCAGCGAGGTCACGCCGGCCGAGAAGTTGATCACGAGCTTGTAGCGCCAGCCGCGTTCCCGGTGCACGTGGTGATACCTGGCCATGCCGAAGCCGGCCAGCGTGAACGCGGTGAACACGCCGAGCGCGTAGAACGGCACGAGCGAGTTGACGTTCGCGCCGGCGATCGCGAGCAGTGCGCAGGACAGCACGGCCAGCACGATGATGCCGTTGGAGAACACCAGCCGGTGCCCGCGCTTGGTCAGCCACCTGGGCAGGAACGCGTCCTCGGCCACGAAGCTGGCCAGGAACGGGAAGCCGTTGAAGCTCGTGTTGCCGCCGGTGTAGAGGATCAGCGCGGTGGCGGCCTGGACCACGATAAACATGACGTGGCCGAACACCGAGGTGCCGAAGACGAGCTTGGCCTCCTGCGAGATCACCGTCGGCACGCCGCTCAGATACGGGGTGGCGTGCGTGACGTGCGCCAGCCAGGAGATTCCGGCCACCAGGGACCCGAGGATCAGGCCCTCGGTGACCAGCACCTTGCGGGCGTTGAGGCCCTCCGGCGGCCGGAACGCGCTGACCGCGTTCGACACCGCCTCGATGCCGGTCAGCGAGGAACCGCCGTTGGCGAACGCCCGCAGCAGCACGAAGATCAGGCCGAACGTGATCAGGCTGGCGTGGTTGGCGGACACGCCGTAGCCGTACACCAGCTTGGGATTGGTTACGTGCCAGTGCGGCAGAGTGAAGAACAGCTCCCTGACCAGTCCGACAATGATCACCAGCAGCATCACGCCGGTGAACAGGTAGGTCGGCACCGCGAACGCCCGCCCGGCCTCCCGGATGCCGCGCAGGTTGCCGTAGAGCATGATCAGGACGACGCCGATCGAGATGATCTTCAGCAGTTCTGGGTGATTCAGCGCGGGAATCGCCGAGGCTACGGCGGCCGTCCCAGCCGCGATCTGGACCGCGACGGTGACCACGTAGTCGATCAGCAACGCGACGGCGGCGATCTGGGCAACCCTGGGCCCGAAGTTCTCTCGCGCGACCACATACGAGCCGCCCGCCCTGGTGTAGACCTTGACGACTTCGCGGTAGGAGAGCACCACCAGCGTCATCACGAAGAGCACGACCAGCGTCAGCGGCAGGATCAGCATGAACGCCGCGATCGCCAGGCCGCCCTTGAGCAGCTCGATCAGGATTTCCTCGGTGCCGTAGGCCGAGGAGGAGATGCCGTCTGGGGCAAGCACACCGAGCGCGAGCGGGTTGGAGAGCCGCTCCTCGCCCAGTTGCTCGTTGACCAGCGGCGGACCAAGCAGCCGGCGCTTGATCGCGTAGCCGAGGCTCTCGGCTACGTAATCTTGGCTGTCGGGTAGCCCAACTTCGTTGCCAGCCGCCACGTTTGCGACTCCTCTGCTCTATCTGTCTGCGGGGGGACGACCCCCCGCGCCCCCCGCGCCTTCGGCTAGTGATCTGGAATCCCCGACGCCCCGCTCGGACCCCGATCGTGGCCTTCATACCATCGTGATCTGGCCACGATTCATGCAGGTCCGTTAAGACGATCAGCCATAGTGTTCCCAGCTTGGGTAGGGAGTAGAGATGAGCACGACACCGGCGACCGCGCCGGAAGCGAGCGGTAAACGCGTCTTGCACTTGTCCGATCTGGTCGGCCGCCCGATCACCGACCGCAGGGGACAGTCCATCGGGCGGCTCGCCGACGTCATCGTCCGGCTCCGCGGCGCCGACCAGCCGGTGGTCAGCGGCCTGGTCGCGGCGGTCGGCGGCCGCGACGTCTTCGTGCCGTTCGAGCAGGCCAGCGGCTTCGACGGCGAGGTGCTCAAGCTGAGCAGCGCCAAGCTCGACCTGCGCCGGTTCGAGCGGCGGGACGGCGAGGTACTGCTGCGCGCCGATGTGCTTGGGCACCGGCTGATCGACGTGCCGAACGCGCACCTGATCAAGGCCGCCGACCTGGAGTTGCGTGGCGAAGGCAATGACTGGGTGTTGGCCGGAGTGGACACGCACCGCCGGTCGCACGGGCTGCTGCGGCTGATCTCGCCCGGTGACTCCGGCGTTCACCAGTTCGACGACTGGGCCAACTTCGAGCCGTTGATCGGGCACGCCAGCAGCGCGCTGGTACGGGGCCCGTTCGCGCGGATCAGGCGGCTGAAGCCCGCCCAGATCGCCGACCTGCTCGAAGAGGCATCCAAGGCTGAGGAGACCGAGATACTGGGGCAGGTGCACGCCGACCCTGAGCTCGAGGCCGACGTGTTCGAGGAACTGGACGAAGACCTTGCGACCCGACTCTTGGGAGCCCGCACTGATGTCGAGATAGCTAGTGTCATAGCGCGTATGCGGGCCGATGACGCCGCCGACGCGATCGCTGAGCTGCCCCAGCGGCGCCGCCAGCCGGTGCTTGACCTGCTGCCCGTCGGCCAGCGCACCAAGGTGCTGACGTTGATGGGTTTCAACCCGACCAGCGCCGGCGGCCTGATGGGGGTCGACTTCCTCGCCGTTGCCTGCGACGTGACGGTCGGCGAGGCGCTGGAAGCGGTCAAGAAGGCGTCGAGCCTGCAGGCAGAGGCGCTGACCAGCGTGCACGCGCTGGATGCCGGCGGTTGTCTGTGCGGGGTCGCGAAGCTGGTCACGTTGCTGCAGACGGACCCCAGAGTTGAGTTCTCGCAGGTCTGCGACGACGATCCGGTGCGGATCGGCGCCGACACCGATGTGGTCGACGTGGCGGTGCTGATGAGCGACTACAACTTGATCACCATCCCCGTGGTGGATGAGAACCGGATCATGATCGGCCTGATCACCGTCGATGACGTGCTTGAAGTCACGCTGCCCGACGACTGGCGTCGAAGGGAGGCGGCCGAGCCGCCCGACGGCTACCGGGGCAAGAAGACGTGACCGAGATCACCAATAACCGAAGGTGGATTAGTCGTGAACAGTCGGGATGCGGGCGGACCGTGAATTGACTTGCGCGGACTAGATCGGGCATGCTCGGTGTTGGTTGAGTAACAAAGGACACCTCGTTCGGTGAGGCGTCTTCACGGACACAGGCCACTGATCCCAACCGTCGAGAGACGCTCCGGATCAGGACACCTCTCCCCGGCCTAAGGGGTGAGGCCAAGTGGCTGCGCAGGCTTTCGCTACGCCGTGGAGTGCCAAAGCTCTAACGAGAGAGGTGCCTGCCCCGGGGTCGGCCCGGGTGCGCACTCGCGGCAAGGTGTCTGAATAGATGTCTGGAGGCTGCCCCACCTGGGCGCTTGCCAGTGTTGGTTCGACCGGGAGGAGGCGAGTCGTGGAACACGATAGACCGGGCCGGCACCGGCCCCATCTGCCGTCTTGTATGCCCGTTCCGGGCACGCGCTCGCGCTCCTGCGTCAGCTATCTAAGGCAGGCCATTAGCTAAGCCTCTGTTAGCGCGAAATCGCGCGTGCCCCCCGGATCCCGCATTGCCGCGGGTGAAAGGGGTTCATCGTCATGACCACGACTAGCCCGACCTTGATCGGCCCCCGTGCTGCAAACACCAACGTTGCGAACACTAAGACCGCGCTCGACTCAGCCCCCGTTGGCGACATAAAGGGTGCCTTCGGCACGATCTCGACCGAGGACACTGGCAGCCGCCGGTCGATGTCGGCCAAGCTGAAGACGCTGCTTGCGATCATCGGGCCTGGCCTGATCGTCATGGTGGGCGACAATGACGCCGGTGCGTTCTCGACCTATGGCCAGGCCGGCCAGACCTACGGCACCAAGCTGCTGTGGACGTTCTTGCTGCTGGTCCCGGTGCTGTACGTGAACCAGGAGATGGTGCTGCGCCTCGGCGCCGTCACCGGAGTTGGTTACGCCAAGTTGCTGCTTGAGCGGTTCGGCCGGTTCTGGGGCGCGTTCAGCGTCATCAACCTGTTCGTGCTCAACGCGCTGACGCTCATCACCGAGTTCATCGGCATCGCGCTGGCCGCCAGCTATCTCGGGGTACCCAAGGCGGTCGCCGTGATCCTGGCTGGGCTGGTGATCGTCCTGGCCGCCTCGACCGGGAGCCTGCGCCGGTTCGAGCGAATGGCGATGATCTTCTGTGTCGGGTCGCTGCTGCTGATCCCGCTTTACCTGATCGCGCACCCGCCGATCGGCCAGATGGCGGCCGGCTTCGCGATCCCGTCGATCCCCGGCGGCTCGGGCGGCCTGTCCACCGTGATGCTGCTGATCATCGGCATCGTCGGCACCACGATCGCGCCCTGGCAGCTGTTCTTCCAGCAGTCCTACGTCATCGACAAGCGCATCACGCCGAGGTTCATGCGGTACGAGAAGGCCGACTTGTGGATCGGCATCGTGATCGTGGTGGTCGGGGGCGCCGCCCTGATGGGGGCGACCGCGGCCGCGTTCGCTGGCGTGCACCACAGTCAGTTCCACCACGGGCAGTTCACCGACGCGTCCGGGCTGGCGGCCGGGCTTTCCGCCTACGCCGGGCCCGCGGCCGGCGCGCTGTTCGCGGTCGCGCTGCTGGACGCCTCGATGATCGGCGCGTTCGCGGTCTCGCTGTCCACCGCCTACGCGGTCGGGGACATGCTGGGGCTCAAGCACTCGCTGCACCGCGGCGTCAAGCAGGCCAAGGGCTTCTACGCGATGTACGCGGCGCTGATCGCGCTGGCCGCGATCGTCGTGCTGATCCCCGGCTCGCCGCTCGGCTTGTTCACCGTGGGCGTCCAGGTGCTGGCCGGCGTGCTGCTGCCCAGCGCGACCGTGTTCTTGCTGATGCTCTGCAACGACAAGCAAGTGCTCGGGCCGTGGGTCAACGGCAAGGGCTCGAACATCGCGGCCAGCATCGTGATCGGCGCCCTGGTCGTGCTGTCGGCCATCTTGATGGCCTCGGTGCTGTTCGGCTCGGTCTCCTCGACTCAGGTGATGGCGATCCTGGCGGGGGCCGCAGCAGTCGGCGTGGTCGCGGCGGCGGTCATCGGGGTCCGGGGCTGGCACCGGCGCCGTCTTGGCCTGGTCAAGGCCGCACCGCACCCGGGCAAGCTCATGGATCGCAAGACCAGGGAGAACTGGCGGATGCCGCCGCTGGCCATGCTCGCCCCGGTCAAGATGTCGACCGGCCGGCGGGTCGCCATGCTCGCGATGTGGGCGTACCTGGCCGTGGCGTTCGTGCTGGTAATCGTGCGCGTGATTCAACTAGCGATTGGCCACTAACTGGCACGTTTACGCACTAGACGTCCCCCTTCCCGAGCCTGCATGGTTGACCTGCGGGCTTTCAGACCTAACGGGAGGGTGGACGTTAAGTGACCGAATCGAGTAGCAGTGGCGCGCCGACGGCGGTTATCGAGGCCGAGGTACGCGAAGGCGTCTACGGCAGCAAGATCGCCGCCGTAGAGCCTGGCGGCGCCGAATTCATTCCGCTTGCCGACCGGCACGGCAAGCCCTATCAGCAGTTCTGGACCTGGGTGTCGCCGAACATGGAGTTCGCGACCATCTTCGTCGGGGTCATCGGGGTCTGGTTCTTCGGCCTGTCGTTCTGGATGGCCACGCTGGCGATCGTGCTCGGCAGCGCGGTCGGGTCGGTGTCGATGGGATTCCTGGCCGCGCGCGGGCCGCTGTACGGCGTGCCGCAGATGGTGCTGTCGCGGATCGGCTTCGGGTTCCTCGGCAACATTTTCCCGGCCGGGGTTAACTCGCTCGTGGCCGGAGTTGGCTGGTTCGCCATCAACAGCGTGAGCGGGGCGTTCGCGCTCAACGCGCTGCTGCACTGGCCTAAGGCGCTATGCCTGCTGATCATCGTGGTGCTGCAGATCGCGGTGGCGTTCTTCGGCCACAACTTCGTGCACATCTTTGAGCGCTGGTCGTTCCCGTTCCTGGTGGTGGTCTTCGTGATCGCCTCGATCGTGATCTTCACCAAGGCGAACTACGGTGCGCCCGCGCACAACAGCCTGGGCGGCTTCCTGATCACGTTCGGTGCCGCGTTCGGCTATGCGGCTGGGTGGAACCCGTACGCCAGCGACTACACCCGCTACCTGCCGCCGGACACCGACCGGCGGGCGACCGGCCTGTGGGCCGCATTCGGTGTATTCCTGTCCTGCATTGTGCTCGAGATCGTCGGTGCTGCCAGCGCGACCGTTACTAGCATCGACAAATACAACAGCAACCCGACGGCGGGTTTCACCAGCCACCTGGCCACGCCGCTAGCCGACGTCACGCTGATCGCGATCGCCCTTGGCGCGATCTGCGCCAACGCGCTGAACGTGTACTCGGGCTCGATGTCGTTCCTCGCGATGGGCGTCAAGCTGCCACTGGCGCTGCGGCGGGCGATCGTCGCGCTGGTGTTCGGGGTTGCCGGGTTCTTCCTCGCGCTCGCCGGACTGCACAACGCCGGCGCAACCTACAACGACTTCCTGCTGGTGATCTCATACTGGATCGGGCCCTGGCTGGGCGTGTTCTTCGCCGACCAGTACCTGCGGCGCGGCAAGCGGGTAGACGGGTTCTTGTTCGACCGCCACCACAATCCGTGGGGCGGCGTGGTCGCGATGGCGGTCGCGACCGGGGTGTCGATCTATTTCTTCGCCAACCAGCTCAAGTACGTGGGAGTGGTGCCCAAGCACGTCGCGGCGTTCGGCGACATTACGTTCGAGGTTGGGTTCGTGCTGGCCGCGTTGCTCTACGTGGTGTTCTTCCGGTGGCAGCCGGACAGCACGAAGGAGGAGACGCTGCACATCCCGGACCAGCCGGCCACAGCACCGGCTAGCTGAGAGTCGGCCGGCTGAGTTACCCCGCTGGCGGGCGCCTATCGCGACTACGTGAAAAGCGCCCGCCAATGCGTTATTCCCGCAAGAAGTTGACTTGCTCTTCTGAGCCGTTCCAAACCACAGTGTGCTGCGCTGGGGTGGCCCGAGCGACGACCTTGCCGCCCCGCAGTACCAGGGTGCGCGGCGCGACCAGGCGCAGCGCGTCGGCCTCGGTGGGGGCGTCGAAAACCACCAGGTCGGCCGGGCCGCCCGGGCGCAGGCCGTAGCCGCTAACGCCGAGCGCGCGGGCCGGGTTCGTGGTGATCATCTCGATCAGCTGGCGCAGTTCGGTGTCGCCGGACATCTGGCCGAGGTGCGCGAGCACGAACGCGGCCTGCAGCGGGTCGCCGTACCCGAGCGGGTACCAGGGGTCCATCACCGAGTCGTGGCCGATGCAGACGTTGACGCCGGCGGCCTGGAGTTGCTTCACGCGGGTATGGCCGCGCCGGATCGGGCCGGTGTCGAAGCGGCCCTGCAGGACGGCGTTGTCGAGCGGATTCGTCACCATGTGCAGGCCGGCCCGGGCAATGTTATTGATCAGCCGGTAGGCGTAGGCGTTGTTGTAGGAGTGCATCGCGGTGGTGTGGCTCGCGGTGACTCTTCCCGACAGGCCGCGCCTGATCGTCTCGGCCGCCATGACCTCGACGAACCTTGAGTGCTCGTCGTCGGTCTCGTCGCAGTGGATGTCTACACCGAGATTGTGTTCGGCGGCGAGGGCGATCGCGAATTTCACCGAGTCCACGCCGTCTTCGCGGGTGAGTTCGTAGTGCGGGATTCCGCCGACCACGTCGACCCCGAGTTCGACGGCCTTTTTCATGAGATCCTTGCCGCCGTCGAAGCCGAGGATGCCTTGCTGGGGGAACGCGACCAGCTGGAGGTCGATCAGGCCCCTGGTTTCCTCGCGGAGGTCGACCAGGGCTCTCAGCGCCCTTAGCTGGGGATCGCAGACGTCTACGTGGCTGCGGACGTGCTGGACGCCGTTGGCCAGCTGCCAGCGCAGGATCTTTCTTACCCGTGACTGCACGTCCTCGTAGGACAGGTCCTTGACTCGCTCGGCCCAGACCGCGATGCCTTCGAACAGGGAGCCGGAGACGTTGGGTCTTGGCTGGCCGACCGTGAGAACCGCGTCTAGGTGGATGTGCGGCTCGACCAGCGGCGGGGTGACCAGCCGGCCCTGGAGATCGATCGTCTCGGTGACCTCGGCTGCGGTTGCGGCTCCGGGCTCGGCCGGTGCGGCGGTATCGATCGCAGTAACCACCCCGCCGTCGATGACAATATCGGAAATATCATCGAATCCCGGTATTCGGGCGTTACGGAGCATCAAGTCGGCCATCAGGCCATGATGGCGTGCGTGATGGCTGGCTGCTAGACCTAGGGTCGGCGGACGGTCACGGTGACGTCCTTGAACGGCAGCGGGATCGGCGCGCTGGGCTTGTGGACCGTGATCTCCACCTGCTCGACTCGCTCGTGGGCCAGGCAAGCGGTGGCGAGGCGTTCGGCCAGCGTCTCGATGAGCTGGACTGGCTCGCCGGTGACGATCTTGTGGAGTTGCAGTGCTATGTCGGCATAGCTGACTGTTTGCGTCAGGTCGTCGGTGGCGGCTGCTTGGCGGAGGTCGAGCCAGAGTACGGCGTCGATCAGGAATTCTTGCCCGTTGATCCGCTCCTCGGGGAGGACCCCGTGCCGCCCAAACGCCCGCAGCCCAAGCAAGCTAATCCGATCCAGCTCTCCCATGACCGGCCAATTTACCCGTCCCTCCTGGCTCCCGGCCCGGCGGCCACTAGCCCGGCCCGCGCTCGGCGCCCCCTACAGCGGCAACGGGTCAGCGCTGTCGTAGCCGAGCCTGAACCTACTACCGCTATGGCCCGCGGCCGTTGCCAGGGCAACAGTTCCGAGTCAGCGCTGTTGTTGCTGGCCGGGCTCCAGCAGCGCTAACGGGTCAGCGCTGCTGCTCGCAACGCGCCTAGCGCTGGGACGGGGCGGGGACCGCGCCGGACTGGCGCTGGCGGCGGCGTTCGCGGCGGTTGCGCCAGGCGCGGCGGATGCGCCTGGCCAGAGCGATCACCAGGATCACGCCGATCACCAGCAGCACGGCGGCGATGATCGCGGCGGCTAGCGGATGCAGCAGCGCCAGCACGACGATCCCGGCCACGACCAAATCTTCGAGCAGGCTGACCACGATGTTGCTCACCGGCTCCGGGCTGGTGTTGACGCCTAGCTTGACGCCGCTCTTGATCAGGTGCGTCACCAGCGCGGTGCCGCCGCCGATCGACGCGGCGACTGCCTGGGAGAGGCTGTGCGCGTGGCCGGCCATCAGCGCGGCGATCGCCGCGCCCATCGCGGGGCGGATCAGGGTGTGCACCGCGTCCCACACCGAGTCGACGTAAGGGATCTTGCCGACGACGAACTGGCCACCAAACAGGACCGCCGCTACGACCAGAACATCGGTGCGTTCTAGGGTCGGAGGTACCGAACCCATGTGGGCATACCGGCCAAGGAGCCCCATCAGCAGCACGACGGCGTAGGAGTTGATCCCGCTGGCCCAGCCGCTAGTGAAGATCAAAGGAACGGCGGACATCGCGATCACCCCAAGCCATGTCCTGCCTTAGGCTCCCGAGCTGGGGCCAGACGGGCAGAACCGTAACGAAGACCAGGATATTAGCGGGACCAGGAAGCGGAGCGCAGCATGATCCTTGATCTGTCCAAGCCGGCCCACGAGGCGGCGGCGGCCAGGCTCAAAGAAGAAACGATCATCTGGCTGACCACCGTGAACTCGAAGGGCCAGCCGCAGTCGAGCCCGGTGTGGTTCTTGTGGGACGGCGAAGAGTTCTTGATCTACGGCTCGAAGTCCGGGCCCAAGACCCCCAACATCAAGGCCAACCCGCGCGTCAGCCTCAACCTCGACGGCAACGGTGAAGGCGGCGGCATCGTCTCGTTCGAGGGCACCGCGCGGATCGACGAGGCCGGGCCGCCGCCGGGCCAGGTCGCCGACTACATCGCCAAGTACGGCGCGCGGATCGAGTCCTACGGCTGGTCGCTGGAGAGCATGGCGAAGGACTATCCGCACGTGATCAGGGTGACCCCCAACAAGGCCAGGATCTGGTAGCGACTGTCCCGGGCAGCACCGTTGCCTCCCTGGTGCTGCCCCCGCGACGCCAGGAAGGCAGCGGTGCTGTGGCTAGCCCCGCACGGCGCCGGTGACCAGCCACGCCGAGCCGCGAGCGCGCCAGGCCAGGGTGATGAACCGGGCGACCAGCCAGGCCGAGATCGCGAGCCACAGGCCGACCAGGCCGGCCCCGGTCAGCACGTCGATCGCGGCCGCGACCGCGAACACGGCCGTCGTGATCAGTCCGGCGACCGCCAGGAAATTCTGGTCACCGGCGCCGATCAGCACGCCGTCGAGCACGAACACCACGCCCGCCACCGGTTGCTGCACCACCACCACGAACAGCACGGCCAGCAGCAGGTGCGCGACCGGCGGCGCGGCGTCGAACAGCCCGGGAAGCCAAGGCCGGGCGGCGAGCAGGCCCGCGCCGAACACCACCCCGCAGCCAGCCCCCCACCAGATCATCAGCCTGGTCGCCGCCCGCGTTCCGGCCACGTCACCGGCTCCCAGATACTTTCCGGTGATGGCCTGGGCGGCGATAGCGATCGCGTCGAGCGCCAGTGCCAACAAATTCCATAGTCGGAAAGCAACCTGGTGGGCGGCTATCGCCGCGTTGCTTTCCCGAGATGCGATCGCCGTGGCCGCGACCAGAACCGCCTGCAGGGCCAGCGTCCTGACCACCAGCGCCGCCCCGGCCCGCGCGGCCGCCTTCACCCCCGGCAGGTCGAAGCCGAAGCCAACTCCCTCCTTTCTGGCGCCCCGCGCGACCATCGTCAGGTAGGCCGCCGCCGCGCAGTTCTGCGCGATCACGGTGCCCCAGGCCGAGCCCGCGATGCCCCAGTGCAGCCCGAGCACGAACGTCGCGTTCAGCACCACGTTGATTATGTACGCCGCCACTGACACTGCCAGCGGGGTCGCCGTGTCCTGCAGCCCGCGCAGTACCCCGGTGCCCGCCAGCACGGCGAGCATCGCGGGCGCGCCGATCAGGCTGATCCGCAGGTAGATCACGGCCTGCCCGGACACGGCCGCCGACCCGCCGAACGCCGCCACGATCGGTACGGCCAGCGGCACCCCGACCGCGATCACCGCCACCCCGATCGCGCCCGCCAGCCAGATCCCGTCG